>Ga0302326_10005948_pt1 | contig 27581 bp, 23 predicted proteins | sample Palsa_T0_3_FD_202264 | JGI IMG/M metagenome (GOLD analysis project Ga0302326, IMG submission 202264) | Peat permafrost microbial communities from Stordalen Mire near Abisko, Sweden - Palsa_T0_3 | ecosystem: Environmental > Terrestrial > Soil > Palsa > Peat permafrost | place: Sweden: Abisko... | reverse complement strand
GCCCAGGCATCAGGCGGCGATTGATTTCGAGAGATTATTTTCGGAACTCGCGTTCCGCACATCGAGCCAGAATCGCTCAAGGCACCGTTGCGTCTCTCCCGCCCGGTTGCCGGACCCAGAGTAATCCGGGTCACTCCTGATGCTAGAACGAGAATAGCATAATGCGCTCCGGCGCCACCGAATTGGAGCAGCGTTCTTAGCCGGGACCTACAAGCCGAAGAATTTGCTTATGAGGGGCACGTAGTGGGTCCACAGCGCGGTTAGGTCCGCAGCGGTGGCGACGATAGTTGGAAAGTGCGCGACCAGCGCTTTCAAGGTTACCTTGGACCTGCTTTCAGGTCTGGTCTCGGCTTGTTTGGCGATCTCGGCCAGGACCTGCAACGCTTCTTCTTTTTGGCTCCGCTGGAGAGCCTGCGCAGATGCCACCATCTCACTAAGCTTTACAATTACTTCGGCGAGGTCGCCGTCGCCGTGCTCCGAAATCGTGTTCAACGAGGCGTTGATATTTCCGATTTGCTGGCCAAAATTAACGTTGGCTGCATGGTGAATGTTGATGCTCACGTGACCTTTGTCTTCCACCACTTTCTCCTTGGGAGGAAACGCTCGGTACTCTAGTAGCTTCAGCTCCAGGTCTTGTCCAATAGCGCCGATAACTCTATCCATGCACCGATCAATTTGGGCCGCAGTAGAAGCTAATTTCGGTCGGTTGGGATTTGTTCGGATGTGGTGCTTACTCGCGTCCGCGATTGCCCTAACCCTTCGTCCAATAAAGGTTACATTCTCTTGCGTCAGGTAACCGCCATTCCGCTTTTCGAGCAGTTCGACCCATACCCGGGCGGTTATCCGGCAGCGTTCCTCACAACTTTCCAAGGAAATTTTAAGCCGGAGCGCCTCCTGTTGTCCGCCCCGAGCCATGCCGTTTGCCTGAACGAGTTTGGCCTTAGTATCGTCGGACACCTTCTCCGTGAGTTTCGTTATCCTCAGAATTGCGATTCTTTCAATTTCTCGATCCATCTGATTATCTGGACCAGTCCGCCGTAGCGAGTACGGAATCCCCAATCGCAGCCGACTGCTGGCGGGGGCGATATTCGAAGGACGTCGACCTGTTTGGGGACGATCCGGGAAGCACATCATCGATGCTGGCCATCGCAGTCAGGCGGGGCAGCAGATGAAGTCCCCGGAGCGATGACATCATTACTCGCGATTCTTCACAAAACCCAATTCAGTCAGGGAGTCAGCGAGCTCTCTCAGGTGCCGGAGCATCTCATTACTCAATGGCTCGGACATGCACGAACACTGACGGACCGATACGCTTCACAACTCCGCGAGGATGTTGTGTATCGTGGCGAATGGTGTAAACGGGCCGGCCTGGGCTTTTCGGTTGTTACATTGTTCCACACGAATGTAGTCCAGCTTCAGAAAGCAAAAGTAGCATGAACCCACTGAGGGGTAAGGGTTTTGAAGTGGTCGGGGCGAGTGGATTTGAACCACCGACCTCCTGGTCCCGAACCAGGCGCTCTAGCCAGGCTGAGCCACGCCCCGAGGCGTATTGCGGTTGCTGCGCTTACTGCGTTCTAACAGTCTACGATGGGATGGGATTCGCTGCAACCTGCGTTGTAGGCCGGTTTCAGGTAGTTCGCGCACCCCGGGCGCAATCTTTGCAGGGAAAAAATCGGGGAAACCGCGTCCGGGCGAAGCGAAATGAAATTCGCGCGTCCAGCGAAAGCCCCGCCAGTTGTGGGGTATCGATCCCACGCCGCGGGGAAATAAATCAGGTTTGCGGCAGGTGGATCAGTCGCGCTTCGGTGATCGAGGGGATCGCGCGAATCGGACCCAGGATCGACTCGCTTGCTTGTCCGTCCACCCGCACCAAAGCCACGGCGTCCGCTCCCATAGTGGGAGCGCGCCGGCCCAGCGCAAACGTGGCGATGTTCACACCCAAACGGCCGAGCGTGGTGCCGATTTCTCCGATCACGCCCGGGACGTCACGATTGCGCGTTAGCAGCAGCGTGCCTTCCAGCGGTGCTTCCAGCGGGATGCCGTCAAAGCGCAAAATTCGCAGCGAAGAATCGCTGAGGACGGTACCTTCCACGGCCAGCTCTTTCCCAGCGTTCACCAACGCAACTTCGATCGTGTTGGTGAAGCCGCGTTCGCGGCGGCGGGTGCTCTCTTCGATCTCCAGGCCGCGGGACCTCGCAATGTCGCCGGCGTTGACCAGGTTCACTTTTTCGTCCATGAAGCTATTCAGCAGGCCAGCCAGCACCGCGCTGCTCAAAACGTGAGTGCCGAGCTCGCCCGGTTCTCCCGCGAAGCGGATGCGTATCCTCCCCGAACTGCCGAGGCTTTCGGCGCCCGCCACCTGGGCCAGGAACGCACCCAAGCGGTCAGCGAGTCCGAGATAAGGACGGATGCGGCGGTACTGTTCGGCGGAAAGCGACGGCAGATTGACGGCATTGCGAATCTGTCCTTCCGCGAGATAATCCTTTATCTGCTGGGCGATTTGCGTCCCCACCTCCTCCTGGGCCTCGGCGGTTGACCCCGCAACGTGCGGAGTGGCAATCAACGTCGGCAGGCCGATCAACGGAGAATTCTTGGGCGGCTCGATCGCAAAAGTGTCCAGCGCGGCGCCCGCGAGGTGACCGGATTTCAACGCCTCGGCCAACGCAGCTTCGTCGACCAGTTCGCCGCGCGCGCAATTCACCAGGCGAGCGCCCTTCTTAAACTGCGCCAGCGTTTGCGCATTGATCATCTTCTCGGTGGCCGGACTTACCCCAGTGTGCAGCGAGACGTAATCCGAGCGGCTCAGCAGTTCCGCGAGCGGAACCAGATCCACTTCCAGTTCCTGGGCGACTGCCGCGCTGACGTAGGGATCGTGAGCCAATATCTTCATTTCAAACGCCCGCGCGCGGCGCGCCACCTCCCCGCCAATGCGTCCCAAACCAACCAAGCCCAGCGTTTTGCCTCGCAGTTCGGTCCCGCCGGAGCCGGCCTTTTCCCAGCGGCCTTCGTGAATGGACGTGTTCAGCCGCGGAACAGAGCGCGCCATGGAAAGGATCAGCGCCATGGTGAGCTCGGCGACGCCGACGGAGTTGCCTCCAGGCGTGTTCATCACCAGTACGCCGCGATGGGTGGTGGCGTCAATGTCGATATTATCGATTCCCACGCCGGCTCGGCCGACCACCCGGAGCTTGGGAGCTTTCTCGAGAAGTTCGGCGGTCACTTTGGTGGCGCTGCGAACGATCAAACCATCGGCGTCTTGCAGTTCCTGATGGAGAGTAGCAGCAGCGGGGACAACTACGTCCCATTTCGCCTCGCGCAGCAGGGTAATGCCTCGCTCACTGATCTTGTCTGCGATTACAATTTTCATAATTTCAGCGTACGGGGTGAATGGGGCGGTGTCAAATGCCGGTTCACGCACAATTGTCGTATGTTATTCTTGCATGCACCCCGGAGGGGATATGCCGCTTAGCGAACACATCCAAAAAGACTTAGTCACCGCGATGAGGGAAAAGGACGAGTTGCGGCTCAGCGTGCTGCGGATGGTGAAGTCCGCAATCAAGTACAAGGAAATCGAAAAAGGGAAGGCGCTGGACGATTTGGAGGCGCTGCAGGTGCTGCAAACCCTCGTAAAACAACGCAAAGAGTCCGTTGAGCAATACATTCACGGTGGCCGGCCGGACCTGGCGGACAAAGAAACCAAAGAGATTTCCATGATCGAACACTATTTGCCCGCCGCGCCCAGCGATGCCGAAATGCATGCCGCAGTGGAAGCAGCGATTGTGGAATCGGGTGCCGATTCGCTAAAGCAAATGGGCACAGTGGTGAAGGCGGCGCGAGCGAAGCTCGAGGGCAAGACGGTGGATGGTAAGTCGCTGAGTGACCGGGTTAGGGAGCGGCTATCCGCGCCGAAGTGAAGTACTTGGACTGAATTGTTCCACGTGGAACATTGCGCCACCTCCGCCGTGAGCCTGCCTGAGACTATCGGGGTCAAGTACACCGCCGAAGAAGCTGAATACCTAAACCTGCGCCCGATCACCCGCCAAACCTTCCGTATCGCCGAGCTGGTCGACATGATCGTGGGCGTAACCGGCAAAAACATCGACCGGATCCAGACCTTGTTGCGGTCTGGAACGGTGGTTTTTCACTCTTATCGCTACTGGTGGCAGGGTTTCGAGGCGGAAACCGGCGATTTACAGCGTTTACTGGCCACCTTTCCCGGGCCCGATCCCAGCCGTGTATTTCGCGCAGACGAGTGTACTGAAGTGCGCTTTGAATTCGCAGGTTCGCCACCGCGGTCCCCGGTTCGCCTGAACCGCGACGTGGCCGGGCTGAAACGGTGGTTTCAGAGGCGGGGCCTGTGGGAGCGCATTCTGGAGCAAGGCGCGGCTCGCGTACCCCGTTACAGGGAATACGCTTACGGGGATCGAGCTGATCTTTTTGAGTTGCCCGCCGATCCGGCGTGGCTAGAGGAGATTCGCAGAGACGGGCAGCGTTATGCACCGCGGGCCCTCGAGCCCGTATTGGTGGCGATCGCCGGAGCCGTGCGGGTGGTGTTCGTCTGCCCGCGGGCGCGATGACCACGCTGGAACGGCGGGAACGGCTACGCGCCTGACTCCTGCACTGCGCTGAGCATGCGCGCAGGGCGTGATTTGTGTATCCTGGGTGACCATGGCGAAACGACCAAAACCGATTGTATTGACCGTGCTGGATGGCTGGGGATATCGCGCTGAAACCAAGGGAAACGCGATCGCCCTGGCGCGGAAGCCCAACTACGACAAGTTGCTGCAAAAGTTTCCCAATACCCTGATTCATACCTCGGGGCCGTTTGTGGGGCTTCCTGAGGGACAGATGGGCAACAGCGAAGTGGGGCACTTGAATATCGGCGCGGGCCGCATCGTGCAGATGGATATCACCCGGCTGGATCAAATGGTCGCCAGCGGTGAATTCTATTCGCACAAGTTGCTGAAGGATGCGATGGCGCGTGGCCGGGAAAAACAGCTGCACTTGATCGGGTTGCTCAGCGACGGCGGCGTGCATTCGCACATTCAGCATCTCTATTCGCTGCTGCGGATGGCGCGCGAAAATCGAGTCGAGCGCGTCTATGTGCACTGCTTCATGGACGGCCGCGATACGCCACCCAACAGCGGCATCGAGTACGTCCGCCAGCTCGAGCAGAAAATGCGGGAATACAACGTCGGGCAAATCGCGTCCATTTCCGGCCGCTATTACGCAATGGACCGGGATAATCGCTGGGAAAGAATCGAGCTGGCCTATCGGGCGGTGGCCCACGGAGACTCCGGAGAACAGTTCACCGATCCCTCCGCAGCGGTGAAGGCCAATTACGAGAAGGGCGTCACCGACGAATTCATCGTGCCCGCAGTGATTACGCAGGCTGGCGCCGACGGGAAGCCGGCAATTCCGCGGGGGCAGATTTGCGACGACGACGCGGTGATTTTCTTCAACTATCGCGCCGACCGCGCCCGGCAAATCACTCGCGCGCTGGCTGACCCGAATTTCAATGGCTTCGTGGACGATTCGCGGCCCAAGAGTCTATTTTTTGTGGGCATGACGCAGTACGACAAAATGTGGCCGTGGCTGCGATACGTAGTCGGGCCGGAAAAAGTGGAACATATTTTGGCGCAGGTATTCACCGAGTTGAATTACAAGAACCTGCGCTGCGCGGAAACTGAAAAATATGCGCACGTAACTTATTTTTTTAATGCCGGCGTGGAAAAACCTTATCCCGGCGAAGAGCGGTTGCTGGTTCCCTCGCCGAAAGTGCCGACCTACGATTTGAAACCGGAAATGTCCGCGGCAGGTATCGCGGATGGAATCGTGGACGCGATCGGCAAGGGCGACTTCGACGCGATCATCATGAATTTCGCCAACGCGGACATGGTGGGACATTCCGGAAAGCTGGAAGCAGCGATCAAGGCAGTGGAAACCGTCGACGAATGCCTGGGGCGGATCTACCAGGCTCTCGAAGCGCGCGGTGGCGCATGGATCATCACTGCCGACCACGGAAACGCGGAAACCATGATCGATCCGGTAACCGGCGGTGCACACACCTACCACACCACTAATCCCGTGCCGTTTATTCTGGCGGATAGCGATCGGCATCATCCGCTGCGCTCCGATGGCTCGTTGCGAGATATCGCGCCGACGCTGCTCGGCGTCTTGGGAGTGCAGGAACCGATCGAGATGACCGGAAAAGATATGCGGATTCTTCCCCAGTGACAGCGCCGTTGGAATGCGGGACCACAACGCCCGACGGCGTGGAGCGATGACGCCGAGCTTGCCCATCCCCTCCGAAACCAAACTTCTGATCGCCGTTTTTCATAAATTTTCTTTGTGGCAACCGACCCCGGAAATGAGCGGGCGCATCCGGCAGCGCTGGCCGGAAATGCGCGTGGTGCACTTGCCAAACTACGATCGACTGCCCGAAGAATTGCCAGACGCGGATATTTTCGTCGGCTTTTCGCTGCGTGTTGAACAATTCGCTTGGGCCAAGAAGCTGCGTTGGATTCATTCCACCGCGGCGGGAGTGAATCAGCTCATGTATCCGGAGCTCCGGCAAAGCGGGATCACCATCACCAACGCCAGCGGCGTGCATAGCATACCCATGGTCGAGCATGTGATGGGTGTGCTGGTGGCAATGGCGCGGCGGTTTCCGGACACGTGGCGCCGCCAGCAGGAACATCGCTGGTCGCAGCAGGAAATTTGGGATCAGACTCCGCATCCTCGCGAGTTGCACGGCCGGGTGCTGTTGTTTGTCGGCTTTGGCACTGTGGGGCAGGAAGTAGCCAAGGCGGCTAAGGCGTTCGGGATGACGATCCGCGCAGTAACGCTTTCCGGCCGCGGCGATCCCCAGCTAGCCGAGAAAATCTATCCCGCCACGGAGCTGAATGCGGCGTTGCACCAGGCCGATTACATTGTGCTGGCGGCGCCGGAAACCGCCGAAACGCGCCACCTGATCGGCGCAGCGCAATTCCAGGCGATGAAGCGCGATGCGTATTTCGTGAATGTAGCCCGCGGTTCGCTGGTGGACGAAACGGCGATGATTGAGGCGCTTCGCGAGCACCGTATCGCTGGCGCGGCGCTGGACGTAACCGCACAGGAACCTCTGCCGCCGGAGAGCCCGCTGTGGGGTTTCGAAAACGTCTTCATCACCCCGCATCTGAGCGCGTCGACAGAAAACCTGTGGACCCGCCAAACCGACCTGGTAATGGACAATCTCGAGCGCTGGTTTGCAGGAAAGGAACTGCGCAACCGCGTCGACCCCGCCCGCGGTTACTGAACTACCGCAAGTCTCCCACCTGGCCGCTCATCGCGGTGTAGCCTTCACGCGCGTACACCTGCACTTTCATCTTCTTCCCTTTTTTGTTGGTGATGTTGAGCGGACTGCCATCCGGCTCAGTCACTTCAATTTTCAGTTTGTGATATTTGCCGTCGTGCGCTGGGTTGGATGGCGTAAAGCTGATGGTGTACTGGTTGCGGAGAAATGCTGCCATGGTCTGGAAAATTTCAGGAATTTCGCCGTCGAAGCGCGGGAACCAGGCGAAGCCCCCGGTCTGCCTGGAAAAAGACTCGAGTTCGTTCTTGGACTGCAGATAACCGATGTTGTTCCCGCCACGGGCGTCGGACATGATGTGCTCCACTTCCGCGAGGGCCAGGCAGAAAACGCTGATGTCAGTCTGCTTCAGGCGCTTGTAGGTCTGGTCGAGCGTGTGTTTGCTGAAGGTGTCTTTGCCGGTGGTGATCAGCAGGATGGATTTCTTGCCTTTGACGTCCTGCAAGCGGTCGAGGGTATCGATCAGGGCGTCGAACATGTTGGCTTCGTGGAAGTCCGGAAAGCCCAGGGTGCGAATGGATTGGTAAACTTCGTCCTTGTTCTGGGTGAAATCCACTTGGACGTGCGGTCGCATGGAGTAAGTGACCAGCGCCACCCAGTCCTGCTTGTTCAGGTGATTGAGAAAGTCGGAGCCCCAATAGGCGGCCTTGGCGGCGAAATAGTTGTAAGAAAGCGCGCTGTACTCCATCACCATGGCCACGGTGATGGGCGCGTCGGTGGGCGCAAAATTGGTGATGATCTGCGCCTGGCCGTCATCGAGCACGCGGAAATTTTCTTTTTTCAGACCGGTCATAACATCGCCGTTCTGATCGGTGACCACCACGTCCACATTGACCAGGTTCGATTCCACTTGGATCGAATAACTCGGCTTCTTCTGCTCGCCCTTCGGAGCTGGAGCTTGCCCTTGCGCTGGCGGAGGCACTTGCGAATCGGTCGTTGGCGGCGGAGTTTGCGGCCCCGGCTCCTGCGGCGACGCAGGGGGCGTCGCGGGCATCGAGAATGACGGAAAAGGAATGCCCAGCAATGCGGCCACGACCACCAGGAATGCGACGCGAGATACCGTGAAATTGCGCATAGGAATCCTCTCGTGTCTGAGATGCTGCCACGACCCGGAGAGATGGTCAAATGGCACTTGGGAAACCACGCTTTTGGGCGGCGTTTGGCCCGCTAGGCCGCGTGTTAGTATGAATTTGAAACGAAACGACGGCACGTAAACGGGAACGGGGGAGAGGGAATGGGCTGCCGCTGCAAGCATGGAGTCTTGGGAGTTGCGATTTGGATGTTCGTGGGCACAAGTGCAGCTGTTTCTGCGCAAACGGTGGTCTCGCCTGGGCAATCTGGTGGTCAGGCCACCACGCCGGCGGCGAGAGCCGACCTCGGCAGCCTGGAAGTTGAGGCTCTTGGCTGGCTGCAAAACCTCATCCGCATCAACACCACCAATCCTCCGGGACACGAGCTGGAAGCAGCGAAGTATTTGGCAGGCATCCTGCAGAAAGAAGGAATTACGCCTGAGGTGATCGAAAGCACGCCGGGGCGAGGAATCCTAGTGGCTCGGCTATCGGCCAGCGCGGTCCCAGACCCCTCGAAAGCGCTCCTGATCATGGGCCATTTGGATGTGGTGGGAGTGGACCGCAGCAAGTGGAGCGTGGATCCCTTCGCCGGAGTGATAAAGGATGGCTACCTCTATGGGCGCGGCGCGATCGACGACAAAGCGGCCACGGTCGCCAACGTGGCGGTGATGGTGGCGCTGAAGCGGTCCGGGGCACGCCTGACCCGCGACGTGATCTTTCTGGCCGAGGGCGACGAAGAGCAGGGCGGTGAAGCTGGAATGCAGTTCGCGGTGGAAAAGCATTGGGACAAAATTGCCTGCGGGTTCGCAATCAACGAGGGCGGCCGCGTGCAGCTAAAGAACGGCAAAGTGCAATTCGTGGCCATTCAGGCCAGTGAGAAAGTAGCCTCAAACGTGAATGTGATCGCCAGCGGAACTTCCGGTCATGCTTCGATGCCGCGGGCCGATAATCCCGTAGTGCATCTGGCGGCCGCAATCGCGAAAATCGGAACGTACGAGACTCCGGTGCAGTTCAATACGATCACCCGGGAATACTTTGAAGATCTTGCTAAAGTAACCGACGACCCAGACGCCGCCAAGTGGATGCGCGCGCTCGATTCTTCCGACCGCGCCGATCATGCCGCTCGCTATATCTCCCAGGCCAATCCGCTGTGGAATTCGATGCTGCGCGACACGATAGCGCCGACCATGCTGCAAGCCGGGATTCGCGCCAACGTGATTCCTGCCGAGGCTCGCGGCACGCTGAATATCCGCCAGCTTCCCGGCAACATGCTGGATCCGCTGCTGGCGAAACTGAAGGAACTGGTCAACGATCCGGCGGTGCGGTTTGAAGTGGAGCCGCAGAGCCGGCCGGCGCCGTCGTCGTCGCTGGAAACGGATTTCTACCGTTCGATCGTGAAGACCGCCGGCGAGGAATTTCCAGGAGCGCCCACCATCCCGATGATGTCTACTGGCGCAACGGATTCCGCTTTTTTGCGGCTGCGCGAAGTGCAGGCGTACGGACTGCTGCCGTTTCCGATGGGCGAGGAAGATGAATTCCGGATGCACGGGAACGATGAGCGGATTCCAGTCGAGTCGTTTCGCAAAGGAGTGGAGTTCCTCGACCGCATCGTGGAAAATTTTGCGGAGGCCAAGTGACGCCAGGCGCGCAGGAAATACAGCCGAAAGGTATTGAGGACCGAAACCACTGATGACCGACCGAAAAGCCAAAATTGTCTGCACCCTGGGGCCCGCCTGCGATTCTCCCGAAATGATCGACCGCATGATCCAGGCGGGAATGGACGTGGCGCGTTTGAATTTCTCGCACGGCGTGCCGGCGGACCACGCCCGTCGTGTGAATCAAGTGCGCAAAGCCGGCATCCGCCATCAGAAACCGATCGCCATACTCGCCGACCTGCAAGGCCCGAAGATCCGCACCGGCGAGCTCGATGGTGGAAAGCCGGTGCAACTCCGCTTCGGCCAGCGCTTCATTATCACTAGCAGGCACATTAAAGGCACCGCCGAGGGAGTAAGCACCACATTCCAGGCGTTGCCCGCGGCGGTGAAAAAGGGCGACCCGATATTGCTATGCGACGGCCGCATCGCGCTGCGCGTGGTGAGTGCCCACGGCCGCGACGTGATCTGCCAGGTGGAAAACGGCGGCGAGCTCGGCGAGCACAAGGGAATCAATTTGCCGGGCGTGGTGTTGAGTATTCCCTCGATGACCCCCAAAGACCGCAGGGATTTGCTGGTGGCGATCGAGCTGGAAGTCAGCTTCGTGGCCATGAGTTTCGTACGTTCGGCAGCGGACGTGATGGCTGGGAAAAGAGCCATCGCACGCGCCGGCGGGAAAATTCCGATCATCGCCAAACTCGAAAAGCCGCAGGCCATCGACAACCTCGACGAAATTCTCGCCGTGGCCGATGGCGTAATGGTTGCGCGCGGCGATCTGGGCGTCGAGATGAGTCCCGAGAAAGTGCCGGTGGTGCAGAAGCAAATCATCTCCCGGGCTCGCAATGGGCTGATCCCAGTGATCACCGCCACGCAGATGCTGGATTCGATGCAGGATAATCCGCGGCCCACCCGCGCGGAGGCGTCCGATGTGGCCAACGCAATCTTCGACGGCAGCGACGCGCTGATGCTTTCCGGAGAAACCGCCGCGGGTCACTACCCTCTGGAATCGCTGGAGATGATGGACCGCATCATCCGCGAGGCCGAGGCAAGCGTGACGGATTTGCCCCGGCCGGCGCGGTTCGCAGAGCTGCACATCAACGAGACGATCGCCGAAGCCATCTGCCATGCGGCCGAAGAGTTGCGCCTGAAGGCCATCGCGGTGTTCACGGAAACGGGCTCGTCGGCGCGTTTAGTGTCGAAGTATCGCCCGCGCGCTCCGATCATCGGATTTTCGGCGAACTTTGAAACCCGCCGGCGAATGGGCCTGCTGTGGGGCGTGTTGCCGCGCACCATTTCCGACGTCGCAGACATCGATCACCTGGTGAAGGCGGCGGAAAAGCGCATGCTGGCAGAGGGCTTGGTGCAAAAGGGCGACATCGTCGGAATCGTCGCCGGCACGCCGCTGCGGGCCAGCGGAACCACGAACTTGATGAAGCTGCACCGCATCGAGTAGTCGAGCGCCTAGTTCACCCAATTGTCCGGCCGCGAGGGAGGCTTCTCCTGGTGATCGCGGACGTACACATCGAATTTGCGGCGCAGGCGGCGGCGCTTCCAATCGAGATAGCTATTGCGGAAGTTGTAGCCGAAGGATCCCCTCCGTAGATAGAGGTAGCCCACCGCCGCTCCGCCCAGATGGCAAACGTGGCTGACGTTATCTCCGGTTGCACCCAGCGTGGAGAAAAATTCGATGGCCACCATCACGATGACGTATATGCGCATCGGGATGCTCACCGGGAACGGAATGATCCACACTTGGCGGTCCGGGAACATCATCGCGGCGGCCACCAGAACTCCGTAGATCGCGCCGGACGCACCAATGGTGGGCAGGCCCGCCGAGCCTTTGCCGCTGGGATCGAGCAGCAGTTTGACGATCACGTTGATCACCCCGGCGCCCACGCCGCATAAAAAATAGTAGGTGAGAAAGCGGCGCGCTCCCCACAGCCGTTCGAGGTCCGCGCCGAACATCCACAGCACCAGCAGGTTCAGCAGGATATGCCAGATGCCGCCGTGAAGAAAAAGATAGGTGAATAACTGCCAGAAAAACCCGTGAACCACTTCGGTGGGAACCAACCCAAACCAGGTCAGCCAGAAATTCCAGCCGCGCTGGCCCCAGATCATCCCCGAGAGTTCCTGCAGGAGAAATACGGCGGTGCACGAAAACACCAGCATGCGCATCGCCGGTGGCAGGAACCCGCGCCAGTTGAATCGCCGTGAGTAACCGCGGGGAAACGAACCCATGGTTTGAGTCTAAAGGCGCGGAATGCAAGAGTAAAGTACCGGTGAAGGGCGGGGCGGGATTCGGAAATTGTCATAAACCGCACAAGATTCCAAAGCCCTTGGCAGACCATAACGAAATTCGATTAGACTTGTACTTCCATTCACTTCTAGAGTTGGTTGGAGAAGGCAAAACGGATGAACCATCGTCAAGCGATCGCCGCAGGTTGTCAAAAGAGATTGCAACAATGGGTTGAAGCCAGTACAGCGAGGCGCCGATAGACTCCTTATGAATCCCACCACCCGCGAAGCTGACGCGAACTACGTTCTTACCCTGGAAGAGATCGCCAATCTGGCCACCAAGGGAGGCCAGCCGGCTGAAACCCTTACCAACGTGGTTACTTTGATCGCCAAGAGATTTGAGACCGAAGTGTGTTCGGTGTACTTGCTCGAGCCGGATCGAGCCAACCTGATTCTGGCCGCCACCAAGGGCCTGCGCCGGCAGTGCGTTGGGGTCCTGCGCATGAGCCTGAACGAAGGATTGGCGGGGCTGGTGGCCGAGCAGGTGCGGCCGGTGACGGTCGAGCACGTGAAATTACATCCGCGGTTCAAGTACTTTCCCGCTGCCGGTGAGGATAATTACGAATCGTTTCTGGGGGTTCCGCTAATCAATCGAGGCGTGCTGCAGGGAGTTTTGGTAGTGCAGACCGTCCAACCGCGCGTATTCCGCGAACATGAAATTCAGGGCTTGGTGCAGGCGGCGGCGCAAGTGGCGCAGCTGGTAACTGAGGCTCGCACCTTGGATCTCTTCATCGCTCCGGCGCGGGAGCGGCTGTGGGCGTTGGCGCGGAATATTTGGTGGAGCTGGGATAACGATTCCACCGGCCTCTTTCGCGACCTCGATCCGGTGCGCTGGCGCGAACTGAACCACAATCCCATTTCCTTGCTCAGCGAGATTCCGTTGGCAGGCATCGAGCGGCGGGCGCGCGAAATGGTGCTGCACGGGCGGATCAATTACGCCTACCGGCGGCAACGCGAATATCTGGCAGCCGATCGCACCTGGGGCGCCACCCATGCGGGCGTCTTGCGGCCCTGGCCGGTAGCTTATTTTTCCGCAGAGTTTGGCTTGCACGAATCGATCCCGGTGTATTCAGGCGGCTTGGGCATTCTGGCCGGCGATCACATCAAGAGCGCTTCAGACCTGGGCATTCCACTGGTGGGCATCGGATTGTTTTATGGCCAGGGATATTTCCGGCAGCGATTGGATGCAAGCGGCTGGCAGCAGGAGGAATATCTCCGCACCGATGTGAACCAGCTTCCCATGGAGGCGGCGATCGACCCCCAGGGCAAGCCAGTGACGGTGCAGATCGATACACGCGCCGGCAGTATTCATGGGAAGGTGTGGCGCCTGAAAGTAGGGCGCTGCGATTTGCTGCTGCTGGATTCCAACGTCGAAGGCAACGCCCCGGAAGACCGGGAACTAACTTCGCGGCTGTATGGCGGCGATTTACGCATTCGGATTCGCCAGGAATTATTGCTGGGTGTGGGAGGAGTGCGCGCTTTGCGTGCGCTCGGGGTTACGCCGGGCGTATTTCACCTGAACGAGGGCCACAGCGCCTTTGCTGTGCTGGAAGCGATACGAACGCGGATGGAGGACGAAGGACTGAGTTTCGATCAGGTCGCGGCGAAAATTCCGCGCGAAGTAGTGTTTACCACACACACACCCGTGCCCGCGGGGCACGACCGTTTTCCGCCCGAGCTGATTGAAGAACACCTGGGCCCACTGCGCGAACAACTGGGCCTATCCGCCGAACAACTGATGGCCCTGGGCCGTGAAGACTCCGAAAATCGGTCGGAAAGTTTCTGCATGACCGTGCTGGGGTTGAGAATGGCGCGGAGGGCTAACGCCGTATCGGCACTGCACGGTGAAGTATCGCGTGCGATGTGGACAGTGCTGTACCGCGGCAAAACCGAAGACTCAGTGCCGATCGGGCACATCACCAACGGCGTCCACGTTCCATCCTGGCTGGCGCCGCAGATGTTCCGTCTCTACGACCGGCATCTCGGCCCGGAATGGCACGAGCACAGCGGTGAAGCGCGTATATGGGAAGGAATCGAAAATATCGATGACGGCGAGTTGTGGGAAACCCATCTGAGTTTGAAAGCGCGGCTGCTCGAATTTGTGCGCCGGCGAGCCATGAAGCAAGCCGAGCGGCGCGGAGAAGCGCCGGACGTTATCGAGCAACTGTCGCGAGTGCTGAGCCCGGATGCGTTGACCATCGGATTCGCCCGCCGATTCGCCACCTACAAGCGCGCCAACCTGGTGCTCGCCGATCTCGAGGGCCTGGTGAGCATGGTCAACGATCCCAAGCGCCCGGTGCAGTTTGTGTTCGCCGGCAAAGCGCATCCGCTGGACGAGCCGGGCAAGCGGCTGTTGCAGCAAATTGCCGAACTGGTTCACGACTCGCGATTCGCCGACAAGGTGGTGTTCGTCGAAGACTACGACATCAATGTGGGCCGGCATTTTGTGCAGGGAGTAGACGTGTGGCTGAATAGTCCGCGGCGTCCGTATGAGGCGTCGGGCACCAGCGGCCAAAAAGTGGTGCTCAACGGCGGCTTAAATCTCTCGATTCTGGACGGCTGGTGGGCCGAAGCGTTCGACGGCCTGAATGGTTTTGCGATCGGATCGGGCAAGACCCATACCGACGTGAATATCCATGACAAGCGTGATGGTGAGGATTTGCATCGCGTGCTGCGCGACGAAGTGATCCCTCTCTACTACCAGCGCGACCTCGACGGCCTGCCGCGCGAATGGATCAAGCGGATGAAGCGCACCATCCGAACGCTGGGCTGGCGCTTCAACGCCGATCGCATGGTGATGGACTACACCATGAAATGTTACGTCCCCGCCGCCAGCGGGACGTCCGCCGACATGCGCTCCCGGTCGTAGCCGTTTGCGCCGGGCGCCAAAATCCACCTGAGCCCCGAACCACGAAATCACTCACACTGAGCAGGCGCGTTAGGCGGAGTTCGCCTGCCGCTTAAACTCAGCCACATTTTGCCGGAGTTCCCCAGCATCGCGCGCTTCCTGAAAGAGGCGAATGGCGGCAATCCCCGCAGCGCCCGCGCGCACGCACTGCCGCGCAGTGCGCCAGTCAATGCCGCCTATGGCAATCACCGGAATGGGTACTCGGCGGCAAACCTCGGCCAGCCGTTCCAGGCCCTGCGGAGGTCCGAACGGCGCTTTAGAAGGAGTCGCGAATACCGGACCAAAGAAAAGATAGTCCGCCTCCGCGTACGCGGCCGCCAGCGCGGCATCCAGCGAGTGGCAGGACGCACCGATCAGAAAATTCTCAGGGGCATAGCCAGTATCGCGCCATTTGTAGACTTCCCCAATCGGCAACGAAGCCCCACCCAGATGCACGCCACCGGCACTCGACGCGAGAGCCACGTCCAGCCGGTCGTTGATCACAATTCGAACCGAGCCGCCGGATGCGGCTGCCACAGCTTCACGCGCCGTCGAAAGCAGGTCCGCTCCACTGAGGTCCTTCTCGCGGATTTGCACCGAGTCGACGCCGGAGGCAATTGCGTTTCGAATCGAACCAGCCAGCTCACCCAACAGAAGGCGAGAATCCTGAGATCTGCCATGCGGGGCTATCGAGTTTCGATCGGTGACGTAGCAAACGGCCGGAATATCAGCCGCGCGATGCAAGGGAGGCGCCTTGGCGGAAAGCTTCAATCGCCAGAACAGCATCCACCAAACCCAAGCCGGATATGGCTCCGCGTAGATAGGGATTCAAGAGAATGGGGATCAGGGTGGGATAGTTGTTGAGGAAGTAGTTCAGTTCCCAAAAGTGGGACCACGGCAGCAGGATGAGCGATAGCCCAAGGTCCAGCCAAGTGAGCAGGAGAATCACACGCAAAAGTCGAATGATCAATTATTCAGCGCTTTTGAAGAGTGGCGATTCGGGCAGCCACGTCTCGGTAGTCGATGTTCATCGCATAGACTTGCCGAAAGCTGTCCAGAGCGGCTGCGGAGTCTCCGGCGAGTTCTTGAGCGACGCCTAGATCATACCGGAGGGCCAGAATAGTTTCATGGTCAATTCCTGGGGTGAGCAGAGCGCGGTTGTACCACATCGAGGCGACTTTAGGTTCGTTCTTGTCCATGAAGGTAAGGCCGAGCAGCGTGGCGCATTGCATGGCGTAGCGAAAGGGCTGGCCCGCCTGGATCGCCTTGGCAACGCGCTGGAATTCCCCGATGGCCTCGTCCAGCAGGCCCATTTCACGGTAGGCGATGCCCAGATTGTAGTGAGTTTCCAGATCTTCGTCTTCGTCCGCCATTTCGCCAAGTTCGGAGCGAAATTCCTGGAAGACTTCTTCGAGTTCGTTCAGTTGGCCATCGAGAACACCCACGCCTGAATCAGCAGATGGATTTCCTCCGCCCTGGGAGGACGTGCGCACGCTCGTGCGGGCCTGTGCTGCGGCGGGTCGTTGCGCCGACGCGAAGTCGCGTGCCTCGACGCCCGAAACCAGCGATTCCAATCCCTTCACATCGGCGGCCAGATCGGCCATCAAGTCATCCGTGGTCATGGTGTCGGAGGATATAGCGGTAGCTTGTGCAACCGCCTCCGCCTTCGCTTCCACCGGCAGAACTTCGATCTCAAATTGGCCGGCCGACGAATCGTTGGCAGTTTCCTGCAATTCAGCAATGTGCGGCTCAGAAACCACCTCCACAGAATGCTGCTGTACGGCGGGGGCCGGCTCCTCCGGCTCAGTGGCCGCGGAGAGCGCTTCCCAATCGTCGGAAAGATCGAGTTCCGCCTCAGCGGAAAGAATCGGTGTGGGTACGGTAGTCGATTCGGGACTCGGCACAAAATTCTCAGGTGACTCGGCGGATGGGGCGTCTTGCAATTCGCCATCCGCGGCGATCACGAATTCGTTGGTCACCGTCGAAGCCGGCATTTCCGGCCCGGCGGTTGGCTGCAACGATGCTTCGACGTCTTTCGAGTCAGCGGCCGCCGCGTATTTCTTGCGTGACTCGGTGTAGCGTTCGGCCGCGAGCGTGTCCCCGCGCTCGAGGTAAATTTGTTCCAGCTGACCCGAAATCTCGGCGCTGCGCCGGTCGTTCCTGGAGCCCACGCACACATCAAGCAGCCTTTCGAGCGTGGGGACGTGCCCCGGCGCGCGATTCAAAACATTTTCCAGCAAGTGGGCGGCTTTCTGGGTGAGCCCGTAGCTGGCGAAAAGATCCACGTCGGTCAGCGCTTGGGCGATGTAGCGCTGCGTGTCTTCGCTCAGTTCCGTGTGTGCAGTAGCGGCCACGCCATGGGGCAGGCCGGCTGCGCCTTCGCCGGACGAAGTCGAGCCGGCGGGCGAAAGATCGTGGTCGTGGCGATATTGATAGAGCTTCGTCAGCAGTTTTTCATCGTGCGGATTCCTCTCCACCATTTCGGAGAGAACCTGGTGCGCCAGCTCGATCTGTCCGTTGGCGGTAGCCGCATCGGCCAACCGGCTTAGCGTATCGGGCAGGCGGAACGAATCGCTGGTGTGGCGATAGAAATCCGCAAGTGCCTGTAGCGGCTCCACCTGGTCGGGCAGGCGGTCCACCACGCTTCCCAGCAGATCGCCGTACTTATCCTGTTCGCCCGCGTCGATCATGGCATCGCGAATTTCCAACAGGATCGGAAACGCTTCGGGAGCGCGGCCCGCCTCGGTGAGCGAGCTCGCTACATGGCTGAGAAACGCAAATTTTGTGGGGTCCTGCGAAAAGACCGACCGGCCTAACTCGACGGCCGCATCGTTCTTCGCCGCCTTCAACATGTACAGGATCAGCAGCGTCGTGGTCTCGCCGCCGTCCCGCGCGCCAGGAATGCGCAGCAGCAGCTCCACCGCTTGCTCGAAATCGCCGGCCCGGGCTACCAACTGCGCTTTCAACATGATCGCAGCGGCATCTTCCGGTTGCGCCGCAAGCGCATGATCCACTACCTCCGAGGCTTCCGTGAAATTACCGCGGTCCCACAAGCGGCGAGCGTGCGCCAGATAGGTGTGCGCTGCTTCCTTCTTCTGTCCGATCGCGGAATAGAGCTCCGCGAGCTTCATCTGCACTCGAGGATTTTCTGGTTCCACTTCCACCAGGCGCTTGATCACTTCGATTGCTTTTTGCGGGCGGCTCGCTTTGATGTGTACTTCCGCGATCTGCAGGATGATCGGACGCGCTTCGCTCAGAATCCCCTGTTGAATATAGAGTTCAGACAACCGCTCCAGTGGCTCGATTTCATTCGGAGCGAGCTTGGCGATTTTCTTGTAAATCGCAATGGCCTTGCTGTTGAAACCGTCGGTGAGGTACACCTGCGCCAGGCGATCGAAATATTCAACGGCCTGGGTCATGTCGCCCTGGCGGGTGAACAGATCGCCCATGGTCATCAGCGTAACTTGGTCGCTGGGGTCGTAACGCAGAATCTGCTGGTATTCCCGTGTGGCTTCCGAGAACTTCCCCTGAGTGACGAATTTCTGCGCCGTTTCGACAGTTTTCTGCTTATTGAACGCCATCAGAGGTTTCTCTGTCCCGCCGAAAGGTCCGCAAGACTAGCCCAGACCGTCCCGCATTCACTCGTGTGGATACTGTTTCACGTTAGCACCCATAAAATGACCGGTCAAAGCAAGTGAGGCGGGCTGGTGTGAAAAGCGATAACAGCGACTTAGAACGCGCGGACAAATCTCTCTGAAGTTATTTCAATCAATGGAGATATCGACGATCGCTTGCAATAGGCCCGCGGTCCCGGTTCCCGCAATCGCCTCGCCTGGCACCTCCGCCAACGGGAGCGGTGTCTGCATCGCGCGACTGGCCCAGCATTTGGCCTCGCGGACCGGCGCGAAGGAAAACCGATGGCATTCGGTGGGCCCCCACTGCCGCAGCGCTTCCAGGTGGTCAGGCGTGCCGTAGCCCTTATTTTGCGCCAAGCCGTATTGGGGGTACAGCTCGTCCCATTGCAGCATCAGCCGGTCACGCTCCACTTTGGCCAGAATCGACGCAGCGGCGATCGAAACCGAGCGAGCATCCCCGTGGATCAACGACTTCTGTTCGATCGGCACCTTCAGGCGCACCGCATCGAGCAGAAGATAGTCGGGGGACATGGAAAGAGCATTTATCGCTGCGGTCATAGCCTGCAGACTGGCCTGGTAAATATTCCAGGCGTCGATGCGGCGGTTGTCCACTTCAGCGATCGCCCACGCCAGCGCGTGGCTGCGAATACGCGGAGCCAGTTCGTCCCGGCGGTCGGCAGTAAGTTTCTTGGAATCGTCCAGGCCAACGATACGACGGCGGGGATTCAGGATAACGGCAGCGGCTACCACAGGACCGAAGAGGGAACCACGGCCGACTTCATCCAGTCCGGCGATGCGCTGCCAGCCGAGTTGGCGGGCCTGCCGTTCGTAGCGCGAAGAACAGAGTCTTCCCATGAAGAGCGGCGAATTACCTCTCGCCGCGGAATTGTAGCATGAAGTGAAATCAAAGAAGGCGGGAACGATGTGCGAATCGCGAACGGTATCGCGACTCGCAAAGTGGGTCCAGAAAAATACGGAGATTCAGGTGGAACAAAGCGTTGGAAATCTCGGACCCAGGCTCAGGCTAAGCCTTTTCTGCCGCGACCGCTTCGGCGACGGGTTCCACTCGCTCAACACGCTTGATGCGCGCTGCTTTGCCCTTAAGTCCGCGCAGGTAATTGAGCTTGGCGCGGCGCACACGGCCTGCGCGCACCACCTCGATCGAGCTGATCATGGGCGAGTGCAGGGGGAAAATTCGCTCCACGCCGATTCCAAAACTCACTCGGCGCACCGTAAAACTCGCACCGGCTAGCGTTCCATGGCGGCTCATCACCACGCCCTCGAACGGCTGAATACGCTCTTTATCCGCGCCTTCTTTTAGGCGCACGTTTACGCGGATCGTGTCTCCCGGATTGAACGGGGTAAGATCCTTCTTCAGCGCAGCTTTCTCAAGCCTTACGATTGTCGGATTCATTTCTAACATTCCCGGCGGACCCGCTCTGGTGGGGCCTGCATGCGATGGACAAACGAAGATTATACCGATAATTGCCCGGATTCGCCATGGAAACTCCTGCCGCCTTAGCCCGGCCGCTTGCCGGCACTACGAAGAGCCTAGAGGGGTTGCAGCCGCCATAAGCAGGTCGGGCCGATTGCGGATGGTCTTGGCCAGTGCCTGATCGCGCCTCCACTGCCGGATCGACTCGTGATTGCCGTTCATTAGCACCTCCGGCACCTCCCAGCCCCGGAAAGACGCGGGCCGCGTGTAGTGCGGGAAATCGAGAATCGCACGGGGCGCAAGCGGAGAGTCAGCTGCGATGGGATTTCCGCCAGTTCTGGACGGCGCCGGGGGCAGCGGCAGCGAATCGTTCGAGTCCGTTTGCTCGCTGAACGACTCATTCTGCCTCGAATTTTCGTTGCCCAGGGCGCCCGGAAGCAGCCGCGTAACGGCGTCCAGAACCATCGCGGCGGGAAGCTCGCCGCCCGAGAGAACGAAATCGCCTACGGAAATCTCATCGGTAGCCAGATGCTCGGCTACCCGTTCGTCGACGCCTTCGTAGCGCCCACAGACCAGGATCAGGCGCTGCTGCGATGCAAAGCGGCGCGCGGTTTGGTGCCGGAACGCCTTTCCGGAAGCGGAAAGCAGCACGATCGATGTGTCTGGCTGGGTCTGCTCCGCGCCGCAAATGGTTTCGACGGCCTCGAATAATGGCTCGGGCTTCAGCACCATTCCTTCGCCTCCGCCAAAAGGACGATCGTCGACGGTTCGGTGGCGGTCGTGTGCGTAGTCGCGAAGATCGTGAATCGCAACCTCAATCAGTTGAGCTACCCGCGCGCGGCGAACGATGCCGAAATCGAGTGGACCGGTGAAAAACTCGGGGAAAATTGTGATGATGTCGAAACGCATCAGGATGTTCCGGATTGTAGCGCAAGGACGCCCGGTAAGGCGCCCAATCGGTTGAGGATCAAGGGCGGGAGTTAATTTCTCGCAAGCCATCCGGCAGAACCACTTCAATTCGCCGCGCCACTGGGTCGATGCGGGTGCAAATCTCCGCCGCCAACGGAATCAGCAGCTCGCCATCCGGCGTATCGACGATCAAATTGGGCGTGCCGCTAATCATCTCGCCGGCAACCATCACGTCGCGTACCACCCCAATACTCTGCGCACCTTCGTAAACCCCGCAGCCCACCAGATCACCGATATAGTGGCTGCCAGCTGGAAGCGCCACCCGTTCGCCCGCGGGAATCTGAACTTCGCATCCTACCAGCGTCTTCGCATCGTCTATCGAATTTGAACCTTCGAAGTGAAATATGGCTTGGCCGCCCCGGCTGTGGCTGATCCAGCACGAACGAATGACCACCGAACGGCGGCGGGAACTGCGATCCAGCAGATCGGCCTTCTTTAGCTTGGTGAGGCGTTCCGGAAAGTCGGTGAGGATCTCGGCCGCCACCTCGCCCCGGCGTCCTTGCGGGCGAAGAACCAGAGCCAAAGTAACGTAGGCGAGATCGCGAGCAGGCACTACTCGAGGATTTCCAGTGTGAATCGCTTTTTCAATTTCATGCCGGCGGCGCCGAGAATCGTTCGAATCGATTTCGCGGTGCGCCCCTGACGTCCAATCACTTTACCCAGATCTTCCGGATGTACGCGAAGCTCCAGAACCGTTACTTGTTCGCCCTCTACCGCTCGAACCCCCACTTGTTCCGGGTGATCGACAAGCGCTTTCGCAATATCTTCCACTAAGTTTTTCACGCCTGTCCTCCAAGCTCGCTAGCTCAGCCTACCCGCAGGAACATGGACGGGAGCTAATTCGACGCTGTGGAGGTAGGACGTGTCAGACGATCTTTTGGTTACGCAAAAAACTGGCGACTGTGTCGGTGGGCTGGGCCCCGTTGGCCAGCCAGAACTTGATGCGCTCGGCATCCAGCTTGATTCCGGCGGGCTTCGTCAGCGGGTCGTAAGTGCCAACGATTTCAACAAATCGTCCGTTGCGGGGACGAGTCTTTTCCGTCACCACTACGCGGTAAAATGCACGCTTCTTCTTGCCAATCCTGGACAACCGAATCGCTAACACTCGCAATCCTCCTGAGTTAAACCAGCTTGTTATTATAGCGGAGAAACAGCTTTTGGGCTAAGCCCAATTCCACGACCAGGGGGCGAATTTCAGCTCTCTGCTGACTACCTGCCTCCAGAAAAAGGGAATCATTAAGTAGAATGGCGGGGCCTTGGCGGTATATCCAAGCGCATCGTTTCGTACTACTAGGGGAGCCCTTGCCAAGTCAGCGCTTAGCCGGATGCTTATTGGGTTCGCTGGTGTTGGCGCTGCTCGCCTTCGGTCAACCAGGTACGGCCGCGCGGGGACAGAGTCCGCAGACTACGAGCACGCTGCCCCCACCTGCCCACTTGACCTCCCGAGCAGGATCATCAACGGACCCTAGATCTGTTGCATATCACCTCGTTGCGGCGCGGCCCGGACGGCGACCCTAAATCGCCCGATGCCGCCAATTTCGACGAATCCAAGGTCAGTCCTCACCCCCGCCTCCCCGATCCCCTGGTTTTGAAGGATGGAAAGAAGGCGAAAACCGCCCAAATGTGGTGGAAAAGGCGGCGTCCGGAAATCGTGGAAGGTTTCGACCGGGAGGTCTGCGGCCGGGTCCCGAACATCACTCCAAAAGTAACTTGGCAGGTGACCGGCACAACCAAAGAAATAAGCGGAGACGTGCTGGTCCTGACCAAAAACCTTGTGGGCCACGTCGATAATTCCTCGTATCCACTCATTACAGTAGACATCCAGCTGACCCTGAGGACTCCGGCCGATGCCGCTGGCCCGGTACCGGTCATCATGGAATTCGGCTTGAGTCCCGAGGCCATGGCTGCCCTGAGGAAGCGCTTCTCGGACGCCCAATGGGCCGCTTTTGCAGGCAATGGACCATCGTGGCAGCAGCAAGTGACCGCCAAAGGCTGGGGCTCTGCCACTCTGATGCCAGCCACAGTTCAGGCGGACAATGGTGAAGGCCTCACGCAAGGGATCATCGGCCTGGTGAACAAGGGCCAGCCGCGCCGTCTGGACGATTGGGGCGCGCTGCGCGCTTGGGCTTGGGGCGCGAGCCGTGCCCTCGATTATTTCGAAACCGATCCGTCCGTGGACCCTAAGCAAGTGGGCATTGAAGGGCTTTCGCGGTACGGGAAAGCGGCACTGGTAACCATGGCGTTCGATCCGCGATTCGCGATCGCTTTTGTTGATACCTCGGGAGCGGGCGGCGCCAAAATCCTACGCCGCAATTTCGGCGAGCAGGTGGAGAATATCGCCTCCACTTCCGAATACCACTGGATGGCCGGTAACTTTCTGAAATATGCCGGCCCGCTTACCGTGAATGATCTGCCGGTGGACGCTCACGAACTGATTGCGTTGTGTGCGCCGCCCCGGTGTTTATCAGCAGCGGCTCGCAAAGCGTGGAAGGCGGCTGGGTGGACGCGAAAGGCATGTTTCTTGGTGCCGTCGGCGCCGGTCCCGTGTACAAATTGCTCGGCAAGAAAGATGTGGGGATCACTGAAATGCCTCCCATGGAGACCGCGCTCATCTCCGGCGACATTGCGTTCCGCCAGCACAGCGGCGGGCACACCACTGGTCCAAACTGGCCGACCTTCCTGACGTTTGCCAGCCGTTACCTCAGCGCTCCACACTCGGCGCATGAATGAAAAACGAAAGCCCAGACCGGGCACTGCAAATGATCTACTTGGGGACGCTGACGAAGTGATCGCGCAGTCCGGAAATGCTGCGCTTTACGAAAGTCCGGCGAGCTTGCCAATCCCGCGCATGCGTCCCGCGGTCTTGCCATACTGCTTGAGCATCCGCTTCATGTCTGCATACTGCTTTAGGACCTGGTTTACTTCCTGGACGGAGGTGCCGCTGCCGCGAGCGATGCGTTTCCGCCGACGTCCGTCGATTAGGTTGTCGTCGGCGCGTTCGGCCGCGGTCATGGAATTGATGATGGCCTCGACGCTGGATAGCTGCTTCTCATTTACCTGAACGTCTTTCGGGAGTTTCGCGAATGGCCCTACCTTCGGGAGCATTCCCATCAGCTGCTCGATCGATCCCATCTTCCGCACCTGGCGCAACTGATCGCGGAAGTCTTCCAGGGTGAAATCATTCTCGCGGAGCTTGCGGTGCATCTCGCGAGCCTGCTTTTCGTCGATGTGCTTTTCCGCCTTTTCGATCAGCGAGAGCACGTCGCCCATGCCCAGGATTCGCGAAACGATCCGGTCGGGATGAAACGCTTCCAGCGCGTCGTACTTTTCCCCCACGCCGATGTACTTCACCGGGGCGCCGGTTACTTTGCGGATCGAGAGCGCTGCGCCGCCGCGGGCATCGCCATCCATCTTGGTGAGCACCACGCCGGTTACGCCCAGGCGTTTGTGAAACTCGGTAGCAGAGCGAACCGCGTCCTGGCCGATCATCGCGTCGGCCACGAACAAAATTTCGGCCGGCTGCAGCTCTTTCTTCAGTGCGGAGAGCTCATTCATCAATTCGTCGTCGATATGCAACCGCCCCGCGGTATCCACCAGCACCACGTCGGCAGCGGACAGTCTGGCCTCTTTCAACGCGCCGCGAACGATTTCCAGCGGCTTGTCCGTTCCCGCTCCTGGCCAGCACGGAATGCTGATGGCCTTGGCCACCTGCGCCAGCTGTTCGCGGGCAGCCGGCCGGTAGACGTCGGTGGAAACCACGATTGGCCGGTGGCCGTGCGCGCCCAGCCACTTCGCCAGCTTGCCGGTGGATGTAGTCTTGCCGGACCCTTGCAGCCCTACCATCAGCCACACCGAAGGAGGCCGCGAAGCAAATTGAGGCTTCGCCTCGCTGCCCAGCAGGACAGAAAGCTCGTCGCGAACGATCTTGAGAACTTGCTGGTCCGGCGAAAGCTGCAGCAGCACCTGCGAACCCACTGCCTTCTCTCGGATGTGCCCGATTATTTCGTCGACCACCGCCAGGTTGACGTCGCCATCCAGCAGCGCCTCGCGAATCTGCGCCAACGCCGCATCCAGGTGCTCGTCGGTGAGCTTGCCCTGCCCGCGCAGGTTCTTGAATACCCGCTGTAAATTGTCAGTTAAATTTTCAAACATTGGTCGGACCCACTCGCCACGAGCATCTCAGCTTCATCATCATTGTAGCAAGAAACGGAACGCAGGAGACGACACCTGGAAGATGCCAAAGAGCTCGTCTGATTAGAGGGCGACGGCGCGCGGGTGGATTGCTTCGATATTGCGGTAACGGGCAAAATCTCTGAGATTGAATGTCAGAATGCGCTTAATGCCATACACTCCATCGCCGCAACTAAGCGGGCGTCATGCACCTGTGCCCCAGAAACGCGGTGGGAGACGATAAACTTTCGCCACTCATCGTGAACCGCTGGGCTGTCGGGAAGTAGTCGGAGCCTTCCCTCGAACCATTCTGCTGTGCGGTCGGTTTCCTGAGGGGAAAGGCCGTAGCCCTTGCGGTCCAGGGGACGAGTGCCGGCGTTCCAGAATTCCGCAACGTTTTGAGATGTGTAGCAAAGGATGCCGTTCCGCCATGCCGGCAAGCATCTGGTGAAGTTCCTCGCGCGTCATGTGACCATCCGGAGAAATGCGACTCGTCAAGGCCCCGTTCAGGAGGTTCTCAGCCACCTTTTCCAAGGGCCATCCCTGAACTCACGCTTCAGCGACCAGACGGGCTTCCGTTTCTGGGCTGAGATGTACTCGAATGTCCATGGAACGCACCTCTGCCTATAGATTGGACGCGTTTGGACCCAAAGACTAGCAGTTCCAAGGTTCGGCGTCCCAAGTCATCGAACGGCCTAGTCCTTCAGCAGCCGCATTAGCGCCTTGCTGGCGTGCGACAGCGGCCGGTCGCGGCGGTGCAGCAGGAACAGATGCCGCGGCAGGTGCATATTGCGGACCTTCACCTCAACCAGTTCGCCTTCCTCGATTTCCATGCGCACGCACATTCGCGGCACGATCGCCACGCCCATCTTCATGCGCACAAATCTCTTGATGCTTTCGATCGTCGGCAACTGAATATCCATACGCAATGGCACTTGATGCCGCGCGAACAACTGCATCACGTTCTGCCGGTAAGGTGACTCCACAATATGGGCGACGAAACTCTCTTCGCCCAGGTCGGTAACGTCCACGTTCTTCCGCTTCGCCAGCCGGTGACCCGGGTAAACCACAAACGCCAGTTCGTCGCGCAGGAATTCCACCGCCGCGAGCAGGGGATCGGCGGGCCGGTACGATACAACTCCCAGATCGAGCCGGTAGTTCAGTACTTCCTCTGGAATGGCGCGGGAAAAAACGCGGTGGATCGATAGCTGAACTTTTGGATAGAGCTTGCGGTATAGGGCCAGCGCCGGCAGCAGCGCGTGAATCGAACTCTCGTTCACTCCCAGGGTCACCCGGCCCCGGTCCAGATTTTGCAGATCCTTCACCCCTCGGGAAATTTCATCCCTTAGGTTGAGCATTCGTTCGGCGTATTCCTGTAGCAGCACCCCCGCCTCAGTAAGTTGGCCGGCGCGCGAACCGCGCACGAACAGGGGCTGCCCCACCCAGTTCTCTAATTTGCGAATGGAGATGCTCACCGCGGGCTGGCTGCGAAAGAGTTTGACGGCGGCGCGGGAAAAGCTGCGTTCGCGAAGAACGGTGAGAAAAACTTCCAGGCTGGCCAAGTCCACAGCAGGTCTCCGGCGAAAGGTGAGCTCCACCTATCGAAAACGGTTCAGCAGCCGCACCATCAACGGGCACGTTCGGCGAATTTGCCCCTCGCCCGGCAATTCGCGAAATCCACCCGCATGCCCTGTATAAGCCTACCTTATAGCGCGACAAAAAACTATAAATTTGACCCCAGGGCTCCAGCGCGGTCTACTGGTAGTGGTCGACGCATCACTTATGGAAATCGTTCGCATATTCGACACCACTCTGCGCGACGGCGAGCAATCGCCGGGCTTTTCCATGAACCGCGAGGAAAAGCTGCGCATGGCGCACCAGCTCGAAGATCTTGGTGTGGACGTCATCGAGGCAGGTTTCCCCATCGCCTCCAAGGGCGACCGCGAAGGCGTGCGCGCTGTGGCCTCCGAAATCCGCGGATGCCGCGTCGCCGCTCTTTGCCGGGCCCGCCAGGACGATGTGGATGCCGCGCTCGATTCGCTGGGCCCCGCCGCCAGCCCGCGCCTGCACATTTTTCTCGCCACTTCCGACTTGCACCTGAAACACAAGCTGCGCGT
>Ga0302326_10005947_pt1 | contig 27583 bp, 25 predicted proteins | sample Palsa_T0_3_FD_202264 | JGI IMG/M metagenome (GOLD analysis project Ga0302326, IMG submission 202264) | Peat permafrost microbial communities from Stordalen Mire near Abisko, Sweden - Palsa_T0_3 | ecosystem: Environmental > Terrestrial > Soil > Palsa > Peat permafrost | place: Sweden: Abisko... | reverse complement strand
AGTTCCCTGAGGATCGCGTTTATTCATGCCAGATCGCGCCGAGATGTCGACATGATTGGGTTATTGCAACGCGTTGCCGAAGCCAGTGTTGCCGTCGACGGGCGGGTGGTGGGCTCAATCGGGCAAGGTCTGCTGGTCTTGGTAGGCGTACGTCCGTTCGATAATGAGCCCGCGGCGACCCGGTTGCTCGATCGCCTGCTCAAATATCGCGTTTTCGCGGATGCCGATGGAAAGATGAACTTGAGCCTCACGCAGGTGGCCGGGGGACTGCTTCTGGTGCCGCAGTTCACGCTGGCCGCAGATACCCGCAAGGGCCTGAGGCCCGGCTTCTCGACTGCCGCGGCGCCCGAAGTGGGGAAGCCACTGTTCGAATTTCTGGTCTCGAGCGCGCGAAAACAGCACGGAACGGTCGAATGCGGGGTTTTCGGCGCCAACATGCAGGTATCGTTGGTAAACGATGGACCGGTCACGATATGGCTCGAAAGCTGATTATTTTCGTCCCCGCGGGTCAAATGCGACAGAACACGCATCAAGGTGCCGAGGTCCAATATCATAATAAGTTTGGCGTATCATTGGCGCCCAATCGGTTTACGTAGAATCGGAGAAAAGCGATGTTCGATTCAAAGATGCTTTTGGTCATTCTGGCGATTGCCCTGGTCATTTTCGGGACCAAGCGCCTGCGTACCATCGGCTCGGACTTGGGCGCCGCTGTCAAGGGCTTCAAGTCGGCGATGAACGACGGCGAGAGCGAGGAAGCCGCGAAGCAGCTCAAGCATGAGAAGGACGCGGATTTCGACGCTGCCAAGGCTCACGAGGCCGACAAGGTGCCGCCTAAAACGAACGCTTGATCTCGCATGCTTGATTTTGGTTTCTCGGAGATCGTCCTTACTTCCGCCATAGCGCTGATCGTGCTCGGGCCGGAGAAACTTCCCAAGGTTGCGCGACAGGTGGGCAACTGGATGGGGCGCGCGCGCGCCATGGCTCGTCAATTGACCGAGCAATTGGAGCGCGAGGTCAACGCCGAAGACTTGATGAGGCAGACGAAAGCGACTTCCGCCGCTGCAAACAGCGCTGCCGCCAACACCGGCATGTCGAGTGCGCCGGTGCCCTTCGATACCTCGTATACCCCGCCGGCGTATACGCCGCCGGCCATCGCGCCCGACGCGACCTCGGCCGACATGGCGCCGGTCGGCACGCCTCCATCCGCGCCTGCCGCGGTGCCGCCCGCGACATTCTCGCCGCAAACCTCTTCGCCTCCGCACGGTGCCGATTGGCACCCATCGCCGCCAGAAAATAAATCATCCGATGGCTGATCCCGGTGACCCGGGCGGGCTTGCCGAAGGTACGCTGATCTCTCATCTGTTGGAGCTGCGCGATCGGCTGCTGAAGGCGCTGCTCGCCGTGGGCATCTGCTTCATCCCCTGCGTGATGTACATGAATCCCCTGTTCACGTTCCTCGCCCAGCCGCTGAAGCGCAAGCTGCCGCCGGGCGCCAACCTGATTGCCACCAGCGTCGTCGGGACTTTCACGGTGCCGTTCAAGATGGCGCTGCTGCTGGCCATCGGCCTGGCGATGCCAATTGTGCTCTATCAGGCATGGGCATTCGTTGCCCCCGGTTTGTACAAGCATGAGAAGCGTCTCGCGGTGCCGCTCTTGATCTCGAGCATCATTCTGTTCTATGCGGGGGCCGCTTTCGCCTACTTCGTGGTGTTTCCGGTGATGCTGAGTTTCTTCGTCTCGACCACGCCGCCGGGCGTACAGATGATGACGGAGATGGCGAATTACCTGGACTTCGTCATGGTGCTGGTGTTGGCGTTCGGACTCGCCTTCGAGGTGCCGGTGGCCACGGTACTCCTGGTGTGGACCGGCTTTGTTAGAATCAAAACCCTGAAAAAGAATCGTGGCTTCGTCATCCTCGGGATCTTCATCTTTGCTGCATTCGTGACCCCGCCCGATGCGGTGTCGCAAAGCGCGCTGGCGGTGCCCATGTACGGCCTGTACGAAATAGGGATCATCATGGCTGCAATACTGCTCAAGGATAAAATCGCAGCGCGGGCCAAGGAAGACGCGGAGCAAGCAGCGAGCGAGACCGGGGAGTAATTTGGCCGCGACTTTTTTCGGACACCCGCGCGGTCTCGCGACGCTGTTCTTCACCGAGATGTGGGAGCGCTTCACCTACTACGGAATGCGCACGGTGTTGGTGCTGTTCCTGGTTGCGGCGGTTTCGTCCGGCGGTTTCGGCATCGACGACAGGACGGCCACGGCAATCTACGGGATGTACACCGCGGGCGTGTATCTTGCCGCGCTTCCCGGCGGTTGGATTGCGGACCGCCTGCTCGGCGCGCGCCAGGCCGTCATGATCGGCGGCATCTTCATCGCGCTCGGCAACGCGCTTCTCGCCGTTTCCAGCTCGCCGCGTGGTTTCTACATCGGCTTGATCATCATCGTCATGGGCGTGGGCCTGCTCAAGCCCAATGTAAGCGCCATGGTTGCCGACCTGTACCCTGAAGGCGGCGCAAGACTCGACGCGGGCTTTACCGTGTTCTACATGGGCATCAATCTCGGCGCCAGCCTGGGGCCGATCGTGACCAGCGCGGCGCAAGATTACATCGGTCCGCGTGCCGGCTTCGGTGCCGCCGGATTGTTCATGGCGCTCGGGGTCGTTCAGTACGTTCTCACCCGGCGCCATCTGGGAAAGGCCGGGATATTCGTCGCGGAGCCGGCGGCGGCACCCCAACGGCGCAGATCCTGGCTGCAACTCTGGATCGCAGTCGGCATCGCGGTGCTGTTGATCGCGGCTTGCGCCGCCGGCATGATTCCGCTCGATCCCTTGGCCCTGGCGCGCATTACCACGATGCTGATCGCCGCGGTGTCCGCTGCCTACTTCGTGTACCTGCTGTTCGGCGCGGGCTTGAGTGCCGAGGAACGCCGCCGTGCCACGGTCATCGGCGTGCTGTTCATCGGCAGCGTGCTCTTCTGGGCAGGTTACGAGCAAGCAGGCTCGTCGCTCAATTTGTTTGCCGAACGTTATACGGACCGCGCGATCGGAGCCCTGCACTTCGTGATACCGACCGGCTGGTTTCAATCCCTGAATCCGGTCTTCATCATCATTTTCGCACCCATCGTCGCGTGGCTTTGGGTGGCGCTGGCCAAACGCAATATGAATCCGTCGGCGCCAGCAAAATTCGCCATCGGCGTGATGGTGATGGGATCGGGATTTTTGGTGATGGCCGCCGCCGCGGTGATCGTGGCGCACGGCTCAAAGGTGCTGCCGACCTGGTTGTTCTTCACCTATATGCTGCACACGCTGGGCGAGCTGTGCTTGAGTCCGGTCGGTTTGAGCTACACCACCAAGCTGGCGCCGAAGCGACTGGTCGGGCAGGCCATGGGTTTGTGGTTCCTATCGCTGTCGTTGGGCAATCTGATGGCAGGTCTGATCGCGGGTGAGTTCGACTCCAACAACGTGGCCGCAATGCCGGGACAATATATGGATATCGTTTATTTCGCAGTGGGCCTGGGTGCACTGCTCTTGATCCTCAGCCGTCCCGTAAAGCGGCTCATGGGCGGCGTCGAATGAGCGACAATCACGGTCTGCGGGAACTCACCATCCGCGCCATTGTGTTGGGCGGCCTGATCACACTGGCCTTCACGGCAGCCAATGTCTATCTCGGGTTGAAGGTCGGACTGACCTTCGCCACGTCGATCCCGGCAGCAGTCATCTCCATGGCGGTGTTGCGCCTGTTCAAGTCATCGAGCATTTTGGAAAACAACATCGTGCAGACGGTGGCTAGCGCCGCCGGCACGCTGTCCGCAATCATCTTCGTACTCCCGGGGCTGGTGATCGTCGGGTGGTGGCACGGGTTTCCATACTGGATGACGATGGCGGCAACCGGTTTGGGTGGGATTCTCGGAGTCATGTTCTCCGTGCCGCTGCGCCGCGCCCTGGTGGTCAACACCGATCTGCCGTACCCAGAGGGCAGGGCCGCGGCCGAGGTACTTCTGGTCGGTGCCCAGTCGCGCGACGGAAACCAGCAGGGCCGCCAGGGGCTGCTCGCCATCGCGGTCAGTGCGGTTGCGTCGGCCGCTTTTTTCGCTCTGAGCCAGACCCGGCTGGTGGTCGACGAGGCCGCCGTTTACTTTCGCATCGGCGCGGGCTCCACCGGTGTCTCGTCCAGCCTGTCCATGGCGTTGGTGGGCGTCGGGCATCTGGTGGGCATTTCCGTCGGGATGGCGATGCTCGTCGGCATCGTCATCAGCTGGGGCTTCCTGGTGCCGATGCTGACCGCGGCCGCGGCGTCGACGGATTCCGCTCAAAGCGTCGCACTGGCGATATTTCACACCGATATTCGATTCTTCGGTGCCGGCGTCATCGGCATCGCTGCTCTGTGGACCTTCTCCAGCATCTTGGGTCCGATCATCTCCGGGCTGCGCTCGGCCATGGCGGCGTCGAACGCCCGCTCCCAATCACAGGCGCTGCCGCTGGTCGAGCGCGACCTGCCGATCAAGTCGGTGGGCATCGTGGTGGCCGTGACGCTGGCTCTGATCGCGCTGCTGCTATGGCAGTTCATCGCAGGCAGCGTGCTGGCCGCGCATGCGCCCGTTCTGATCACCGTCACCATCGTTTATGTGCTGGTGTCGGGAGTCGTGATTGCCTCGATCACCGGCTACATGGCCGGACTGATCGGCGCTTCCAACAGCCCCGTTTCGGGCGTGGGCATTCTTGCGGTCGTCGTCGCCGCGTTCGTGGTCTTAGGCGTAGTCGGCCACGCCTCGGATCTTGACCAATCCCGCGCAATGGTTGCCTATGCGCTGTTTGCCACCGGTATCGTGTTCGGGATCGCAACCATTGCGAACGACAACCTGCAGGATCTCAAAACGGGTCAGCTGGTCGGCGCGACGCCATGGCGGCAGCAGGTGGCGCTGGTGTTTGGCGTGATTTTCGGCGCGTTGATCATTCCGCCGGTGCTGGACCTGCTCAACACCGCCTACGGTTTCGCCGGCACTCCAGGTTCCGGAAGCAACGCGCTGGCCGCTCCTCAAGCCGCGCTGATTTCAGCATTGGCTGAAGGAGTGCTGGGCGGCAATCTGAACCTGCGCATGATCGAGTACGGCGCATTGTTCGGCGCGTTCGTCATCGCCGCCGACGCGCTGCTGGGCCGGGGAGGACGCATGCGGCTGCCGCCGCTCGCGATCGGGCTGGGCATTTATTTGCCGATGAGTGCCACGCTGCCCGTGGTGATCGGCGCCGTGACAGGCTACTACTATGACCGTTGGGCCGACCGCATGGCGAGTCCGGAGTTTGCCAGGCGCATAGGAGTGCTGATGGCAACCGGAATGATCGTGGGGGAGAGTCTGTTCGGCGTGCTGTATGCAGGCATCGTGGTCGTATCCGGCAAAAGCGCGCCTTTTTCCCTGGTGGGCGATGACTTTGCGACTCCCGCCTTGATCGGCGGGGCGGTGGTTTTCTCCGTGCTGATCGGTTTGCTGTACCGTCGCACGATGAGGGCGGTCGTGGGCCATAGCACCTGATTGCGTGCCGGTCCCCTTTGATGCGCGCCGATTCCCATCATTCAACCAAGCTCATGCTGTGCCTCGGCACGGTGTACCTGGTGTGGGGCTCGAGTTTCCTGTTCACCAAGATCGCCGTGAGCACCCTGCCGCCGGCGCTGTTCTCGGGCCTGAGATTCATCTCGGCGGGAACCTTGCTCATGTTGATCGCGCGCTTCTACGGTGGCGATCGATTTCCGACGCGCGAGATCGAATGGCGGCACGTGATCATTGCCGGCTTTTTCATGGTGTTCGTCAGCAATGGCCTGAACACCTGGGCCATCCAGTACATCCCCAGCAATCAGTCCGCGCTGCTCAATGCCACATCCGCGTTCTGGATCGCGGGCTTGGGAGTGTTCGGGCCCAAGGGCCATCCCCTGACCCGCCGCGCGATCATCGGCTTGACCGTCGGTTTTCTGGGCGCGGCGTTGATGCTGGTCCCGAAAGGGCATTTGAGCACGGCCAGCACGCTGGCACAGTTCGGCGTACTGGCGGCCTGCCTCGGGTGGTCGCTGGGAACTCTCTACTACCGCAGCATCGAGACCAGCCTGAGCTCTCTCATGTTCATGGCGTTGCAAATGTTCATGGGCGGCTTGATGATGCTGTGCCTGGGATTTGCCCATGGCGATATCGCGCGCTGGTCGCCGAATGCCTCCTCGCTCATCGCCATGGGTTATCTGACTTTGTTCAGTTCGTGCTTTGCGTACACAGCCTACGGTTGGTTGACGGTGAATTGCACGCCTTCGGTCATCGGAACGTACAGCTACGTGAATCCGGCCATTGCGGCGTTCCTGGGCTGGCAGTTCCTGCACGAGCACCTATCCGCCACGCAGCTCGCGGGAATGGTCATCATCATCATCGGGGTGTGTACGCTGACGCTGCGCAGCGGCGGCGGCCGCGCCGATCCGAAGGAATTGCCGGCGAAGCGCTCGGCTTGAGATCCAACGGCGGCGATGGGCCGCGCGCCGATCTTCAGCGCCGCTTCAAGACCTCGACCTTGCCCCTGCCGCCTACGAACCAAGATCCAACCATGCTGACGATGCTTACCAAGATCGAAGTCCAAAACGCGGCGCCGAATCCCGCGAGGTGCATGCCGGGCAACATCCACGCCACCAAGGCGACCATGCCGGCATTGATGACCAGCAAGAACAAACCGAGCGTGATGATGGTCATGGGCAGCGTCAGAAGGACGGCGATGGGCCGTACGATGGAATTGACCACGCCCAACAGGACGCCCGCGAGCAGCAAGGTCAACGGGCCTTCGATGTATACGCCTGGAACCCAAGCCGTGGCCAGCCAGAGCCCCAACGCCACCAGCACCGCCCGAATCAAAAAGCCGGGCATGCATCCTCCCGCGGTGTTTCAATAATCAAGGCCAGGAAGGGGCGGATCCTTGGGCTCCAGTTTGTCGATTTTTGGTTTCGGCGGGCTTTCCAAAGTCACCTTGATGCGCGCCATGTAGCGTTCCCAACCCATGCGGATGCGCGCATACGGAGCATCCCATTCGGCAGCATCGGAGATGCCGGATCCGAGCAGGCGCAACGAGGTCTTACCGTCGCCGCGCCTCGGGTCCAGGATGAAATCGTCCACCGCCGCACTGTCGCTCGGGGGAAAGTCCTTGGAATTCATGTAGATCAGGCGCAGCCGGCGGTTCACATCGAAGATATCTATGTGAGCCTCGCGCGCGCTCGAATTGCGCTTTCCAATTCGGTACAGCCCGCCTTGGCGGGGATCGATTTCGGCTTCAAGGCCCGACCAGACACGGATCAGTGCCGGGTCGGTCAGGACCCGCCAGACTCGCGCCGCAGGAACGTCCACCTCGACCAAGTGGGCATAGCCACGAGTTCCACTACGAGCGTTTTTTCGGGGTAAGCTCATACGGGGATAGTGTGCAAGAAAGCTGCCGACGGTGCAGTGCTAGTGTTCCATAACAGGGGGAGTCCCATATGCCTTACGTCCAGATCGTGACTGCGCTCGCAGTTCTGCAATTCGTCGTATTCGGTTTCAGAGTAGGGGCCGCCCGGGAGCGCTACGGCGTCAAGGCACCGGCCATCACCGGCAATGAGACCTTCGAGCGTCTGTTTCGAATTCAAATGAATACCCTCGAGCAGCTGATCGTATTCCTACCCGGCTTGTACCTGTTTGCCCGCTACTTCAGCCCCTATGTTGCGGCCGCGCTCGGCGTTGTGTACCTGCTGGGGCGGGAATTATACGCTTTCACCTATGTGCGGGATCCATCCAAGCGCTCCGTGGGCTACGGCTTGACCTTCCTGCCGATCGTCATCCTGGTCCTAGGCGGCCTGATCGGTGCCGTCCGCGCTTTATTTTATACTTAGGCAAACAGTCCGCAAAAGGAGCATTCGTGAGCGACTTGCGGCAGGCTCTGGCCGAAATCAACGCGATTCGAACTCAGGTCGCGCGCGACACGCAGTTCCGCGGCTATGGACCCATTTCCATCGCAGCCAGCGGCGTTCTTGCGCTGACTGTTGCGGCGCTGCAAAGCAGATTCTCGCGCGGGGGCGGCGACTTCGCCGCATTCCTCCATGTCTGGGTCGCCACCGCAGCAGCCACCGTCGTGATGACGGCGGTGGAGACCATCGTGCGCTCGCGCCGGGTCCATTCGGGTTTGGCAAGCGAGATGCTCTACGCGGCCGTCGAACAGTTTCTTCCGGCCGTGCTCGTCAGCATTTTGCTGACGGTGGTGATGATGCGCGTCGCCCCGCATGACGAGTGGATGCTGCCGGGGCTGTGGCAGCTCATGTTCAGTCTCGGCATATTTGCCTCGTGCCGATTCCTTCCCCGGCAAATGATTGCGGTCGCCGTCTGGTATCTTGTGTGCGGACTATCCAGTCTCGTCCTGCAAAGCGACGCCAAGGCGGTTTCCTCCTGGGTCATGGGAATCCCATTCGGCGTAGGTCAATTGGGGGTAGCCGGTGTGTTGATGTTCTGTTTCGATGGCTCCAGCGAAGATGCGTAAAGCGAAAACCACCACCAGCTCTTCGCGTTTCGCGTACGACGGACTGAATCGAGTGATTCATGAGCGCGCTCGCCTGAGTTTGCTGACATCGCTCCTCACCCACCCTAAGGGACTATGGTTCGGCGAATTGAAGGACCTGTGCGCGCTCACCGACGGTAACTTGAACCGGCATCTCTTGGTTCTTGAAGAGGCCAAGCTGATCAGCGTCACCAAAGCTCTGGAGGGTAGCCGCACGCAGACTCGATGCCGCATCACCGCTCTCGGCCGGCGTCGTTACCTCGAGTATCTTTCGGTCCTGGAGCAGGTGATCGTGGACGGCGCCGGGGCCCTGAACCGGGGTTCGGACGCCGATGAAGGAAGCCCCGCGAACGCTTGACTCCCAACAGTGCCTCGCGCGCGGCAATCAGCTCGTCGGCATTCAGCTCGTCGGTAAGGTAAAGGTGAAACGGGCTCCGCCCTCTGGACGCCGCTGGGCGGCGATGCTTCCGCCGTGCGCGTTGATGATGGCACGGCAAATGGTCAGGCCCAATCCGGCGCCGCCCGTGGTTCCTTCATCCTTCCCCCGGTGAAACTTCGCAAACAGACGCTCTGGGTCTTCCCCGGTAAATCCCGGTCCGTCGTCGTCGATGCAGACGCGTATCAGATCGTTGTCGACGACCGCGCTGATGGTGACGCGCGTTCCCGCCGGGGTGTGTTTTGCGACATTCTCGAGGAGATTGGTGAACACCTGCAGTATCAGCGGGCCGTCGACGAACACCTGCGGCAAATCCGCGGGGAGTTCATCGACAACCGGGTGATCCGCCAATCGCGCCCGGCAGCGCGCAAGCACGGCGCCGAGCAGCTCCTCCAGCGTCTGCCAATCGCGCCGCAGCGCCACCTGTCCGGATTCCAGCCGCATCAACTCGAGCACGTTGGAAATGATTTCGGACATCTCATTGGCCTTGGCTTCGATCGAGGCGGTGAGCGTGCGACGGACGTCCGCATCGAAGGCCATCAAGGGATCGTTGAGCGCGCTGCTGGCCCCGGTGATCACCGCAAGCGGCGTGCGCAGATCGTGCGAGATCGAGGCCAGCAACGTGTTCCTGACGCTTTCTGTCTCGGCGGTGACACGGGCCGTCTCGGCCTCCTCGGCGAGTGCGGCGCGCTCCATGGCAAGGGCAATCTGCCCCGCAAACGTCTCCAAGAGGTGCCGCTGTTCGGGCAACAGCAACCGCCGGCGCTGCGAAGGCGCGACGGCCAGTACGCCCAGCGTTTTGGTGGCGGCCTTGAGAGGTAGATATTGCGCGGCGTTCGCCGGCAACGTATCGGTGCCCAAACCCGCGGGCACGCCGTGATCGAGCACCCATTGCGCCACCGACAAGTCGGTGTGCCGCAACGAGCCCGGCAGCGGCGGACTGCGCGGATGGTGCAGCCTTCCGGCTGCATCGGGGACCAGCACGACTGCAAGGCTGGCGAAGGTTTCCGCCACGTGCTTGACGGCAACCCGCGCCAAATCCTCGAAGCCGCGATTCGCCGCCAGCTCGCGGCTCATGCCGTAAAGAAGGGCCGTGCGGCGTTCACGCGCGCCGGCGACCCGCGTTTGGGCGCGCACGCTTGCCGCCAGGCCGGCAATGATCAATGCCACGATCAGCATCACCGCGAAAGTCACGACGTATTCGAAATCCGTCACCGCGAAGGAGAAACGCGGCGGCACGAAGAAGAAATCGAAAGCGATGACATTCGTGATGGCGGCGAGACTGGCCGGCCCTCTCCCTAAGCGCAGGGCGGCAATGGTGGTGCCGAGCAGATACACCATGACCAGGTTGGTCAGCTCGAGATATGGATACATCAGCGCCGCGAGCAGGGTGCACGCCAGCGTAATGCTGGCCGCCGCCCAATAGAGAGACCATTTGATTTCGCGCGGGCCGGTCTCCTCCCGGGATGAAGGCGCCCTTCCTTGGGCCGCGCGACGCGAAATGACGGACACGTCGAAACCGCCGTTGGCCTCGACGAGTTTGGTCGTCGTCGAAGGCCGAAACAGGGAGCGCAGGCCAAAGCGCTTCGGCTCGCCAACCACGATGCGCGTGACATTGCGCAGGCCGGCATATTCGATCAGCGCCGCAGAAGCGGACGAGCCATCCAGGGTGACCGTCTGCGCCCCCAGCGATTCCGCCAGACGCAGAATATCGACGCGCCGATTGCGTGCCTTCTCGCCGAGCCGCAGCATGGCCGGAGTTTCGACCGTCACCACCAACCATTCGGCGTCCAGCGCATCCGCGAATCGCTTGCCCACGCGTACCAATTGTTCCGCTTGGTCATCCAGGGTCACGGCCACCAGGAATCGATCCCGCGCCAACCAGGGTTTCGAGATGAGTTCGCGGTTTCCGTAGGCGCGCGCCGCCGCGTCGACCCGATCGGCGGTGCGCCGCAGGGCGAGTTCGCGCAATGCCAGCAAATTGGGTTCGCGGAAAAATTTCTCGCCGGCCGCAGCCGCCTGCGACGCCGCGTATACCTTGCCGGCCTTGAGACGCTGAAGCAAATCGCCCGGCGACAGATCGATGAGCTCGACCTCATCCGCCTGGTCGAAAATCCGGTCCGGAATGGTCTCCTGCTGGCGGATTCCGGTGATGCCGGCGATCACGTCATTCAAGCTCTCCAGATGCTGCACATTGACCGTGGTCCAGACGTCGACGCCGGCGGCCAACAATTCCTCGATGTCCTGCCAGCGTTTGGCGTGGCGCGGCCTGGGTTCGCCTTCGCCCAAGTTCGAATGTGCCAGTTCGTCCACCAGCAGGATCGCGGGGTGGCGGACCAGGGCGGTATCGAGATCAAACTCCCGCCGCACGATGCCGCGGTAGCGGACTTCGAGATATGGCAGCTGCTCCAGTCCCGCCAGCAATCGCTCGGTCTCGACCCGCCCATGCGGCTCCACGTAGCCCACGACCACATCGGAGCCGGAGGAGCGCGCGCTGCGCGCCGCCTCCAGCATGGTGTAGGTCTTGCCCACGCCGGCGGAGGCGCCGAAGAATATCTTGAGCCGGCCTCGGAGCAGCGAGGCCTCGCTGCGCTCGACGTGCGTCAGCAGTTCATCGGGGTCCAGGCGTTTGTCGTCATTCATTTCCTGCGGCTGTCGAGGGCCATGTTGAGTTCCAACACATTGACTTGCGATTCGCCAATGATGCCGAACAATGGAGCTTTCTGCAGCCGCGTTATGAGGGCCTGCACGGCGGCCGGCGGCAGATTGCGGGCTCGGGCAACACGGGCCACCTGGTATTGCGCGCCCGCCACGCTGATGTCCGGGTCCAGGCCGCTGGCCGATGCCGTGACCAGATCCACGGGTACATTGCCGGGTTGCTGCGGCGCTCCCTCGGCCTTCAGCGCTTTGATGTTCGTGTCGACCTGATCGAGCAAGGCGGGATTCAACGGACCCAAGTTGGAGCCTCCGGAGGCCGAGCCGTTGTTGGGCTGCGGCGCGGTAGCCGAGGGTCTTCCCCAGAAATGGCCGGGATCGGAAAAGTGCTGGCCGATCAGCTCGGAACCGATCAAAGTCGTGCCTTTGTGCAGCAAGCTTCCCGACGCCTGCGCCGGAAAAAGCATCCGGCTCAGCCCCGTTATAACCAACGGATACACGATGCCCAATGCCAACGTCATGAATGCCACGAGACTCAAGGCCGGCCGGAAGTAGCGCATCAGTTCTCCTTCACGTCAGGCCCGCGGCAGCCAGACCCATGTCGATCAGTTTGATGCCCGGAAAGGGCACCATGATTCCACCCAGTCCGTAAATGAGCAAATTTCGCCGCAGCAGCGGTCCTGCGCCGAGCGCCCGGTACTTCACGCCTTTGATCGCCAGGGGAATCAGCAGGACGATGATCAGGGCGTTGAAGATCACCGCGGAGAGGATTGCCGAATTCGGCGTCGCCAGGCGCATGATGTTGAGCGCCGCGAGAGAAGGATAGGTCGTGGCGAACGCCGCGGGGATGATGGCGAAATACTTGGCGACGTCGTTGGCGATGCTGAACGTGGTGAGCGAGCCGCGCGTCATCAGCATCTGCTTGCCGGTCTCGACGATTTCGATCAGCTTGGTCGGATTCGAATCGAGATCGACCATGTTGCCGGCTTCCTTGGCCGCTTGCGTGCCGCTGTTCATGGCCACGGCCACGTCAGCCTGCGCCAACGCCGGCGCATCATTCGTGCCGTCGCCGGTCATGGCAACCAGGCGCCCCTCCGCCTGATGCTTGCGGATGAGCTTGAGCTTGGCTTCGGGTGTGGCTTCCGCGAGATAATCGTCAACGCCCGCTTCGGCGGCAATTGCCGCGGCCGTCAACCGGTTGTCGCCGGTGATCATGATGGTCTTGATTCCCATGTGGCGCAGATCCGCGAAGCGTTCCTTGATGCCGCCCTTGACCACGTCCTTGAGTTCGACCACGCCGAGCACCTTGGCGCCGTCGCAGACCACGAGCGGCGTGCTGCCGCGCCGGGCCACCGTATCCACCACTGCGGCCACCGCGGGGGGAAAGATGGCACCGAGCTTCGCGATGTGATTCTTGACCGCGTCGGCGGCGCCCTTGCGGACCTGGCGGTTTCCCAGATTGACGCCGCTCATGCGGGTTTGCGCGGAGAATGGAATGAAGGTCGCATCCAGCGCCTTGATGTCGCGCTCGCGCAAATTGAACAATGCCTTGGCGAGCACCACGATGCTGCGGCCCTCGGGGGTTTCGTCGGCAAGCGAGGCCAGCTGCGCGGCGTCCGCCAACTCGAGCTCGGTCACCAGGGGTGCAGGCAGGAAAACCGACGCCTGGCGGTTGCCGAGCGTAATCGTCCCGGTCTTGTCGAGCAGCAGAATATCGACGTCGCCCGCAGCCTCGACCGCCCTCCCCGACGTGGCGATGACGTTCGCCTGCATCATGCGGCTCATGCCGGCGACGCCGATGGCGGACAACAGGCCGCCGATCGTGGTCGGAATCAGACAGACCAGCAGTGCAATGAGCGCGGTTATGGTGATCGGTGTCCCAGCCTTGGCGACCCCGACGCTGAAGATCGAGAAGGGCAGAAGCGTCACGATGACGAACAGGAACACGATGGTGAGCGCCACCAGCAAAATGGTCAGAGCGATTTCGTTCGGCGTCTTCTGGCGCTTGGCGCCCTCGACCATCGCGATCATGCGATCGAGAAAGGTTTCGCCCGTGTTCACCGTCACGCGCATGATGATGCTGTCGGAAAGAACCCGTGTGCCGCCGGTGACGGAACTGAAGTCGCCGCCGGATTCGCGGATGACCGGCGCGGACTCTCCCGTAATCGCGCTCTCATCCACCGACGCGGCGCCTTCGATGACTTCGCCATCGACCGGTATGATGTCGCCGGCCTCGACCAGCACGATGTCGCCCTTCTGCAGATCCTCCGCCTTGACCTGACACGTGTCGCGCTGGCGCAGCGAAGCATCGTTGATTTTCTTGGCGAGCACGGTTTGCCGCATATTGCGCAGCGCCGAGGCTTGGGCGCGGCTGCGGCCTTCGGCGAGAGCCTCGGCGAAATTCGCGAACAGCACCGTGAAGGCGAGCCAGATCGCAATTGCAAAGATGAACCAGGTCGATGTTTCGCCGCGGCCGAGCAGCGCCTGCACCCACAGCACCAGCGTGGCGATCGTACCGACATACACCACGAACATGACCGGATTGCGGCTTTGCAGCCGCGGGTCCAGTTTCTTCAGAGTCTCGATCAGTGCGGGTCCGAGCAGCTTCTTGTCGAGCAGGGGCAACTGTGCGCGGGTCATGACTTTCTCAATTGACTGCCAGGAGGAAATGCTCCACGACCGGGCCCAGCGCCAGCGCTGGCACGTAATTGAGCACGCCGATCAAAATTATGGTCCCGATCAGCAGCGCGATGAACAAAGGACCGTGCGTCGGCATGGTTCCTTCGCTGACGGGAATCCGCTTCTTGCCCGCGAGCGATCCGGCGATGGCAAGGGCGGCCACGATGGGCCAGAAGCGTCCCAGCCACATGACGATGCCGAGCGTGCAATTGTAGAAAGGCGTGTTGACGGTAAGTCCCGCGAAGGCGCTGCCGTTGTTGTTGCCGGTGGAAGTGAACGCATAGAGAATCTCGCTGAATCCATGCGCACCGGGATTCGCGATACCCGCCCTGCCGGCTTCCGTCATCACACCCAGCGCGGTGCCAAGCAAGACCACGATCGGCGTGGTGAGAATGAATATCGAGGCGAGCTTCATTTCTCGGGCCTGAATCTTCTTGCCGAGATACTCAGGCGTCCTGCCGATCATCAGCCCGGCGATGAACACGCCGAGTATGGCGAAGATCAGAATGGTATAGATGCCGGTGCCCACGCCTCCGGGCGCGAGTTCGCCGAGCTGCATCAGGAACAAGGGAACGAAGCCACCCATCGGCGTGAAGGAATCGTGCGCGGCGTTGACGGCACCGCAGGAGGTGGCGGTGGTCGCGGCAGCGAACAGCGCGGAGGCGGCGGGGCCGAAGCGAGTCTCCTTGCCTTCCATGTTGCCGCCCGCCTGCAGCGCGGTCGGCGCGTCGTCGACGCCGTGTTTGGCGATGAGCGGGTTGCCCTGTTGTTCGCTGACGAACGCCGTGACCGACAGGGCGCCGAACAAGACCACCATGGCGGCCACCAGCGCCCAGCCCTGGCGCGTGTCGCCGACCATGCTCCCGAAGGTGTAGGTCAAGGCGAAGGGAATGAGCAGGATGGCCGCGATCTCGAGCACATTGGTCAGCGCGGTGGGATTTTCGAAGGGGTGGGCAGAGTTGGCGTTATAGAAGCCGCCGCCGTTGGTTCCCAGTTCTTTGATGGCCTCCTGAGAGGCCACCGGGCCCATCGGCAAGGTCTGCATTCTCGTTACGGCGGGCTCGGTGACGGCATTGCCGTTCGCGTCCTTGAGCGCATCGCCGTTCGCGTCGGTCTGCGGCTTGTCGAAGTGCAGTGCTTCCACGAGCGTCGCATCCTTGAACGCGTCCAGGTTCTGAATCACCCCTTGGCTGACCAACACCAACGCCAGAATCACCGACAGAGGCAGCAAGACGTACAGCGACGAGCGCACCATGTCGGCCCAGAAATTGCCGATACCCTTCATGTCGTGGCGGGCGAAGCCGCGCACCATCGCGAGCGCGACGGCAAAGCCCGTCGCCGCGGACAGGAAATTTTGCACGCCAAGACCCGCCATTTGAGTCAGATGGCTCATCGTGGACTCGCCCGCATAACCCTGCCAGTCGGTATTGGTGACGAAACTGATGGCGGTATTGAACGAGGAATCTGCGCTCGCGGGATCGAAGTGCTGCGGGTTCAGGGGCAGCCAGCTTTGCAGCCGCTGCAGCGCATAAACGAAGAGTGCGCCGATCGCGTTGAACAGCAGCAGCGCCTTGGCGTATTGCAGCCAGGTCATGTCTGCCTGGCTGTCTATGCCGCAGCAGCGGTACAGCAGATGTTCCGCACGGCCGCCCAGGCGAGTCGCGAAATTGCGCCTGCCCTCCATGACATCGGCGATGTAGCTGCCGAGCGGCTTGGCACACAACACCACCGTACCCACGCAAAGCAGGAACAGGCCCGCGAACTTCGCGGTCTCGCTCATATTAGAACCTCTCGGCCCTGATCAACGCGTAGAGGAGGTAGCAGAAGAGCAAAAGCGCCAGCAACCCGCCCAACAGGTAACTCGTGTTCATTATTCGTCCCCCATCCGATCGATGGCCAAGGCCAGACCCCATGTCGCCGAGAGCAGCAGGACGATGATGGCGATGTAAAACAGATCCATGGCCGCGAAAGTCTAGGCGGCTGCCTTGGGTGCCGATATACGGAAGAGTGTTAAAAAATGCCCCCGCACAAGGACGCTAGGCAAGGACGCAACTCAAGGGCGCGGCTCGCTTTCCGGGTCAATGACCAGCCGGTAACCGAGCCCAAGTTCGGTGAGAATGTGCTTGGGGCGTTTGGGTTCGGCCTCGAGTTTGTGGCGCAGGCTGCCGATGTAAACCCGCAGCGCGCGGGAATCGTCGCGGTTTGGGCCCCACACTTCCTTGATCAGCGATGCGTGCGTGACGATGCGTCCGGCATGCCGCGCGAGCGTCTCCAATATTCGGTGTTCCAGCGGAGTCAAGCGCACTTCCTGGCCGTCGGCGCGATGTGCGACCCGGCGGCCCAGATCGACGGACACCTCGCCGAGGTGGAGCACGGCCGTCGGCAGCTCGCCGCGCACATGCCGGCGCAGGATGGCCCTGATGCGCGCCAAGAGCTCCGGTGCGCTGAACGGCTTGTTGACGTAGTCATCGGCACCGTTGTCGAAGGCCGCGAGGCGCTGCGGCTCGGCGGTGCGCGCCGAGAGCACCACGATCGGCACCGGCGACCACGACCTGATTGCCGTAATGACGGAGAGACCATCGCGATCGGGCAAACCCAAATCGACGATGACGATATCCGGCCGATGCAGCCTTGCGTCCTGTTCGCCCCGGGCCGCGGTGGCGGCCACCACCACGCGGAATCGGTTGGCTTCGAACAGCAGTGTCAGGAACTTTTGCAGCGCCGGATCATCCTCGACGATCAGCACCACATGCATGGCCTCAGTCATCAGTTCTTTACTGGACCCGTTTGTCCCGCCGCATCGGGCAAGAGATAGGCATCGATGACCTTGCGGGCGATGGGTGCCGCCGCGGTCGCACCGAACCCCGCATTCTCGACCAGCACCGAAATCGCGATCTTCGGATCATCGACCGGCGCAAAGGCGATGAACCACGCGTGTTCGCGCTTGCGTTCGTCTTCGTTCTTGTGCTTGGTGCTTTCGGTCTGTTTGACCGTCACCACCTGGGCCGTGCCGGTCTTGCCGGCCCATTTGTATTTGGCGCCCGCACCCGCCACGTGCGCAGTGCCGCTCGGTCCCACCGCACCCTCCATCCCATCGAAGACCACGCTCCACTGCTCGTCGGTCGCGATATCGACGGGCTTCCCGAGTACCGGTGCGCGCTGAACGATGTTGACCGCGCCGGGCGCGCGAGTGGCAGCCACCAACCGCGGCACGGCAACGATCTGTCCGCGCTCGGAGATTTCGCCGGCGAAATGCGCCTGCTGCAGCGGCGTCACCGTAATCGGCCCCTGACCGATACCCATGCTGACCGTTTCGCCGGGGAACCATACTTGATCGGCCTTGCGCTTGAAAACGCGCCGTTTCCATTCGGGCGAAGCGTACAACCCGGCTTTCTCGCCGGGAATATCGATACCGGTCAGATCGCCGTAGCCGAAAGCGCTCATGAACTCGTGCATGTGTTCGATGCCCATCTTCTCGGCGAGCCGGTAGAAATACACGTCGCAGGAGCGGTAAATGGCGCTGCGCATGTCGACATTATGATGAACTTCGTCGTCGCGATACTTGTTGGCGCTGCCCGGCAAGGTGAAGTACCCCGGGCAATACTGGATCTGCTCCGGCGTATAGATCTTGTACTTCTGCGCGGCCAGGGCGTACAGCGGTTTGACCGTCGATCCCGGCGGATACGCGCCGCGCAGCGCGCGATTCAACAACGGCACGTCGATATCGCCCGAAAGCGCGCCGTACTGCGCCACGGACAAGCCGCGAACGAAGTCGTTGGGGTCGAACCCGGGCGTGCTCGCGAGTGCGATCACATCCCCGGTTTTCGGATCGAGCGCAACCACGGAGCCGCGCTTGCCGGAGAGCGCCTCCTCCGCGACCTTCTGCACCTTCATGTCGATACCGAGGATCAAATCCTCGCCCGCCACCGGCGGACGGCTGATGAGCTGCGGCGCAAAGTCACCCTGCCGCTCCACGGGCCGCCCGGCGGCATTCACCATGATCTCGCGAAAGCCCGGCTTGCCATGCAGCTCGGCTTCGTAGGCGCCCTCGACCCCAAGCTTGCCGATCAGGCTCGTGCCCGCATATTCGGCGCTGTCGATCTGCTTCATGTCCTGCTCATTGATGGCGCTGACGTAGCCGATGGCATGAACCGCCATCTCCTTGAACGGGTAGTGCCGCGCCAGGCGCGTGCGTATGTCGACCCCGGCAAATTGATAACGGTGGATGGCGAATATCGCCATCTCCTCTTCGTTCAGCTGCAGTTTGACCGGCACGCTCTCGTACACCTTGTGCAGAAGAATGGTGCGCTTGATGCTGCCGACCTCTTCGCCGCGCAGGAGACCGATGCTCACCAGCTGGGCGAGCGTGGCATCCAAAGCCTTGTTGTCCCCCACTTGCTCGCGTATCAGTTCGACATTGAACGCCGGGAGATTGTCCGCAAGAACCACGCCATGCCGATCGAGAATGAGGCCGCGGCTCGGAGGTATGGGCTCGTTGCGGATGTTGTTGCCGAGCGACAGCGTCGAGTAATACTCGTACTTGAGAACCTGCAGGTAGAAGAGGCGTCCGGCCACCGTCAGCAGCAACGCGCCGGCGATGACGCCTGCCACGATGCTGCGGATCGTGAACAGGCGATTCTCGGCAAAGGTGTTTTTGATCCGCGTCTGGCGGCTGTTCACCATGCGGCCTTATTTGAAATCGGTGACGACATCCCGCAATTGTAAACTTACGCGGGCCGGATAACCGTGACACAGGTAATTTATCGGACGGTGGTCTCCGTCTGATATTGGATCTGATAGCGCAGGCCCGTCGAGCCCTCAGCCGGTACGGTCAAAGTAAACGTCGGCCGGCCGTTTTTCGAACCCAACGGATGATCGGCCCGGACCACTCGAGCGCTGCCGTACAGCGCCGGACGCAGCTCCACCTGAACAGGTTCCGGGCGCGCATTGCTGATCTGAACGTGCTCGATCTGTTCGTGCGTGGCTGTGCGCAACGTCACGTCCGGCAGCAGCGGCAGCAGCTTCGCCTGCGCGGAGCCGCCGACTTTTTCGTGCACCACCTCGACCTGCACATCGGCGCTGCTGCCAAGCCCGATCTCGATTTCTTCGTTGACGGTCAAATCACGCATCGTCGATTCGTGGAGCAGCAGGCGCTGCCCGTCGTGAAGCGCGAACACCGCGACGCTGCCCGAGGGCAGCGGCAGTCCCAGATGATTGGCCTCGTCGTTGACGGTGCGCAGCAGGCGTTCGGCGGCAAATGCCGTTCGCAGTTCATCGGAGGCCACCTCCGCGCGATACGAAATGGTCACGGGAATCGCGGCGCGATCCAACAGACGAATCTGCTTCGATTGCCGGCTGGCCACGGTGGTAGGTTCCGGGACACGGTAGAGTTTCAAGTCGCCCAGCTGTTCCTCGATGACCTTCTGTGCGGTCGCAGCCAACCCCAGCGGACGGGCCGCCGCCATCATCATCGCCGTCGGCTCCATGCTGCGGCTTGCGACGTCTTGCACCAAGGCCAGTTCGCGCGGCGAGTCGCTGGTGGAACCTCGCGGCCAGCAGCGGGCCAGTATCGGCCCGCCGAGATCGATGGGCTCCACCGCGTTGCGCTCGCGGTTGACCCTGCCGGCGACAACCTGGGTGTTCGCGGATGGAAATCCCATCCCGTTGGAATTCGCCAGCGTCACCCAGGCGCCCAGGTCCATCGAGCGCTCATCGGGCGACAGCGTGGCGCTGTAATCGGCAGCCCAATCGAAACCGCGGCTCAAGTACGACAGGGTGACTTTACCCGTCACCGCGGTTGGCGTGCGTATCAACACGGACAGCGAGGGCCGTGCCGACGGCACGCCGTCGAGTTCGAAGGCCAAGCTCTCCGGCAAACCGGAGCAACGCAATGTCTCGATGCCGTCCACTGTGCGGAAAACCACGCCCCCTTGCGCGTCGGACAGAATCGTGCCCGGCACTCGCTCGGTCCTGCCGGTCTTGCGATCGGTGCGCAGCAATTCCACGGATTTACCGACCGTCGCGGCCAGCAGCGCCGACGGGCTCAAGACCCGCGCATCTCGATTTTTCTCGATGATGCCCTCAGGCAACCCGGTAATGATGGCGCTCTGCGCTTCGATGCCGTCGGCGACGCCCTCGAAACGCAGCCGGCTTAAGCCCGCCGGCAATCGCACCATGCGCGTTTCACTGATCAGCGCAAATCCGCGCAGATCGTCCAGTTCGATGGATCCACGCGATCGATTGGGTGCGCGGTACACCGTCACGGCAAGTCCAATGGGCGATTCGGCCGCGATATCCGCGGCAATTACGGCGGATGCCGCGGCGCAAGCGCCGCCGCAGGCGCAGATGGACAACACCATCGCGCGGCGCGCGCGCATGATCAATACCGCGATTCGAAGCTGGCGGTCAGGTTCGCCGTACCGTTGGCCGGCACCGTGACGGCCCACTGCGCGGTGTCCGCGCTGCGACGCACGCTCTTTTGACTCTCGGCCGTGATGCGTGTATCGCCCCACAGACCGTTCTGCAGAACCTTGACGACGACATCGCGCGGCAACGCGTTGGAAAGTTCGTAGCGCATGTCGGTTTGCCAATCGAAGGTGGATATGCGCGTGCGCTTCGCGACGATGGGCTTGACCTTGACGTCGAACGCGTCCCCGGTTGCAAGCGACAGCGTCGAGCCCATCGGCGTGTGGTCGATGCGGTTTTCTCCTATGAACTGCGGATCGCCGCGCTTGTCGCGCAAATAGAAGCGCAGGATTCCCGCCGGCAGTTGGTCTCCGAGCCCCGCATGCGCACTGCTCGAGAAGCTGTAGACGCTGCGCGCGCTCAAGGCGGTGTCGGAAGTGGCGAGCCAGCGATTCTGGAACTCATAGCCATGTTCGGCGGGAATGCCGCGCACGTCCAGGAAACTGACCTGCTTGGTCTGCAAGTCGGCGACCGTGGTGCGCTCCGCCAAGGGATACAAGTAGTAGTCGCCGAGCCGTTCGCGGCTGCCGCTTTCGGTGCCGGGGTTTTGCAAGGAGGTCCGCGGCCGGACCGGTCGATAATTTCCCGATCCGGAATCTCCGGCCTCGTCGGGGGAGCCGGCGACGAGCAGGGTCTGCGCATTTTCGTATGTGGCGCCGCTCGAATTGGTCAGCGTCACCCAACCTTGTACATCGATCTTGCCGCTTCCTTCATCGAACAACGCGACGTAGTCGGCCTTCCATCCCAAGCCCGGGGTAAGGTAGCTCAAGGTAGCGTGGCGCTGCCCCGCGTGCGCTCCCGTGACGGTCACTGAGAGGGTCGGCCGCGCACGCAGGTTTTCGGGAACCTTGTCGAAGATCACGCGCACCGGCAGCCCATCGTCGCGCAGCACCTCGATGCGCTGGCCGATTTTCAGCACCACGCCGCCGTTCGTCGCCAAGACCTGGGCCTGTTCGCGGGTTTCGGCTCCCGTGGCCGGGTTGACTCTGACGATGGTCACTTCATGGCCGACGGCTTTTTCCATCAGTTTGGCAGGGGTCAGCAAATCGAAGTCGAAGTTCTGTTCGACGATGGCAATGTCGGCAGCGGTCAGCGTGACGGTCTCGGGACGGATTTGCGCCGATACGTCCTGGAATTCGAGCCGTTGGCGGCCTTCCTTCACATCGATGTCGCGCCGGTCCTGAACCAGCGCCAGATTGCCGTTGTAAATGGTCAGCGCAAGGGTCCGATCGGCTGCGGCCGCCGCGCCCGCCATCAGCGCCGCGATCAAGTGGAAGGAGCATCCTGCGCAAAATAGAGCGAGCCGCATTTAACCCTCCTCGGCACACCGGAAAAAATACAGTTGGGCCGCGCACCGTGTTAGGAATGTATCTTCCCACCTGACGGAGCATCGGATGAGCGTAACACCCGTTGAAATCATGGGCGAGAGGGCACAGCCGCGCCTGCGCTCAGGGGCCTTGTCATTGATGGATGCCGTCGGACAGTCGCTGGCGGCGGTCGGACCCACTTTGACACCCGCCTTGAATATGGCCGTGGTCGCGGGCTTGGCGGGCGTCGGCTGCTGGCTGTCCTACTTTCTCGGCACCCTCGGCGTGGTGATCGTGGCGGCGAGCGTCGGGGTACTGGCGGCGCGCCATCCCGAAGCGGGCTCCTATTTCGTCTATGTGGGCCGCACCTTCGGGCCGTTCTCGGGGGCGCTGGCGGGCTGGGCGATGATCAGTGCCTACATGTTCACCGCAATATCCACGACGTTCTCCTTCGTGATCTTCCTCGGCGACCTTCTTGCGGCTTTCCATTTGTCCTTGGCGGCCCCGGCAAAGATCCTGCTGATGCTGGTGTACGTCGGCACCGTCACCTTCGCCGCGTATCGCGATATAAGGCTGTCGTCGCGGGCGGGTCTCGTCATGGAGATCATTTCTCTGAGCATCATCATCACCATAACCACGCTGTTCGTGCAGGTACAGGGCACGGTTGTTGACCGGGTTCAGCTCGATCTCTCGTCGCTGAAATGGGGCGGCGTGTTCTCCGCGCTGCCCTTCGTGATTTTCAGTTTCGTCGGCTTCGAGAGCTCCGCCACGCTGGCGAAGGAATCTGCGAATCCCAAGCGCAACATCCCCCGCTCGGTGATCGGCTGTGCGGCATTTTCCGGGATTTTCTTCACACTGATGGCGTATTTCATGGTGCTTGGCATGGGGGACGACAGCGCCACGCTCGGCAAGAGCACGGCGCCGTTCACGGATGTCGCGTCGCGGGCCGGCTTGGGTTGGGTGTCGACGATCGTCTACGGGGGTGCCGTCATCAGCGTGTTCGCCTGTACGCTCGCCAGCGTCAACGCAGCATCCAGATTGCTGTTCTCGATGGGTAAATATCGGTTCCTGCACGGCTCGATGGGCTTGGTCCACGATACGCATCGCACGCCGCATCGCGCGATCTTGGTCTGCGGATTCCTCCTTGCGGCGGTATGCCTGTTGATGTTGCCCGCGGGTTATCTGGACGCGTTCGGTTATGCGGGCACCATCGCGAGCTTCGGATTCGTGGTGGTTTATCTGGCGCTATGCATCGTTGCACCGCTGGATCTCAAGAAAAGCGCGGAAATGCGCGCAAGGCATGTGATCAACGGTGCGTGCGGCTCGGTGCTGATGCTGTTCGTCATCGTCGGCAGCGTATACCCTCAGCCGGAATATCCTTACAACGTGCTGCCGTATTTGTTCTTCGTCTATATGGCGGCAGGCGCCGCCTGGTTTGCGCTGCTCAAATCGAGATCGCCGCAGATTCTGGCCACCATTCAGCACGACATGGAAGAGTAGCGCTCAGCGCATCGAGACGCGCACGCCGTGCGCGCTGCTCATTTCCATCCAGGTCTTGATGCGTTTCGCGTCGGCGACGCGCGTATATCTGCCGAACGAATCCAACAGCACGATGATGACGGAGCGGTTGTCGATAACCGCATTCATCACGAGGCATTTCCCGGCTTCGTTGATGAAACCGGTCTTCTGCACGATGATGTTCCACCCCGGATTCTTCACCAAATTATCCGTGTTATGGAACTCGACCAGGTGCCGATGCACGCGCACCGTATAACCTGGGTCCGTGGAATACTCGCGGATCGTCGGATTCTTGGAGGCGGCGATCACCAGCTTCGCCAGGTCCTCGGGGCTCGCGACATTCAGGCTGGACAGGCCCGTAGGGTCGACGAAATGTGCGTTCGTCATACCCAACGCGGCGGCCTTCGCGTTCATGGCGGCCACCATGGCCGGCATGCCGCCCGGATAATTGCTGCCCAAGGCATGGGCCGCGCGGTTCTCCGAAGCCATGAGCGCCAGATGCATGAGGTCGCCGCGGGTCAAGGTGGTCCCGACCGGGAGACGCGAAAATGACGCCTTCGGGAGGTCCCGGTCATCAGCGGTGATCGGAATCGGTTCGCTCAAGGGCTGTTTGGCGTCGAGTACCACCAAAGCCGTCATCAATTTTGTGATGGAGGCAATCGGGGCGGGCACATCGGAATTACGGGAATACAGGACGGAGGCGTGTTCCTGGTCCAAAATCAGCACCGACATCGATTTCAGCTTGGGATCGGCCGAGTCCTTGCCGAGCGCAGAAAAGGCCGCGAAACTCAGCAAAACGCCCGTCAGGACCCGCAAAGCAAGCTTTCCACTGGTTAGCGCCATCAACCTTCTCTTGGAGTTTGGACCTTTGACTACAGCACGTGTCAGTCATTTCTGACGTGACCGAGCGCTAACTTTGCCATTAATCGCGCAAATGTCCAGAGGATTCAGACATTTGCCGCCGTACCGGGAGCGCGGCGCAGTTCCTTGTCGCGATACATCATGCGGTCGGCGACGCTCAAGAGCTCGCGGACATCGCGGCCATCCTTCGGATAGTTCGCAACCCCGATGCTCACGCTGCATCGAATCATGCGGGAGCGCAGGTCCAAAGTGGTTTTATACACATTGTGGCGCACCCGTTTGACCACGGCCTCGGCAACCTCCGCGGTGGCGCCCGGCAGCAACACGGCAAACTCATCGCCGGCGAAGCGTGCCGCGCAATCAGTGTTGCGGATGCTTCGCTGCAGACATTGGGCCACCAGCGTCAGCGCGCTATTGCCCGCCTCGTGGCCGAATTGGTCGTTGATGTCGTTTAACTTATCCATGTCGATCATCAGAACGGCATACACGCCGTTCTCGCCCGCGCGCTTGGCATGCTCGCGCTCCCATACCTCATTGAACATGCGTTGATTGAAGAGGCCCGTCAGCGAGTCGATCTGCGCCAGATTCTCGATGCGTTCTCGAGCTTCGGTGATATCCGCCGACAGGGTTGAAGTCAAGTACGCAACGAGCAACATGGGGGCCAGCTGGCCAACCGCCTGGCTGGCGTACTGCAAGGACGCCAACTCGACCCCGGGCGTCGCGAGCGACAGCAGCACGTGGCACAGGATGATGGCAGCAACCTGCAGCAAGGTGACCAGCCTGCGCAGCGTCAAGGCGCTCAAGACGACCGGCAGCAGATAGAGATTGAGCAGCGGGCTGGCCGCCTTGCCCGAAAACCATAGAACCGCGGTAATGAAAGCGACCATCGTCCAGGATTCGATCACCAGCCGGACACGGCTTTTTTGCGGGAAAAACAGCCGCGTGCGAAACAGGCCGATACTCAGGGCAAACGCGCCCATCAGCACCGACAGCGGCCAAGGTTCGAGCGCAAAGGCGCGCGACCAAAGCACTACGAGGGCCGCAAGGACCAGGCACAGGATTTCGATGGAACGCGTGCTGCCCATTGACCTTTAGAATCGTGCTGCCGTGGTTACAGTCCCAGTGCGGGTATTCGGCGATACTTTCAATTCCTGAACCGCGCGCCGCACCTCGACATCGCGCTGCATCAACGTTGCATTCTCCGCCGGCGGGGTTGCGGGCTCGGCCTCGCGGGGCAATTCGATGTCGGGGGCGATGCCGCGGTGGTTGATCGAAACGCCCGACGGCGTGTAATAAAGCGAGGTCGTCAATTTGATGGCGCGATCCTCGGACAGCGGCATGATGGTCTGTACCGAGCCCTTGCCGAAGGTGGTGCGGCCCATGAGCTTGGCCCGATGCTGATCCTTGAGCGCGCCGGCGACGATCTCCGCGGCGGAAGCCGAGCCGCCATTGACCAAGACGACGATGGGAGCCCCATTCAACGCGTCGCCCGGCGTCGCGTCCATCTCGAATTTCGAATCGGGAGTACGACCCTTCGCGGTCACGATCACACCGCTGTCGAGAAAGGCGTCGGCAACCGCCACGGCGGCCTCCAAGACACCGCCCGGATTATCGCGCATGTCGAGGACCAGGCCCTTCAGCGGCGCATTGTTGTGCTTGCGTAATTCTTTGAGCGCGCCGTTCAGTTCGTCGCCCGTGGTCTCGCTGAACTGCGAGATCCGCGTGTAGCCGATGCCCGGCTCCAGCAACTGGGCTTTGACGCTGTGCAATTCGACCTTCGAGCGCTTCAACGTGAACATCAGCGGGTCGACACTGCCCTCGCGCATGATGCCGATTTTGACCTGGGTGCCTTCGGCGCCGCGCATGCGGCCGATGGTGTCGTCCAAGGTGGTTGAATTGACCGGAACCCCGTCGATGCTCACGATGATGTCGCCGGAGCGGATTCCGGCGCGCGACGCCGGTGAATCCTCGAAAGGCGCGATGACGACCACCTGATCGTCCTGCATCGAGACCTCGATGCCGACACCGGAATACTCGCCGGAACTGCTGATCTTGATCTCATCGTACTCATCGCCGTCGAGATAGGCTGAGTACGGGTCCAAGGAAGAGACCATGCCGCGAACCGCCGCCTGCAGCAGCTGATGGTCGTCGACGGGATTCACATAATCCCGCTTGACCCTTTCCAGCACCTCGGCCAGCACGTGGGCGTCCTGCCACGGCATATCCAACCCAAGCACCGCAGGCTTGCCCGCCCATACTTCATGGCCCAGCCCCAAGGACAACCCAATCAGGATGCCGAGCGCCAAGATCAATGTATTACGCGATTTGGTAGTCATTTCGCGAGCATACGTGCGGCGCCGGCCTGCCGCCAGCCGATCAGGGATTAATCTTCAACCACGCCTTTGGGTCGACCGTTTGGCGACCCTGGCGAATCTCGAAATAGAGTTCCTGATCGCCGGAAGCATCGTTCATGGCCGCGATGACGTCGCCCGGCGCAACCCAGTCACCCACCGATTTGTACAGAACCTCGGCGTGTCCATACAACGTCATGTAGCCGCCGCTGTGAGCGATGATCAGCAACAATCCCAAGCCCTGCAGCCAATCGGCGTACACCACTCGTCCAAAATAAGGCGCACGCACTTTTGTGCCATGCGGCGTGACTATCATCACGCCGTTCCAGCGCAAGCTTCCCGCGGAATCGGCGCGCGGCGTCTGATAGCGCGCGCTGACGTGCCCTGGTACGGGCCACGGCAGCTTACCGCGCATCCGATCGAAATTCTGCGACGGGTCGGTGGGAAAGTCCTGTAAAACACGCGCCAAATCCGCGACCAGCGATTCGACCGCCTGCTCTTCCTGCTTCAACCTGGCGAGCTCTTGATTGCCGCTCGCCAATTGCTTGCTGAGCGCGGCCACGGAATCGGCGCGATCGGCGCGCGCGCTCTGCAAGGCCGATACTTCGCGCGCGGCGGCATCTTCCAACGACTTGAGCTCCTCGCTCTCCTCGTCGATCTGCGCGACCAACTGCTGCAGGCGGCCCACCTCCCCTTCGATATTGGCAATGGTGCTGCTGCGCTGTTCGGCGAAGTATTCGTAGTAGGCGAGCGTCCGGCCCAGGGCCGC
>Ga0302326_10005946_pt1 | contig 27583 bp, 37 predicted proteins | sample Palsa_T0_3_FD_202264 | JGI IMG/M metagenome (GOLD analysis project Ga0302326, IMG submission 202264) | Peat permafrost microbial communities from Stordalen Mire near Abisko, Sweden - Palsa_T0_3 | ecosystem: Environmental > Terrestrial > Soil > Palsa > Peat permafrost | place: Sweden: Abisko... | reverse complement strand
GAATGCCTGGCTGATCCTGCGCAAGGGTCAGCTGCCGCCTTACGACTCGATCGTGAACCTCCAGCTTTGCGTGACGAAGCTCCAGCAGCTCGCGACCAAGGCCATGAACGGCGGACTCTCGAGGGACTCGCCGGCAATCACAAACGCACGTAACTGGCTCGTGGGTGCCAAGGCAGCAATGCAGCAGGCTGCCGCATCTCAGCTGCCACCGCCATCGCTCCCACCAGCACCAGGACCAACCGCCAAGGGCCCACCCGCACCAGTCAACACGGAGATGCCGATAGCAGCCTAGGAGAACACAATGCCAGAACCTCAGGCGCCACAGCCGGCCACTGAGTCTCCGAAAGCGCCCGAGTCAGTCGATCCGACTGGGACGCTTTCGAAGGCTACAGAGGCAGCCCCGCAGCCCACCGCAACTGAAGCAGAGAAGGAAGCCCGCAAGGCCGCTCGCATCGCGAATGCGAAGCGTCAGTTCGACCGGCTTAACGGCGAGCGCGCTAAGTTCCAGGAGGAGCAGAACAACTGGAAGCAGATCAGCGCCCAGGCTCTGCGCGACGCGGGTGCGCTTCAGCAGCTGCGCAAGCTCGCGGCTGAGGATCCCGTCAAGGCCCTTGAGGCGATGGGCCACAAGTTCGAGGACGTCCTCAAGAAGACCGCGAACCGTGGCGCAGTAACGCCCGAGACTATTGAGGCGACCGTCAACGAGCGCGTGCAGGCCGAGCTGGCGAAATTCAAGGCCGACATGGACGAGATGTCTCGCGTCAAGGGAATCAAGGACCGTGAGCAGAGCGAGGCCAATGCCATCGCAAATGCGAAGAGACTGATCGCCGAGGAATTCGCGGCCCACAAGGACGAGTACGAGTTCATCGACGACTCGCCCAGCACTCTCGAGGACGCATGGAAACTGTGCGTTGAGACGTATCAGGCGACGATGGATCCGAAGACCAATCTCGGCGGAATCAAGCTGACCTGGAGAGAGGCACTTGACAAACTCGAGGAAAAAGGTTTCGAATACCATCTAGGAGTTCAGGAGAAGTCGAAGAAGGTCAAGGCAGCGCTGGAAGCCAAAGCCGCCAAGGCCAAAGAGGAAGCAGCAGCGGCAGCAGCAAAGGCAGCACCGGCCAAAGGCACCTGGCCGCGTAGGACCGAGAAGGTGGCGTCTTCTGCCCCTCTCACGGCGGCGTCGCAAGCCCCGAACCCAGCAGAGTCGGTTCAACGGCCTCTCAGTGTTACCGAGAAGATTCAGCGGAATCTTGAACGGTACCGAGCGGCCCGGGCTTCTAACGACGCTTGAGCGTCTCGGAGTAATACATGGCCGCACAGCTTCCCGTCCCCGGAACAATCGTCACCGAGCAAGCAATTGCTAAGGAGACGTACCTCTCAGCAGACGACATTGAAAATGTGATGATCGAGGCTGGCTATTGGGCCATGCACTTGATCAAGGGCGCCGACATGAGCGGTGCCAAGGGCAAGCGTACCCCGATCCCGATCATCTACGGATCAGGCGGTGGCGTCGGCTCGATCTACACGGCCGCCTTTGCCTCGGCAGGACCTGCTACGGCGGCGGTCTTCGAGGTCACGCCAGGAACGGCGTTCGGCGTCGGCCAGATCAGCCGTCAGGCGATCTTGCAGACCGAGGGCCAGGAGCACGCCTTCATCGAGGCGATCACCCTGGAGCTCGAGACCAAGCGGCGCCGGCTGCTTCAATACCTGGCCTTCTGCTTCTACGGTGACGGCTCTGGCGTCTTGGCCCAGGTATCCGAGGCTCAGGTCCTCTCGTCCACTGTGCTGACGCTGGCAGACGCTGCCACGGCGGTTCGGTTCAACATCGGCGATGTGGTCAATGTCTCGGCCACGGTCGGAGGCGCGGTTCTGACGGCCGGCACAAACGCCTCGCTGACAAACCAGGGCATCACCTATTCGGGTTGTGCCTATGTGGTCGGCGTGAACGTCATCGGTTCCTCGGCTGGAACCCTCGGCCTCTCGGCGACACCGGGCGGAGCTGCCACGGCGCTGAACGTCATCTGGACCGGCATCGCGGCCGGAGCGTTCATCTATCTGGTCGGAGACGCTGCAGTTCCGGCGAACCCGTACGGCTTCGGGAACGCGGTCATCCCAGGGATCATGGCCTGGCAGCCGTTGGTTGCGCCGATCATCTCGGACAACTTCTATGGCCAGAACCGGTTCAACAACACCTATCTGTACGGGGCGACGATCGACGCGACGTCGTTCGCAGCCACCAGTCTCAACCTCGGCAGCATCCGCGAGGCTCTGACCTACGGTGTAGCCCAGCTCCACGCAATCAGCGCGAAGCCGACCATCATCCTGGGAAACCCGGCGCTCTTCTACGCACTGAGCCTCAGCCTCCAGAGCCAGGGCATGTACCCGGGCTCGAGCGGCGAGGGACCCAGCGGCGAAGGAAGCTTCGGGTTCAGCTCGCTCAACATGCCGACCCCGCACGGGACCATCAAGGTCATGTCCGACCCGCAGTGTGCACCGTTCCTCAACCCTGCCTCGTTCGACCCAGCCAACGGGTACAGCGGCGCCTACACGGCCTTCATCCTGGAAGAGGATTCCTGGAAGCTGCTCGCGGCTGCTGAGGATGGCTCGGTCCCGTTCGTCGAGAAGCGCGGCGGGCGTGATGGCGATGGACTCCAGACGATCCCCGGACTCGATGTCATGTGGTTCGACCTCAAGTTCTACGGGTTGCCGATCACGTTTGCACCAGGACATGGTCTCTCGGTGCTTTGTCCACAGTCCTGAAGCGTAAGTAACCCATCCAGGAGGTGGCAGCGTGAGCAATTCCCTCTTCCAGAGCACCATCAAGAACACGACCCGGAACGCTCGTCTTATTGCGTTCACGCTCGCTCCACAGGGCGCAGCCACTCCGAAGATCATCAGCGGCACTGGAATCAAGAGTGTCTCTCGAACTAGCGCCGGCCTGTATGTTGTCAACTTCGCGCACGCCTATAGATTCCTGATCGATGCCCAGCTGACGCTGCAATTCAGCGCCATCACGCAGCTGTGGGGCACCTATGCTGGCCTGAACGTCAAGGCGAGCGGAACCGGCAAGCAGTCGGCGACGATCTCGCTGTTCAACTCTGCTGGAACCGCGACAGACATGGCAGCCAACGCCAATAATCTCATCTATGGCGAGATCTTCGTCCAGAACGCCTAAGAGGTAGCCATGGCCGCGCCCACAGCAACCGCAACAGGCCAGGTCGTCAGCCCAGTATTCGCCATGGACATCATGGGGACTGAGACCCAAGAGAAGATCGTTAGTGGTCTCTTCTTCCCTCAGAACGCCGGCGCTCCGACCGAGAACAAGGTCCAGGGAAATTACATCTGGAACGTGGCGAGAACTGGCGTTGGAGCCTTCAACGTCACGATCCTTGCGACGACAGGGTTCGTTATCGGGCCGTTTCTTCCGGCGATCCAGAACCCGAGCCCGAAGAACATTCAGGTCTCGCTCTGCCTGGATCCGGCTGGAACCCAGCAGGCACTTCAGGTCATGGCTGGGCCCGTCACGCGCAAGGCCAACTCGGTCACGTTCTCGATATTCGTCTACAGCATCACGGGAGCCGGCGCCTCCGACATCACCCAGCCAGGCAGCCCCACCGACAACGGCAGCTTCATCATGTGGCGCTACCACTACACTGAACTCCGCAATCCTCCGAGGTAGTCCATGGCGATGAAACCAGACATCCACGGCATGGCGATCGAGATCGCGGCTAAGAAGGGCTTCAAGCCACCCAAGGGTGACGACGAAGGACCAGAGGCCGAGCCGCTCAGCCCGCATGTTCTGGACGCGGCCTCGGACATCTGTGGTGTCCTTGGCTGCCCGCCCGAGAAGACTGAGCAGCTCGCCAACGCGCTCGCAGGATTCCTTGATGCTTACAACGGCGGAGATGACTCCGAGTCCGAGCCGGAAGCTGCTGCGCCCAGCGGACCACCTGAGGAGTAGTCCCCTTGCGGTCGCAGTCGTTTGTTGAAATCGCGCTGGCTGTCCGGCAGGCTGCGGACCTCGGAGGGCAGCAGAACGCCTTCGGAGGCAACTCCGGCGACAACATTACCGACTCTGAGCTTCAGTACAAGATCTGGGCTTCGACGGCGAGACTCTGGGGGAAGATCATCCAGAACTTCCCAGAGAACTACTTCTTTCGAACCTATTTCATCAACACGACGTCTGGCGTCTACAGCTATCAGCTCCCCTACGACTTTATGAAGGAACTGAAGGTCGGCGTGCAGCTCGCTCCGGGCTCGAACCTGTTCCTTGACATTCTCCCGTACAACCTCCACGAGCAGGACCACTACAACTTCCTGCCTGGCATCTATGCCCCTGTCAGCGGTCTGACAACGTTGCGCTACCAGGCACAGGAACAGAACATGACGTTCCAGCCGCAGTCTGGAGTCCTCCCGGCTCAGATCCGGGTGCAGTACATCCCATGCGCACCATTCCTGTGCCCGAACCTGCCAGCGGCATGGGCGGCGACGACGGCTTACGCCCAGGGCGCGCTGGTCTCGAGCAATGTGACTAACGCCGGCGTCATAACAAGCCAGACCTTCATCGCCCTCAACGCCGGCACGAGCGGCGGGACCCTCCCGGTCTGGAACGTTCCTGGCACCATCGCCGACGGAACCGTGACATGGGCCTATAAGGGCCCTACGGCGCTGTTTCAGACGACGTTCGACGGCATCAACGGCTGGGAGGATTGGATCGTCCTCGACTGCGCCATCAAGTGCAGCATCAAGCAGGAGAGCAGCCAGGTCCAGGATATGATGGCCCAGCTTGCGCACCTCGACGAAGACATCATGGTCGAGTCTGCGAATCGCCAAGCCGCTGACCCTCACACAGTGACGGGTGGCTTTGGGATGCGAGAAGGTGGAGCGTTCGGTGGCGGCTGGGGCGACATGGGCGGAGGCTTCTGATGGCCGGCCTCATCTCATTCACTCCGATTGTCACCTCAGACCGAGATCTCCAACTCGTTCAGAACCAGCTGCAGAAGGTTCTCGGCCAGTTCACGACCAACTCGCTGCTGACTGGCGTGATCAAGAAGGTCAGCTTCACGGCTGTGGATTCCGACGTGATCGTGCCGCACAATCTCGGGTCTACGAATGTCGCCTGGCTACATGGAAGCCTGAGTCTGCCGGCCATCATCTTCACGAGCCCGAACAAGGGCAACGCGAACCAGATTATCTTACGCTGCGAGCAACTGGCTGGAGTCACGTCGGCCAACACGCTCAGCTCTAGCAATCCTCTAACGGCCTACGTCTTGGCCTTCGCGAACTGACATGCCGAATACCCCGAACCTAAATCTCGCTGAACCACAGGGTGGCTCGACACCGGGGGCCGCCAACAACACGACGCCTGGAAGCTATCCATATATGTGGCAGGGCAACCTGCTGCTGATCGACCAGAACTGCCTGAGCATCCCGAACAACCCAGCTTCGGTGACAAACGGCGGCATCCTGATCAACGGCGCGCTGAACTTCAATGGATTCGGTCTCACGAACGCTTCCACGGGAGCTTTCAGCTCGAACCTGACGATCGGCGGCACCCTCGGCGTCACCGGCATATCGACGCTGACAGGTGGGATCGGTTCGTCTCTGACGATCGGGACGTCGCTGGCCAACACGATCACGCTGGCCGGCAAGGCCACCGGAACCGACCCGACGATCACGGTCGCTGGCGATGCGACGCGGTCGCTGAACATAGTTCCAGCAGCTGCATCAAGTTCTGTAATTTCCGGTCTTGGCATTTCACCAGCGGGCGGGTTCCCTATATTCATGGGTAATCTGACGACAGGAGTAGCTGGAATCTGGTTTGGATTCACATCTGCCACTGCTACCAATTCCAACGAATCAATATCTGCTAGTAACACAGCTTTGAACTTAGCGTCTACTGGTACAATTAACTTCAACCTCAGTGGCGCTCAATATGCGCAGTTTTCATCAGGAGTTTTCTCTGTTGATTCTATCAACATTGTCCAGGGCGGCGCCGCCACCGCCCTCACCCTCAAGGGCAACGCTGCTGCGACCGGTGGGATTGCGATCAACCTCGATAACCAGACGGCGCAGACGTCTGGAACGATCGTCAGCTTCAACACTGGTGGCACACCAAAGGCGACAGTCACATGGAACGGCGGGATCAACTCAGGTCCAGGTATCTTCAGTGCGACAAATTCCAGCACTGGCATTACTCTCTCGAGCAATGCCGCCGCTGCTGGGACGTCCCTGATCGTGCTCGGGGCGACTGACCCAGGCGGAACTGGTCTCATTGCAGAGTTCCAGAGCGTGGCGCTCACGAATCAGTTCGCGATCTCCGGTCGAGGGCACCTGATTCCGCAGAGCACGCCGCCGGTGCCACCGACTGCTGGTAGCTTCGCAGCTGGCTTCTTCACGACTGGGGCCGTTAGTGGAATCACTCTTACCGGTTCAGACGCTTGCATGCTTCTGAAGTTCACAACCGGAACAAGCTGCACTCAGATCACCGAGCAGACTTCTCTAATCGGTACAATTACTCTGAGCCAGCCATATAGCTCAACTAGCTGGGCTGGATTAGCTGCGTTCGCGAGCGAGCCGACCAACGTTTCTCTGAGCTATGGCGTTAACGATACTGCGCCGCTGATCGTTGTGCCGCTGACCCTTGGCACCTTCGCGCTCTATGCGGCTATCCCGTTCACGCCGAAGCTGAGCACGGCTTATGCGATTACGATCTTCACCATGGGCGCCGGAGCAACGTACTAGTGGCCCTTCAAAAACAGGTGATCAGTATCCCGATGTCGCTAGGCATCGATGCGGAGAATTCTCCACCGCTCATCGACAACCAGCGGTTCGCCTACCTGTCAAACGCGGTCTTCGACAAAACGCAGAGCGGTCAGATCCACAAGCGCGATGGGCATTCTCCGGCGACCACTTCTGTACTTGGTGGTGGCGTGCTACCGGCGGCCGAGGCATTGACGATCTTCAACAGCGAGCTTGGCGCCATTGCCGGTGGGAGCTATTACGGCCTGTCTTCTAGCCAGAACAAATGGATTAAGCGAGGGACCCTACCGCTGATCCAGCAAGTTGAGACGAACATCGCAGCCGGTGCATTCTCTGTCGCCAATCCGGACGCGGTCATCCTAAACGGCATTGGCTATTACGCCTATGAGATGAACGGCAGCAGCTGGGTCAAGGTCGTTGACGACGCTGGCGACAAGACTGTCCTGGCGACGATCCAACTGGTGACTGGCTCAACCTCGTCGAATCCAGGAGGCGCGACAGTAACGCCGAAGATCCTCTCGACCGGGAGCAATGTGATCGCGCTGAGCGTCCAGGCCCAGGGCGGTACGCAAGGAACGGTCTACGCAACCTCGATCAATGCGACAACATTCGCGCCGTCGATCAATGAGTTCTTCGCTACGCAACCTCTCGACCCGTGGTTCCCCACTGGTGTTTCGACCGTCGCCGAGTTCGTATTCGATGCGCAGATCATCAGCGGAACGCTATTTATAGTCGGCATCGCAAGCAGCCAACTCATAGGCAATGCGTTCACGTTGCCTGGGTTCGGCGTCATCGGTGGGTCAAACGTGGTACTTGGAAATACACTAGTTGCGCCGGCTGCATTGAGCTGTACTACGGTCGGCGGAGCTCAGCTGGCCGTTAGCTACCAGGTGTCGCCAGGATCATCCGTTGGGACGGTCGGAGGGCTATATACCAACTACTATTCATCATCATCGCCATGGACGCCTGGAACGACAGGGAATAAGGCCTGGCATCAGCCGGCCGCCGGAACATGGGCCCCGACGCCACGACTGGCGACCATGGGCGTTACAACAACGGCAGGGGATGTCATAGTCCTGTTTTTCGAGCAGCCTCCGGTCGCCGGTTCGAGCGTGCTGTCGGCCATCTATTACTATACGGATGGGATCACCGTTCCGATCACCTGGTCAACAGGTTGCAACATCGCAGGTCTTCCGTTCCTCATCGGATCTGGTCCTCCTTATACGCTCTACCTGCCGGTTGTGTACTCGTCGCAGGTTCAGCAGACGTTTTTCCTGACATATACCAACTACACGACTACGCCATCTCAGGTCCTGGCGCAGGTCGCCGGTCGGTACTTCAGCGCGAACAACGCAGGGGCTGCGCCAACGAACTACCGGATCCCTCAATCGTTTATCAATGGCTCGGCACAGTGCCTGCCGGTTGTCGTCCAACCACAGGGTATCTCGGCGTCATCGGTGAGTGCATCTTTGTCGGAGCTTTCGCTTAGCTTCGGAGGCGAGTTGCAGTCAACTCAGCTCGGTGGAAATCTACACCTGGCATGCGGCTCAATGCTGATGGACTACGACGGTACGAACATCGTAGAGCACAACTTCCATGTGTATCCGGAAACGCCAACGATCACGCAGCTGACGAGCCAGCTGACGGTGATTACAGATGGATATGATCCGATTTGCGCCACCGGCGGCGCAAGCCAGAGCACATTCAGGATCGTTGTTCCGGATAACGCGGCGAATCCAGGTGGACCAGTAGGGCAGCTGATCAATGCGACCAGTGAATCTGCCGTCCCCGTTGTAGAGTACATTCTTTTCAATGCATTTTCAGAGCTCACCGGGGTTGATGGTAGTCTGGCGACTCCGTTTGCGATCTATTTCGTTGTCAACGGGGTCGGAACGCGCCCTCCCTTAGCGTCTTTTGGAGTAAGCGGCTCTAACTTGGGGGCTTGCAACATATTGTCAACGATGAATGCCACGCAGGTGGCTACCGCTATATACAACTCCATCTTGGCAATGGGAGGGCTCGTAACCGCACAATATACGGTCACTCTCGACACGACGGCACAGACGAACGTCGCGACACCGCAATGTGTTGGGCTGGCTGGAATAAAGCAACCCGGTAGCAATACTCCTGTCGCGATATCTCCCCCTGTCCTCAATCTAGCTCCGAGCTTCGGAACTCAAGTCTTCGTTGGGTCTGGCGTCAAACAATCCGCTGTGGCGATCTCGTTTCCTCCAGCCAAGCTGATCCAGTCTGGTCAATATGTCAGCTTCACGACGCAATCCACCTATGGGTGGACATCTGGCTCGACGGTGACTCAGATTTATGTCTGGTTCAGTAATCCAAATAACTCGGTCGGATCTGGCAATGAGAATCTGACGGCAGTCGACCCTATGCCTTTCGGGGTGCTGACGTTGTCAGCATCTCCAGGTGGAACGCCGATCACATATTCCAACGCCACTGGTAACTACATCGGCGTCAAGGTCACACTTGGAGGATCCGAGAGCGAGTTGACAGTAGCGGCCGACGTTTTAAATGCGCTGACGAACCTGAATACCATCGCTCCGTTCTCTGGCGGATTGTCAATCTCATCTTTCTTTCAGGTGGGAAACGAAATCGTCTTCGGCACCGGAACGAGCGGGATTACAGCTCTGCCACAAGCTCAATGGCCAACGCCGTCTCCAATGACGAGCCTCTCTGGCGGCGTTGGACAGGGGGCTGTCGGAGCAGTCATAGATGGGTCGAATCAGCCATATGCCGCGATCGAGTACTCGTCCGTCTACGAGTGGATCGACAATCAGAACCAGCTACACCAGAGCGCACCTAGCATTCCGGCGATCGCCTACATACCGACCTATCAAGCCGTCGGCGGCGGTAGCATCCCTGCGCTATCTGCCGTCCCCGTTTCCGCTGTCGTGCAGGTCGCCACGCGCCCGATCAGTCAGACGCTCAAGATATCAATGATCGGGACTGTCGCGACCGGAGTAACAGACATCGACATCGCGATCTATCGGACCATCAGCGGGGCAACGGTGGGGAACCAGATTTTCTACCGGATCACGCCGACCAGCGCGCCGCTGTTCAACCAGCCTTCGTCTCTGGCTGCGATCACCTATGCCGATTATTCGAGCGACGGCGAAGGCATCACGACGATCGGGACCGTCGCGACCGGAGTCCAGGCGAACCAGCTACTCTACACGACTGGCGGCGTCATCCCGAACTCTGCGCCACCGGCATGCTCGTTTGTCATGAACCATCAGAATCGTCTTTGGCTGTCGGGTCTCGAGAATCCGAACGAGATCTGGTACTCCGAGACATGGGATAGCGGGTTCTCTGTAAACTTCTCAAACCTTCAGCAGGTCCTACTGAATCCGATCGTAGCGCAGTCTATAGGTGGCCCGATCATCGGCCTCGCCTCGATGGATTCGAACCTGCTCATCTTCCAGGAGTTTCAGATCTGGTATATCCAGGGCTATGGGCCGGACCCTACGGGGGCTAACGGTTTCTTCTCCCCGCCTCAAGTCGTTGCCAGCTCGAGCCAGATCGGCTGCCGGGACGTGAACTCGATCACGTTGATGCCTAATGGGGTGATGTTCAAGAGCACGCAGGGCTATTGGCTACTCGGCCGCGATCTTCAGCTTCGGTTTGTCGGCGCTGCGGTCAAGTCCTACAATGCCGATATCGTGACATCAGGGGTAGCGCTCACGAAAAACAGCCAGATCAACTTCCTAAGCAATAGCGGAACGACGCTAACTTACGACTGGTACTACGACTCCTGGAGCACGTTCACGACGCAAGGAATGGACTCGATCATCGATGCCAACGGGACATTCAACTTCATCACATCGTCGGGGGCAATCTGGACGCAGGTCTATGGGCAATACATCGATGGCGATGGGTCTCCTGTTCTCATGACGGTTACGACGGCGTGGTTAAAGCCTCAGAACGTCCAGGGATTTCAGCGCATCTGGCGTCTGCTTGCCGAGGGCCAGTTCTACGGATCGCAGCCTTACAATGTGCAGATCGCATACAACTACGGCGCCGTGGTCGACAGCTTCATCTACAACCCTGGCGCCGGAGGGTCTTCCCTTGGAACATGGGGAGAGTCCGCGACATGGGGCGAGTTCGTTTGGGGCGAGGACGTTGGCAACGCGCTGACCTACGCGAACTCGATTCAGGTCAGGATCGACAACTCGAATCAGCTCTGCGAGTCTCTCCAGCTTACGATCTCAGATCTCCCGCCGGTGCCGATCAACCAGACGTGGAGTCTGAACGCTTTGGATTTGGTTATCGGAATCCGCAGTGGCGGCTTCAAGCGCATTGGCCCACCGCAGTCGATAGGGTAAGGTGATGTGATATGGCGATGGCCGGCGCATTTAACTCCCTTGGCAATTGGCTCACTGGCGGCGGCCCTAGTGCCGGCCAGCAGCTATCCGACAACGGCTGGAAGACCTATGACCCGACGCAGGGTCCCAACGTCGCTGGAAGCTTCCAGGGCTACCAGGGCGCGCAGGCGCAGACCGGTCCATACGGCGCGGCTCAGAGCGCATTGCTGAGCCAGCTCGGGAGCGAGGCGTCTGGAACAGGTGGACCCACGATCGCTGACCAGCAACTTCAGGCGGGGACTGGTCAGGCGCTTTCGGCCCAGAAGGCGGCCATGGCTGGCCAGAGAGGCCAGAATGCCGGGCTCGCATCGGCTCAGCTTGGAAATAACCTTGCCAGCACCACGGCTGGAGCAGCAGGGGCGGCTGGAGCTCAGCGAGCCCAAGAGCAGATGGCGGCGCAGTCCGGACTCCAGGGCGCAATCAACCAGGGCGACACTGTGGCACTGGCCAATCAGGCATCGACGAATCAGGGGCTCGCGGCGACTTCTAATGCCGCGCAGAACTATGGAAGCCTTCAGAATCAAAATTGGCAATACCTGAACAACATGGGCGAGCAGCAAGATGCCCAGTGGAACCAATCCGTCGGGTCAATGACAGGTGCGCAGGCAGCGTCTGATGCATCGGTCGGAAATGCACTCGGCGGAATGGTATTGCCGAACTTTTCTGACGTAGCGGACGGCGGGATTTTTGGAATGGATGATGGAGGAGTCGTCGACATCAATCCGGACGCGCCGACGACGACGATGCCTAGCAATCAGCCGGCCCCGGCGCCTGCATCAAAAAGCGGCAGCGGAGCTGGTGGATTAATCGGAGGTCTGCTGGCGCTCCTTTCAGATGGTGGCATGGTTAGTAGCCAGGCGAATAACACCCCGCAGTTTGGTCCAGGCATCAAGGTTGAGCCGGCGCTTATGCAGCAAGGTGGACAAAAGCACATCGACTACAAGAAACTTGCCCAGATGTTTCGCGGTACTGGGTCCGGCGGGAGCGGAACTTCAGAGATCCATTCCGAAGCGACTCCGGCTAGCGCCGTTAGCCCTGGTCAGCTCTCCGTTGCGCAGCCTGGCATTGGCCAGAGCGACCAGGCCCCGACGATGCTTCAGGCAAATCCTGCCGATCTGATGCTAACCGACCCGTCGCAGATGGGGTTCAAGCAATCGAGCGCGACCATCGGCAGCCCCGGAACGCTTCAGAACTGGGGTCCTGGTTCGAGTGGACTTGCAGGCGCACCGTCTGGCGAGATGGGCGATTTCGGCTCTGACATAGGTGATGCTGTCGGCGCGGCAAATGGCATGGTCTCTGCGCCGCCGCCGTCTCAGTTCGACTTGACTGGCCCAGGTGGTGGCACTGGCGGTGGGACCGGGTACGACCCGACCGCGCGCATGGGCGGGGAGGCTCGGCCGATGGCCGATGGCTGGATAGCCGACTGCAACGGCCAGGTCGCCGGCATGGCTGACGGTGGAGTGGCTGCCCCTGTCGCCCGTGGCCCAACAAAGGCCATCATCGGCGAGAACGGCCCGGAGGCAGTCGTCCCCATCAAGGCGAATGGAGATGTGGACCCGGCCAGGGCGCGTAATCCTGGACTACAGCAGCTCCTGGCCAGTCACCCTGGCCTGAGTCACATCCAGGACGCTGGGCAGCCCCAGGGGCAGCCTACTGGCACCGGGGACCGCGCTACGGCTGCGGCTCTGGCCATGGCCGGGGCCCACCTGTCGGACCGGGTGGCTGCCTTGGAGCAGCTGCTGAGCAGCCAGGCGCGCAAGAGCCAGCGGAGGGCAGCGTGAACCCTCACCCTCTGAGCTACCACGAGCTGTTGTCTCGCATCGTCCTGGAGCATCCAGAGGGCGGGGTGGACCTGCACGCTGAGATGGCGCGGAGGTTTATGGAGTCCGGGGGCGTCTCGGGTGGCCCAGATGACATGCCGGTGGATCCGTTCGTGGGTCCGCCCAAGCAATTCACGGAGACCCCGGCTCAGGCCACGGCACGGGATGCCACGACTCGTGCAACCGGTCAGGTCATGTCTGGCGAGCCAGGGTCGCAGCCGGTCCCAGGAAGCTACGACCAGGAGAATCCAGAGTCTCTTGCTGCCGTCCACGATCAGGGACAGCGCCTCGCCCAGGAGCAGGGCAAGGGCCAGAACGCAGCCCCGCCTCCAAGCAAGTTCCCAGGTGTTGCGCCGCCAGGCAAGCAACCAGCAGCGCAGACCCCCGTGGCCCATCACGGCGGAGGTGCTCCGGCTCCTGCCGATGACCAGCCGCTTCCTGGAATCGAGCAGCGGGCCAACATCTCGGACATCTCGAGCGCCGATGTTCAGGGAAAGCAGGACACTGCCAATGCTATTGCTCAGAAGCAGATAGCGGATCAGCAGCAAGCCAGGATCGATAGATCTGATGAACTCGACAAGGCCATACAATCCAACTGGCAGCGACTGGCGCAGCAGCATGAGGACTTGATCAACCAATATTTGAGCGCACAGGTCGACCCAAATCGAGTCTGGAACAACATGGACACGGGTCACAAGATTCTATCTGGCGTCTCAATGTTCCTCGGTCCGCTGGGCGGAGTGGCGAACATGATCGGCGGCGGTCCTGTCGGAGGTATTCAAAACGTAATCAACCAGGACGTTCAGAACCAGAAGGATCAGATCGAGCGCACAGGCAAGGCAGCGGGGATGGTCGGCGAGTTAATGGACCACTACAGCAAGATGAGAATGGACACCGCCAGCGCCATGCAGATGGCCGTCACGACCGCCCAGAAGATCGGCGAACAGCGCGCACTGCAAATAGCTTCATCGTTCGGTGGCGATCGGGCGCATGCAGCGTTGGGCCAGCAGTTCATGAAGAACGACCAGAGTCAGAAGACGATCCAGGACATCGCGGCCGGGACCACGCTCAAGAAGGCGCAGGCAAATCAGGCTTACTCGGAGGCCGCTCTCAATAAGCTCAGGGGCGGCCAGATCTCCGGCGGCAACATGGTTCGCGACCTGGACGGGAACGATGGAATGGCCAGGACTCCAGAGATCGCGAACGCCTACAACACAGGGCTGGAGCCTGCGCGGGCTATCATGCAGGACGTCAACGACGTCGAGGGGGCGCGTGCCAGCGGAAGGGTCATGAATGCTGGAGAGCTAAAGGAATATGGAGACAATCTTGCGTCTCATGTTCTTACACTACGCGGAGCGAAGGATAATCCAAGGGCAATGGAGATGGTTGATACGCTCAGGAAAAAGCCTGGCGAGATCTTCAATTTCATGCCTGGCAAGGGATGGGAACAGACCAGGACGGCGGTCCTCCAGATGGCGAGGGACCACGACACCGTTCTGAAGCAGGACCCTCGGCTCAGCTTCCGCCAGGGACCACCGCCGCCAGGCTTCGCACCGACAACCCCAAGGCCCTGATGGATCTTGCGAATCCAGACGGGACGACAACCCCGATACCTGACGAGCAACTGCCGGCAATGCTGGCGGCAGGTAAGATCGCTGCGCCTGGCCCTATGACCATGGTGCGCCCGGACGGCACGCCTGGGACCGTCCCGCAAGAAGACGTGCAGCGAGCTCTGCAATCCGGATTCAAGCTCGTGGGCGCCGACGAAGCCCAGCACATCGCCAACGTCCGCGAGGCTGCCCAGCATCCTGTTGAGGCCGGAGCCCTTGGAGTGGCGCAGGGTCTCATCCCCGGAGCACCGTCGGCAGTCCAAGCACTAGGAGGGCCTGACCTTGAGAAACAGAGAGACCTCGCGGAGGGCAATCCGATCGCGACGACCGCTGGTAAGCTTGCTGGAAACGTGGGCCAGGCAGTCGTTGGCGGTCTGCTCACCGGTGGAGCTTCAGACGTCGCCGAAGGAGCCAGCCTCGGATCCAAAGTCTTTGACGTCGCCGACATGGCCAAGCAAGCCGCCATCTTCGGAGGACAGGGCGCCAGCAACGAGATCAACGAACAAGACATAGGCGACCATGGATACAACGGGGAAGCGATTCTATCGCAGGGCGGACTCGGTGCGGTGCTGGGAGCCGCAAGTAGTCCTGCTTTCGCGCTCGCCAAGGAAGTGCTGCCGAATCCTATTACCTTGGCCGGTAAAGCCATCTCGAAAGCGAGTGACGCCCTCAGGGACGCCCTGGGGAAAACGGCCGGTGAGGGTGGGGAAGCTGCGGGCAGGAGAATCGCAGAAGTAGGACTCCCGGAAGCTGAAAACGAGAGCGCAACCGACTTCGCCAAGACGACGTCGAACCTGGCCGACAAGAATGCCGATGGAATCTCTAATGCCTACGAGAGCCTTAGACCATCGCAATTAAGCAGCCTGGCAGATCAGGACTTGGCGCAGAATGGCCATACCGTCTTGAAGACTAAAGCTGCGATGGACTCCTTCCGGACCAACGCGATCGATCCGACCATGGCTCGCATTGCCCAGGGCGTCGAAAACGGAGAACTCGACAAGACAATCGCGGGCAAAATGCAGACGGCGCTCCAGAACTTCAATGAGTCCGCGCAAGAGGCCACGAGTGTGCCGGAGTTCGTTCAGGCCGGACATCAGCTTGGGAAGGAGATCGATCCTTTAATGAAGTATGGATCGAATATCTCAAGCCCCGCCGCTCAGGAGATCGTCTCGCAGATCGAGCAAGGGATCCGCACCCCATTGCGCCAGCTCTTGCGAGATCCTGAAGTCTTCGGAGTGAAGGTGGCCGAGGCCAACGGCGCGCTGACTGACGCTGCGCACGCGCTGTTCCAGAGCCAAGGTGCACTCTACAAAAAGCTCGGATTCACGGACATTCTGGCAGATGGGCGCCCAGCAGCTCAGAGAGATATTAGTCCGAGCCGGATGCTGACCTTCATGCGTGGCGGGGACAAGCTCTCGCAGACAGAGAACCGCGCGATCTATGAACGCTGGCTCCAGGACTCTGCCAAGTTCAACGATGTCGCTGCTCAGATGGCTAAGGACGGCAAGCAGACCGTAAACACCGACGAGATCCAGGACCTGATCAAGGACGTCGCCACGAAGCGAACTCAAGGTGAGGCTACCTCGAGACTGGCCGGTGGCCCATCGATGAACGGCGGCATGGGCTACTCCATGGGCGGCTTCGGTCCCGAGATGGCGATGGGACTCGCTGGCCACGCAGCAAGCGCCATGACCGGGATACCTGGTCTTGGCGCTGTAGCCGGTGGCGTCACGCGCGGCGTCAGGGCCGTCCTCCACCCCGCCTCAAGCCTCGAGATGCTCGGTAAGATCAAGGCGCTAGCTGACGGCCACACCGCCCAGATCGCCAAGGCAGCCTCTGGATTCTTCACTGGCACTGGCCGGATCGTCGCCCCGGTCGTGGCCGGCAACGCGCTTAAGGGCGGCAAGGACTATGGTGAGCACGACAGCGACACCGAGCGTCAGATGGCCGAGGTTCGCAACCTCAGCAGCAACCCGCAGCTGCTTAGCCAGACGATGATGCGCAACACCACAGCACTGGCCGAAGGTGCCCCTATTACGTCTGTCGCTGTGCGCGTAAATGCACAGGCCCGCTTAAACGTTCTCAAGGCCGCCCTTCCTCCGCAGCCGCCCCAGGGCATGGTGCATCAGAAGTACCCGCAGAGTATCGACGCCCAGCAGCACTTCGAGACAACGCTCCAGGTCGTGAACCACCCGGCCAAGGCCATCGCATCAGCCATGGTCGACGAGAACCTAACGCCGGACATGGTCGCTGCCGCTGACGCATCCGCTCCCAAGACCATGGCCAACCTCCGCGCCGCCTACCAGAACGAGATGGTGGACCGCTATGACCACGACTACACCCTCGGACAGAAGCAGATGCTCTCGGTCCTATTCAAGGCGCCAGTTACACCGGATGTCTCTCCAGCTCAGGTCGCCTTTCTACAGGCAACCTTCGCTCCGCAGGCTCCGACGCCTCCTTCTGGAGGCCAGGGTAAGCCCACCGCTGGCGGACTCGCGAAGCTGAACCCAGGCGCCGCAATGGCCACACCCACGCAGGCTAGACAGATGGAGAAGAGCGCATGAGCATGTTCCTTCCTGTTGCCAAGATTGACCTCCGATCAACGAGCACGAACCTACGAGTCGTGACTAGCGCCACAGCCTCGACGCCGGTTCAGCTCCCGGCATGGACCGGTGGCAAGGGCACACCGAACCCGTGGAATACTACGGCCGGGCAGTCCGGTGGGCCGCGCGATCTCTCGGCTCGAGGAATCTGGATGATCACAGTCACCGGCTCGGTCTGCAATATCCTGGCGGCCACCAGCTCGACCAACGCGACAACCGCCGCGCCCTACTTCCCGATCGGAACGTTCCCGCTGCCGGTGGAGATCACGCCAGGGGACTGGATCTCGGTCATCGGAACCGCGACCGCCGGGACCGTGGACTTCATCCGCGTTGACGCCTTCCGAGACTGATCCATGAGCCTAATCCCAGTCGAAGCCTGGAAGGCAATCTTCACCTCGTCAGGAACAGCTCTGTGCTCTCTGGCCGTCGGCATCCTTGTGCATTGGATGCAGAAGAAATCCAGGCTCAAGGACCTTGCGATCATCGCCACTATCTGCGGGGAAGCGCTTCAGGATGCCATCCGGGCCGCTGGGAGCTCGCCGAAGACGCCAGCGGACACGACATCTATCCTCGAGGCCGCGGCGAGTGCTGCGAAGGCGCGCATCCTGATGAACATCCCGGAGATAGAGGCCTCACTCGAGGCCGAGTTGGACGTCCTGATCCATGGCAACATCAAGCAGTTAGCCATCGCACCAGGTGGCGCAACCGTCGTTATGCCAACCCTAGGAGCCGCATGATCACTGAATCCGCAGCGATCCAAGACATCGACAGCATCCTCGTGAAACTCAAGACCGACCTCGATAAGGTCAGAGTCGTCGCCGACAAGGTCGACAAGCAGATCCAGAGCGTCGGGAATGAGTTCTTCGTCAAGATCGTCCCCGGCCTAGAGCCGCTCGCGCAAGTCGTTCTGAACATTGCCTCAGGCCTCGATGCCATGATCGATGCCCTGGACGATGTCGCCGACGGTCTCGCCAGCGTGTCGTCAGTCGTCCCACCTACCACTGTCCCGTCCGCGGCATAGATTCAGGTCGCGGGACTCCACCCCGTAGAACCGAGGGCAACGTGCGAAATGGACAAGGACTCAACGGAGCTGCTCATCATCCGAGCCAAGCAGCTTCAGCTCCTCGAGTTGGCACTACGGCTGAGCGATGGCGATCCCATCACAGCAAGTGCCTTGTTGCATTCGACGGGCTCGCGTTGGTCCATGGAGTTCCTGCTCGACCCATTGGACTTGTACGAGGCGACGACCCAGGCGGTGATCTCCCATTTGAAGAGAAATGACGGCAAATGACAACCTTCGGCATAGAGGCTGGACAGATCACATGCCCGACGGAAACTGGCTGCGCCTACTCAGGGGCTCCCGGCTTCGTCGATGATCCGAGCGCCGAGGGAATCAAGGCGTGCGGGCCTATCCCCGAGGGCCAATGGGGCATCGGCGCCATGGTGGCCGACGGTGGGAAGTTAGGCCCGAACGTGCTCCCATTGACACCTCTCTCCGGCACGGTGACATATGGGCGCGGCGGATTTTGGATTCACGGTGACAACGCAGAGCATGACGAGTCGGCATCAGAGGGCTGCATTATCGTAGGGCCGGCAATTCGAGAGGCCATCGACGCCGACCCAGAGCGGATCCTTCAGGTCGTGGCGTGACCAACGAGACGCTCACCTGGCTCGTCCCGGCGACCATCTCGGTTCTGAGCTTCGTCTTCTTCGTCGGCGCCGCCTGGATGACGACGGTCAACTCGCGGCACGCCATGGCCAGGCTTTTCGAGCGGCTCGAACAGGCCGAGCAGACCGTCGATGAGCATGATGAAGTGATGATCGCAAACGGCTGGATCCGTCGAACGATGCACGGGACACGGAAGCCGCGCCACCCTACGCCCCAAGGAGACCCATGATCGGACTACTCGTGCTGCTCGTCATTGTTGGCGTCGTGCTCTACCTCATCCCGATGGATGCCGGGATCAAGCGCATCATCGTTGCCGTTGTCGCGCTGCTGGTCGTGCTTTGCCTTTTGCAGGGCTTTGGACTCTTCAGCGGGAACTTCGGGCACTGGGGCGGAGGCGGGTGGGGTTATCGGCGCTGACTTCTCCCAGAAGCCTGGGGTGTTAAGCATCTCGTCGCGGTAGTCCGGCGCGCGGGCCAGTAACTCGATCTGGTTGATTGCCGCGCGGCACTCGTTGATCCGCTCATAGAACATGAGCCTCTCCGCCCAGCCGTTGTGGTCGTGGCCGGGCTGCATCCAGATTGCCCAGTTCCACTCGTGCCAGGACTTTAGTTTTTCGACAACCTTGGCGGCCATCAGCATCCCTGCCGTGACCCCTCGCTCGTACTCACTCACGGCAGACTCGGAAACAGCCGATAGTACAGCTCCACCCAGTCGTGGGCTATCTCTCCCTGAGCATCGGCCAGGTCCATCTTTCCGGCGCAGACCAGCTTGTGGAGGCGGTTCTCTAGCTCGTCCTTCTCGTGATAGCCCGGGCGAGGCTCGGCAGGCTGGGGCCAGAGGTTGATCAGGCTGTTGGCGCCACCAAGCTCCAATGGGACAAGGTGATCGACTTCCACCAGCTCCCCCTCTGGCGTCCCGTATAGCTGGGCGACCAGGAGCTTTGTCTTCTCGCTGACATGTCGCACCGTCTTCGTCTTCCGGTTGCAGATCTGAGCCAGCGTCGCGTCGGTAGCTTCTCCCGGAGTGCACCCATGGTCCGGTAAACCGCCGTCGATGTAGCAGGTCTGGGCGGCGAGGAGGAGGGCGAGGATCATGCGGCATCGCACCAGCTAGAATGCAACCGCGACCCGCACGAGGCGGCCCCGCAGGTACAGAAGGGCTTGGCTTCCGCTTCGACCTGGGCGAATGCGGCGGCGAGCATCCCAAGCCACTGTTCCTTGGTCGGCTTGGGTGCGGGCTCAGACGGCAGGCAAGTGCAGGGGCAGTTCTCGGAATGCTGCGGGCGAATCGGCTGGCCTTCATCATTCACGGGATAGAAAAGCCTGGCTCTCTCTTTGTGCGTCACGTTCCCTCCTTGGCCAGGGCCTGCCTCGCGTCAGCGGCGATCTCATCCCACTCGTCTATCCTGCGCTTCGCGTCGTCCGGTCGCAAGCCAGACCCAGCGGCGAGCACCGCCCTCAGCGCGGACTCGAGCTGGGCGATGCGGGCCTTGAGTGTGACGCGCTCCCATGGGCGGATCATCACCTGGACCTCGCGCTGGCGGCCTCAAGGATCTGCGCATTGGCCGGCTGGACCCTCCCGCCGAGCATCCATTTCCGAACGGTGTTCAGTGAGAGGCGCGTCTCGAGGACCAGGCGGTAAAGCTCGGCCTGGCTCGGTTTCGTTGTCTGGCGCGGTTTTCTGTGCATGGCAATGCTTTAACCGATCTGCGGCGCGTCGTCAAGTCCGATGCCTAGTTGAATCAGACTTGACAGGCATCCGGCACCGCGCTAGATTCACCTCACGCTCGGAATTGACCGGCGATTGGAGGCGAGGGATGCAAGTCGGAATGGTGAAGGGCCCGGGCTGCGGCTGCCCTGAGTGCGCGACCTACTGCACGGCCTGCGACGAGCTGATGACCATCGATGCTGACCAGTGCATTGACTGCGACTGGCTCGACGCCCTTGAGGAGGCGGCCGAGCGCAACGAGCCGTACACCCCGAGCGCCATGGACTTCGACGCCTACGGTGACCGATGAAGCCGGCGAGTGAGTGGGCCCCGCACGACGTGCCGTCCTATCACGATTGGATCCGCGCCATCCAGGCCGATGCGCTGGAGAGTGCGGCATTCCAGGCGCAGGCGTGGTGGTCGGACAACGCCTGCATTGCGACCGATGGCGTCCACGTCGCTGGGTCCGGCACCGAGCTAGGCCAAGTAATCCGCAACCTCATCCCCAAGGAGACCCATGTCGATCTATAAAGGCAACGCACTCCACGAGCAGCGCATCTCCCCGCTGAACCTGCCGGTCGTGACGCCGCACAAGGCGACACTGAGCGAGGCGCAGGACCTGGACGACATGGAGCGTGTGACGCTGCCGCCGCCCCCAGCCAAGCGCCGAGAGGACGCCGAGATCCTACATCAGGTCGAGCGCGCGGTCTGGGACGCTCGCTGGCTCTGCGACCATGAGGGCTTCGGCAACCTCGAGCCTCACATGCGCGCCGTGACAGCTGAGCTGCTACTGCGGCTGGCGGGGGAGCTGAGCCGTGGGTGACTACCGCGATCTCCCTGGGATTAATTGGAGTGTCTTGAAGCATATGGCCCGGTCGCCGCTGCACTACCAGTACGCGCTCGCGAACGATACCCAGCCACGGACAGATGCGATGATCCTGGGGACGGTCACGCACCTAATGGTTTTCGAGCCGGAGCGCGTCGTGGATCGAGTTGCCATCTGGAACGGTGGCGACCGCAAGGGCAACGGCTGGAAGGCGTTCGCGCTCGAGCATGCCCACCAGGAGATCCTGAAGCCCGATGCCTATGAGACGGCCGTGCGGATGTCGATCGCAGCCAAGGCCGCAGCCGGCAAGCTCCTCTCTGATCTCGACAATGAGGTCACGATCCGGTGGACACACCAGAACGGCCTGAGCGGCAAGGGCCGGATCGACCATCTGTCACGCGGGTATGGCATCATCGACCTGAAGACATGCCGGGACGCATCCCCGCTCGGCTTCGGGCGATCGGCCGCGTCACTGGGCTACGTAGGGCAAGCTAGTTACTACGTCGACGGCTACGAGGCGATGACAGGCCAGCGGCTGCCCTACACGATCATCGCAGTCGAGTCCCGACCACCGTTCGCGGCTGCGCTCTACACCGTGACCGAGGACCACCTTGGCCTCGGACGCGAGACGTACCTGCCGCTGCTGGACCAGGTCAAGGAGTGCCAGGCCAGCGGGGTGTGGCCGTCGTACGCCCCGGGAGTACTGACGCTGCCGAAGTGGGCCGAGCACGCGATCGGAGCGGATGATCAGGACGTGGCGGAGTTCTTCAAGGAGACCGACAATGGCTGACTGGCGCTTGCTGTTCCCGTCGAAGTATCTCTCACCCGCTGACCTCGGCGGCAAGGAAGTCACCGTCAAGATCGCGACCATCAGGCTCGGCGCAATCGATGGCACCGAAGAGGTTGACGGCAAGACCGTCGAGGTCAAGAAGCAGAAGGGGATTATGACCTTCGATTCCATCCCCAAGGAGTACGTGATGACCAAGGCGATCGGTCATGCGCTCTCGATGATGTTCGGTGACGACGCGAGCTCATGGAAGGGCCACGCCTTCACGTTCTACGCCCCCAGGGAGCGCTGGTTTGGTAGCGACGAGCCCCGGTTGCGGGTGCGTGGCTCGCCAGAAATCAAGGAGCCGATGACTAAGACGGTCAAGCTGGGTCGCAAGCCGTACCGCATCGACCTCGTGCCCACGGGCGCCAAGGGGGAGAAGTGAAGACAGCGGCATCGTGGGTGGAAATCTGGCGTAGCGGTGAGTTTGGCTCAGACATGACTTTGCTGGCCGCAGCAATCCAACGCGACGCGGCCGAGGCGCAACGGGAGAGGATGGCATTCGCGGCACAGGCTTGGTGGTCGGACATCGATGGCTTCCCGACTGGCACGGAACTCGGGGATATGCTTCGCGACGTCCAGTTGGTCACGCTGCCCAAGGGTGAGGGATGAAGACAGCAGCGGAGTGGGCCGCCGAAGGCTGGCTGTCCCTAGGGACCGAGCAACGCGCCACGGACTGGGTCCGCGCCATCCAACGCGACGCGGCCGAGGCGCAGCGGGAGGCGGACAAGGTGCTGTTTGGCGATGCCGTCCGCGAGTGGGAGACGCAGCCATCGAGCGAGGCTCAATCTCTCGCGTCGGCTCACTTCGACAGATACCGGGCGGCGATGGGTATGCGGCCTCTCGTCACCGACGCGGCGGCCGGCGCCAAGGGTGAGAAGTGAAAAGCGCAGCGGAGTGGGGCCAGGAATACCTCAACACGTCAATCAAGGGCATCGACTTCATCCGCGCCATCCAGCTCGACGCGGCCTTGGCGCAGCGGGATGCAGATGCGAAGTCGGTCGACCGAGCGCTAGGTGGCTCCTTCTGGGCCGCCCGTCAGGCCGAGGTTGATGCCCTTCACGCCGAGGCTCGATACTGGAAGGACGTGGCCGAGGCTCAGCGTGAGGAGATGCAGAAGCTCCGCGCCGAGGTCGCCGCCGCGATCGATGCCATGAGTGCCGTGTCCGCCGACTACCAGGAGGCTAAGGCCGACCTCGCCCGCACCGAGGCTGAGCGCGCAACGCTCTGGCAGCATGGCCTGGACATGTCGCGGGAACGGGACATCGCGCGGGAGGCGCTGGAGTTAGCGATGCCGACGTGCCATCAGGCCAACCACCACATGATGCCGAACACGACGAAGGACTGGCGCGACTGCCCGACGCTCGTTTGCACTCTTGCCCGCGCTGCACTCAAGCCCACCGACAAGGAGCCGTAATATGACGCCGTTCGAGAAGGCCAAGGACCGGATTCGCCGCATGTCCGTGACCATAGAACAGCTCCGCGCCGAGCTCGCCGCCGCGAAGGCGAGACTGGAGCGCTGGAATCCTGAGTTGCAGCAAGCGAAGGCCGACCTCGCCCGCGCGCGGGCGCGGGAGCTTTGCGCGGCCGCTTTGGAGCTGAGGGCGAAGGGTTCCGAGGTGCCTTGTCACCGCTGCGGCCTGTCGAAGATGGAAGCCGATAAGCTTGGGGTCGCGGACATGACCGGCCCTCAACTCCGTCTCCGCGTTCTCCAGCTCGAAGGCGAGTTGGCCGACTACAAGGCGCACGCCTGGGTCGAGATGGGCGACTACATCGTCGTGCAGAGGCAGCGCGACGCGCTTCGCGAGCTGGCGCGGGAGCTGTGCGTGCTGGCGCCAGGGGAAAACGAGGATGACCTGACACCGAAAGGCCAGGCCCTTCTCGCCCGTGCCCACGCGCTGGGCGTGGAGGTTGGGAGATGAAGACGCCGGCGGAGTGGATGGATGGGCCGCCACCGTCGTCACCTGACGCATGGGTGATCCTGATCGAGGACATCCAGTCCGACGCCCGCGCCGGCATGGTCCCCGAGGGTGAGCTTCATGGGGACCGCGGCGATGGTCACTGCCAAGCGTGCATCGGGAGATCCGTCAAGGCCGAGGCCGAGCTGGCGAAGGCTCACGCGGGTATGGACCTGTTCGAGAAGCGATTGCAGCACGAGGTTGACAGTCGAGAGGCCGAGCTGGCGAAGGCTTGGGAGGCGGGGAAAGAAGAGGCGTGGCGCGCGATGGTAACCTGCAACGACAAGACGCACGCCGAGGAACTGCGCGCTATCTCGAAACTCCAACCGCCCGGAGGAAAGGCAAAGTGAAGACAGCATGCACGGAGAAGTGTCGCACGTCTGTCAACTGCACCGTCTGCGGCCTACGCAAGAATCCGATAGGCCGCTCGGCCCCGATGGAGATGGCGAACTCGCTCTGCGATCACGAGTGCCCCGGATACCGCGCGGACCCGTACCCGCCGCACCTGTGGCCGAACGAGGAACTACCGGCCAAGCCGAGACTCGATGCTCCGTGAGTACCAGACCGCTGCAATCCAGGCCCTCCGCGCCGAGATCCGTGCTGGCCGTCGTCGCCTCGTGCTGGTCTCGCCGTGCGGCAGCGGCAAGACCACTATCGCGGCCGAGATGATCCGCAGCGCAAACTCGATGGGGCGGCGCGTGCTGTTCATCGCGCATCGAACGATCCTGATCGAGCAGGCGAGCGCGCGACTCGATGAGGAGGCAATCCCGCATTCGATCGCAATGGGCAGCGCCAGCCGATACCGCAACGCGCTGACGACTCTCGGGTCGATTCAGACGCTCTCGCGCCGCAAGCTCCCGGAGTTCGACTTAGCGATCGTGGATGAGGGGCATCACCACTCGAAGGACAGCGCTCATACGGCGCTACTCGACCGCGTGAAGCCCAAGGCGACTATCGCGCTGACCGCGACTCCGCGCAATGGCATGGGCGACTCGTACGACGGCCTCGTGGTCGCTGCGCAGCCGCGCGAGCTGATGGAGCAAGGCTTCCTGTGCCGGTATTCTGGATTTGCGTTTCTTGCCCCTGACCTATCTGGCGTCAAGACGGTCCGCGGCGACTGGGATGAGTCCGGACTTTCGTTGGCCTATCAGAAGTCAACCGTGTTCGCGTCGGTAGTCGGCAAATGGCAGCAGCACGCGAGGGGTAAGCGCACGATCGCGTTCTGCTCATCGATCGAGAATGCGCAGGACGTGGCCGCGCGGTTCCGTGCAGTCGGGGTCGGGGCCGAGTCGCTGGACTATCGCTCCACGAAGGCCGAGCGGGACGCCGTGTTCGATCGGTTTCGCTCTGGTGAAACGCTCGTGCTCTGCAACTTCTCGCTGTTCGGAGAAGGTCTTGATCTGCCGATGGCGAAGTGCATCATCCTGGCCCGACCAACGAAGAGCTGGATCCTGGCGATGCAGATGTGCGGCCGTGGGTTGCGCCCCTGGAATGACGAGACGTGCGTGTTTCTGGATCATGGGCAGGTCATCCAGGCGCATGGCTTGCCGGATCAGACGATGAGCTACAGCCTGACCGTCTCGCGTCCCAAGGAGGTGGTGCCCGCGCTGCGCACCTGCAAGTCCTGCTTCTGTATCTGGGAAGGGGCCGGTGCGTGCCCGAATTGTGGCGCCCAACCCGTAGCTGTAACACGCACCGGCCCCGAGACCAGCCTAGCACATCAGGAAGTTGAAATCCGCTCCGTCACCGGGCTGCCGTCCAGGGCAAAGCAGATCGCGATGTTCGATGAGATGATGTCCGAGGCCCGCAGATATGGCAGTAAGCCGGGCGCCGCGATCCATCGCTTCAGGGAGGCTTTCCCTTCGGCACCGCTCCCATGGGGCAGGTGGCGCAAGGCCGTCGACAAGGAGACGAAGACATGGCGATGAACCGCTCCCTAGCCCACCGCAAGCTCGTGCGCGCCATCCTGGCCAAGTACGGTGCGCATCCGCAACTGCGACTTTGGGAGATCCAGGTCTGCCCCGTCGTGAATCCTCGGACTGGTAGGCGCATCGGCGGCATGTCAGCTCCGACCGGGCATCCCGACATTTCTGGAATCACGGCCACCGGCAGAAGAATCGATCTTGAAGTGAAAACTGGGACCGGGCGCCGTAGCGATCCGCAAGAGAAGTTCGGGGACATGCTCGAACGCTTCTCTGGCATCTACGCCGTCTGCCGCTCGGTCGAGGACGCAGGTCAGGCCCTGGGGCTGCCATGAGCCGCGCCCGCCAGACCCACTGCAAGCGTGGCCACGAGTTTACGCCAGAGAACGAGAAGTGGGACAATAATGGCCATCGAACCTGCCTGATCTGCTCGCGCGCTCATCGCGATCCGCTTGGAACCTTACCAGATGGCGCCGGCAGCCTCGAGACCAGACCGAACCTCCGATCCCGCGCCATCGCCTGGGAAGCGTGGGTTCGTGGCCACCTCGAGGCTGACAGCTACATCGACCAGGAGCGGTGCGAATGATCTCTCGATACCATGAGCCGAACTGGGGCAGCGCCGAGCATGATCACGAATGGCGGCGATCGCCCATGTCACACCTTCCGAACGTCCGCAATGGATTCCACTGGGACCAGGAATGCGCATGTGGGGCCACGCGCTGCGCCGAGACCGAGTATGAGCCAGGCGACCCGGATTTCGAGAAATGGCAGAACTGCTTTGGCGGCAAATACCCACCGAGACGCGCGAATAGCACTTGACGCGCCATGCGGCTAGGCGCAGAGTCGATCTCCCTTATGGCGACTGCGACCGCCTCCAGCGTAGTACCCCAGAGCCCCGCCGTGGTGTCGCAGCCACGCGCGGGGCTCGCTTTCGCTGAGGACGCACCATGACGATGCTCGCCTACCATTCCTCCCCCGCAGTCAAGCGCAAGATCCTGACCCAGCTCCGCGCCCACGCCAAGGCTGACCAGCTTGTCAAGGGCCAATACTGGGAGAACGGCAAGGGCTGCGCGGTGGGTTGCACCGTGCACTCTGGAGAACACGCCAAGTACGAGCCGCTCTTCGGCATCCCGCGAGTGCTGGCGCGACTCGAGGATCGGATCTTCGAGGGCCTGCCGAACAAGGATGCGCAGCGCTGGCCGGTGCAGTTCATGTCGGCGATCAAGCCCGGTGCATACCTCTCGGACATCTGGCCGCAGTTCGCGATCTGGCTGCTGGCGGATCCTGTTGCGGGCGTGATCAGATTCGCGAAGACCGATGCGCAGCGAGCCGCAATCGATGGCGTAGCGGAGTTGTATCGCCAGCGCGTTCCTCAAGGTGATCCGAAATGGGCTCTGGCTAGAAAAGACGCCTCCGCCTACGCCTACGCCTACGCCGTCGCCTCCGCCTCCGCCGCCGCCGCCGCCGACGCCTACGCCGACGCCACCGCCGA
>Ga0302326_10005945_pt1 | contig 27583 bp, 27 predicted proteins | sample Palsa_T0_3_FD_202264 | JGI IMG/M metagenome (GOLD analysis project Ga0302326, IMG submission 202264) | Peat permafrost microbial communities from Stordalen Mire near Abisko, Sweden - Palsa_T0_3 | ecosystem: Environmental > Terrestrial > Soil > Palsa > Peat permafrost | place: Sweden: Abisko... | reverse complement strand
GGCGCGGATTATCGTGGTTGATCCGGGCTTGGTGGTTGATCCGGGGTATCCCCGATCCACCGCGGAGCCCGGATCCACCGCGGTAACCGGAGAACCCCTCCGCCTGGCGTGGCGGTAGCGGGTCCTGTGGCGGCTGTGACGTCCAGGGGCGGGGGCGGGGCGATCACGCGCTCACCGTGGCTCGATGGTTAACCGGCGGGCAGGCCGGACCGCTGCACACAGCTGGCGTGCTCCCCTCTGCCTGGCCTGTGTGCGGCAAGGCCGGGTGGCCACGCCTCCCGGCCCCTGCCCGCAGCCAGGAGTCACGTCGTGAACGTGGCCTCGATCACCAGACGACGCGCTGGACTGGCCGGACGATTGGGGAATTTATCAAAGACGCCTCTTTCGGGCAGGCTGACCCCGGGCCGGGTCCGCGCGGCCATGGTCGCGGGCAGCGCCGCCAGCAGTTTGCCCACCACGACCAGTGCCGCTAGGCCGCCGACGATCGCCAAAAGCGGCACCTCGACCACCGGCGCGACACCCAGCGAGCCGGAACGGGACAGGTAAGAAGGGCGAGACAACGACCGATATCGTCGAAGTCCGTGCCCTGACCGGCATGCAGCGGTGACTCCCTAGCTGGTGCCTGCCCGCTCAGGACTCCTCAGCCGCCTGCGGCCACGGGCGCGCGAGATCGGCCGGCGCGCTGATCATGGGCCAGTGACCGGAATCGATGTCGAGAAACAAGACGTTCTTGCTCTTCGCCCGCCTCTCATCGCTGCCATGCGGACCTTCTGCGGCGGGTCTGTGGCTTGGCGTATTTCATGGCTGACCTGATTTCGCTGAGGATGTCTGGCCGGGCTTGGGTCCCGGCGCGGCTGGCGGGCTCGGCGGGGTGCGGGGGAGCCGGCGGGGCAGGACGAGGAAGGCGAACACGGCTCCGAGGGCGACGACACCGGCGCAGACCAGCGAGCCCCGGCTGAGGCCGGCGACGAAGGCCCGGTTGGCTGCATCGATGATCACCGCCTGGCTGCTCGGAGACGCCCGCCCCGCGAGCTGGAGGGCGGCTGCCGGTGACTGCCGTGCGGCGGCGAGGGCTGGCGCCGGCAAGCCCGCGCCGTGCAGGAGCTGGGCCAGGCGCGGGCCGTAGACCGAGGAGAACACGGCCCCCACCACCGCCACCCCGAAGGTTCCGCCGAGCTCACGGGTGACGTCGTTGACCGCCGAACCAACCCCGGCCTTGCCCAGCGGGAGCACCGCGAGGATGGCACCGGTCGACGGCGCGGTGACCAGGCCGAGCCCGACCGCCATCAACACCATGGAGACCAGGACCGGGCCGAAGTACGCGCTGTCGCTGCCGAGGGTCGAGGCGATGAAGAAACCGGCGCCCATCAGGATCAGGCCAACCGGGACGACGAACTTGGTGCCCAGGCGGCGGACGGCAACCGGAGCGGCCGGCGCGGCAGCACCGACGCCGAGGGCGAAGGGGAGCGTGCGCAGGCCAGCCGAAAGAGGGCTGTAGCCGTGGACGACCTGGAAGTACTGGGTGATCAAGAAGATGAAGCCGAACAGGCCGAAGAACGCGACGGTGATCGAGAAGCTGGCGGCGCTGAAGCGGATGTTGCGGAACAACGTGATGTCCAGCATCGGCTCGCCGACCCGGCGCTCCCAGACCGCGAAGACCGCCAGCAGGGCGACGCCGGCGCCGTAGCCGCCCAGGGTGACCGGAGCCGACCAGCCACGCGCCGGCGCCTCGATCGTCGAGTAGACGACCGCTGCCACCCCGGCGATCGACAGGACGAAGCCGGCCAGATCCAGCCGCGGAGCTGCGGGGTCGCGGCTGGTCGGCACGAGCCACGCGCCGAGCGCCAGGGCCAGCACGGCGATGGGGATGGTCGCGAAGAACACCGAGCCCCAGGAGAAATGCTGAAGCAGCAGGCCGCCGGTGATCGGGCCGAGCGCCACGCCCAGGCCGGTGATCCCGGTCCATACGCCGACCGCCGCTGCTCTCTCCTTGGCGTCGGTGAAGGTGCTGGTGAGGATGGCCAACGTGGCCGGGAAAATCAGGGCCGCGGCCAGGCCCATCAGGCAGCGGGCCACAATCAGCACGTGCGTGCTGCCCGAAAGCCCGGCGAACGCCGAGAACCCGGCGAACGCCACCAGCCCGACCTGCAGGGCGCCCTTGCGCCCGTACCGGTCGCCCAGGCTCCCCCCCACCAGCAGCAGCGACGCGAAGACGAGCGAGTAAGCGTCGACGATCCACTGCAGGCCGCCAGTCGCCGCGTGGAGCTGCCTGCTGATCGAGGGCAAGGCGACATTGACGATCGTGTTGTCGACGACCGCCAGGAAAACACTCACGCACAGCACGGCGAGTATCGCCCACCGCCGGGCATGCACTTGTTCAGCGCCGGCTGGCGCTGCCCGTCCCCGCAACCAGGCCCCCGGCCGGCCGATCCGGCCAGGGACGACCACCGGGGGCGCGTCCAAGCCGGACATCAGGCGGAGCCTTCGACGAGCTCGCAGGTGAAGTAGATGCGGCCCGTTGCGGCGAGGACGCCGAGGGCCAGCCCTGCCGCCAGCCCGGCGGTCTCCAGGAGCAGGCCGCGTCCGGCGGAAGCGGCTCCCGTGCAGAAGAACGGGATGACGATGGCCGCGGCGATGACCGGGCGCGGCAGCCGCATCGGGGCGATCTTGCGGCCGAGGCCAGCGGTCAGCACCAGGGCCAGGATGACAGGGCTGAGGATCCAGACGCTCATGTGCGCAAGTCTTGGACCGCGGTGGCCGACGCGGCTAGTGCGGCGGGCACGAGGTCGGCGTGGTGTTTGCACTGAGGGCGGGTGCAGAGTGCATGCCGGCCGCCCGAGAGTGCCCGCCGGCTGGCTTGCCGGACACATCGGAGCGGGTCATAGTGGTGCACATGAACGGGACCAGCGCAGCCTCCGGGATAGGCGGCAACGCATCCCGGCGGGCGAGCGCGATCACCATCGCGGTCCTGTGCACCATGCTGGTCGCGAGGCTGGCGGGCACCTTCGCCTCGGACCAAGGTGGCCAGGCCCCGTTCATTTCGGCGCTGTTCGTCCTGCCGCTGCTGTATGCCGTACCGGGCACCCGGCCGCTGCTCGCCCGCTACACCTGGCCGCTGCTGGCCGTGCAGGCCGTGCTGACCTTTGTTCCGTTCGCCCTCTTCGGCGGCCAGTGGGCGCAGGGCGTGGCGGGCCTGCTGGCTGGCCTGGTGCTGCTGACGCTACCGGGGCGGCTGTCGTGGCCGCTGGCTGGCTTGCTGCTCGTGGCCGATGTCGCGGTCCGCGCCGGCCTCGTCGGCCTTCCCTGGGCACCCGCCTGGTCGGGAGCCCTGTGGGTGGTCGTCGTCTTCATGGACGACGGCCTGGTCTTCTTCGGGCTGGTCCGGCTGTCCGATCTTGTTACGGAGCTGCAGTCAGCGCGCGGCCGGTTCGCCGAGCTGGCGGTCGCCCGCGAGCGGCTGCAGGCCTCCGAGGATCTGCAGGCCGCGGTCGGCGAGCGGCTGGCCGGCGTCGCGGCGATGACTGCGGCGGCCCAGCGGGCCTGGCCGGGTAACCCGGCGGGGGCGCGGGCGCCGATCGGGGCGGCGGGCGTGGCCGCCAGGGACGCGGTCGCGCGGGCGCGAGCGGTGACCGCGGACCGCCGCATGGCACCCGGCCCAGCGGCTGCGGCGACCGGGGCGGACATCGCCCCGCGGCTGGCGTGGACCATCCTGGTCGTCATCTTGTGCGGGTTCGGGTTGGGGACCGCGAATAACATCTATCTCGCGCACCTTGACCCGGGGGGCGCCGCCGCGCTGCTCGCCAGCAGTGCCGCGACCGTGGCGCTGCAGCTGTATCATTCCCGGCGCGCGCCGGAAGGCCGCCCGCCTCGGGCATGGCCGCTCACGCTGGCCAGTCAGACCGTCGTGGTCTACATGCCCTTTGTTCTGCTGCGAGGCCAGGTCGGCAGCCTGGCCGGGTTTGCCGCCGGCTCATTCCTGCTGCTTGTTCCCGGCCGGTGGCGGTGGGCCGGGTACGCAGCAGTGGTGGCCGGCTGGTCCGCGTTGTATGCCACGGTGCCCCAGGCCGGCCAGCCGCCGCAACAGGGATGGGCCATCGTGCTGTACGAGACGGCAGCCGCCGCGGGAGTCGGCCTGACGGTGTACGGGCTGTCCTGGCTGGCCGGGACGGCCCGCCAGCTGGAGACGCTCCGTGCTGAGCTGGCCAGGATGGCGGTACTGGCCGAACGGCTGCGCGTAGCGCGGGACATCCACGACCTGCTCGGCCTAGGCCTGTCCGCGATCGCGCTGAAGGCCGACCTGATCGGGCGGCTGATCGGCCGGGACGACGCCCGGGCAGAAGCCGAGATCGCGGAGATGAGCCGGATCTGCGCCCACGCCCGCGCGGACATCCGGCTGGTCACCGAAGCGAGCCGGCATCTGCCGCTGGATGCCGAACTCGCCGCCGCCCGGGAAATCCTTGCCTCAGCCGGCATGAACGTCCGCGCGGTAATCAGTGCCGGGCCGCGGCCGACCGCTGCGGACGCCGTCCTCGCACCGGCGCTGCGCGAGGCCGTGACCAACATCCTGCGCCATTCCGCCGCGACGGCCTGCACGATCGAGGTGACCACCGCAGACGGCGCGCTGCGGCTGCATGTCAGCAACGACGGCGTGCCCGACCGGACGGCCGCCGGGGACCACGCAGCCTGGCCTGACGGTGCCGGCAGCGGCCTGGCTAATTTGACCGCCCGGGTGCGAGCCGCGGGCGGGCGGCTGACCGTCAGCCAGGCCGGCGACCAGTTCGACCTCAGCGCGGAGATCCCGCTGCCTCGTCCTCCCGGCCCTGGGCCGGCTACCGGGCCTGCCCCGGGTCCCCCTCCGGGCCGGCCAGCCGCGAGTCGACGACCCGTTCGCCCCGGACCACCGCCCGCACCGCGCCGATAAGCTCGTCCGCCGGCTGGTCCTTAAGCAGGAATCCGCACGCCCCAGCCCACATGGCCGCGCTCAGGTTGGCTGAGACCTGCGGTGGGCACGATCTGCTCACCGGACGCCACCGCGGCGGCCACCTCAATGTCCGCCTCGCAACCAGCCCCGCATGGCCAGCCGGCGGCGGCCGCGGCGCCAGTTACAGCCCGCGCCAGGCCCGGCGCCGATCATAGCCAGCCGGCCTCCGCGGCGATCCGCACCGCGTCCACCCGGTTGCGCGCGACGAGCTTGGTGACCGCCGAGGCCAGGTAGTTACGCACCGTGCCATAGGACAGGTGCAGCGCAGCAGCGATCTCGGCCGGGCCGGACCCTGCCGCGAACTCCCTCAGTACGTCGACCTCGCGTGGTGACAGCGGATTCCCGGGAACCTCCAGCGCCATTAGGGCCAGCTGCGGGTCGATCACCCGCTCACCGACGGCGACCCGCCGGACCGCATCCACCAGCTCCCCGGACGGCGTGTCCTTAGGCAGGAAGCCCGAGACGTGCGCCGCCAGCGCCCGGCGCAGTTCCCCGGGCCTGCTCAGCACCGTCAAGATCAGCACACGGCACTGCGGGCACTGCTCATGCAGCACCGCCGCAGCCGTCAGCCCGTCGCCGCCAGGCAGGTCAATGTCCACCACCGCCACATCCGGGCGGTGCGCCACCACAGTCGGCACGATCGCCTCGCCGTCTGCCACCTGGGCGACCACGTCGATGTCATCTTCCAGATTTAGCACCGCGACCAGAGTGTCACGCAGAATCCGCATGTCCTCAGCCACCAGAACGCGGATCACTTTCCCTCCCGAGCCAGGCGGACGGCGCGCAGCCACCAAACACAGACCCTACCGCAGCACCCATCGCACGCCCCTGGCACGATGCTGCATACCGAGCTGGCCGGACCGCTGGGGGATTAGCCAAGATGGCTCTTTTGCGTAGGATGCCACATTCATACGTTTGTAACGGCTACGGGTGGGGCTGAGGGGCCTGGTGGGGCTGGACGGGCAAGGAGACGGGGTAAGGGGGACGTGTGTAAGGGGTAAGACGCGCGTCATAGGTCGGGCGGGCGGTTCTCGTACGGGGTGCTGAGCACGACGGTGGTGCGGGTCGAGACGCCACCGATGGTGCGGATCTGCTGCAGCAGGTCCTCGAGCACGGCGGGAGAAGGCACCCGGACCTTGAGAATGTAGTTCTCGTCTCCTGCGACGCTGTAGCAGGACTCGATCGCGAGCAGGTGCTCCAGCCGCTGGGGCAGGTCATCGGGGGCGGCGGCGTCAAACGGCTTGATCGATACAAAGGCCGTCAGCGGCAGGCCGACGTCATCCGGGTCGAACACCGCAACATAGCCCTTGATCACGCCATCCTGCTCGAGCCTGCGCACACGCTGGTGGACCGCCGACACCGACAGGCCCGCCTGCCTGGCCAGCTCGGTAAAGCTCATCCGTCCGTTGCGGGTCAGCAGCGAAACGATCTTGCGATCTATCTCTTCCACGTGGTCACGTTAGCGCCATCGATTGCACGCAGCGACAAACATTTCTATATAACGAAACGATAACGACGCTTTACGCTAATGTAACATAACCGTTCGCGTACTTACCGTCAGGTCACGGGAAAGTTACGCTGCTGCTATGGCACAGATCATCCTCGACCACGTGGAAAAAACCTACTCAGGTGATGTCAAGGCCATCGACGACTTGAGCCTTGACGTCAAAGACGGCGAATTCATGGTGTTCGTCGGTCCCTCTGGCTGCGGCAAGTCGACCGCGCTGCGATCCATCGCCGGGCTCGAGGAGATCACCGCGGGCAAGATCCAGATCGGTGACCGGGTGGTCAACGACTTGCCGCCCAAGGACAGGGACATCGCGATGGTGTTCCAGAACTATGCGCTGTACCCGCATATGACGGTCGAGCAGAACCTCGCGTTCGGCCTCCAGCTGAGGAAAACGCCCAAGGAAGAGATCAAGCGCCGGGTCGACGAGGCGGCCAAGATGCTCGGCCTGGAGCAGTACCTCAAGCGCAAGCCGGGCGCGCTGTCCGGCGGTCAGCGGCAGCGGGTGGCGATGGGCCGTGCCATCGTCCGCGAGCCGCAGGCCTTCTTGATGGACGAGCCGCTGTCCAACCTGGACGCCAAGTTGCGGGTGTCCATGCGAGCCTCGCTCAAGCAGCTGCACGAGCGGCTCGGCGTCACCACCGTCTACGTGACGCACGACCAGGTCGAGGCCATGACGCTCGGCAACCGCGTCTGCGTTCTGCGGGACGGCCGCCTGCAGCAGGTCGACACGCCGCAGTACCTGTTCGAGGCACCGGTTAACCTGTTCGTGGCGGGCTTTATCGGCTCGCCCGCGATGAACTTCGTCCACGCGGACCTGGTCCGCGACGACGGTCCGACGGTCACGTTCGCCGACTACAAGCTGTCGGTGCCCTCCGAGGTCATCGAGGCCAAGCAAGGGCTGGCGGACTACATCGGCAAGCAGGTCATCCTGGGCATCCGGCCCTCGGACTTCGAGGACGCCAGCCTGGCCGACGACCGGTGGAGCAGGATGCAGGTCACCACCAGCGTCACCGAGGAGCTCGGTACCGAGATTCACGTGATCTTCACCATCGACGCGCCGCCAGTCGAACACGCCAGCCTGACCAAGGCGGCCGACAGGGAAGATGATGACGACACGTCTGTGGCCGCGCTGATGGGCGGCAAGTCGCTGTGGACGGCCCGGGTCTCGGCCCGGAGCAGGATCAGGCCCGGGCAGGCCATCGAGCTCGCGGTCGACACCCACCACCTGCACTTCTTCGACCCGAACAGCGGCCTTTCCATCGGTCACCCGAAGGCCACGGTCGGCCTAGCCGAGCAGTCAGCTTAGAAGGCAAAGTCTCCGCCGGCGGCCAGCAGCGCCGCCGGCGGATAGGGGCGGAGCCGCCGGCGGATAGGGGCGGAGCCGCCAGCGGATAGGGGCGGAGCCGCCAGCGGATAGGGGCGGAGCCGCCAGCGGATAGGGGCGGAGCCGCCAGCGGATAGGGGCGGAGCCGCCAGCGGACAAAGGCAGAGCCGTCAGCACAGGCCGCAGCATCCGGCGGCCCGTGCGAAACTATTGGGATGCAGCGGAATCCGGAAGAGCTCTTCGACCTGAGTCCGGCCGCGCCCGACATCGCAGACGCACCGATCTTGCTCTACCTGGAGGGCTTCATCGATGCGGGTAACGCCGGCCGCCTGCTCGCCGAGCACCTGCTGCGCAACTTCTCCCACGAGACGGTTGCGCAGTTCGATGTGGACCGGCTGATCGACTACCGGTCACGGCGTCCTCTGATGACCTACGACAACAGCCGCTGGGAAAGCTACGACCCTCCCGAGCTGGCGCTGCACCTGCTGCGCGACGCGGCCGAGCGGCCCTTCCTGCTGCTTTCCGGGCCAGAGCCTGATCACGAGTGGAACCTGTTTACCGAGGCGGTGCTGGCGATCTCCACCCGACTCCAGGCCGGCCCGGCGATCAGCTTCCTCGGCATCCCGGCCGGGATGCCGCATACCCGGCCACTCGGGGTGATCGCGCACGCCACCCGCGAGGAACTGATGACCGGCTACCAGCGGCTGCCCAGCCGGATCCAGGTGCCGGGCAGCGCACCCGCCCTGATTGAGCTGCGGTTCGGTGAGGCGGGCCGGGACGCGCTCGGGTTCGCCGTGCAGGTTCCGCACTACCTGGCCCAGGCCGTCTATCCCCCGGCCGCGCTGGCCCTGCTCGGCTCGGTGACCACGGCTACCGGGCTCGACCTGCCGGACACCGAGCTGCGCGAGGCCTCCGAACGGACCAACATGGCGATCGAACGCCAGGTCGCGGATTCCGCCGAGGTTGCGGAGCTGGTGCACGCGCTTGAGCAGCAGTACGACACGGCCACCGCCGAAGCCGCGGAGAACCCGGTGACCGGACTGCTCGCCGAGGGCGAGGCAATGCCTACCGCCGACGAGCTCGCCGCTCAGTTCGAGCGCTTCCTGGCCGACAATCAGGACCGCACCGATCCTCCGGGACCGGCGGAGCACTGACGGGACCGGCGGAGCACTGGTCCTGCCTTCGACATGGCCACCAATGCACGTCCCTTCGTAGCTGGAGCTAGCCGGCGATGACCAGCTCCCTGGACGTATGGTTCAGGCGCTCAGCGCCATCCTCGGTGCAGACCACGATGTCCTCGATCCGCGCGCCATGCGGCCCTGGGTAGATGCCCGGCTCTACCGAGAACGCCATGCCGGGCTCGAGCGGCTCGTCGTTGCCGGCCACGATGTAGGGGTCCTCGTGCGCCTCGAGCCCGATGCCGTGGCCAGTCCGGTGGAAGAAGGCGTCTCCGAAGCCGGCCCTGGTGATCGGCTCGCGCGCGGCCGCGTCGACCGACTCGGCCGTCACTCCGGGCCGGACCGCGGCGCAGGCGGCCTCCTGGGCGTCGAACAGGATCTCGTAGTACGCGGCGAACTCGGCCGGTGGCTCGCCGATCGCATAGGTGCGGGTGCTGTCCGAGCAGTAACCCGATGGCATCGTGCCGCCGATGTCCACCACCACCGCGTCCCCGGCGGTCAGGACCCGGTCCGACACCTCGTGGTGCGGGCTGGCGGCGTTCGGGCCCGACCCGACGATCACGAAGTCCACGGTGGCGTGCCCCTCGGCCAGGATCGTTTCGGTAATCATCGCGCCCACGGCCCGCTCGGTGAGTCCGGGCCGCAGCCAGCCGGGGACCTGAGCGTGCACGCGGTCGATCGCGGCGCCGGCTTCGCGCAGCGCCGCCACCTCGGCGGGAGTCTTCCTGATCCGCAGCGGGCGCAGCGCGGACCCGGCCAGAGCCAGCCGGGCCGTGGGCAGCGCGTCACGGAACTTCAGCACGAACAGTGCCCACATCCGGTCGGCCAGACCGATCGTCGCGACGTTTCCGAGCATGCTCGCAACCAGCCGGAACGGATCGGCAGTCTCCTCCCAGGGGATCATCTCCAAGCCGGACGAGCCGGCCGGGGAGGCCTGCGCCGCGGCCAGCTCGAGGCGCGGCACGAACAGCGCTGGGTCCCCGTGCGCCGGGACCGCCAGGCAGGTCAGCCGCTCGAGCTGCTTGGCGTCATAGCCGGTGGCATACCTCAGGTCCGGACCTGGCGTCAGCAGCGCCGCGTCCAGCCCGGCCGTGTCGACCGCTTCGCGCACCTGGTCGAGCCGACTCGCGGGATAGAGTTCGTCTGTTGTCACGAGATCGATGCTAGGCCTGCGACACCGCGGTGACGAACCGGTTCAGGGAAGATCCAAGTCCCCAGCGTTCGCCCAGCTCTTTGAGCCGGCCGGCGTCGGCGGGCCGGACGGGCAGCTGGCCGCCGATCTCGGGCAGCGGGACGTCCTCGACGACCCGGACCACTGACAGGGCCACGTCAAGGTAGTCCCTGGCCTTCTCGAGCTTGTCCCGGCTGCCGCGCGGGAACCCGCCGTGACCCGCCTCCAGCGCGGTGATGATGCCCTCGATGCTGCCGAACGTCCGGATCAGCGCGGCCGCGGTCTTGTCCCCGATGCCCCGCACGCCCGGCAGCCCGTCGCTCGGGTCCCCGCGCATCGCGGCGAAATCGGCGTAGGCGCGGCCCGGGATATCGTACTTGGCGGTCACCGCGGCCTCGTCGATCACGTCCATGTTGAGCAGGCCGCGCACGGTGTAGATGATGCGGACGCCACGGGCGTCGTCGACGAGCTGGAACAGGTCCCGGTCTCCCGTCACCACGTCCACCGGCTCGGCGGAGCGCGCCGAGAGCGTGGCCATCACGTCGTCCGCCTCGAACCCCGGCTGTCCGGCCACCGCCATCCCCGCGGCGTGCAGCACCTCTTCGATCACCGGGATCTGGGCGGCCAGCGCGGGCGGCGTCTCCTCCGAAGTGCCGTCGGCGGCGAGCCGGTGCGCCTTGTAGGAAGGGATCGCCGCGACCCGGAAAGCCGGTCGCCAGTCCGCGTCCAGGCAGGCGACAAGCCGGGTGGGGTGCCTGGCTCGGACCAGCCGGCTTATGGTGTCGAGCAGCCCACGCACGGCATTCACCGGCGTGCCGTCCGGCGCCCGGACAGTATCTGGCACCCCGAAGAACGCCCGGTAGTACAACGACGCGGTATCCAGCAGCATCAGCGAGCCCACCCCGCCATCTTGCCACTACAACAGCACGACCTGGCCGTCCACGACCTTGATCTGCTTCTTCGGCAGGGGGCTGGGGGCCGGGCCGGTGACCACGGCGCCGTTCGTAATCTTGAACTCGCTGCCGTGGCAGGGGCAGTCGATGGTGCCGTCGGCGACCTTGCTGAGGATGCAGCCCACGTGCGTGCACACCGCGCTGAACCCCTCGTACTGACCACGGGCCGGCTGGGTCACCACGACTCTCGCGGCGGCGTAGATCTTGCCACCACCGACGGGGATCTCGCTGGCCGTACCAAGCACCGTGCCGCTGACCTTCGGGCCCATCGCGCCCTTCTTCGGCTCGCTGCCCTCGACGGTGCTGGCTGGCATGGGGCTGGCCGGCATCGGGCTGGCCGGCATCGGGCTGGCCGGCATCGGGCTGGCCGGCATCGGGCTGGCCGGCATGCCGCCGGAACCCGACATGGCACCCGAGCTTGACGTGCCAGACGTGGCCGGAGTGTCCTGCTCGACGACTCCCGCCTCGTTGGCTCCATAAGGAACCGCCGCGGTACTGCACCCGGCCAGCGCTCCACCAAGCCCGGCCAGGCTGGCCCCCAGCAGCACTCCGCGCCTCGTCGGGCGCGACTTACCGGCGTCACCGATCCTATTAGATCCGGCCGTCATGGCCCACCCTTCGCTCGTCCAGCGATCCGCCCCTCGACTCCGTCTTACGCGAGACCGGCCCGTGGCCATCGGGCGAATAACAGATCTGTAAGAGTCCGGTGACATCCTCCCGGCCCTGAATGGGTTTGCGCACCGTGTCTTTGGTGTTGAGTTTCTCGAACGCGATCAGGTCGTGATCCCGGACCAGCCGGGTAGAGATCTTCTCCGCCCAGTCCTTCCGCCGGTCGGTGACACCTGCGCGTGATTCCGGTTCAGGCGGCAGGGTTCTGATTTCGCATTTACCGGCCTGGCTGCGGGGAATCTCGCAGGAACGTCAGCACCGCCGTGACACGCCTGTCCTGGGCAGGTTCTGGGCCCAGCCCGAGCTTGGCGAAGATGGAGCTGACGTGCTTTTCGACGGCGGACTCGGAGAGCACGAGGGCGGCGGCGATGCCGGGGTTGGCCCGTCCGCGGGCCATCTCGCGCAGGACGTCGAGTTCTCGCGGGGTGAGCCAGCGTAGTGCTGAGTCGGCGAGGCGGGTGCGGCTCGATACCAGCGCTTCCACGACGAGCGGGTCGATGGAGGATCCGCCGGAGGCAACCGCGGTGAGGGCTCCGCGTAGTTCGTCCAGGTCGCCTATGCGGTCCTTGAGAAGGTAGGCGAGCCCGGCGGTGCCGTTTTTGAACAGCTCGAAGGCGTAGGCGTCGTCGGCGTGCTGGGACAGGACCACCACCCCGGTTCCCGGGTACCTGGCACGGATAGCCTGCGCGGCGGCTATGCCTTCCATGTGATGCCCGGGCGGCATCCTGATGTCGGTGATCACCACCCCGGGCCGCAGCCGGCGGACAGCGTCGAGCAGCTCTTCGGCGGTGCCGACGGCGGCGACGACATCGATGCCGCCGCCGTCCTCCAGGAGCCTGCGGGTGCCCTCGCGCACCAGGTAGTTGTCCTCGGCGATGACGACGCGCAGCGGGGGATCAGACACCGGCCGGCCTCCGCCCCCGGACCGGCAGCTCGCCGGCCAGCCGGGTGCCGGCTCCGGGCCGGGACCGGATGGACAGGCTGCCTCCGACGGCCTCGATCCGGTCGGTCAGCCCGGTGAGCCCTGAGCCGGCCGCATCGGCCGGGACGAAGCCCGCCCCGTCGTCGGTGATCTCCACGCGCAGCCTGGGCCCGTCATCGGACAACGTCACCTGGACTTGGGATGCGTGTGCGTGCTTGAGCACGTTCACCAGCGCTTCGCAGACCAGGAAGTAGGCGGCGCCCTCGATTTGGTCGGGGTACCGGACGCCGGCCAGCTCGGGCCCGGCGGTCAGCCGGACGCCGATCGGAAGCCGGGTGATCCGGGACTGGACTGCGGCGAGGATGCCCTGGTCCGATAGCACACTGGGGTGGATGCCGCGGGCCAGCTCGCGCAGGTCCTGCAGGGTCTGCTGCGCCTCGGCCTGCGCCTCGGCCAGCGTCTTCCCGGCGACCGCGGGGTCACGGGCGAGCTGGTTGCGGGCCAGGCGCAGCTTGGCCATCAAGGCCACGATCTGCTGCTGGACCCCGTCGTGCAGGTCGCGTTCCAGGTCGCGGCGGGCCTGGTCGGCGGCGGCTACCAGCCGCTGCCGCGATGCCCGCAGGTCCTCGACCAGCCCGACGTTGCGCAGGATCAGGCCTGCCTGCCCGGCCACGGCCTGGACCAGTCGCTCCCCGGCTGCAGTCAGGGGTTCCCGCGGCGCGAAGGTGACCCGCAGCGAACCCAGCCGCTCACCTTGATGCTCCACCTCAAAGACATGGGCACGGGCGTCCTGCACCCGGTCCGCCTCCGCCGCTGCCGTCAAGGCCGGTCCGGGTGAGGCTTGGGTCACCGGGAGCGGTGCCGCGAGCAGCTCGGGGGCCGGTGCTGCGGCCGGCTCGCCGGGCGGCGGCGCGGAGAGGGCCTGGGCCGGCCAGACCGTCGCCAGCTGTTCGGTCCCCCCGGTCCGCATCCACACTTCCGCCCGCTCGGCGCCGGTCGCCTCGCCGACCATCGCCGCCATCCGGGGCAGCACATCCTCGACTGAGTAAGCCCCGGCCATCTGCCCGGAGAACTCCGACAGCACCTCATACGGCGTAGCCCGCCTGCCGTACACCAGGCGGTCGGCCAGCAGCCCGGCCCGGGCGCGCACCGGCTGCAACAGCACCGCCGCCAGCGCCGCGGCCGCGAACGTGAGCGGGCTGCTGCCCGGGCGGCCGGTCACGGCACCCACCGCGACCACAACGATCGCATAAACGGCCGTGAAGGCCGCGGCGACCAGGGCGGCCACCACGGTCCTGCGGACCACGATGTCCAGGTCGTACAGCCGGTACTTCAGAACCGCGACCGCCACCGCGACCGGCACGGTCAGCATGGCGAGCATCAGCGCGCCCTTGGCGATGCGAGCGGGAATCCCTGGGGTAAGCGCCAGGGCCACCGCCGGCACCAGGACCACGGCCACCAGGCCCCCGGAGTAGGCCAGCCACTTGATCTGCTGCCGCGCCACATCCGTCCCCCGCCGGGCGCGCGCCACCAGCGACCAGGCCGCCAGCACCACGCAGCACAGCAATCCGGCCTGGCCGGCGATGATCGCGTCGAACGGCGCCGCCGCCGGGGTGACCCCGAACGGGTTGCGCAGCACCGGCAGGTTGGGCCCTTCCGATCCGGGATTGAACGACAGCCCGGCGATCGCGACGGCCGTGAACCCGCCTGCCAGCCAGCTCACCGGCAGCCACCGCGGTGAGAGCAGCCGCCCGTCCGGGAACAGCAAGAACAGGTACACGGTGACCAGCGCGACGAACGGGACCCAGAGCCACAGCTGCACCCAGCCCACGTACCCGGCGGCGAGCAGATGAGGCCGGCCCGCGGACGCCGCCAGCCCGTACTCGAAGGTGGCGAAGTCCACCGCCTCCACCAGCCCCGCCGCGGCGAAGATCCAGCCGACCGGGTGGCCGGGGCGGCGCCAGGTCAGCAGGGCGCCCACGCCGCCGAAACAGACCGCGAACAGGCCGGCGAACCCGCGGATGCCGAAAAAGCCGGCCGGCACCGGCGCCGACCAGTCCCAGACCATGAGCGCCAGCCCCACGGCGGCGACCACGAGCGTCAGGATCCACAGCGACCAGGCCGGCCGGCGCGCCGACCGCATCACGCCCGCGTCACCTCCCACGGCAGTCGGCCACCCCGGAAGATCGTGATGATTAGAGGCCAGAACGCCTGCCGCCGTGCCGGGCCGGTCAGGCGCCGGTAGTGCGGCTGCGCCACCCCGAGCCACGTGGGGGTCGGGATGCCGAAGGCCGCCTCGGCCACGATCCCCGCCGCCCCGGCCAGGGCGGCCAGGACGGTGACGGCGACCGCCGGGCGTGTCCGCATAGCCCCAGGATCGCGTACCCGAAGCCCGGTGACCAGGGGGGCGGCCGCATCTGCGGGGTGTGGCCGACTGCACCCCGGACCTGCAGCGCCGCGCACGCCAGGACGGGGGCGAGCCCGGTTCTGGTGGGTCGGCGGTCTCCGTACCGTTCCTGGCAGCGGACAAGCAGTGTCCGCAGACAAGGAGCCAGTCATGAGCACTCAGACCGCCATCGGCCAGCAGCGCCGTACCCTGCCGCAAGAGCCCGCCGTCTCCGGCCGCCTGGCGGGGGCCGCAGGCCTGATCTTCGCCGCCACCCTGGTGGCGGATAACATCATCCGGGCCAGCGCCCCGGGCCAGGGCGCCTCGCCCGCCCAGGTCACGGAGTACTTCCTGCATCACCGGGTCGCCGCGCTCGTGCCGCTGGGCCTGAACACGTTCGGGGTCGCCCTGTTCGTGTTCGTCGCCGCGCTCTGGGCCATGGCCAGGGGCGAACGGACCCGGTGGTGGGCAGGGACGGGCGCGCTGGCCGCGGCCACGATCGCCGCCCTGTTCGGGGTCGTGACCATCACCGAGATCGTCCTCACCGCCAAGGCCGGTTCCCTGGCCACCTCCCCGGCCGTGGTGCAGACCCTGTGGGCGGTGCACGGTGCCGCGTTCGGCCTGGACATGGCAGCCATCGCGGTCGCTCTCATCGGGCTCAGCCGGGCGGCGGCGGCCATGCGGCTCATCCCCTCCTGGCTGGCCCTGGCGGCCTGGCCCGGAGCGGCCTGCCTGCTTACCGCCTCGGCCTTCACTGTCGCCCTCGTCAACGGCGGCCCGTGGGTCGCGGTCGGCACTGTCGGCTTCGTGGTCTGGCTCGTGTTCGTCATCGTTGCCAGCATCTCCCTGCTGCGCAGGCGGCCAGTCCCGGAAACGGCTTGACCAGGCCGACCTGGCCCTCGCCAGCAGGATCAGGCCGCCGGCCGCGGCAGCGAGCGCCAGGCCCGCCTCGGTGACAACGCGGCGCCGCGTTACCCGCCAAGGTTCCCAGACAGGCTCTGACGGTCCCGCGTCGTTGCCTACCGTGAGCACCGCTTCTGGTCCCGGGCAGGCCGGGCTTACCCGGCCCTGAAGGACGCGGCCGCGACCATTCGGTCAGGGGCGCGGCGCATCGCCTGGCGCGTCGGGGGCCCTCCAGTCCGCGGCGAGCGCGGAGATCCGCCCGGCCGCATCCGGCAGCGCCATGCCAAGGCCCACTGCCACCCCGACCAGATAGGTCGTAAGCGGCGCGGCCGGCCGCGCGACCCCGTGGGCGGCGTCGCGTGCCAGGTCAAGCACGGTGGTGATGTCCGCGGAAGCAGGATCGAGCCCGAGGTCGGCGCAGACCGCAGCCGTCCACTCCTCCAGGGTGTTCATGGGGCCAGCCTACGGTCAGGGCAGGAAACCGCCGGTGGCGGACAGATTCTGGCCGCTTGTCCAGCCCGAGTCAGGGCCGGCCAGGAAAGCCACCACGCCGACGATGTCCTCCGGCTGCCCGAGCCGTTTCAGCGCCGGCCGCGCCACCTCGTCCTCGAACGTCTTCCCCGGGTTCGCGGCCCGCAGCAGCTCGGTGTCCGTGGCCCAGGCCTTAGCGGTCCTTGGTGAAGGACGATATCGTCAGATGGTGACGGGAACTGACCGGCATGGCCACGGCCCGGCGTCCGGCGTTTCCGGGTCGGACGCCAGGTGGCTGTCCGGTGCGCTCGCACTGATCTTGGCCTTCATGGCCGGCGAGGTCGTGGCCGGCCTGGCCGCGCATTCGCTCGCGTTGATCTCCGACGCCGCGCACATGCTGACCGACGCCGCCTCTATCGCGCTGGTACTGGTCACCGCGCGGCTGGCCGCCCGGCCGCCGGCCGGCGGCTACACGTACGGACTCAAGCGCACCGAGATCATGTCGGCCCAGGCCAACGGAATCACCTTGGTTCTGCTCGCGGCCTGGCTGTGCTACACGGCGATCCGGCGGCTGCTGTCGCCGCACGCGGTCGCCGGCGGGACGGTTCTCGGCGTCGCGCTGGCGGGGGTGGTCGTCAACGTCGCGGCGACACTGCTGATCGCCCGGGCGAGCGGGCGCGCCCTCCGCGGGCACAGCGGGCACAGCGGGCACCGCGCGGACAGCGGGCACCGCGCGGACAGCGGGCACCGCGCGGACAGCGGGCACCGCGCGGACAGCGGCAAAGGCCCGCCGCAGAGCCTGAACGTCGCGGGCGCGTTCAAGCACATCCTCACCGACCTCTACGCGTTTGCCGCCACCGCGGTGGCGGGCCTGATCATCGTGCTGACCGGATTCGTCCGGGCCGACGCGATCGCCACGCTGATCGTGGTCGTGCTGATGCTGCACGCGGGGGCCGGGCTGATCAGGGATTCGGGGCGAATCTTCCTGGAGGCCGCACCCGCCGGGCTCGATCCGGCGGAGGTCGGCGCCGCGATGGCGGCCCGCCGTGACGTCACCGAGGTCCACGACCTGCACATCTGGGAGATCACCTCGGGCCTGCCCGCCGCCTCCGCGCATGTGCTGGTCGCGCCGGGCGAGGATTGCCACGCCGTCCGCGCCGACCTGGAGGCCTTCCTGGGCAGCCAGTACGGCATCACCCACGCCACCTTGCAGGTCGACCACGCCGCGCTGCGCGTCGATCATCCGCCCGGGCCGGGCTCGCCCGACCCCGCACAGCACTGCGACGACGCGCACGGCCCGGCCTACCGTCCCGCCGACCGATCGTAAGCCACACCGACCGGTCGTAAGCTGCGGCCCAGGTACTGACCGAGGAACTCGAGCAGGGTCGCGCCCTGCGGCTGGCCGAACCAGCGGGCATGGCCGATCAGGTACTCATACGCAAGATCGGCGTCGGCGGGCGAGCGCGTCACGTGAGTGAAATAGCCGGCTTCGGACAGCGCGTACTCCAGGTGGACGACAGGCAGGACGCGGGGCAGCGCGGCCGCTTCGATCCCGGTCAGCGGGCGCACCTGCTGATATCCGTCCAGCAGGGCGGCCGCGGCATCGAGGTCGGCGTCGGCTGTGCCTGTCCCGGTCACCGGGTCAAGGTCGAGCCACGGCACCACGCTGCGCTCCAGCGCGATGGCCAGGTCGTGCACGGCGAACGTCCGGTTGGCCAGCCCGAAGTCGAAGATCCCGGCCACCTGTGCACTGGGCCCAGCCGAGGTCCAGGTCAGGTTGGACGGGTGCCAGTCGCCGTGTCCCCACTGCCCGGGCAGCGTCCTGGCCAGCGCGGCAGCGCGGCGGATCAGCGGCAGCAGGCAGGCCGTGAAATCCTGAGACCAGCGGCGTCCGGCCAGGTAGGCGGCGAGGTCGGGGAGCTCACCGGCCAGCCGGTCCGCTTCGGCTCGCGGATCGGCCGCGCAGATGAGGCGGCAAGAGTTCATCAGCACCGCGAACGGGCGGCCCGGCGCGGGGAAGTCCGCCGCGGCCAGGTGCAGGGCCGCCAGCGCCCGGCCGGCCGTGAACGCGTGACCCCGGCTGGTATACGGCGACCAGCTGACCGCATCGCGGTACAGGTCAACACCCTCGGCCAGCTGATGCGCCTCGTAGCAGAACTCTCCCCGGCGCAGCACCGACTGGCCGTTCGCGCGGCGCAGGACGAGGGGCACCGGCTGTCCCCGGCGGCGCAGGTGCGCGGCGAGGGCATGCTCGGCCGCGAGCTGGGCCGGGTTCCTGACACCCGCGTCATGGCGCTTGAGAAAGACCGTCACGGCCCCCCGGCGGACCAGCGCCGCGGCCGACATCGGCCGCGGGCTGCGCCAGGCCACCACCGGCTGGTCCGCGGAGTCCGGAGTCCCCCAGCCGCGGAGGACCTCGCTCACCTCATCGTCCGTCAGCGGTGACCAGTCAGGTTCGACGAGTTCCCTGCCCATGCCGTGGACGAGGTGCGGCCGGCTGGTCACCGGGTGAGCCAGCGGACCAGGCCGCCGAGCAGCAGCGTTATCATCGCGGCGACGGCGAAGGACAGGATCGAGGCCGACATCCAGCTCGCCGGGGTGAAGCCGATGAGACGCCCGACCGATGTCCACGCCGACACCCACCAGGAAACGTACCCAGGGTTGATGAGCTGATAGGTGACGAAGCCGGCGGCCCACGGCAGCAGCATCAGCCAGCGGGAGCGGGCGGTTACCGACAGGTCCCAGCGCCGGCCGGACACGATGAAGTAGTCCGTGATCAGGACCGCCGTCATCGGCACGAACACCGAGCCGATCAGGTCGAGGAAGTTCTCGTAGTCGGCGATGTTGAGCCAGAGCGCGCCGGCTGTGGTCGCCGCGGCGATCACAGCCGCCAGCACCCGGCGATCCCACAGCGGGCGCAGGTTCTGGGTCGAGACCGCGGTGGAGTAGACGTTGGCGAAGGACTGGTCGAGCTCGCGCGCGGCCAGGATGGCGAAGCCGAGCGAGCCGACGGGCAGCGCGATGAACGCGCCGTAGATGTCGTCCGGGTTGTGGTTCGCGACGGTGACGAGCGCGAGCAGGCCGATGACGTAGCAGAGGACCTGGGTGACGCTGTATCCGGCCAGCGTGCCTCCGAAGGCGGCGCGGGGGGTGCGGGAGTGCCTGGTGTAGTCGGCGGCCAGCGGGGCGAAGGAGATGGCGGCCGCGACCACCGTGTCGGTCGCGGCCCAGTAGCCGGACCAGGTGCCGTGCGTGAACCCGGGCAGGGGATGCCTGATGAGCTGCACGAACAGGTAACAAAGGACGATGAGCACCGCGCCCGTCGCGTACTTGCGCAGCACCCGGATCGCACCGAGCGGCCGGATCGTCAGCAACGCGGTGGCCAGGCCGGCGATCAGGACGTACCCCCACTTGGGCAGGGCCGGGGCCACGGTGTGCGCGGCCGTCGCGATCGTGACCAGCTCAAAGACGCCCCAGCCGAGGCACTGCATGATGTTCAGCACGGTCGGCAGGTAGGACAGCCGGGCACCGAACAGGCCGCGCAGCAGGACCATGGCGGGCGCGCCGGTCTGCGCGCCGGGCAGGCCGGCCAGGGCCAGCGACACCGTGCCGAGGCCGGTGCCGACGACGATCGCGGTCAGCGCGGCGGCCAGCGAGAGCTCCGGGGTGCCGGTGCCGTCCGGCTGCAGCACGAAGATCGCCCCGGTGAAGCCGAGCAGGCTCACCCCGAGGTTGCCCCAGAGCCCGAACTGGTCAAGCAGGCTCAGCGCCCGCGGCACCGGCTCGGCGAGCGTGCGCGCGACCTCCGAACGGCGGTCACCGGGGACGGTGACGAAGGTGTCGCCACCGCTGGCCTGTTCGTTGCTGGTGGTCGCCGCCACGGCAGCCTCCCTACGCCGGCATTACCCGGACAGGTTCAGACGGTCGGTGGCGCGTGGGCCTGCCCGGGAAAGCGGAACGGCCAGCCACCCTCTCAGCCCGGTCAGCCCGGGCTCCCGTGCGTGTTCAGTTCAACAGAATGCTACCAGTTGTCCGCTTCCGGCCCTTCTATGCACCTAGTCGCATCACACATCTAGGCGCCTTGAGTCCATCCCGGATTACCCTGCGAGAGCAAGGTCTTGACGCTTAGCAACTACACAATTACGATCACTAACAGTGACGGCAGCTCGTGTGCCGGTAACAGCCCAGGCCAAGCCCGGAAATGCGGGTCGGCTAGGTCACGGGCTCGGCGCAGGTCCTCGGGGGTATCGCAGTCCAGCCACGGCGGCGGCTCCCCCGGCGCCGGCGTCAGCCTGACCAGGACGGGGGCGAGGGGACCCAGCAGCCCGCGCAACGAGTCCTGGTGGTAACCGGCCGCGGCACGGCGGAGAGTTTCGGTCCGCCAGCAGCCAGCCAGCCACTGCGGTCGCCCGGTGTCATCAACGAGGATGGCGCCGGGTCTACCTTCCGCCGCGGCCCTGAGCGCCTTGAGATGGCTGGCCCGCAGGAACGGCAGGTCGGCGGCGAGCACCGCGACGCAGGGCGCGGACACTTCGGCCAGGCCGCGCCCGAGGGCGGCCACGGGTCCGGCACCCGGCGGTTCCTCGCGGACGAACGACACGCCGCCCAGGCCCGGCCGCTCCGGTCCCACCACGACGATCAGGCCCGCCTCGGCGGCGATACCGGCCCGGGCCACCGACGCGATGAGCGTGCTGTCCCCCACGACCAGCCCGGGCTTATCCTGGCCGCCCAGCCTGCTCCCCCGGCCACCGGCCAGAATCAGGATGCCGAACGAGCCTGCGTTCGTCAGTCCGTCATCGCGGTCAGCCCCGGGTGGCATTCCCTACCCCTCCTGGCAGCTCGGACCCTGGTCAGCCGCCGATGGCCGACATCGGGCGGTCGGGCTGCAGGAATGACGGGTCGTTGATGCCGTGGCCGGGTAGCTTGGCGGCGACCGCCCGCTGCCACTGGGCGGCCAGCTCGGCGTCGCTGGCCCCCGCGCGCAGCGGCCCGCGCAAGTCGCTTTCTGTCCGCGCGAACAGGCAGTTCCGCACTTGGCCGTCGGCGGTCAGCCGGACCCGGTCGCAGGTACCGCAGAACGGCCTGGTGACCGACGCGATTACCCCGACCCTGGCCGGTCCCCCGTCGACCAGGAACGCCTCGGCGGGCGCCGATCCGCGCTGACCCGGATCGTCGGGGGTGAGAGTGAACTCGCGGCGGAGCGCGGCGAGGATCTCCTCGGCAGTCACCATCTCGGCCCGTTTCCAGCCGTGCTGCGCGTCGAGCGGCATCTGCTCGATGAAGCGCAGCTCATAGCCGCGGTCGAGGCAGAACCTGAGCAGCGGCGCGGCCTCGTCGTCGTTCAGATCGCGCATCAGCACGGCGTTGACCTTGACCGGGGCCAGGCCGGCCTGCGCGGCGGCGGCCAGCCCATCGAGCGTGTCGGGCAGCCGGTCCCGCCGCGCGAGCTTGCGGAACGTCTCCGGGCGCAGCGTATCCAGCGACACGTTGACCCGGTCCAGCCCGGCCTCGCGCAGCGCCGCGGCGCTGCGCTTGAGCCCGATCGCGTTGGTGGTCAGCGAGATCTCCGGGCGCGGACGGAGCTCTGCCGTAGCCGCGACGATCCCGGCCAGCCCACGCCGCAGCAGGGGCTCGCCGCCGGTGAACCTGACCTCGCGGACGCCCAGCCGTTCGACCGCCACCCGGACCAGCCGCACCACCTCGTCGTCGGTGAGCTGATCAGGAGAGGGCAGCCAGTCAAGGCCCTCGGGCGGCATGCAGTACGCGCACCGCAGATTGCACCGGTCGGTGAGCGATACCCGCAGGTCAGTCGCGACCCGCCCGAACGAATCAGGCAGCATCGCGCCGGCCTACGCGTGGCGCCAGATGCCAGTTACCACTCATGCGATCAGAACCTCCAGTCACGGGCACGGGCCACGCTTCACCATCGAACGCAGCCAGCCGCCAGCGGATGCCGGTCAGCCGTCAGGCCGCGTCAGCGGTGCACCATGCCGTAGGCCCGCTCGGCCCGGATACGGACGACCAGGCGCCTGTCACGGACCATGGCCGCCCGGTAGTCCTCCCAGTCCGGGTGTTCTCCCTGCACCGCGCGGTACAGGTCGATCAATTCCTCGACGGCCGCGTCGCGGGAGTCCTCGGCCACCGCCGATAGCTCGGCCTGTCCGTCCACCACCACATAGGACCAGAAATCACCGGTGGTGACGTGGAAACTGACCCGAGGGTCACGGCGCATGTTGCGCGTCTTGGCCCGGTCATCGGTGGTGGAGACCCGGATGGTCTGCCCGGCCGGGTCCCAGCCGTAATTCACGTTGGACAGCTGCGGCCACCCGTCTTTTCTGAGGGTGACCAGCACTCCCTGCCGCTGCCCGGCGATCAGCTCCGCAAACCGGTCATCCACCATGTCCCGATAACAACCTTCAGTCACTTGATGTTCCGCTCGGACCGGCCTCGGTCAGACTCCCGCCGCCGCGGCCAGCGCCCGTCCGGTCAGCACCCGCGCGAGGTGGCGCCGGTAGTCCGGTGCTCCGTGCAGGTCTCCCGGCGGATCGGTGCCCTCGTCCGCACGTGCCGCCGCGGCCCGCAGCGCGTCACGGCTGGCATCCACGCCAGCCGCGGCGTCCTCCGCCGCCCGGGCCCGCACCGGGACCGGGCCCATGTTGGTCAGTCCGACCCTGGCCTCGGCGACAGACCCGTTGGACCGCCGGACCAGAGCGGCCACGCCGACGGTCGCCCATGACTGCGCGGTCCGGTGGAACTTCTCGTACCGGTAGCCCCAGCCCGCGCCGAGCTTGGGTACCCGGACCCCGGTCAGGATCTCATCAGGCTCCAGGCTCGTGGTCAGGTAGTCGACGAAGAAGTCGGCCGCGGAGATCTCACGTTCGCCGCCAGGACCCCTGGCGATTAGCGTGACATCCAGCGCCAGCGCCACGGCCGGCAGGTCGCCCGCCGGGTCGGCGTGCACGAGCGCGCCGCCGAGCGTGCCCCGGTGCCGGACGGCGGGGTCCGCCACCGTTCTGGTGGCCTGGGCCAGCAGCCCGCAGTGCTCGGCCACCAGCGGGTCGTGGACCAGCTGGTAATGCGTGGTCCTGGCCCCGATCAGGAGGGAATCCCCGGCGTCGGTCACGCCGCGGAGTTCATCCAGCCCGCCCAGATCGACCAGGAGCTCCGGGTAGGCCAGCCGCAGCCGGAGCAGCGGGAGCAGGCTCTGCCCGCCCGCGATGATCTTGGCGTCATCGCCGCCGTCCGCGAGCGCCCGGACCGCTTCGTCCAGGGAGCTTGGGCGGACATAGTCGAACTTAGCCGGAATCATGAGGTGTCTCCTTCTCGCGCAGTGCCTCCGTCGATGCCCTGCGGGCTGTTGCCCTGCGTCTGGTCGCTCTGCCGGGCTGCGTGCTGCTCGGCCGCACTGCCCGTCTCACCACCGCTGGCCTCGGCGATCGCGCGCCAGACCCGCTCGGGGGTGCAGGGCATGGTGACATCGTTGATGCCGAACGGACGCAGCGCGTCGATGATCGCGTTGACCACCGCGGGCGTCGAGGCGATGGTGCCTGCCTCACCGACGCCCTTGACCCCGAGCCGGTTATCGGCTCGGCTCTCGGTCCGGCCGGTCACGTACGACGGCAGGTCGGACGCCGACGGGACCAGGTAGTCCGCCAGCGTGGAGGTGACCAGGTTGCCGTCATCGTCGTAGACCGCTTCCTCGTACAGCGCCTGCGCGATGCCCTGGGCGAGACCACCGTGGACCTGGCCCTCGACGATGAGCGGGTTGACCACCGTCCCGATGTCATCGACGCAGACGTAGGAGCGGATCTTGACGAAGCCGGTCTCGGTGTCGACCTCGGTCGCGCACAGGTGGGTGCCGTGCGGGAAGGAGAAGTTGTCCGGGTCGTAGGTGGCGTCGGCGTCGATGCTCGGCTCGACACCGTCGGGCAGGTTGTGCGCGGCGAAGGTGGCCAGAGCGATCTCGGCGATCGTGACGCCCTTGTCCGGGTCGCCGCGGACCGCGAACCGCCCGGGCGACCACTCCAGGTCATCGGCGGACGCCTCGAGCATGCCCGCGGCGATCACCTTGGCCTTCTCGACGACCTTGTCGCAGGCCGAGACCAGGGCCATGCCGCCGACCGCCAGGGACCGGGAGCCGTAGGTGTCCATGCCCTTGGGCGAGACCTGGGTGTCGCCGTGCAGCACCCGGATGTCCTCGAACGCCACCCCGAGCTGATCGGCGACGATCTGGCTCCACGCCGTCTCGTGTCCCTGCCCGTGCGCGCTCGATCCGGTGACGACCTCGACCTTGCCGGTGGGCAGCATCCGGATCGACGCCTGCTCCCAGCCGCCGGCGCCGTAGGCCAGCGAGCCGAGCACCCGGGACGGGGCCAGCCCGCACATCTCGGTGAAGGTCGAGACGCCGATGCCCAGCTGCACCGGGTCATTATTGGCCCGCCGCAGCTCCTGCTCCTTGCGGAGTCCGTCGTAGTCGAACAGTTCCTTGGCCTTGGCCGTGGCCGCCTCGTAGTTACCTGAGTCGTAGGTCAGGCCGGCAATGGTCGTGTACGGGAATTCCTCGTGCTTGATCCAGTTTCGTTCCCGCAGCTCAAGCGGGTCGAGTGCGAGTTCTACCGCCAGCTCGTCCATGATCCGCTCGATGCCGAAGGTAGCCTCAGGCCGGCCCGCGCCGCGGTAGGCGTCGGTGGGCATCTTGGTCGTGAAGATCCCGGTGCACTTGAACGAGTAGGCGTCCATCTTGTAGATGGCGGGGAACATGAAGGCCCCGAGCAGCGGAACGCCCGGCGTGACCAGCATGAGATAGGCACCCATGTCGGCGAGCAGGTCAACATCAAGCCCGCGGATCCTGCCGTCGCGATCCGCCGCGATCCGCAGGTGCTGCCACTGGTCCCGGCCGTGGTGCACGGTCATGTTGCCTTCGCTGCGGGACTCGGTCCACTTGACCGGCCTGCCGAGCTTGCGGGCCATCAGTACGGCCAGCACCTCTTAGGCTGTGACCTGCAACTTGGATCCGAAACCGCCGCCGACGTCGGGCGCGATCACCCGGATGTTCTGCTCACCGATGCCGGTCACCAGGGCCAGCATGACCCGGAGCACGTGCGGGATCTGCGTCGCTGACCAGAGCGTGAATTCACCGCCCACACACGAGCAGACCACCGAACGCGGCTCCATCGCGGCCGGGATCAGCCGCTGCTGACGGTAGTAGCGCTCAAGCACGATGGGTGCGTCACCGAACGCCCCGTCCATATCGCCGTTGGCGAAGACCCACTCGAAGCTCTTGTTGCCCGCCTCGTGAACCTTGGGCGAGCCCTCGTGCAGGGCGGTCCTGATGTCGAGCACCGGCGGAAGCGGCTCGTAGTCGATCTCGATGGCGGCCAGGGCGTCAGCCGCGGCGTAGCGGTCACGGGCCACGACGCAGGCCACGGCCTCGCCGACGTAGCGCACCTCGTCGGTCGCCATCGGCGGGTGAGCGGGAATCACGATGTCGGGCGTGACCGGCCAGGCGCAAGGCAGGCTGCCCTGCTCGGCGGCGAAGTCGGCACCGCTGTAGGCGGCGATGACGCCGGGCTCGGAGCGGGCGGCGCTGACGTCCACCGAGGTGATTCGCGCGTGCGCGAACGGGCTCCGCAGGAACGCCACGTGCAGCATGCCGGGCAGCCTGATGTTGTCGGTCCAGTTGGTCTGGCCGGTGATGAGCCGCTCGTCTTCCTTGCGCAGCCGCGCCTGGCCGAATTCGAGCGCTGGTACCTGGGGTGCCTCGGTCTGCGCGGTCATGCGTTCACTCCCGCCTCGGCGGCGCGCCGCACGGCGCGGACGATGTTCTCGTAGCCGGTACAGCGGCAGAGGTTGCCCTCCAGGCCCTCGCGGATCTCTTCCTCGCTTGGGTGGGGATTCTCCCTGAGCAGGTCAGATGCGGCAATGATCATCCCGGGCGTGCAGTATCCGCACTGCAGGGCATGCTCCTCGTGAAAAGCTCGCTGGAGAGGATGCAGCTCGCCGTTGGCCATGCCCTCGATGGTCTTGATATCCGCGCCGTCCGCTTGTACCGCGAGGACCGCGCAGCTTTTCACCGACTCGCCATCCAGCAGCACGGTGCAAGCGCCGCAATTGGATGTGTCACACCCGATCGGCGTCCCCGTCTTTCCCACTACCTCTCGCAGATAGTGGACGAGCAACAACCGAGGCTCGACGTGATCCGCATACTTCACGCCATCGACGGTGACGGTGATTTCTGCCATGCGATCTCCTCCCCTGCGAACAGGACGTATTCCTCAGCCAAACCTAGAACTACCAGTCTTCATCGCACCAGTACCCAGCGGGGTCCCGATTTTAGACACCGCAGGCCTCCCGCAACCCGATCAGTACCGCGCCTAGCAGCCCAGCTTCCTGCGACGATGGACCTTTCGCAATTAATAGTTGCATAAGGAAACTGTCAATTGCCCCGCTAACCGAGGCTGCGGCCAAGGATTTAATGATTAGGAAGGATCTCGCCAGATGATCGACACAATTTGCAGAGCCGCCGCCGCAAGGTGCCGGTCGCCGTCAATGCGGGCGCGTTCGGCCGCTCGTCCGGGAGTGATGCCGCGGGTACACAGCCGCCAGGTGGTGTCCGCGTCTAGTTCGAGCCGCGCGGCAGGCTGAGGGTACGGCTGACGTTGCAGTCTCCACCGGTCCGGACCGCGGACGCAGGCCCACTGGCCGCCAGCCGGCCCGGCCACGAACACCTGGAGGGCGGTATCTTCCGGAGCGTTCAGATGGCGGAGCGTGTGCGGCAGCGCCCGCATGAAGGTGTCAAGAACGGGGCCAAGATACTCCGGGCCGATGAGTCCGGCCCTGCCGACGGCTTCGCAGATCTGCTGGTGGTGGGTCCAGTACTCGCTGAAGTCCCGGGCTCCGTCCAGCCAGACGGGCGCCGGCCCGGGACCGGCCCAGCTCACTCCCGCGCCGAGCGTGTCGGGATCGACGGTCGCCCAGAACTCCGCGATCTGCAGCCCGATGACCGACAGCTGCTCCACCAGCACCCGCGGGCTGAGACGGCGGGCGGCCATCACCCACTCCTCGTTGACGCGGTCCAGGAAGACGGGAAAGGCCTCGCCGGCGCGCGGGTGCAGG
>Ga0302326_10005943_pt1 | contig 27588 bp, 24 predicted proteins | sample Palsa_T0_3_FD_202264 | JGI IMG/M metagenome (GOLD analysis project Ga0302326, IMG submission 202264) | Peat permafrost microbial communities from Stordalen Mire near Abisko, Sweden - Palsa_T0_3 | ecosystem: Environmental > Terrestrial > Soil > Palsa > Peat permafrost | place: Sweden: Abisko... | reverse complement strand
TGTCTTCTTCAAATCCGCTGATCGCGATCGGATGCGCGAATGGTATTCGAAGCATCTTGGACTCGCTGACAAAGGCCAAGGCGTGATGCTTCCGTGGCGCGAACACGACGACCCGCAAAAGGAACACGTTACAGTTTGGACTATTTTTCCCTCCTCCACCGACTATATCCCAGCCACGCAACCGTTCATGGTCAACTACATCGTGGACGATCTGGATGCTTTGCTCGAACGCTTAAAACAAGAGGGAGTAAAGATTGACGCCAAACGAATGAATGAATCCTACGGTCGCTTTGCCTGGATCTATGACCTGGATGGGAATAAGATCGAGCTCTGGCAGCCGACGTCCGCAAAGCCCTAAGGGCCTTCCACTGCACTTACTCAATCGGTTTTCTGTAGCTACGGTCCCGTAGTCGTAGAATGGCCGGAAATGCTTTGCGCCTGGTCATCTCAATATCCGCATCGGCCTTGATGTATACTTCGAAGAACTCAGGACCCCAAAATGGAAATTCTGGCTTGTACGTTGACGTTTGCCGCTACTGCCCCTCTTATGCCCCCGGCGATGGTGGTCAACAACATATGAGCGGAAACCTGCCCGGCGCGTCCGCCCAGAAACGGATGCTGCCGATCTCGCTTGCCGCGGTTGTGCTGAGAGCGGCATACCGAATGCCCAAGATACTCTCCATCCACAGGAACTGGGGCCGGTCGCGTAAGGAAGGTCGAAGCAGCGTCTCCGCGACATTCCTTCCGCACCGGTGCTCAACCCTAACTTGACAGCACGCCTGGGGCCGCTCTTGCCGGACCCCACTAGTGGCCCTACCCGCCCGAAGGTTGGGGCCGTCATCGGGAGTCGGCCGCCGATCGAGGGCGTGGGCAATGGGATGACGAAGCCCCCCTACCAGATCCAAATGGCGCCGCCCGACACGAACGGGGCGGTGGGGGAGTCGCAGTTCGTCCAGTGGGTAAACAACTCCATTGCCGTATTCAACAAAAAGACCTACGAATTAGAGGGGGTCGGACCGGCGCCGGGCAACTCTCTTTGGAAGAATTTCGGAGGAAATTGCGAAGAGAACAACAACGGAGATCCGGTGGTGCAATTCGACAAGCTGGCAAAACGCTGGGTGCTTGCGCAGTTCTCAGTGACAAACGGCAAGGACACAGGATATTCGGAATGCATCGCTATTTCTACCTCCTCCGATGCGATGGGCTATTACTGGCTTTACGAATTTCAATACCCCTCCTTCGACGACTATCCCAAAATCGGCGTTTGGCCCGATGGGTACTATGCGTCTTTCAATATGTATGACCTAACTACCGGCACGGACGGCAAGGATGTTTGGCAATACCTCGGTGCTCGCGCCCTCGGTATTTCAACAAGGCACGTTTACTCCCGACATGTCGCATCGCTGGATCGGCAACATCGCCATGGATGGAAACGGCAATATGGCGCTGGGGTACAACGTATCGGGTGAAACGATCTAGCCAGGAATTCGCCTAGCGGCACGGCTTTCGAGCGATCCCAAAGGGGCCATTGGAAACGAATCGTCCGTTAAGGAGGGATCTGGGGTGCAAACCTGCGCTTCTGCAGGGGCGTGCCAATGTCCGCTGCCGGCCGGATCCGCCGGATGTGACACGCTGACGCGCTGGGGCGATTACAGCGCGATTACTCCGGATCCTGCCGACGATTGCACTTTTCGGTAGACAAGCGAGTATCAGGCCACTGACGGCGCATACAACTGCACTTGCATTGTAAGCTTCACGATAGAAGGCGCCTGCCCCGTGAAACGGCGTTGAGAGATTTGGCCATGGCAATACGGTTGCCCCAGACGCGATAGAGGTACCATATTGAACGTACGGAAAGGAGCGATCCATGGGCAGCAAGGCAAGTGGCGCCATGAACGCCGGTACAAAAGTGAAGACCGCCGCCGCGAAGCGTGTAGCCAGAGAGGCTTATTCGATCAAGCGGCCAAGGCCTTAGGTAAACCGGTTCCGCAAGCCCAATGGGACATGCCGGCGGGATTCCTGCCCGACGGCCAGGTAGCGACATTGAAGGAAATCGTCGATCCCAAGGTTTCGACGTTGTCTCTCGCCGAGGTCAGCCCGGAGCAGAGGGCGGAACTCGTAGTCAAGCGGATCGAGCGGCAACCGGATTCTAAGGTCACTATGTTCCCGGCGGGAGTTATCGATAAAGATTGAGCCATTGCCGAGGTCAAGGCTCAATCCAAAGTGGGGAAGACCCTGACGGAGATAGAGCAGCGCGTGATCGCCAATCTTGTGGAACGGGCCGCCGGATGACCCGATCCTGAAGATACTGAGGAGGCTCAGGCAGATGGCTGGCAAGAAGCCGCCGCACTCGGACCGCGTCAATGGAGGTGAACCTTACGGCGCTCGCTGTGGATGCCAACTTCGAGCCGATCACGCAGGCCGGATTTCAGTATCGCCAAACCAATGTCTACCCCTATCTTGCAGCGAAGGGATTCGCAATTCGGCGGTGCCAGGGATCTTTGGCTCGCAGGATATACGTCGCGCCGGCGGCCCGTCAGGCCAATGTGATTTACATTACGGGAATAGGCCACGGAACCTACGATACCTTTACGGGCGATTATTACGATCCCGTGTACAGCGTCGGCAATTACAGCCCGGAGGAAGTGCAGGGGAAGATCGTCCACCTGCTCTCGTGTGAGACCGCCGGCAAATTGGGTCCCGATCTCGTGAGCCACGGGTGCCGGGCATTCTTCGTTACGACGAAAATTTTTCGTTTCAATTCGTTTCAAATGGATATCGCGGACATCTTCTTTCAGTGCGATTCGGAAATCGATAGAGCGTTTGCGGACGGTCTCACTGCTGCGGATGTGTACAGCCGTGTGGTGGCGCTCTTCGACAAGAACATCGCCGCTCTGCGCGCGCAAGGATCGGATTACAAACGCAACCATGGAATTCGATCGGGATCGTCTCCGGGCACGGTCGTCCGGACCGCAGTGGGGGGACCCCAACGCAAAGGTTGGCTAGAGACGGCTGGCGGGATGTGCTTCGCATCGCGCCCCTCGGCGCACTAGAACCAATGGGACAACGCGCGTTCCGGTTATCGACACCGGCATGCCTCTCCCCGCTCCTGGGGCTTCACCCAACTCAATACCATGTTCGAGTCCGCATGGCGCCTTTGAAAACGGAAACCGGCGTGAGCATCGTTTTGACTCTCACAGACACAACCATACACCAGCCACCAACCCTAGAGCCAAGGCCAGCGAAGTTTGCCCTTAGCTGGACCGCTTCAGGGTGCGCGCGGTAGTGTCGCTGCGTTTGACCTGCGCGCGCCGCCGGCCGGACGCCAGATTCTTGGCCGCTTTGTCCTTGGCCGCCTGGCTCACGGCGACGTGGTTCACCACCTTGATGGCGCCGGCACTCTTGGCCAGCCGCGTGGCCGTGCCTTTATGTTGCAGCACATCGCTCTGTCCTTCGATGGTGGCGACTCCGCCCTGTACGTGAACCTGAAAATGGTGCGTTGAAATCTTGGACTTGGCGAAGCGCGCACTAATGTCTTTTTCAAGTTGGGCGTCCGGTATGGTGGCCTGCTTTGGGACGGCTGCCTGCTTCGGGCTCGCTACCGGGGCGGCCGTCGTCTTCACAGGCGGTACGGCTTTGGTGGCGGCGTAAACCATTCCCAGAGCCAGGCACAGCACGGCTACGACGCCGCGGCTCTTATACACAATAGAATCTCCTTAACCTAAGATGTGTCCGCGCGGGCGGTTTGCTCTCAGAAAACATGCTTCGCGGTATAACAAGCATGATGCCCGTATATGGAGGAATGGAGTGCGGCGGCACTAAGTTCGTCTGCGCCACCGGCGGCGAAAGCGGTAAATTACTCGCGCGCAGCGAGTTTCCGGCCACCACGCCGGCCGAAACCATAGCCCGCGCGCTGAAATTCTTTCAGGGACAGCCGCAGCCGCTCGAATCCATCGGCATCGGATCGTTCGGCCCCGTAGATCTGAATCCCGCGTCTCCCAAATTCGGCTACATCACTTCGACCCCCAAGCACGGTTGGCGCGATACCGACCTGTTGGGTGCCGTGCGCCGTGGCACGGGCCTGCCGGTGGCCTTCGACACGGACGTCAACGCCGCGGCGCTGGGCGAGGCCCGCTGGGGCGCAGCGCAGGGCTTGGGTACATTTCTTTACCTCACGATCGGCACCGGGGTAGGAGGCGGCAGCATGGCCAACGGCCGCCTGCTGCACGGGTTGGTCCACCCTGAGATGGGACACATCCGCGTGCCGCACGACCTGCGCACCGACCCCTTCCCCGGCGGCTGTCCTTTTCACGGCGATTGCCTGGAGGGGCTGGTCTCCGGCCCCGCACTCGAAACCCGTTGGGGCCAGCGCGGTGAGACGCTGCCGCCCCAGCATCCCGCCTGGGACCTGGAGGCTCACTACATCGCCTTGGGACTGGCTACCTGGATCTGTACCCTGTCGCCGCAAAGGATTATTCTGGGCGGCGGCGTGATGCGCCAGGCGCACCTGTTCCCGCGTATTCACGCCCAGGTGCTGGCACTGCTGAACGGCTACATCCGGGCGCCCGAAATTCTCGAGAGGATAGCCGATTACATCGTGCCGCCCGGGTTGGGTGGCGATGCGGGGGTGTTGGGCGCCATCGCGCTGGCCGCCATGGCATGAGACATTCCCTTTGCAACCTGTGGGGCAGGATGGTATCCTGCGCGCCGATTGCGAATCGGCGCAACCTGGGCCGATTGTGGCTGCCAACTTGCACCACAAGCAAATTGATCCCCTACCGTTTTTCCTGTACATTTGGCGTTATGATGCCGTAATCTGAAAAAGAGAGCGGCAGCGATAACGATCAGTGAACCGGCGGAAGACCCTCTACCGTCGCGCCTTTCAGGAATTTGGAGGCGCTGTGTTCTGGAGCGGTAAACCCGTGCCGGACCCGACGCCCGCCGATGCTCTAGCCATCACACACAGCCTGCGGGTTGAAGGCAATTTGCGAGCGCGGCGTCTCGCCGAAGAGATTGAGCAGGCGTGCCGTGCCGCTCTCTAAGATTCAAAAGCGACATTCTCAAACTTCTTGCCTCGCACCGCGACCCTGAAAGTTACGTGGCGGGAAGTACGCCGCTGAACCCCCACGCGCCCCGCTTTTCAGGCGACATCGACGTTTCCCATGATCGCGAAGAACGGGTATTGCAGGCGGCTGAACAGGACGCCGCATTTCTCCAGGGGCATGGTTACACCTTGCAATGGCTGCGACGGAGCCCGCTCATTTATGCGGTTTTGGCCGCGCGCGGGGGGGAGACAACAAAGTTGGAATGGGTCGTGGACAGCGATTTCCGATTTTTCCCGACGGTCCGCGATGAGGTGTTCGGCTATGTTCTGCACCCGGTCGACCTTGCCACCAACAAAGTAGCCGCGGCCTGCGGGCGTCGGGAGCCGCGCGATGTGGTGCACCTTCTGACGATCCACGAGCGCATATTGCCGCTTGGCGCCGTTGTTTGGGCGTCGGTTGGCAAGACATTGGGCTTTACCCCGGAAGGGGTCATCGACGAAATTCGGCGCACGGCGCGTTATACCGAAGCCGGCTTTCGGCGTGTTGCCAGCGATCCGCCGATCAATCCCGCCGCAACAATGACGCGCTTGAGGGAATTCTCGGTGAAGCTGAAGCCTTTGTCATGTGCATGCCTACCGAAAAGGCGGGGCTTTTGTTCTTGAAGGACGGTCACGTGGTGCAGCCCGGCCCCGAGCGGTTGCAGGACTATCAAACCCACGCTGGACAAAGGCGAGGTCGCTGGCCGACCAGTGCGGAAATTTCTGCTGCCATGGTGGAACGCTATAAGAAACCGCCGCCATAGGCGTCGGCCCGCCTCTACAACGGAACCGGCCAGCCTGCGCCGCTGGGCGGCACACGCGGTGGCACACGCTGGCACGTTCGGGTAGAATCGAAGAATAGCTAACGAGACCGAACACGTGCGAGCGGCCACGAAGCCGCCCCGAGTGACCGCCATCTATCCGGGTTCTTTCGACCCGATCACCAATGGCCACCTGGACCTGATCGTGCGCGGGTGCTATCTCTTCGACAAACTGATCGTCGCGATTCTGCGCAACGAAACCAAGCAACCGCTGTTCAGCGTGGAAGCGCGAATCGAGATGTTGCGCGAAGTGGTGGATTGCTACCCGAACGTGGCCGTCGACTCGTTCGAGGGCCTGCTGGTGGATTACGCGGCGCAGAATGGCGCGACTGTGCTGTTGCGCGGCATACGGGCTATCTCGGATTACGAGTATGAGCTGCAGATGGCGTTGATGAACCGGCGGCTGCGTCCGGATATCGAGACGGTTTTTATGATGGCCACCGAGGCGCACTCGTTCATCAGCTCGCGCCTGGTGAAGGAAGTGTTTGGACTGGGCGGAAACATTGAGGGGTTGGTGCCGCCGCCGGTGGAAGTCAGGCTGCGGAAGCGTTTCGGGAGGAGCTAAGCAGGCATCGAGATTCAGCGAAATTTGTGGGGCAGACCCCCTGCTCTGCGCGGGTCCCCCTGGACCCGCCCTTTTGTTCGAAAAATCGAAGGCTATCGCCAATCGCGAGAAGCCGACGAGGGCGTCGGCTGCAGCCCAGGGGGTCTGTCCCACACGGAAGCAAGGAGTGCTGATGTTAGTGCAAACGAATCGGGAAATCGCGGAACGGATCTCTTTGATCAGCGTGTCGTCCACCATGCGCGCGGCGGCCGATGCGGAGAAATTGCGCGCGCAAGGCGTTGACGTAGTGGACTTCAGTGCGGGCGAACCCGACTTTCCGACGCCGGACAACATCAAGCGCGCCGCCATACGCGCTTTGGAACGGAATTTCACGAAGTACACGAATGCGGGCGGTACGCTGGAGTTGAAGCAGTCTGTCTGCGAAAGGCATGCGGCGGATTTCGGCACGCATTACCAGCCCAGCGAATGCCTGATCACCGTCGGCGGCAAGCACGCCATCTTCAACCTGACGCAGGCGCTGCTCGATCCTGGCGATGAGGTCGTGATCCCGGTGCCGTATTGGGTTACCTACAAAGATGTTGTGCACTATGCCGGCGCCAAGTGCGTGTTCGTGGGCACGGATGAGGACCAGGGATTCACGCTGACGGCGGACATGATCGAGCCTTACCTGACTTCGCGCACCAAGATGGTGCTGATCAATTCGCCGTCGAACCCTAGCGGTGCGGTGCTGGATCGCGGGGAATTCGAAAAGATCTACCGGCTGACGGCGGAGCGCGGCATCTTCCTGATGACCGACGAGTGCTACTGCCAATTCCTCTACGACAGCCAGCCGTTTTCGATCGCATCGCTGGCGGACGCGAAGGAGAATGTGCTGGTGGCCGGGTCGCTCTCGAAGACTTATGCCATGACCGGATGGCGCATCGGCTTCGCGCTGGCGCCCGCGCGGGTGATCGGGGCCATGATGAAGCTGCAAAGCCACTCGACTTCGAACCCAACCTCCATCGCGCAGAAAGCCGCGGTTGAGGCGCTACGCGGTCCACAGAATTCCGTAGGCACGATGCTGGCGGAATACGCCAAGCGGCGCGACTTCGTCATCGGGCGGCTGCGCGCGATTCCGGGCGTGCGTTGCGCGGAGCCGCGGGGCGCGTTCTACGCTTATCCGAACATCGGGGTAGCGTTCCGGAACGGCATCTCCAGCACCGTGCAATTCGCCGATAGGCTGCTCGACAAAGCGGCCGTGGCAGTGGTTCCAGGCGAAGCGTTCGGCACCGACCGGCACGTGCGGATTTCCTACGCCACTTCCCTGCACGAGCTGGAGCGCGGCTTGGAGCGGCTGCACCGCTTTATAGTGGAACAGTGAAGGTTCGGCGGCTCAGCTCCACGGCGCTGGAAAAAGTTTGGGGCACTCCGGATACGGAGCCATGGTATCCGCGCGGCGCGGGCAAGACCGGCGAAGTCTGGTTCAGCGCGCCGGAAGAACCGCGCCTCTTGGTGAAGTTCCTCTTCACTTCCGAGAAGCTTTCGGTGCAGGTGCATCCGCCGGATTCCGCGGGTCCTGGTAAGACCGAGATGTGGCATGTGCTGCGGGCGGGGCCGGACGCGCGAGTAGCGCTGGGCTTCGAACGGCCTTTGGATCGCGATGAGGCGCGCGCGGCGGCGCTTTCGGGCGAGATCGAGGGACTGCTGCGCTGGTATGCGGCGCAACCCGGCGATACCTTCTTCGTGCCGGCGGGCACGGTACACGCCATCGGTGCGGGCTTGGCGATCTGCGAGATCCAGCAGTGTAGCGATGTGACCTACAGGCTCTATGACTACGGCCGTCCGCGCGAGCTGCATTTGGATGCGGCTTTGGCGGTGGCCGATTTGGGCTGCCATCCGGGGGCTTGCACGCCGGTGGATCTGGGCGGCGGGCGGCGGCTGCTGGTGGAGTGCCCATACTTCCGGACGGAGTCGATTACGGTGGCGGATGAGTTGAGTTGGGCGAGTGCGCCGCGCGCTGAGTTCCTGATCTACCTGGAAGGCGACGGTGACTTCGGCGTTGAAGCTTTCGCGCCGGGCCAGGTTTGGGTCGTTCCCCCACAGGCGGACGCGTTCAGCATTCGTCCACGCAACGGCGCGTGTTTGCTGCGGGTCTGGGTGCCCGATGTGGGGCGGGCAATTCTGCCCGCGGGCGCGGACAGCGCGCCTTGTATGTGACGGTGCTACTGTGCTCGACCGGAATGGTCGCGGCGATACTGTTCGGATATGTGCCTGCGGGCCAGCCCGCCGTGGCGGCTTTCCATTTGGATACCTTCCGGCAAGCGTTCAATGCCGCGGCGGACCATACGCGCGGGGTAGTGCTGCTCTCGCCGGCTTGAGGAACCTGTCAGGGGGGGCCTCCGCGGTCGAATCCGAATGGCGCGATGTACACGATCCCAATCTGCGCGTGTTCGTGCTGTGCGAACCCGTCCTGGTTACGGACTGGCACGCGCCGGGCGCAGGCGCACTGGGGCGGGTTCCGGATTCACGGGTGACACAGTTCTGGCATCCGGGACGCGCACTGTCGCAGGCGATCGGGCACGGCCACGTGGTATGGGACTTCGTGGCGATCTATCCCACGGGCGTACTATGGAGCGGCGCGTATCCAGCCGCGCGGTTCGGGCGTGCCGGTGGTCCGGGTGATCGGCGATCTCCGCCTGCAGTTGAGCGTTAATGGTCCTTCATGAGACGGAAGTTCACCTCGATAGTCGCGGCTACTGTCACCGGCTGGCCATCCTTCATGGCGGGACGGAACTCCCATTGGCTAACGGCCTCAATGGCTTTTTCATCGAGCCCCAACCCGAGAGATCGAATCGCTTTGATATTGCGTGCGCGGCCAGTAGGATCCACTTCCACATAAAGCACTACGGTCCCCTGAAGCTTTCTCTTGAGGGCTTCCTTGGAATACTGAGGCTCTGGCCTGTAAGTAGGGACTGGCGCCGTCACGCCGCCGCCGATACGATAGATACCCGGCTTCCCTGGGACCATTTCGTTAGCGGGGTGGGTGTTGGGAGGTATCGAATTCAATTCCGCGAAGACGGCTGCCGCGGCGGAAAGTAACTCCATCGTGCAATCGCCGCCGTTGCCTGGACAAGTCAGAGTAACTCGGCGCACTAGCTTGGGAGGTATCGTATCCGGAAATATACCTGCGGGAGTCAGGTCCTGCACAGTCCTTGTGAATGGCCGCAGTCTTTCGTCGCCGCGTATGAATTGGGCCTCCGGTGCTGCCGGCCTCTGCACCTGAATCGCGTAAAAGTCGGCCGCCGCCTTGTCCGGGACCAACACGCCGGCAGAAATAGTCCATGCGCGCCGATCGGTCTCTGCAACGGCCGCCGCTCCAGTGGCGAGCAGCGCTTCCAGGCGACGGCGCGTTTCCGGCAAAGCGTCCCGAGCCGCCACGGCCCTGGCGTAGACGCGGATAGCTTCTTGCTTTTGCCCGCGGCGCTCATAAAGCTGGCCCAGGCGATCGGCAATCCGGCCCTCCGGATTTACGGACCAGGCCGCAGCGAGGAACTTGTCCGCCTCGTCCAAATTGCCCATCTGGAAGTGAACCCATCCCAATGTATCCCAGTAGCGGCTGAGCATGGATACGTGACGAAGTACGCCTAATGAAGGCGGCGTTTCCGCGCCCGCGACCAATGCTGTCGCGGTGTTGGTCACCGCAGTTTCCGCGTAGCGCTGAGCCAAGTCCAACCGCACGCGATGCGATGCCAGCCTATACGCCACGGCGTTCAGCACAGCCGCCGTGGGGCGATCCTGAGCCAGCTTATTCAGAATCGCCAAACCCTTGTCAGTTTGACCGAGCGCCAGGTATGCGCCGCCCAACTCCTCTTGGCCGCCGGTGTTGTTCGGTTCCGCCATGACGACCCGCTCCAGTTCGGGAACGGCTTCCGCATATCTTTCCAGTTCGCAGTAATAATGACCCAGAGTGCCATGTGCGGAGATGTCCCGGGGGTCCACTTCGATCTGCTGCTGCAAGGCTGCAATGGCTTCATCGCGCTTGCCTTTTCGCCAGAGCGCGCTGCCGAGAGCGTAAATTGCAGGGCTCTGCGGGTTCACGTCGATCTGTTTGAGACAGGCGTCGATAGCCGCGTCGACTTGGTCAAGCGCGAGGTAAGCGCGGCACAAGTCTTTCCAGGCCGCGGGGTGTCTTGGCTCCGCCGCCACCGCCTGTTTGAGGAAATAGATAGCCGTGGTGTACTCGCCCCTTGTAAATGCGGCTTGGCCCGCGCGTCCTAGTTGGGCAGTATCCTGCGCGCGGAGAACGGCCGGCAGAAGTGACATGGCGATTACGAATCGTGCCATACGCATGCAGTTACTCCTCCGCCACGACTGGATTGCGCAGATCGCCCAAGCCTTCCACGCGGATGACGACTTCGTCTCCGGCCTTCATCCAGCGCGGCGGATTGCGCGCGAAGCCTACTCCCGCTGGCGTGCCGGTGGCAATCACATCGCCCGGCTCCAGCGTGAAGACGCTGGATAGATACGCGATCAGCTCGGGGATCTTGAAAATCAGATCGTCGGTGTTGCTGTGCTGCAGCACTTCGCCGTTGATAGTGGTACTGATGTCGAGCGCGTGCGGGTCGGGGACTTCGTCGGCGGTGACGATGGCGGGCCCCATGGGGGCGAAGGTGTCGAAGGTTTTGCCCATCATCCATTGCGATGTGCGCATCTGAAAATCTCGTGCGCTAACATCATTGAAGTTCATGTATCCGAAGACGTAGTCCCGCCAATGTTCGGCGGGAATGTGGCGGCCGTGCTTACCGATGACGAAGGCCAGCTCCGCCTCGTAATCGGGCTCAGTGGAATTCCGGGGCAACACGATGGGCTCGCCGCAGCCAATCGCCGCAGTGGGGAATTTGGCGAAGATGGTGGGCGCCTCGGGGATCTCCATTTTGGATTCGCGCGCGTGGGCGCGATAGTTCAGACCTACGCAAATGATTTTGGGAGGGCGCAGCAAGGGCGCGCGCAGCTTCACTTCGGCGGCTTGGCAGATTTCGCCCCAGGGTGGATCGTACAGCCATCGTTGGACGCGGTCGAGGGCATCGGCGCCTCCGGCCAGCACGGACAACAGGTCTGGGAATCCCGCGCCGCGGAGGCTGACGATGTCGTCGCCATTGAGAACGCCCGGCTCGGGGTGCGCGTCGCGTTGAAAGGTTAGTAGCCGCATGTGGGTGATTGTAACTCAGCTAGCGAGGCGAGCTTCGCTCGCCTGCGCTGGCAAGAGTGCCAGCGCGGCAGGCATGCGTGCCACAATGCCACTTAGTTTTCCCAATCTCGCAATCCTGCATAATTTGTGGGGCAGACCCCCTGGTCTGCGCGGGTCCCCTTGGACCCGCTCTTTCATTCGAAAAACTAAGGCTTTCGTCAATCGCAAGGGGCCGACGAGGGCGTCGGCCGCGGTCCAGGGGGACCGCCCCACAATTTATGCAGGTGTTCGGTTATTGAATAAGTAAGTGGCATTGGGCATGAGTGCCTGCGCCACGGGGTAAACTTAAGCCATGCGGTGGGTATTTTGGGTCGGGGTGTGGCTGTGGCCGTGCCTTGCGCATGGCGCGGTGACCGCGGCGGACGTTTCGCGCGAGGTGCGGGAAATATCGCTCGATCCCGGCGAGTGCTATCGTGTGCGCGATGTGGCGCTGCCGAAAGACGAAGCCCGCTTCTTCCTCACCGACGGTTACCTGATCTTCGCTAAGCCCGTCGCGGGTGTACGCATGGCGGCCGTCTTCACCGCGGACGTGGAGGGCGGCGACGCAGAGGTGCTGGTGCTTCCGCCCAATCGCGGCGAGCGGCGGTCGCTGGCGTCCTATACCGGATCGCCGAACCTGGACGAGCACCTGGTGGCGGCGGTGCTGATCTTTTCCGACGATACCTATGCGAAGCTGACCGAACAGATCCGGCAGAACGCCGCCAACAGGAAAGTCCCCGAAATGGGCGCCATGATGGCTGAGCATTGGACGCCGGTGGTGCGCAATCTCGCCGCCAGCTTTCAAGCGCGGCTGGTGTGGGACGTGCTCCTGGGCGAACCGCAAAACCACGGTTTCCTGGCCGTGTCCATGAGCGGGAAGACGCTGGGCAACTTCGACCTGTACTACGACCGCAGCGCGCGCGAACAGATTGTGATCGGCAAATTGAATACGCGCGACAACCTGCTCTACTTCGACGTGTGGACCAGCTTCGTGGCACGCTCGTTCCGCAACCGGGCGATCGAACCCGACCTGGCGCTGGACGACTTTCGCATTGAAGCCACGCTGCAGCCGGACCTGAACCTGAGCGTGGTCACCCGGGTGAAGGCCAAGCCCGGCCGCGCGGCGCTGCCCGTGCTGGCTTTCGATGTGGCGCATCCGATGCGGATTTCCGCGGCGCTGGTGAATGGCAAGCCGGCCGAGGTGCTGCAGCGCGAATCGATGCGCTCGGAACTGTTGCGCAACGTGGGCAACGAGATGTTCCTGGTGGTGCCGCCGGCGCCGCTGGAGCGGGGCAAGGAATACGAGTTGGAGTTTCGGCACGCAGGCAAAGTGATCTTCGAGGCGGGCAATCGCGTTTACTATGTGGGAGCGCGCGCCAACTGGTTCCCGAACATCGGACTGCAATTCGCGAAATACGATCTGACGTTCCGCTATCCCAAGGATCTGGACCTGGTTACGGCGGGCACACTGGTGGAGGAACATGAGGAAGGCGATTGGCGCATCACGCGGCGCAGGACCAGCGCGCCGATCCGCATGGCGGGCTTCAATCTGGGGCAATACGAGCGGGTACGCTTGACGCGCAACGGCTACACGCTGGAAGTCTGCGCCAACCGCGCGATCGAACCGGCGCTGGCGGGCAAGCCTGCGGCAGCGGCGGCTGAGCCGCCGCCTGGACCACCCAGGCAGAAGCGCGAGCCGGAGATCATGATCCTGCCTCCGGAACTGCCGCCGGATCCGGAGGTGCGTTTGCAGGAAATTGCTTTCGAAATCGCTTCTGCGTTGGAATTCATGGCGGCGCGTTTCGGTCCGCCGGCGCTGCCGAATTTGACGGTGGCGCCCGTGCCGGGGCGGTTCGGGCAAGGCTTTCCGGGGCTGATCTATCTTTCCACGATGTCGTACCTGGCGCCGCAGAACAAAGCCATCCGCTCGCTGGATGCCCACGGACGGCTGTTCTTCTCCGATATCCTGCAGGCGCACGAGACCGCGCACCAGTGGTGGGGCAACGTGGTGACGTCGGCGGGCTATCACGATGAGTGGCTGATGGAGGCGCTGGCGGACTACTCGGCGCTGCTGTATCTGGAGAACAAAAACGGTTCGCAGCCCGTGGCGATGGCTCTGGACTCTTACAAGACCAACCTGCTGCAGACCGTCAAGGGCCAGACCGTGGAATCGACCGGCCCGATCGTGCTGGGGTTGCGCCTGGAGAATTCGCAGACGCCGAACGCGTACTACAACATTACATACGGGAAGGGGTCGTGGATCATGCACATGCTGCGGCGGCGGATGGGCGACGACCGTTTTCTGGCGATGCTCGCCGATCTGCGCAAGGAGTACGAGCGCAAGCCGCTTTCTACGGAAGATTTCCGTTTGCTGGCGGCGCGTTTTTTGCCGGCGCAATCCGGGGACCCGCAGTTGGAGAACTTCTTCGACCAGTGGGTTTACGGCACGGGCATTCCGTCGCTGAAGCTGAGCTATGCGGTGAAGGGCAAAGCGGGGGCGCTGCGGCTGAACGGCACCGTGACGCAGAGCGACGTGGCCGGCGACTTCAGCGTGCTGGCGCCGGTGGAGATCCAGTTGGGGCACGGCAAGACTTTGACGCATTGGGTGCGGACGGCGGATGGTCCGGTGACGTTCAGCCTGGCGCTGCCGTCGGCGCCGGGGAAGGTGCAGTTGGATCCGAACTTCAGCGTGCTGCGGCGGTAGGGGGTGAGCGGGCGAGGGTGCGACGGGAGCGTGGGGGCGATCCCGGTGTGCAGGCTTGTGCGGGTTTGTGCGCTTGGATGTGGCGGCGGGCGGTTCGCGCGACGTTTGTTTCAGGTTGCATTATGTTGGGTTCCCTCGCTTCTTGCGTATATGGAAGCCGGTCCCAGCGAGTCTGTGTTATGCGTCTGGCCGCTGGCGAAAAAGATAAATGTCCGCCGATTAACGCGGATTAACGCCGATACCGGTCACTTTGTGGGGTAGACCATCGCCCCTTGGGTAGTGGGTCAGCCACTCTGGCGCGCATAAGGCAGACGACACAAAACGATCGTCCGCCCCACGCACATGGCTCTCAAGTGAACGGTATTGGGATTAACGCCCATAAGACTTGCCTCGAATCCGGGGGGGTGGTTCCTTCCATTTCTCGGTTGGCGATCGCGGGGCTCTTCCGATTACAGATTAGCATCGGGATGGCTGGCGGGCGGCGGCGGGAAAGGCCGCCGTCGGTTGAAGATAAAGGGGATGGAATATTTCGCCGATTTGTGACCGGCGAGCCGGCCTTATTGCCGCCTGCCCCCCGCTGCGGAAGCCAGTTATCAGTGGCGCTAGCCTTCCAGGTTGGTTCGCCGATGAATGATTCCGGTCCGTTAGGTGCGCAACAGTGAGGTGCGTTCTTCCAGTTTGGCGATCCGTTCGTGGCGGTTGTCGAGCTTGTATTCGATCCGTTCCAAGCGCTCGATAATGTCGTCTAAGCGCTTCGAAAGGTTGGAGTTGGAGATCCACCCGGCGGCGGTGGCCGCGCCCACACCGCGACCAGAATCGTGACCATCAACGGAAGTGTGTTCTGCAGGAAGATGGACTGCATTGGCATGGCTGAAATGATGTGCTCCGTCGTGTTTGATAAGGCGTCCCACAAGGGCCGTGTGTGCGCCGCCCGCGGGTTGATTGCGGAAGCCCGGCCTCCTGATATAATGGATTTCGCCGCGGGAGTAACTCAGTGGTAGAGTCTCAGCCTTCCAAGCTGTTGGTCGCGGGTCCGATTCCCGTCTCCCGCTCCACTAGGCTGGCGTAGCTCAGTTGGTAGAGCATCTGATTTGTAATCAGAGGGTCGGGGGTTCAAATCCCTCCGCCAGCTCCATAAATCCGTGACTTCCATTCGACGACCCATCGCCCGACGAGGAAGACAACCGCTCCCTTACGGCCGCGGCTCTGTAGACTTGCGAAATCAACGCGACTGTTAACGAGCCGCGACCGCTAAGCACCGACAAGTAGTATAGTGGGCATTCGTAACCACGCATGCCCACTGCTCAGTTTCAGACACACAAACCACACCGGGTACTTCGTTACATCAACATCGGCATCGGGATCGCGCTATTGGCTGCGGCCGGAGCGGTGTACTGGTTCGCCTACCGCGTCCTGCCGCAGACTTCGGGGACCATCGCGGCGCCGGTTGCGCAACGCGTGACGATTGCGCGCGACGCGCTGGGAGTGCCGCACATCTCGGCGGCGAGCGAGGATGACGCCTATTTCGGGCAAGGCTACGCGTCGGCGCAGGACCGGCTTTTCCAGATGGATGGGTTGCGCCGCCTGGCGGGCGGGAACCTCGCGGAAATCGCGGGCGCGGGGGCGCTGGAACTGGACCGCGATGCACGGCGGCTGCGCATGCGGCGCATCGCGGAACTGGCCTATGTCTCGCTGCCGCCGCAAGACCGCGCGCCGTTGGCGGCCTACGCGCGCGGCGTGAACTGGTTCATCCAAACCCACTTGCACGTTTTGCCCGTGGAATTCATCCTGCTTGGATATCAGCCGCGGCCGTGGAGCGTGGTGGATACGATTCTGATCGGGTTGCACATGTACCGCGATCTGACCACCACCTGGAAAGACGAAATCCTGAAGCGGGACATGCTGGCGGCCGCCGGGGACCGCGCCGAAGATCGAGCAAAGGTGGATTTCCTATTCCCTGCGCGCAGCGGCGGCGAGCTGCAGCCCGGCTCGAATGCCTGGGCGGTGAGCGGCGCGCATACGGCCTCGGGGAAGCCGCTGCTGTGCGACGACATGCACCTGGATTATTCGATTCCGGGTATCTGGTACATGGTGCACTTGCGCGCGCCGGGCCTGGATGTGGCGGGCGTATCGTTGCCGGGCACGCCGTCGGTGATCGTGGGACATAACCAGCGCATCGCGTGGGGCGTGACGAATCTGCACTTCGACGTGCAGGATCTCTACATCGAGAACTTCGACGCGGCCACTGGCCGCTATCTTTATCGCGGGCATTGGGAGCAGGCGCACCAGGAACGCGAAATCATACCGGTGAAGGGCGCGCCGGCGGTGGAAATGCCGCTGTGGATCACGCGCCATGGGCCGATCTTCGTAAACAACGCGAAGGAGCACCTGGCGCTGCGCTGGGCGGCCGCGGAACCGGGATCGTTTCAATTTCCATTCCCGGAGCTGAACAGGGCGGGCAACTGGCAGGAGTTCACACGGGCGCTGGCGCGGTATCCCGGCCCCGCGCAGAACTTCGTTTATGCGGATGTGGATGGCAACATCGGGTATCAGGCCACCGGACGGTTGCCGATCCGCAAGGGGTATACGGGGGACGTGCCGGTGGATGGATCGTCGGGCGATTATGAGTGGCAGGGCTTCATTCCGTTCGAGCAATTGCCGGCGTTCTATAATCCGCCGGCGGGTGTGATCGTGACGGCGAACCAGAATCCGTTTCCGCCGGACTACGCTTATGCGGTGAATGGAAACTTCGCTTCGCATTACCGGTCGCGGCAGATCCGGAATCTGTTGATGGCCAGAAACGGCTGGCGGGCGGAGGACATGCTCACCGTGCAGAAGGACGTGTACTCGAGCTTCTTTCAGTACCTCGCGCAGGCCATTGTGCAGGCTACGCACGGCCGTCACAAAGCGCAGCCCGGCGAACTTGCCCAGGCTGGCGCCGCCCTGCAATTGCTGCGCGGCTGGAACGGCCAGATGGACAAAGACGCGGCCGCGCCGCTGATCGTGACGCTGGCTTACGAGCGCTTGAAAGTGTTGGTGGCGCAAAGCGCTGCACCGTCGGTGGGTGCCGGATACAAATATCAGATGGCGCCGGCGGTGATCGAGACGCTGCTGCGCACGCGGCCGTCTGGCTGGTTTGCGGATTGGGACGAAACTCTCCTGCTCGCCGTCGCGCAGGGCTTGGAGGACGGGCGGCGCAAACAGGGCCGCGATCCCAGCCATTGGGTCTACGGCAAATATGAGCCGTTGCTGCTGGCCAATGCGGTCGGGCGGCATTTGCCGCTGGTGGCGGGACTGTTCGACATCGGTCCGGTGCCCATGAGCGGATCGCCGACGACCGTGAAGCAGTATACCGAGGGTCTGGGGCCTTCCATGCGCCTGGATGCGGATCTTGCGGACTGGGACCGGTCGCTATTGGAGGGCACTACGGGCCAGTCCGGCCAGGTTCTGTCGCGGCACTACAAGGACCAGTGGGAACGGTACTACAATGCCGAAAGTTTTCCGATGCAATACCGGAAGGTGGAAACTAAAGATGTGTTGACCTTGGCGCCGTAGCTACCTATTCGAAGGTCAGCCTGGTGCTGGTGCCGCCCAATTCAATCTGCTTAATGGAGAATTTGCCCTTGTCCTGGTTATAGAGGACTTGAGTGCGGCCATACTTCTGATTGGTGTTCTCGATCTTGGCGGGAACTTCCACTTGCTGCTTTTTCCCTTTCACGATGACTACGGAGTTTTCCTTCACGTCCAATTGGTAATCGCCGGCTTTCAGTTCCTTGCCATTCACGACGGTAGGCTCAATAAAAGACACTGGGAAAGTGGCCGCGCTCGCGATCGGGAGCACGGCGATGGCGAATGAAATCAGAGTCCGTTTGAGCATGCTTTCTCATTATAGCAGCCCCTATTCGCCGGTATTAGTGGCGAGAAGAGCACCCCAATGCAAGCCGGCGCCGAATGCGGCGAAGACCAAGGGGCCCGCGGGCGACGACGGGTGCTGCTGGCGCCATTCGGCGGCGGCGATCAGCAGCGATGCGGAGGAGGTGTTGCCGTAGCGGCGGATGTTGCAAAAGAAGCGATCCTCGGGGACGGCGAGCGCTTGCGCCACGCGCGCGATCAGATTGAGATTGGCCTGGTGCATCAGGAAGGCTTCCACGGCCGCGGGTAGGATGCGGTTTCGTTCCAGCAATTCTGCAATGGCGCGCGGGATTTTGCGGCTGGCTTGCAGAATGATGGTGCGGCCATCCATGTATAGGGGCGCGTCGTGGTCGAGGCGCAGGGCTTCGGCGAAATCTCCATCGCTCGCAAGCAGCGTATCGCGGATTTCGGCGAACCCGGATTCGGAACTAACCAGGCTTGCGCCTGCGCCATCGCCGAACAGAATGGCGGTGTCGCGATGCGCGGGATCGCGCCGGACCACGCGGGACATCACTTCCGAAGCGACCACCAGCACATTCGCATAAGCGGGCGCGAGGTGTGCGGTCAGAGCCATGCCGAATAGCGATCCCGCGCTGGCGATGGGCAGATCGATGGCCGGCACGCCGTTGATGCCGAGCCCTGCGCCGATGGCGGAGGCAGGTCCCGGAAAGCGGTGCTCGGCGGAACTGCTGGCGACGAGCAGCAGGCCTACATCGCGCGCGGCTAGGCCGGCGTTTTCGAGACAGTTCTTGGCGGCCTGGATTCCCAGCGAGGTTACCGATTCGTCCGTGGCGGCGAAGCGGCGCTCGGCGATTCCCGTGGCGCGCAGGATCCATTCGGCATCCGTGCCGGTGGCGGCGGCTAGCTCTTCGTTGTCGACGATCCGGGAAGGCAGATATGCGCCGAACGCTCGCAGGTAGGCCATGGGTCTTCAGTTTCTCGCCGGCTAAAGCCTAATGCCTCATACGTCTGCATAACTAAGTGACATTGGGCTAAAGCGTGTGCCACCAAACTTCATATTAGTTTATGAATGGGTTTCAATGTAGGCTTCGATGCGCGCGACCGAATCGAACTTACGCGGCGTGAGATCGGCATCCGGGATACGGATCGAGAATTCCTTCTCCAGCGCGCCGACCATGTCGGTCAGGGCGAATGAATCGAGCACTCCGGATTCAAACAGCGACTCGTCCGGGCCGATGGAGAGCGGCTTGCCCGACAGTTTCTCGACAATCTCAGTGATCCTGGCTTGTCTGCTCATCGGTAGCTTGGGAGGCTAGTTCGGGACGGACCTTCAGATAGCTCTCGTATTGCCGCATTATATCCTGAAACAGAACGTTGGCCAATCGTTGATAACCCTGCGAAGTAAAGTGCGCGTAGTCGCCCTGGGCCAGGCCGGCCATGACCCAATTGACCATGGAGCCTTCCGCGCCCATGCGCGCGCGGGTGTTCCAGTAGGCGCAGCGATTCTGGCGGCAAGCCTCCTGCTGGGCGGCAACGATGCGGTCCACGCCTTCGAACGGGCGCCAGTGCCCTTTGACGCGCAGGAAGCGGTCGGGAGGGCCCAGGACCAGAATGGATGCCGCCGGCACGGCGCGCCGCAGCCGCTGCAGGATGGCGGAGAAGGTTTCCAGATAGCCGGCTTCGGTCCACTTGGAGTCGCTGGCTTCGTTGGTGCCGTAGGCCAGCACAATCAGGGCGGGGTCGCGGCGTTTGAGGTAGGCAGCGTGCATGGTCTCGTCCCAACGCTGGATCAGCGCGGCCTCCGCGCCGTTGATGCCCATGGATTCGTAGGTGATCCCTTGCGGGTTTTCGGTCACCCATCCGAACAGCCGCACCGGCGCGGCTTCCAGCGTGCGTACCTCGAAGCGGTGGCGGCCGGGCGTGGCGGCGTACTCCAGGAAGCCGGGCGCCAAAGGACCCTCGGTGGAGGATTCGTTGACGGTCGCGCCGTTATCGGAAAGGGCCACGCGGCCGCCGCCAGGCTGCTGCAGATAGTCGAGCTCGACCGAGGCGCAGTCGGCATCCAGGTAGATGGTTTGGTTGGCGTGGTCGGTGGAAATGCTGACGCCGCCGAGGCCGAACAGGCCGTCGCCTTCGCCGGTGCGCAGGCCAGCCGGATCCCAGGCTTTGCTGGAGCCGCCGCGCACATCGAAGCGGCGGTAGCCCTTGAACGGAATTCCGGCCAGCGAGAACCCCGCACCGCCATTGCCAAAGCGGCTCTGGAACAGATCGCGCAGCACGCCGGTCCAATCGTCGGACGCCGTGTGGGAATCGCCGAAATGCAGGACGTGCACGGTGGGGCTGGCGCCGATGGAGAGGCGATAGAGGCGCTCGAAGAAGGGCACCAGCGTGCCCGGCCGATCGATGACCGGGTCGGGGCGCTCATCCAATTGGAGCGCCACTTTCTGCAACGATGCGGTGCGCACTTTGGCACTCACGCGGGGCTGGGAATAGTGGTGGACGCGGGGCTCGCGGACCTTCTTTTTCGATTTCTTGGCGGGCTTCTTTTTGGCGGCAGGTTTCGGCGTTGAGGTGGTCTGGGCCGCGTACGGCAAAACGGTACAGAGGAAAAGTAGAGCGATGGCGGCGCAGCGCGGCATGCGGTCAGCGCACCTCGGCCGTGGCGCCGCGGGCTAGCACCTGACGCAATTTGTAACGGTTCAAACCGGCGGTCAATTCTTTGACGAACGCCTGCGCGACGAGGCGCGCGCCGGCGGGCGTGGGATGAATGAAGTCGGCCGAAACCAGGCGGGGCTGGCTGTCATACCAGCGCGCCATGGTGCCAGCGCCTCCCATGACTTCGAAGGTGTTGAAGAAGCCGCATTGCAGCTCGGCCGCCACGCGGCGCTGAATGTCGACGATGCGGGGTATGGTGGGCAGCGTTTCGATCTCGCCGCCATTCTTCTGGCCGCGGTCCATGGGACTCATCACCAGTATAGAAACATTGGGCAGCGCGGCGCGCAGGCGGCGGATGGCTTCGCGCAGCTCGATTTCGTATTCGCGGGTGAGGAAGGCGGCGAAACCGCTCTCGTTGGTGCCGTAATTGAGGATCGCCAGGTCGGGGTTGCGGTGGCGCAACTCCTCGGTCCAGTGGCTCTCGTTGAAGAGCAGAGCCGGCACGGAGATGGACGCGCCGTTCAAACCGATGCTGTCGTAGACCACGCCGGTTTTCCGCTTCTCCAGGGTGATGCCGAACAGGCGGACGGGGCCTTCGGCGCTGAATTCGAGCGCGGCGGTTCCGGGCCTTAGCTCGAAGCTGGCGAAGCCGGGCGTGCGCGATGGGGCTGCGGTGGCGATGCTGCCGATGGGCTGGCCGGCGGAGGAAATCGCGATGGTTCCGCCATCCGGCTGATGCAGGAACCAGACCTCCAGACATGTTTGCGTGGGGTCGCGCAAAGTAACGCGGCTGTATGCGCCGGTGCCGCCGGAGAAGGCCACGCCACCCAGTCCGAACAGGCCATTGCGCAGATCCCAGCGCGTGCCGGGGTCCATCCGCCAGCCATGGCTGGATAGCTCCACGCCGCGATGTTCGTACCACGCCCAAGGCTTGCCGATAAGGGTGAAGCCGTGGCCGGCATCGCCGAAACGCTTTTGCAGAAGCTGGCGGGTGTCGCCGGTGATCAGGTCGGCGGTCGTGGGGGAGTCGCCATAATGCAGGATGCGGGTGATGGCCATGGGTGCGCCGCGCTCGGTGCGCCACAGTGCGGCGTAGAAGTAGTCGAGGGCGCCGTTGCGGTCGTCCAGTGTGGGGCGGATGGCCGTGCGGCCGGCGAGCAGGCCGGGTGCCGGCCCAATCGCTTCGGGCGCGGTGTGCGGCTGCCATGGCCGCGTCGGCGTTAGTTCGGGGGTGAACTCGACGATGGCGGCGGCGGCGCTGGGAGTGGGCGCCTCGACTTCGTGGACGACGCGCGATACGGCGGCCAGGATGAGCGCGAAGGTTAGGATGGTGAGGGCGGTGCGGAGGGGGAAGGCGCGCATATCAAAACCGCGTATAGACGAACGGCGCCGCGCCGCGGCCCGCCCACAGTTGAATGGCGGCTACGGCCAGCGCCATGGCGGCCGCCTGTACGTAGAAGGGCGTACGTCCGAATAAATCCACGCCGCATTCGTACCAGTTCTTTGGGACAGCCTGGCCTGCGGCGCCCAGCATCGATACCAGGAAGACACCGGTGGAGACATTCTGCAATGAGAAGGTGAGCGACCCGATGCGCTTCAAGATGTCGATGGCCACGGCGGTAGTCGGGCTGCCGAAAAATATCCAGGTGAGACAGACAAACTGGTAAGTGCAAAAGATGCGGACGGCGCGCGATGCCGGGCCGGATTCGGAGCGCCGTCCGCGCCAGGCCTGCCAGCGCCGGGTTACTGCGAGAGCGCTACCGTGCAGCAGCCCCCAGATGGCGAACGGCCAGGTGGCGCCGTGCCACAACCCGCCCAACACCATGGTGACGACGAGATTGAGATATGGCCAGACGCGGGTGCGCTTGCCGGGAAGCGAAAAGTAAAGATAGTCGCGGAGCCAATTGGAGAACGTGATATGCCAGCGGCGCCAGAAGTCGGCCATGTTGACGGATGTGTAAGGGCGGTCGAAATTGATGGGCAGCTTGACGCCCAGCAGCAGGCCGCAGCCGCGTGCGATATCTGTATAGCCGGAGAAATCGTAGTAGAGCTGCAGTGAGTATACGTAGACGGCGGCCAGATTCTCCGCGCCGCTGTATAAGTTGGGCGTGTCGAAAACGCGGTTCACCAGGTTGCCGGCCAGGTAGTCGGCGATGAGGAGCTTTTTCATGAGGCCGAACACGATCAGAAACAGGGCGCGCGATCCGTCGGCCGGAGTCAGGTCGAATTTGCGAGTGAGCTGCTTCAGTATGTCGGCGGGACGGGTAATGGGTCCGGCCTGGATGGTGGGGAAGAATGAAGCCGCAGCCATATATCCCAGGTAAGTGGTAGCTGCGTCGGCGTCCTTACGATAAATATCGATAGTATAGGAGAGAGATTGGAAAGCATAGAACGACAGGCTAAGCGGGAAGACCCAGTCCCAGTGCGAGGGCTGCAAGAATAGAGTCATGTGACGGGACAGGACTAACAGGCCGAGATTTGCGGCAAGACTTAGCCCAAGAAACAACCGCCGGACGAACGAATTTTGGAACGATTGCATGCCCAGGCCGGCGAGATAGTCTATGGTGGAACAGGCGGGGATAAGTGCTAGATAGAATAGTCCATACCTCGCACAGAAGAAGTAGTTGGCCGCCAGCAGCACGGTCAAGCGTGCAAGGCGCGATCCGGCCACCAACCAATATGCAAGTAAGACGACGATTACGAAGAGGAAGTACGCGGCACCGGTAGAGTGCACAGGTGCATTATCTCACATCGCGAGTGGGACAGGCCCGGCCTGTCCGTGGGCTGCGTTACGCAGGCGAGGGAATCATCCGCGAGGCCGGTGAACGTGTAGAGGACAGTCTTGTTGCCGTTTGGATCCACCTTGAACACCACTCCGCAGCCGTATGAGGGCCCGCAAAGTGTGTCCTGGTTGCCGCCGCATTGCGCAGTGCGTACAGGTTGCGGCCTTGTCACGAAGCAGGGCTCCGGGTGGATATGAGCCATCCGCTGTTGCCCGAGTTTCTCGTAGAAGCCCGCCAGGTGCAGCAGCGCCTTGGAGCGCACGTCGCGGGGAGCGGATTTGTCCGCCGCGATCTTTTGATAGGACGTAACGGCGGTTTTCAGGTCGCCATCCACCTGTTCCTTGGTATGGCCGCCTGAAGTTCGACGGCGGGCCTGTTTGCGCGCGCAATGGCACGACCGCGAACTCCGAAAGCAGGCCCGCCCGCCGAGGACAATGGAAAAGACTGCCGTAAACGGGATTCAGTCAGGATCTTGCATGAACCTGGTTTGGATTTCCTGACATATACCTCTACACAATCTGAATGACATAGCCTATCCATCGAATCGATATCCAACACCGCGGATGCTGATCAAATACCGCGGCGCCGCGGGATTGCCTTCATTTTCTTGCGCAACGCCACGATGTGGTTGTCCACCAAGCGGTCGGTGACGTACACGCCGTGGCCCCACACCTCCTCTAGGTTGGGCTGCGACGGCACAAAACGGCAGCCGGCGCCGCAGGCAACAAAGGCCACTACAGTAAGCTAGTCGGGATCGGGTTCACCTGCTCGCGGGAGGGTGAGCTTGAACATCACTCCGCAACCGTCTCCGAAGCACGCGCTTCCGTCACCGCCGAAGCTGGTGGTCCCGTTAGATCTCATACCCGCCGCAGCCGAAGATGCCCATGTTTGAAGTCAGACCCGTTTCGGGAGGTCCTCCGTCCGCAAGCCCGGTGAAGGTGTGGAGGACCGTCTCTTTGCCGGCCGGGTCTACCTCGAATACCACTCCCTCGCCATAAATGCCGTTTGGTCGGGTTAGGTCCCCGCCGTCGAAAGCAGTGCCGTAGAGGTTGCCGTCGCGTCAGGCACCGGACCTCCGTAGGGCACGGCTCCGTCCGCTCCCCCGGTAAACGCATAAAGCACGGTCTCCTTGAACTAAGCCACGACGTACCCAGCCACGACCGTAAGGGCGTGCTTATCCCTTCCGCCCGGTCTCAAACAGAAACCAGATCCGCCTCTCCGTTTCGTCGATCCAAACCTCCAACAAGCTGGTAGTAGCTACGTCCTTCTCTTCGCTGCACAAGTCGTGAACTTCGCGCATGCTGGCAAGTATCGCCCCGTTGTCTTCGCGCAACTCGGCGAGCATATCGAGCGGATCGACAAAGTCCGCGTCGTTATCGCTGAGGCGTTGCAGGCGGGCAACGTGCCCGATGGATCGAATCGTTGTCCCGCCGATCTTGCGCACGCGCTCGGCGATAGCGTCGGTCATCGCAAGAATCTGGGCCGCGTGCTCATCCAGCAAGAGGTGGTAGTCGCGAAAGTGCGGGCCGCTGGCGTGCCAATGAAAGTTCTTGGTCTTCAGATAAAGAGCAAATACGTCGGCCAGCAACGCATTCAGCGCGCCGGTGATATCTTTGACGGCCTCCGCGCCGAGTGCGCTGGGTGTCGCCAGGGCTTCCCGGCGGCGCGTTCCAAGTTTTTCTTGAGTAGTTGGCATTTAGTCTTCCCGGCCACGATCGTACTCCGTCCTGCGCCCGCGCGTCCACGATTAACGGGACGGAAACACACCATCGCGCGGCCCCAATTTCGGCTACACTGTTCCTTAGGCTAAAAAGGTGTGTCCATGCCCGACAATCAAGACTCCGTCAATCGCAGAGATTTCATGGTCAAGACCGCGGCCGTCGCCGGCGCGCTCGGGGCCGCCAAGGAATTGTTCGCCAAGCCGGCCAAAGCGGCCGCTACGGGAAAGGTCATCGGCGCCAACGACCGGATCAACGTGGGCGTCATCGGCGTCGGCGGGCGCGGCTCTTATCTGTGCGGCCAGTATGCCGCCATCGGAGAGCGCACCAACGCCTGCAAGATCGTGGCGGTGGCCGACGTCTACGAAAAGCGCAAGCGCCTGGCCGCCGATAAGCACAAGTGCGACGGCTACCTGGATTACCGCGAGATTATCAATCGCGCGGATATCGACGCCGTCGTAGTGGCCACGCCCGATCACTGGCACGCCGCCATCGCGCTGGAAGCCCTGGATCATGGCAAGGACGTGTATCTCGAAAAGCCCATGTGCCACACCATCGAGGAGGCCCGCCACCTTTCCCAGACCGTGAAGGAGACCAAGCGGGTACTGCAGGTCGGCTCCCAGACCACCTCGGCCTTGCAGTGGCACGTGGCCAAGAAGTACATCGCCGACGGCGCCATCGGCAAGATGATCATGAGCCAGGGTTCCTATCACCGCAACTCCAAGGAAGGCGAATGGAATTGGCCCATCGACCAGGGCGCCGGCCCGGATGGGAAGGACGAGAACTACATCGACTGGAAGATGTGGCTGGGCAAAGCGCCCAAGCGCGCCTTCGACGCCGACCGCTTCTTCCGTTTCCGCAAGTATTGGGACTATTCGGGAGGCATCGCCACGGACCTATTCTTCCATGTGGTGGCGCCCTTGAACATCTGCTGGTCCGAGCCGCAATTTCCCAGCAAGGTATCGGCCAGCGGCGGCATCTACCTGTTCAAAGATGAGCGCGAAGTCCCCGACACCTTCCATCTGATGGCGGAATTCCCGCAGGGCCACTCCCTGGTGCTGACTTCCACCATGGCCAACTCCAAGCACATTCCCGGCCTGATCCGCGGCCACGAAGGCACCATCGTCATGGTGGACCACGGCATGTTCGAGGGGCGCACCGACCACATCACGCTGCTCCCCGAGCGCAAGGTGGATGACGACGCCTACAAGGCCAAGTTCGGCGACGACGTGGAGACCAAGATTCCGGTCGAGCAGAAGAATGAGATGGTGGCCCACATCACCAACTTCCTCGATTGCATGCGCACACGCGAAAAACCCACGCTGGATGTCGACACCGGATTCCACGCGCAGGTCACCATTTCCATGGCGGTACAATCTTACCGCGAAGGGCGAGTGCTGTATTGGGACGACAAGAACCAGAAAGTGGTCAATAAACCGGTAAAGGCGTAACAAAATGAAAAACCTGATTTCCCTTCTGACGCTCTCTGTAGTTGCCGCGCCGCTATTCGCGGCGACCCTGACGCAAGCGGAGCGCGACCGCGCGATCGCCGAGCTGACCGCCAGCCGCCAGCAATTCCTGGATTCGGTGGCGGGCCTCTCGCCGGCGCAATGGAACTTCAAACCGGATGAAAAGACCTGGTCGGTGGCCGAATGCGCGGAGCACATCGCCGTTAGCGAAGACGTCATCTTCGGCAGCGTCACCAAGATCGTGCAAGGCCCCGCCAGCCCGGACAAGAAATCCGCCGTGACGGACGATTTCATCCTCACGGCGGTCGTGAATCGCACGCAGAAATTCCGGGCGCCCGAGGTGCTTCGGCCGACGCACCGCTTCGCGACGCCGCAGGAAACGATCGACCACTTCAAGCAGAGCCGCGAGCGCACCATCGCCTACGTGCGCGATACGCAGGACGATTTGCGCGGCCATTTCTTCGATCATCCGGTCCTGAAGACGCTGGACACCTACCAGTGGATTCTGCTGCTTTCGGCCCACAGCCAGCGCCACACGGCGCAGTTGAACGAGGTCAAAGCCAACCCGAATTTCCCGAAAGAATAATGGCTTGTGGGGCAGGTTGGCAACCACTGCTGTCCAAATTAGGATTTCGCGAATTCAGGCGGAAGCTCTGATACGGTGGACTTGGGTTCAGCCAGAACCAAATCTACCGAACGGAGACTTCCGCC
>Ga0302326_10005939_pt1 | contig 27601 bp, 22 predicted proteins | sample Palsa_T0_3_FD_202264 | JGI IMG/M metagenome (GOLD analysis project Ga0302326, IMG submission 202264) | Peat permafrost microbial communities from Stordalen Mire near Abisko, Sweden - Palsa_T0_3 | ecosystem: Environmental > Terrestrial > Soil > Palsa > Peat permafrost | place: Sweden: Abisko... | reverse complement strand
TGGCGCGAGAAGCGCTCGCAAATTCACCCGCGTGCTAGTACAGTTATGCCGATGAAATAGGCACAACTCACCTGCCCGCGCTCAAAGTCCACCAATTTCGCGACAGAAACTAGTCTAGCCGAATCTATAGTTCACGCCGGCCAGAACGGTCTGCAAAATGTGGCTGTCCTTGTGGCAGCTGCATTCTGGCGGCGAGCCGCGGCCGGGTTCTTGCCGAACGAGATGAATGGACCTACTGTGGTGCCCCAGCACCACTGCCATTTGCCACAATCGACGATTGGGGTCTGGTCATGAGGCTTGCTGACGATTTCGGCGTGCGCCGCATTTTGCTTGCCTTCCCGCGTTATGCCCCGTCTTTCGGCACCTTGGAATATTCCTACCCCCTGACCGACGGCGTTTGCGCAAACATGCCGCCGCAGGGCCTGCTCGTCATCGCCGCCTACCTGCCGCCGTCCTGGGAGGTACGCTTCGTCGACGAGAACATTCGGCGCGCGACGGCGGAGGACTTCCTCTGGGCCGAGGTCGTGTTCGTCAGCGGGATGCACATCCAACGGCGGCAGATCGACGATCTGTGCCGGCGCGCTCATTCGTTCGGCCGCACCGCGGTGCTCGGCGGCTCTTCGGTCTCCGCCTGCCCGCATTACTATCCGAGCTTCGATTATCTTCATGTCGGGGAACTCGGCGACGCCACCGACCAACTGGTCGGGCGGCTGGCGCGCGATCCGCTGCGGCCGGACCGCCAGGTGACGCTCAAGACCGGGGAGCGCCTCGACCTCACCGAATTTCCGGTCCCGCGCTACGAGATCGCGGAACTCGGGCGTTATTTCCTCGGCAGCATACAATTCTCCAGCGGCTGTCCGTATGTCTGCGAGTTTTGCGACATTCCGAACCTGTATGGCCGCAATCCGCGCTTGAAGGCTCCGGAGCAGATCGCGGCGGAACTGGACAAGCTCCTGGATTGTGGATCGACGGGGTGGATCTATTTCGTCGATGACAATTTCATCGGAAATCGAAAGGCCGCGCGAGATCTGCTTCCCCATATCATCGCGTGGCAGAAGCGCAATGGGTACCCCTTCGTGTTCAGCTGCGAAGCGACGCTCAATGTCGCGAAGCGGCCCGAAATCCTCGAGCTGATGCGCGAGGCCAATTTCCACGTCATGTTCTGCGGCATCGAGACGCCCGAGCCGGACGCGCTGAAGGCGATGGGGAAAGAGCACAATTTGACGGTGCCCATCCTGGAAGCCGTCGACACCCTCAACAGCTACGGCATCGAAGCCCTGGCCGGCATCATCCTGGGGCTCGATACCGATACGCCGGAGAGCGGCGACCATTTGGCGGAATTCGTCGTGCGGTCCAACATCCCGATTCTCACCATCAACCTGCTCCAGGCCCTGCCGGTCACGCCGTTATGGGATCGGCTCGCGCGCGCCGGACGCATCGTCGACGACGAGGATCGCGAATCCAACGTGGACTTCCTGATGCCCTATGACCTGGTCATCGCGATGTACCGGGACGTCATGCTGCGATGCTACGATCCGGCACAGGTCTACGCGCGCTTCGAACATCAGGTGAAGGCGACCTATCCCAACAGGCTCAAGTTCAAGTTGAACTCGCACCGGCTCAATTGGCGCGATGCGAGGCGAGCCGCAATCATCACTTCGCGGGTCGTATGGCACGTGGGCGTGCGCAGCGACTACAAGCGCGTGTTCTGGAAATTCGCATTGCGGCGGCTGGTGCGGGGCGACATCGAATGCATCCTGCGGGTCGCGATCGGCGCCCACCACATGATCATATTCACGCGCGAGGCGACGTCGGGACGAGCGAACGCGGCCTTCCATTCGCAAAGAGACCGCAGCGAGCCGCTGACGGTCGCTGCCGAGTGATCCAGGCCGGACCCGTCGACGGCAACGACATGAATGAGTGCTGGGCGGCAGCCTGCCGCGAGCGCACGCACGGGGCCGCGCGCCCTTTCGCCGGCATGGCAGGTGGTGTAGCGTTTGCCGCATCTGCTTAGGCAGGCCAGCCGCCCGGCGGAATCAAATAACGGCGGCGGATATCGGGAGGTTGCGATGAAACGTCATGTCGCCTTCGCGCTTGCCGTCGTGGCCGCAGTCGGCGTCGCGCCGGCCGGCGCGCAGCCCGCGCCGGACTCGATCGACGCTCATCTCGCTGCCGCCAAGAAGGCGGCCGGGTTCGATTTCCCCGGCTTGCTCGGCGCACTCTGCGTCGCCCCACGCAACGCCCCGACACGGGACGTGACGCCGGCGCCGCCGCCGGCCAATCGGAAGAGCTGGTACACCGAGCCGGCAAAGGTCTTCGACGACGTGTATTTCGTCGGCACCAAGGATCGTTCGTCCTGGGCGCTGACCACCGGCGACGGAATCATCCTGATCGACACGACCTACGAATATGAGACCGAGCAGGTGATCGTCGGCGGCCTGAAAAAGCTCGGCCTCGATCCCGCCTCCGTGAAATACGTCATCATTTCCCACGCTCATCCCGGCGAGGTCGGCGGCGCCAAGCTGATGCAGGACCGCTTCGGTTCCCGCATCGTCATCGGCGAGGGCGATTGGGAGACGATCGAAAAATCCGTCAATTCGTTTCCGAACGGCAAGCCCAAGCGCGACATCGTCGCCATGGACGGCCAGAACATCGCGCTCGGCGGCCGGTCGGTGACGCTGGTGCTGATGCCCGGCCATACGCCCGGGACGGTTTCCATGATCTTCCAGGTGAAGGACCAGGGCACGCCGCGCACCGTCGCCTTCTCGGGAGGCACCGAGTTCAATTTTGTGAACGACGTGCCGCATTTCGACACCTACATCAATTCCGCCCGCAAATTCGCCGCGGCCGCGGCCGCTGCCGGCGCCACCATCCTGATGACGAACCAATCGGAATTCGACGGCGCGGCTTCCAAGATCAGGATGCTGGCGGATCGCCGTCCCGGCGAGCCGCATCCGCTGGACGTCGGCCAAGACGCGGTGCAGCGCTATTTCAAGGTGTTCGACGAATGCGCCCAGGTGGCGCGGCTCAAGCTGCTGAGGTAGCGGGGAACGCCGACGTTCGCGGCGGGGATTGGCCACGCCGTCGCACCAAGCCCCGCGATGAACTCCCGCCGTCGCACTCTTGATCCCCTGGATAGTTCGGGAGAGCCTGTCGCAGCCGTGGTTCCAAGGAAACGAGGTCGCCCTTCGTGCTTGCTGCACTGCATGAGTCTGGAAGCGGCCCTGCCCGGAAGCGCCGGCCACCGGGCCAAAGGTCCGCTATCGGAGGAGCTCCTGGCGCGGCGACGATGCGCCGTGAGGTCTCAAAGTGACCCCGAAGCGGGCGTCGCACGCATATTTATTCGATTGCCTCGTGCGAGTAGCGTTGGTGGCGTTTCGGAGAGAAGTCTCGCTGACCGATCCGCAGGCGACATGGGTTGCCGGACCACCTTGTTACGTCTTCACTCCGCCGCGACGGTGTGGATTTCCTCGGCTTTCAGCATGTGCTGGCTTGTCTTGCTCTGCACCCAAACTTGCAAGCGGGCGAGGTAGAGATAGACCACCGGGGTCGTATACAGCGTCAAGATTTGGCTGAGAGCCAATCCGCCCACCATGGAATAGCCCAGCGGCTTCCGCAGTTCCGAGCCGGTACCATCGCCGAACATCATCGGAACGCCAGCTAACAAAGCCGCTGCGGTTGTCATCAAAATCGGACGGAATCGCAATAGGCAGGCTTCCCGAATGGCCGCAATCGGCGGCACGTTGCGCTCGCGCTCCGCGACAACGGCGAAGTCCACCATCATGATGCCGTTCTTCTTCACGATACCAATCAGGAGAATCAGGCCGATAATGCCGATGACCGAAAGATCCATGTGCCCGAGCCGCAGTGCCAGCAGGGCCCCGATACCCGCCGACGGAAGAGTCGACAAAATCGTCAGCGGATGGATAAAGCTCTCATACAGCATTCCAAGAATGATGTAGACGACCACGAGCGCGGCGGCGACCAGCGCCGGCTCGCTCGATAGCGATGACTGAAATGCCTGGGCATTACCCTGGAACGTTCCAATCACGGAGCTGGGCACGCCGATTTCCTGCACCGCCTTGCTGATTGCTTCGACCGCCTCGCCCAGCGCAACGCCGGCGCGCAAATTGAATGACAATGTCGCGGCGGGAAATTGGAGTTGATGATTGACGGACAGCGGCCCAATTTTTTGAGAGTCCGTGTCGACGAGCGTGGATAACGGCACCGCGGCGCCGGTGAGGGGAGATTTCACATAAATGCGGTCGAGCGACGCTCGATTATGCTGGAGGTCCGGAGGTATCTCCAGGATCAACCAGTAGGTATTGAGCTGCGTGAAATATTGGGCGATCTGGCGTTGTCCATAGGCGTCGTTGAGCGTGTCGTCGATGGCCTGCGGTGAGATGCCGAACCGCGAGGCCTGATCGCGATTGATCGTCACCTTGAGCTGCGGCGCTTCTGCCAACAGATCGCTGGCGACGTCGGTCAGCTCCGGTAAGGTCCGCATCTTATCCAACAGCTTTTTCGACCACTCATTCAGTTCGGCAACGTTCGGATCCTGCAATGTGTATTGAAAGGCGGCGCGGGCGATGCGGCCGCCCACGGTGATGTCCTGGGCGGGTTGAAGGAACAGATTGACGCCGACGATTTTCGCCAGCTGCGGCCGCAAGCGATCGATCACTTGCGAGGCCGTGACATCACGCTCCTCGCGCGGTTTGAGCACGATGGTGAAATTTCCGTTGTTCGCGGTCTTCGCGCTCGTGGTCGACCCGACCGTCGATCCGAATGCTTCGATCGCAGGGTCCATCGAGAGCACTTCGCCGAGCTCTTGGTGCAGCCGCATCAATTGCTGTGGCGAGGTATCTTGCGCTCCCTCGGAAATCCCATTGATCAGGCCTATATCCTGGATCGGGAAAAATCCCTTGGGGATCGTCACCATCATATAGCCGGTGATCGCCATGGTAGCGAAAAAGACGCCGAGCGTGACGGCTTGGTGGCGAAGTACCACGTCGAGCGTGCGTTGGTAGAAGGCCAGCATCGCATCGAAGATGCTCTCGATGAACCGGTAGACGACCCCATGGTGATGCGACTCGGGCCGCATGAAGCGCGAGCACAGCATGGGCGCGAGCGTCAGCGACACCAGCGCCGACACGGCAATCGATGCCGTGACCGTCAAGGCGAACTCGCGGAACAGCCGGCCGATGATGCCCCCCATCAGCAGGAGCGGAATGAAAACGGCAATCAACGAGAAGCTGATGGATAAAACCGTGAAGCCGATTTCGCTCGAACCCTTGAGCGCTGCCTCGTAGGGCGCCTCGCCGTTTTCGATATGGCGATGGATATTCTCGACCACCACGATAGCGTCGTCGACCACAAACCCGATCGCGATCGTGAGCGCCATCAAGGATAGATTGTCGATGCTGAAATTAAGCAGGTACATCGAAGCAAACGAACCGAGGATCGCAAGCGGCACCGTCACGGCCGGAATGAATGTGGCCCAGAAGTTGCGCAAAAACAGCAATACGACCAGGATGACCAGAACGACCGTCAGCGCGAGCGTGAATTCCACGTCCTCGATCGAAGCCCGAATCGTCGTCGTGCGATCGAGCAGGATATCGACGTCGATCGAGGGTGGAATGTTCGCCTTCAGGCGAGGCAACATTTCCTTGATTTTGTCGACGATGTCGATGACGTTGGCGCCCGGCTGCTTGTAGATATACAGCAGAACGGCGCGTTTGCCGTTCAGATAGCCCTGGACGGTCATGTCGGATTGCGCCGCTAACGCTTCGCCGACGTCCCTGACCCGGATAGGGCCGCCGTTGCGATAAGCGATCACGATGTCATTGAAAGGCTCGGCGTCGATGATCTGATCGTTTGCCGCGATGGTGAAGCTTGTATTTTCCTCGTTGACCGTACCCTTTGCGGCAATCGTCGTCGACGTCATCAGAGTGTTGCGGACGTCTTCCAGGGTTATCCCGGCCGAGGCGAGCTTTGCGGGATCGACCTGAATGTGGATCGAAGGCTTTTGTTCGCCACTGATCTGGCTCTGCGCGACACCGCGGACCTGGGAAATCTGCTGCGCGAGGAAGTTATCGACATAATCGTCGACGATGTACAGCGGCAACGTGTCCGAGCGCGCCGCTATCACCATGACCGGCGAATCGGCGGGATTCACCTTCTTGTAGATCGGCGGCGTCGACATTTGCTGCGGCAACGTCCTGCTGGCGGCGGTAATGGCGGCCTGAACGTCCTGCGCCGCGGAGTCGATGTTGCGGTCGAGATCGAATTGAATCGTAATCGTGGTTCCGTTGAGCGCACTCATCGAGGTCAGCTGCGCGACCCCTGGAATTTGCCCAAACTGGCGCTCCAGCGGTGCGGCAACGGATGCCGCCATGGTCTCGGCGCTGGCACCCTGTAGCGTCGCATCCACCCGAATGGTGGGAAAATCCACCTGCGGCAGCGGTGCAACAGGCAAGAACGGATACGAGACCAGCCCCACGAAGCCGACCGCCGCCATCAGCAGGGCGGTCGCGATGGGTCGGTGAATGAATGGCTCGGATATGTTCATGCACGGTCCTGCCCGACCAGCGATGGCGCTGGCGCGCAAACCGCCACGCCCGAATTCTGCCGGAATTTGTATTGGCCATCGATCACAACGCGCTCGCTCCCTTGACGATTGCGCGACGCGTTGGCGCGCGGCCCGGTCGAAGTCACGGTCTTAGGCCGGCGCCCAACCGAGACCAGGCAGATGGATTGGGAGGTCGCGAGTCGACCCATAAAGTCCTCCAAATCACCATCGGCCCAAGACTGGAAATTAGGATATCTTCGTACATTATTTGCGGCGTGCAGGAAAGTGGGGGAAACTTCATCGGAGCGGCTCACGCCGATCAAATGCCGCCCTGCAGTTTTGCAACGCGGGAGGCAGCTCATGGCGCAAGTCAGAAGCCATCCTCGCCGACGGCGGCATCCCGCTGCTGGGGTAGTCCTGCCGCGCCGGCCGGTGGTCTGCGGGGCTGACTTGACCCGAAGGCGACACCAGCCGCCCAAGTTCCGTGGGCTCGGGATTTCGCTGCGCTCAATCCGGGCCGCCGGATTCTTTCGATCCGCTCAGCCCGCGCTGCCGCCATAAGATGGTGTCCTGGTCAAAGCCGTCGAACATGAGCCGCGCTTCATGCCAATCGAGGTCCTGCCGGCGGACGAGCGCGCGGTACTCCCGCGGCGGCACGCCGAAGCGAGCGCGGAACGCCCGGCTGAACTGACTCGTGCCACCGAAGCCGCAGCGCTTGACGATTTCCTTCAGCGACCGCTCGTCCTTGTTGTCTTCCAGCATGAGCCGCAGGGCATCGTCGAGCCGACGCTTCAGCAACACGGCGCGAATGCCACCTTCCGCCGACAGGAGCCGCTAGAGCGACGCGCGGGAGAGGCTGGCCGCATCGGCGATCTCGTCAGGCCCGGCCGGCGTGCGCAGGTTACATCGGAGGGCATGGCCCGGCGTAGGGCGCGACCGGCCCGCTGCCCCCCGCGGCGGTACCGCGGCAGATCCTGATGCGCTCTTTTGAGACCTGCGGCGCCAGCGTGTAGGACCGCATGCTGTAAATGCCGATCTCGTTATAGTAGTTGCAGAACGGCAGCAGGGTCGTCGTGCGTTCGATGAACCAGTCGCCGCCCGCCCCGGCCTGAAACGGCGCGCCGTCTGCCGTGCCCACGGTTTCGAGCGACGGCACCACCGACCAGCCGACATCGGATATCGGATCGACCGGATCGCATTTGTGATTGGCCTGGGCGCCGCCCGGTCCGCTGGCCCCTGCCGTCGCGACGAGCGCCACGATCACGAGAACGACCGGTGTAGATGGCTTGTTGGCCATGCCTTGCCTCGCGATACACGCCCCGGCCGGCGCGCCGGAGGGTCGTCCATAGAATTCGATTTGAGCCGGTCCGGCGGATTGCTGTCTTGACCCCGCTGCCCGCAAAGTCAAGGATTGCACGCAAAGGCCATAGCGGGAGAACTTCATTGGGCAGGAACTCGAGGGATCGCGGTCCCCGCGAAAACGCGGTGGAAGCGAACATACCGAAATCGGTCAGCAGGCGCGCTTTCCTGTCGAAAGGCGCCGCCGGCGTCGGCGCCGCCGCTTTGGTCGGCGTCAATGCGGATGACGCCCAGGCGCAGGCCAAATGGGACCTTTCGGCGGACGTGGTCGTCATCGGTGCGGGCGTCGCGGGGCTCCCGGCCGCCATCACGGCGCGCGACCTCGGCGCCTCGGTCATCGTCGTCGACGAGAATTTCGACATCGGCGGCCGCGGCATGCTGAGCGGCGGGAGGGTCCACCTCGGCGGCGGCCACGCGCTCCAGCAAAAGGCCGGGATCAAGGATTCCGCGGACCAGGTTTTCGCGGATTGGGTGCGCCACGACTCCGCGGTCGCGAGATACAGCGACCGCGATCTCGTTCGCGTCTTCGCCGACGAGAACGTCGCGACCTTCGATTTCCTGGTCGAAAACGGCGTCCAGTTCCGCGAACGGCCGATCGGCCCCGAAGCCGCCTCGACGGTTCCGCGGACCTTCGTCACCGTCGAATGGCAGGTCCCCAGCGAAGTCTACGCCCCGGGCGGCGGCCGCAACGGTTCCGGGCTGGTGCGCAGGCTCGAACAGAGCGCGCGGAAGAAGGGCGTGCAGATCCTCCTGCGTCACGAGATGAAGAGCATCATCCGCGAGCAGGGGTCGTCCGGAAAGGTCCTCGGGATCGCCGTGAACCAACCCGGCGGCGCCTTGAATATCGAGGCCAAGCGCGGCGTCGTCATCGCCACCGGCGGCCATACCGGCAACGTGAACTTCCGGCGGACGTTCGATCCGCGGCTGACCGAGGAGTACCAGCAGGCTTGCATGCCCTACGTGTTCCAGGGCGCCAAGGGAGAGCTCGCCGCCATGGACATCGGCGCCGCGCTGTGGGCGACCGCCAATCAGACCAGCGAGTCGGGCGCCGCGATCACCAAGACGCGCCACATCGGCTGCCGGTGGGGCTACAGTTCCCTGGTCTTTCAGCCCGAAAGCAAGCTGTTCCCGCTCGCCAAGGCGACCGGTCTCACCGTCAGCGACTGGCAGAACATGATCTTCGTCAACCAGAACGGCCAGCGGTTCTGGAACGAGGCCGACGGGTCCTATCGCTTCTTCGCCGCCGCCATGGCCTACAATGGCGACACGGCTAAGCTCAATGGCGGCGGCCCGATCTGGGCGATCTTCGACGCCGATGCGGCGTCCCGCGAGCGCTGGGACACTAAGCCGCCCCACGTGGACCCCGACGGCTATTTCTACACCGCCGACACGATCGCGGAACTGGCGCCCATGATCAGGAATCCGCATCAGAAGAAACCGATATCGGGCGCCGTCCTGCAGGAGACGGTGAACCGGTACAATGCGTTCGTGACCGCCGGGACGGATACGGACTTCAAGAAGCCCACCCCGATGTACAAGATCGAAAAGCCGCCCTTCTACGCGGCGTGGGCGACGCCGATCCTCCACGACACCCTCACGGGACTGCGCAGCAATACCAGCGGCGAAGTGATCGACATTCGCGGGGCGGTCATTCCCGGCCTCTATTGCGCGGGCGAATCGCAGGGCGGATTCGCGCAGCACGGATTGGCGAGATGCATGGTTTTCGGCCGTGTCGCCGGCAGGAATGCCGCCAAGCGCGATGCCTGATGGGTGACCGGACCGGCCGGATGGAAAGCCGCCGATCCCGGCGCCATTGACGGACAGCGAACATGACCGCCGACGTGCGCGCGCATGCGACGACCATCGAGATGATCGAGCCGGTGCCGCCGGAGGTCGCGGTGGGTGCGGGCATCATCCTGAAGGTCAAGGTGTCGTGCGCGGCGGGATGCGACCTCGACGGCACGCCGGTCAGGGTCACGGCTGCGGAAGCAGCCGTCGAGAGCGCGCTCGGAACCGGCGCCCTGCGCGATGAAACCGCTGAAATTACGCTCGAGGCGCCCCGCCAGGCCGGCGACCACACCTGGAACGTGGTGTGCGGCCCGCACCCATCCGCGGGCATCCGCCACGGCGAGACATCGCTTCCGGTCCGGATCAGGACCATACCCCACGCCACCAGCCTCGCCGTGTGGGCGATCCCGTCGCCGGTCGCGATGGGAGAAAAATTCGGGATCAAGGCGGGAGCGAAGTCCTCGGCCGCCGTCTCCCTCGCCGGCCTGAATATCGAGGTCTGCGACGAGACGGGCGCCGTGGTCGCCCGCGGCCGTCTCGGAGCGGCCCCGTTTCCGGGAACGAGCGCGCTGTACTGGACCGAGGTCGAGTTGCCCGCCCCGGCCGCGGAAGGACTATACGCGTGGTCGGTGAAGCTCGCGCCGGGAGAACTGGACCTTCCTCACGAGCACGCGTCGACCAGTTTCAGCGTTTCGATCGTCAGGCCGCCCGAACACCGGCTCACCATCAAAGTGATCGAAAAGGACACTGCGGCGCCGATTGCGAATGCGCAGGTGCGGCTGGGCGTGTTTCGAGGCGCGACCGACCAGTCCGGGCTGGCGCAAGTCGACATGCCCCGAGGTGTCTACGATCTCAACGTCTGGAAGATCGGGTACGAGGCTCCCACCAGGACCGTGGAGTTGAACCGGAACATATCGCTCGAGGTGGAGGTTCTTTCGGTGCCCGAAGAGAATCCGGACGCGGCGTGGCTGATGTGAATTCCGGATTTAGGGACTCGACGATTTTCGCCAAGACCGGCATGCTTTGCCGCGTCGCGCGCAACGGCCCCCAAGAGGAGCCGATCGAAATAATGCGGCGCGGTGGGGCGGCAACATCTGGGAGAGGTTCAATGAAGGTCTTTCATGGGGCGCTGATCGCCGCCGCTGTCGTGGCGGCCGTCGCGGCTCCCGGGGCGCTGGCGCAAGCTCCGGGCAATCAGGCCGCCTATGTGGTCACCTATATCGAGGTCGCGCCCTCCGCCGAGGCGGACGCGGTCAAGCTTCTCCGGCAGGTCGCCGCCGCAAGCCGCAAGGAGACCGGAAACCTGCGCTATGACGTTCTCCAGCAGATCGACCGCCGCAACCAGTTCGCCATCCTGGAAGCCTGGAGCGATGCGAAGGCGTTGGAAGCCCATGGCGCCGGTGCCGGCATGAAGGCGTTCCGCGGCCACCTCGATCCGCTGCGCATCGGCTTTTACGACCAGCGGCCCGACACCGGCATCGATTTCGGCCCGGCCGCGGAGCCGGCGGGCAAGGACGCGATCTACGTGATCACCCATGTGGACGTGACGGGTCCGTTCAAGGACGAGGCCATCGCCATGATGAAGAAGCTCGCCGCCGACAGCCGCCGGGAACCCGGCTCCGAGCGTTACGAAGTGTGGCAGCAGAACAACCGACTCAACCACTTCACCGTCACCGAGACATGGAAGGACCGGCCGACGCTCGAAGCCCACGACCTCGCGGCCACCACCCGGGCGTTCCGCGAAAAGCTCGGCCCCATGATGGGCGCCCTCTATGACGACCGGCGCTACGGCAATCTCGAGTGACGATGCCCTTCTCGATTGGCGCTCAATTTCCCGCCTTCTTGAAATATCGCAGGTCCGGCGGCGCTTGGCCCTTGCGGACCGGCATCAGCAGGCCGTCGGCGCTCAGGAAGTAACTCTGCGTACCGATGGCGATCATCGAGCGGTTCTCGGTGCAATAGCCCTCGGTCCAGTTGGGACGCGGATTTGGAACCAGCACATATTTCTTGTCCACGGTCCAGGGCCGCGTCAACGCATGGTCGTTCACGGTGATTTCGTCATGAAGAATGTTCGGGTCGGCCTTGTCGCGATGGATCCGCTCGATGAAGGTCGATTGATTGTCGAAATGGAGGGGTAGGCCGGTCGCGTCATAGGCGCGTGGGCCTTTGAAGGGTCCGCGTGTTTCGACATTGAGCACGTCATAGACGCCGTCGCCGTCCTCATCGGTCCAGCGGCCGATCGAGTAGCCCGCATAAGTCGGTTCGAGGTCCTTGGGCCAGTCGCGCCCGTCGGTGAAGATTCGACGATAGTGCTCGGCGCCGCCGATCAGGATATAGGTGGTTTCCGGCGTCACGACGAATTCCAGCGGTGTGAATGCGATGGTCATGATCGGCATGCCTCCGGGCATGCACCGGACGGCGTGGTCGAAGAAATTGCCCTCCCCGCCGGTCGCCTGGTCCGCCATGCTGTCCGCCAGGACCTTTTGATACTCCGGAGTCAACGGGGCCTGCTGTCCAAGCCCCCAGGGCTTGGTCTGGTCGAACGAAGGCTGGCCGCCGGCCGTGAAACCCGTGCCGCCATTACCGGTGTCGCGCCCGGCGTTCGGCGGAGCCCACCTCGCCCATGCACCCTTCCAGTCCGGATATTTCGAATCGTCGGCCGCATGGACCGCGCCGGCCATCATCAGCGTGGCGGCAAGCGCAGCGGCGGCAGCGTAGGGCGAGCTTCGCAACGACATGATTATCCTCCCGCATGGTCAGATTCTCTAACCCGGGAGTTTGTTTGTTTATCCCGGTTCAAGCAGTATGAACGCAGTATACACCATTTGCGCCGCGAATGGAATGTCGCCATGCTCCAAACGCAAGCACGGGGCTTCTGTCGTGGACAAAAGCGGAGAAACCCCACCCCCTTCCGGACACACGGGAACGAGGTGCAGCTTCAACGGCGACCTGCCGACGGGACGCGCCGAAGCCCGGCCGAATTACGGCAGCGGGGTGCCCACGGCGGGCAAGCATTTCGATATTCAGAACAAATCCGTCCGAGCGCCTTCATGATCTCGCGGAAGACCATGACAGGGAGGTTGGCATGCGCCGGCAGCGGAATTTCCTTCGATTTGTACGGCCTCACAGCGTGGCACGGCGCGAAGAGCGCGCCCGGATCATGCTCTAGCGCCGAGTTGACTGCGCTGCCTCGCGCGAGCAATCTGTGATCCGTGCGGCACTTCGAGCCGCACGCTGCGGCCATCACAATGACCACGACAATGATCAAGGAGGGCGCCGATGATGGATCAGATCAGACGCAACATTCTGGCAACCGGCGCCGCGGCGACGGCGATGGCCGCGGCGCCGCAAGTGTTTGCCCAGCAGGCCGGGCAGGGAGGAGCTGCCATGTCCTTCTACGAAAAAGGCCCCGTTCACATCCGCTATGAGGAGGCCGGTTCCGGCTTCCCGTTGCTGCTGATCGCCGGCGGGGGATTGAACTCGACGATCTCCAACCTCACCAGCACCGCGCCCTTCAACCCGATCGATGAGTTCAAGGGCGAGTTCCGTTGCATCGCTGCGGACCTGCGCAACGCCAATGGCGGCCAGTCCTCCGGCCCGCTGGAGATCGACCGGCCGTGGGATTCACACACCGACGACCAACTCGGTGTGATGGATCACCTGGGCATCGACAAGTTCATGGTGCTGGGCTTCTGCATCGGCGGTCCCTTCATCTGGAATCTCTTGAAGCGGGCGCCGGATCGTGTCGTCGCCGCCGTGCTGGCGCAGCCGGTCGGTTTCCGGCCGGAGAAGCCCACCCTCCTCTACGACGGCAGCATGGCCGGCTGGGGTCCGGCGCTGGTCGCCCGCAGGCCCGACATCACGATGCAGACGGTCGAAAAATATCTGACCAAAATGTACCGCACCAACCCCGACTTCGTCCTTACCGTGACGCGCGATTTCGTGCGCAATTGCCAGACGCCGGTCCTGATCCTGCCGGACGACATCCCGGCGCATCCTTACGCGGTGGCCATGGAGTCCGCGATGCTCGCGCCGAATGCCGAAGTGAGCATGTTCCCCTGGAAGGAGCCCAAGGAGCGGATTCCCCTGGCGGTGCGCCAGATACGTTCCTTCCTGCGCGCGCATCGGCCTGCTTCCGCTTAGAGGTTTCGGCCCGATAAATCCTTCTACCCGCCGAGCCGTTCCTGCCCAGGCAGCTCGCCAAGTTGACTGCGCTGCCGCGCGCGAGCAATCTGTCATCCGCACGGCACGCCGGCGCTTCAAGCCGCGCGTGCCGCCATGATAATGATCAGGGAGGGCGCCGATGATGGATCCGATCAGACGCAACATATTGGCGACGGGCGCCGCAGCGACGGCGATCGCCGCGGCGCCGCAAGTGTTTGCTCAGCAGGCCGGGCAAGGAGGAGCCGCCATGTCCTTCTACGAAAAAGGCCCCGTTCGCATCCACTATGAAGAGATTGGTTCCGGCTTCCCATTGCTGCTCATCGCCGGCGGGGGATTGAACTCCACGATGTCCTTCTTCACCCGCGGCGTGCCTTTCAACCCGATCGCGGAGTTCAAGGGGGAGTTCCGCTGCATCGCGTCGGACCTGCGCAACGCCGAAGGCGGCCAGTCCTCAGGCCCGCTCGAGATCGACCGGCCGTGGGATTCATATTCCGACGACCACCTCGGCCTGATGGATCACCTGGGCATCGACAAGTTCATGGTGATGGGCTTCTGCATTGGCGGCCCTCTGGTCTGGAACCTCTTGAAGCGGGCACCCGATCGGGTCGTCGCAGCCGTGCTGGCGCAGCCCAGCGGATCGCGTCCGGAGAAACGCGAACTCTTCTACGAAGGCAACATGAAGAATTGGGGTCCGGCGCTGGCCGCCCGTCGCCCCGACATCACGATGGAGACGGTCGACAAATTCCTGACCAGGATGTACCGCACCAACCCCGACTTCGTCTTTACCGTGACGCGCGATTTCGTGCGCAATTGCCAGACGCCGGTCCTGATCCTGCCGGATGATATCCCGGCCCATCCTTACGCCATCGCCATGGAGGCCGCGATGCTCGCGCCGAACGCCGAAGTGAGCATGTTCCCGTGGAAGGAGCCCAAGGAGCGGATTCCCCTGGCGGTGCGCCAGATACGATCCTTCCTGCGGGCGCATCGGCCTGCTTCCGCTTAGACGAGGCCATCGATGCGATGCCGAGGAAAGGCGAGAAAGGGCTGGAGAAGAGGCAAGAGAATAGGCAAGAAAAAAGGGAGGAACCAATGAAGCACCCGTTCACGACTGCGCTCATTGCCGCCGCGTTCGCGCTGCCGCTGGCCGCCGGCGCGCAGGAGCGCTACCCGACGCTCAGTCCCGGCCAGCTGAGCCCGGAACAGAAGGCCTATGTCGAAAGTCTGCAGAAACCGCCGCGCAACAACACCACCGCTTTGAAGAACCCGCCCTTCAAGGTCTATCTGCGGAGCCCCGAGCTCGCCGGCAAGCTGGAGGCGGTGTCGGACTATGTGCGCTGGGGCACCGGGCTGCCGCCGCGGCTGACCGAGCTCGCGATCATGGTCACCGCCCGGCAATGGTCGAACCAATGGATCTGGCGCGGCCACTATCGCGCGGCGGTGCGCGGGGGTCTCGATCCCAGCGTCGGCGCCGACATCGCCGCCGGCAAGCGTCCGGAAAAAATGAAGGAGGATGAGACGGTCCTCTATGACTACGCCACGGAAATGTATCGCGACAAGGCGGTGTCGGACGCGACCTATGCCGCTGCCCAGAAGCAATTCGGCGAGAAGGGCCTCATCGACCTGGTCGCAACCATGGGCTACTACGACACGGTGGCGATGACGCTGATCACCGCCAAGGCCGTCGCCCCCAAGGAAGACGACGTGCCGCAGCTCGCGGCGCTGGCGAGATAATCGCGAACTGCAGGCTTCAGAAGTCGAGGAGTAATGGTACCCTCAACGTACAGGAGAGAGGTCTCTATGGCACAGACGAGGAAAATTCCCGCGGAAGCGGTAGAACTGTACACGCGGTTTATTCATGGCGAGATCAGTCGTCGTGACTTTTTCAACGAGGTGCAGCGTTTCGCCGTCGCCGGTCTTACTGCCACGGCGATTGTCGAAGCGTTGATGCCGAACTACGCCTTGGGGCAGCAGGTTCGCAAGGACGACGAGCGCATCAAGGCGAGCTATGAGACGCTGCCCTCACCGGAAGGGAACGGATATATCCGGGGCTATCTGGTGCGGCCGTTCAGCGCCGATTCACGCGACGCGACGCCGGCGAAACTGCCTGGAGTTATCGTCATCCATGAGAATCGCGGACTGAATCCGCACACGGAGGACGTCGCACGGCGCTTTGCCCTGGAGAATTTCATGGCATTTGCGCCGGATGTGCTTACGTCGGTCGGCGGTTATCCGGGTGACGACTACAAAGGCGGCCTGCTATTTGCCAAGATCGACGGCGCCAAGCGGACCCAGGATCTCCTCGCCGCCGCGCAGTGGTTGAAATCGCGTCCGGACTCCACCGGAAAAATCGGCGCAACCGGCTTTTGCTTCGGCGGCACGATGGCCAATACCTTGTCCGTTCTGCTGGGCCCGGATCTGGCGGCGGCCGCCCCGTTCTACGGTGGCGCGCCCAAGCCGGAAGACGTGCCGAAAATCAAGGCGGCCATCCTCATCCACCACGGCGCCCTCGATAAGGGGTTGTCGGGGGCCTATCCCGCGCAGGAAGCGGAGCTGAAGAAAAACAACATCCGGTACGAAGGCCACATTTATCCGGATTCGGTTCACGGCTTCTTCAACGACGCGACGCCGGAACGCTACAACAAGGCGGCGGCCCAGCAGGCATGGACGCGCACCATCGAGTGGTTCAACCAGTATGTGCGGGGATCACAGGGATAATCCGATAGGGTCGGAGTGGTTCCGAAGCCGAACCTCTTGAGGCGATGGCATCGGGACCACCTCTGCCCTGCCCGCCATGGCCCACCGACACGTCCTGCACCGTGGCGTTCCGCTCGCCGCCGGTCCGACTCACGCCGGGCAGACTTCCCCCTCACGTCCCGGCTTGACAGCGCCGGCAAGGGATAAGCTATTCGCCGGGAGGCGGAGCGGAGCAACGCCATCCGTTCCGGTCCAGTTTCCACGGTGGGGGATCACGGGTGTGCGGCATTGCCGGTTTTCTCGACGCGAGCGCAGCGTCCGCCGCTGCGGAGGCGATGGCGCGCGTCGAGGCCATGACCGGCGCGATCGCCCACCGCGGTCCTGACGACAGCGGCACCTTCGTCGATGCCGAGGCCGGCATCGCGCTCGGCCACCGGCGCCTGTCGATCATCGATCTGTCGCCGCTCGGCCACCAGCCGATGACCTCCGCCGACGGGCGCTTCGTGATCACCTACAATGGCGAGGTCTACAATTTCGCCGAGCTGCGCGCGGAACTGGACGCGCTCGGCCATCGCTTTCGCGGCGGCTCGGATACCGAGGTGATGCTCGCCGCTTTCCTCGCCTGGGGGGTCGAGCGCGCGGTGACCCGCTTCGTCGGCATGTTCGCCATCGGGCTGTGGGATCGGCAGGCGCGGACGCTCCACCTCATCCGCGACCGCATCGGCGTCAAGCCGTTGTACTGGTGCTGCCACCGCGGCGTGGTGCTGTTCGGATCGGAGCTCAAGGCGCTGATGGCGCACCCGGCCTGGCGTGCCGAGATCGACATCGAGGCCGCCGCCGCCTTCGTCCGCTACAGCTACGTTCCCACCCCCGCGACGATCTTCCGAGACGTGCACAAACTCGCGCCCGGCACCATCCTGACGGTGCGGGCGGGCGAGGCGCCGCGCATCGCGCCTTATTGGCGGCTGCGCGATGCCGTCGACGGCGGCGCCCACCATCCCTTCGGCGACGAGCGCGAAGCGGCCGACGAGCTCGAGCGCATCCTGCGCGACAGCGTGCGCGGCCGCATGATCGCCGACGTGCCGCTCGGGGCCTTCCTGTCCGGCGGCATCGACTCTTCCACCGTGGTCGCGCTGATGCAGGCGCAGTCGAACAGCAAGGTCCGCACCTTCTCGATCGGTTTCCGCGAGCCCGCCTATGACGAGGCGCAGCACGCCAAGGCGGTCGCCGCCCACCTCGGCACCGATCACACCGAGCTCTACGTCACCGCCCGCGAGGCGATCGACGTGGTGCCGCATCTGCCCGAATGGTTCGACGAGCCGTTCGCGGATTCCTCGCAGATCCCCACCTATCTGGTGTCGGCGATGACCCGCAAGCACGTCACCGTGGCGCTGTCCGGCGACGGCGGCGACGAGCTGTTCGCGGGTTATCCGCGCTACCGCATCGTCGACAAGGTGTGGCGCCGCCTCGGCATGGCGCCGCGTGGGCTGCGCGGCGCGCTCGGCGCGGCACTGGGCAAGATTCCCGAGCCCGTGCTCGACCGGCTGTTTGCGCTGGCGCCGGCGCAACTGCGCCCGCTCAATGCCGGAAGCAAGGTGCACCGGCTCTCCCCGCTGTTGTCGGCGCCCACGGTGGATTCGCTCCACATCGAACTGGCGGCGATCTGGGGCGACGAGCGCCGGCTGGTGCCGGCATCGACGGGCGCCTGCCGCCTGCGCGCGGAGCCCGATCTCGCGGACACCGTGCCCGATCCGGTGTCGCGCATGCAGTATTACGACACGCTGACCTATCTGCCCGACGACATCATGACGAAGGTCGACCGCTGCTCCATGGCGGTCGCGCTGGAAGCGCGGGAGCCGATGCTCGATCACCGCCTGGTGGAATTCGCCTGGAAGCTGCCGCCGCGCTTCAAGTTCGACGACGGGCAGTCCAAGCGCCTGCTGCGTCGGGTGCTCCACCGCTACGTCCCGCCGGAACTGGTCGAGCGCCCGAAGATGGGATTTTCGATCCCGCTGGCGTCGTGGCTGCGCGGCGACCTGCGGCCATGGGCCGACGATCTGCTGGCGCCCGCCCGCCTCGCCGCCGACGGCATCTTCGCCGCGGCCGAAGTGCGCCGCCTGTGGGACCAGCACCAGACGGGCGCCGCCAACCGGGAGAACGTGCTGTGGAACGTATTGATGTTCCAGGCGTGGAAGGCGCATTACCGGCTGTAGACCAGCGCCGTCATTCCGGGGCGCGCGTCTTCACTTCGCGCGAACCCGGAATCCAGGCTGCGGTGATGTTGGCGAGGCTGTCTGGATTCCGGGTTCCGCCTGCGGCGGCCCCGGAATGACGATGAAAAATCTACGAACCGGAGCTGCAGATGGCCGACGATGAATCGATGTTCCCGCGGATCGCGTCGACGCGGTCGACGCGGCTGTCGAACTGGGTGACGCTGGTCGAGAACCGCGTCGTCGCATCGGCGCGCGACGAAGGCGCGATCTATCATTCCATCGACACCATGGACTATGTCTCCGTGCTGGCGGTGACCGCGGACCGCCGCGTCCCCCTGGTCAGGCAATTCCGCCCCGCGGTGCGCCGCTTCACCCTGGAATTTCCCGGCGGCATGCGCGATGGCGACGAGGCGCCGCAGACGAGCGCGATCCGCGAATTGGCCGAGGAGGCGGGCCTCGCGGTGGCGTCGGTCCAACCGCTCGTGACGATGATTCCGGAGTCCGGACGCCTGGGCAACCGGATGTGGACCTTCTTCGCGCGCGACGCGGTGCCGATACCGGACTGGCGTCCGGAAACCGGCGTCGAGCACATGATGGTCAGCATCGCGGACCTGTTCGCCGCCGCGCTCGACGGATCGTTCGATCACGCGCCCCATGTGGCGATGCTTGGCATGGCGGCCATCAGGGGATGGCTGCCGCGGCCGGCGTGAGGGCCTCCTGCGCCTCAGCTCTTGACCGGCGCCTTGCGTCGCGCCCCGTCCGGCGCGGTGCCGCCGGAGCGCTCGACGATGCGGGTGGTGGAATGGCCGGGCACCAGGTCGACCAGGATGATCTCGCCGCCGTCCGCCTCGACGAGCTCATGGCCCACCACCGTCTCCTTGCGGTAGTCGCCGCCCTTGACCAGCACGCTGGGCCGCAGCCGAGCGATCAGGTCGAGCGGCGTGTCGTCTTCGAAGATCGCGACGAGGTCGACCGCCTCGAGCGCCGCCAGCACGCCGGCGCGGGCATGGATGTCCTGGATCGGGCGGTCGGGACCCTTGAGCCGCTTGACCGAGGCATCGCTGTTGAGGCCGACCACCAGCCGGTCGCATGCGGCACGCGCTCGTGTCAGCACATGGACATGGCCGGGGTGTAGAATGTCGAAGCAGCCATTGGTAAAACCGATGCGCAGCCCCGCGGCGCGCCATTCGCGCACGCGGTCGGCGGCGACGTCGGGATCGAACGCGATCTTCTCCTCGGCCGCGAGCGCGGCGGCCGGCAGGATGCGCGCGCGCAGCTCCGCCACCGTCACCGTCGCGGTGCCGCGCTTGCCGACCACTACCGAGGCCGCCGCGTTGGCCGCCCGGGTCGCGGATTCGAAATCCGCGCCGGTGGCGAGCAGCGCGGCGAGCACCGCGGCGACCGTATCGCCGGCGCCGGACACGTCGCGCACCCGCACCGGATAGGCCGGCACATGCACCGGCTCGGCGCCGGCTGCCTCCAGCAGCATGCCCTCCTCGCTCAGCGTCACCAGCACCGCCTGCGCCCCGGCGGCGGCGCGGATCGCGGCCGCGGCTGCGACGATTTCAGGCTCGGTCCCCACCGGCATGCGGGTCGATTCCGCGAGCTCCTTGCGGTTCGGCGTGATCACGGTGGCGCCGCGATAGACCGAAAAATCCGTCCCCTTGGGATCGACCACCACCGGCTTGCCCAATCGCACCGCCGCATCGAGGACGGTGCGGATCAAGCGCGGCGTGAGGACGCCCTTGGCATAGTCGGACAACACGATCGCGTCGGCACGCGGGATCAGGGCGGTGACCTCGCGGACGAGCCGCGCTTCCATGTCGCCTGAGACCGGCCTCGCCACCTCCCAGTCGGCCCGCAGCAGATGCGCCGAATAGTGCTCCGAAACGAACCGCACCTTGCGGCTGGTCGGACGGGTCGCATCGACGACGAGATACGGCTCGATCAAGTCGAAACCGGCGATCGCAGTAACGAGAAGGTTCGCCGCCTCGTCGGCCCCGATCACGCCGACGAACAGGCAGCGGGCGCCGAGGCCGGCGAGATTGCGCGCCACGTTGCCGGCGCCGCCGATCACCTTCTCCTCGCGCCGCACCGCGATCACCGGCACCGGCGCTTCCGGCGACACCCGCGACACCTCGCCATAGACGAAATCATCGAGCATGAGGTCGCCGACGCACAGCACGGTGCGATGGGCGAGCTGTTCCAATGCGGTTTCGTAATCGAACATCAGCGATACCGGTCCGGACGATCAAGATACGAGTTCACGTAGCTCTTCACCGCCACCCCGATCGGTGTGAACGGGGTGGAATAGCCGGCCTGGCGCAGCTGATCCACGCTGGCCCGGGTGAAATACTGGTAGCTGTCCCGGATGGCGAGCGGCATGTCGATATATTCGATGTTCGGCCCGCGGCCGAGCGCCGCGAACAGCGCGGTGATCATGTCCTTGAAGCTCGACGCCACGCCGGTCCCGACGTTGAAGATGCCGCTGACGCGGGGATGGTCGAGGAGCCACAGCATCACCGCGACGGTGTCCTCCACATAGATGAAATCGCGCCGTTGCTCGCCGTCGGCGATGCCGTCGCGATGGGACTTGAACAGGCGCACCGCCTTGCCCGCCTTGGCGTCCTCGAAGCGCTTGGCGACGAGGCTCATCATCTCGCCCTTGTGATACTCGTTGGGCCCGAACACGTTGAAGAATTTCAAGCCGGCCCATTGCGGCGGCAGGCTCGCGCCGTTGCGCGCGCGCTCGATCACGGCGAGGTCGAACAGGTGCTTGCTCCAGCCGTAGAGGTTCATCGGCTTGAGCCGCGTCAGGGCGTCGAGCGAATTGTCGTCGGCAAACCCCGCCTCGCCATCGCCATAGGTCGCCGCCGAGGAGGCGTAGATGAACGGCGTGCGCGACGCCGCGCACCAGTCGAGCAGCCGCAGCGGCAGGCGGAAATTGGTGTCGATGACGAGGTCGCCGTTGGTCGCGGTGGTCTCCGAGATCGCGCCCATATGGAAGACGGCGTCGAGCTTGCGGCCCGCGAGCCAGCCGGCCAAGTCGGCCGGCGCGACGAAATCGGCGAGCCGGCGCTTTTGCAGGTTGCGCCACTTGCCTTCGGAGCCGAGATAATCGCTCACGGTGACGTCGCCGTGCCCGGCCTCGTTGAGGCGTGCCACCAGGTTGGATCCGATGAAGCCAGCCCCGCCGGTAACCAAGAACATGCCGTGCCCCGAAACGGTCCGAGCGGCCGCCGCTCTCCTTTGCCCTAGTCCGACCGCCATCGCAACACCGCCTTCCCGGCGTGTCGACGCCGGCGCCGCGGCCGGTCTATAAGGGGCGTGGCGGAAACTCCGGCCGGCGGGTTAATTCATTGAAAGCGAACGCTGATTCACTCGGCAATGGAAAGCCGCCGGCGCCCGGCGGCGCGGCGATCCTGATCGTGCCCTATATGTGGATCGGCGATTTCGTGCGTTGCCACAGCGTGGTCCGCCTCCTCAATGCGCGGTTTCCCGGCCGCCCGGTCGACGTGCTGACCACGACCATGGACGCACCGCTCCTCGACTACATGCCGGGCGTGCGCAAGGGCATCGTCTGCGACCTGCCGCGCAAGCGCCTCGCCTGGTCGCTCCATCGAGCGCTCGCCGCCCGCCTGCGCCTGGAGCGCTATGGCGACGCCCTGATCATGCCCCGGACCTGGAAGGCGGCGCTCGCCCCGGCCCTGGCGGGCATCCCGGTCCGCACCGGTTTCATCGGCGAAATGCGGTTCGGCCTGATCAACGACCTGCGCCGGGGCGAAAAGGCGCTGCCGCGCATGGTCGACCGCTGTGCCGCCCTGGCATTGCCGAAAGGCGCCGTGCTGCCGGCCGAGTGGCCGCATCCGCAGCTCGTTGTGCCGGACGAGGCGGTGTCGGCATGGCGCCAGCGGATGGGACTGACCGATGGGCGGCCGGTGGCGGTGGTGGCGCCGGGCGCGGTCGGCCCATCGAAACGATGGCCGGCGGCGGCTTATGCCGCGCTCGCAAAGCAGATCGGCGAACAGGGGTTCTCGTTGTGGGTGATCGGCGGTCCCCAGGAGAAGGACCTGGCCGCGGAGATCGGCGCCGGCTTCCCGTCCCGCTGCCGCGACCTGACCGGGCCCGACCTGCGCAACGCGATCCTGGCGCTGGCGGCGGCCGATGTGGCGATCTCCAACGATTCCGGCCTGCTCCACGTGGCGGCCGCCCTCGGCACGCCCTCGATCGGGATTTTCGGCCCGACCAGCCCGTGGCATTGGGCGCCGCTCAATCCGCTGGCCGCCGTCATCGAGCCCAAGACCGAGGTGCCGTGCCGGCCCTGCCACAAGCCGACCTGCCGGTTCGGCCATCATCGCTGCATGCGCGACATCCCGGCGGAGCAGGTCGCCGCGGCGGTGCTGGCGGCGGTGGCGCCGCAGCCGGCTGGCTGAGTTGCTTCATCCGCCGCCAAAAGCTACCAGATGCCCATGACCAAGCCCGACAACGCGGTCGCCGCGATCCATTTCCGCCGCTCGCTCGAGGCGCTCGAGCGCGCTGCCGGCGATGCCGGGTTCATGGGCGAGGTGCTCGCCATCGCCGCCGCCTGCGAGCGGGCGCTGCGCGACGGCGGCAAGCTGCTGCTGGCCGGCAATGGCGGCAGCGCCGCCGACGCCCAGCACATCGCGGGGGAGTTCCTGTCGCGGCTGCGGTTCGACCGCAATCCGCTGCCGGCGGTGGCGCTGACCACCGACTCTTCGGTGCTCACGGCCGTCGGCAATGATTACGGCTACGACCAGGTGTTCGAGCGCCAGGTCCGCGGGCTCGGCCGGCGCGGCGACGTGTTCATCGCGATTTCGACCTCGGGCAAGTCGCCCAACGTGATCGCGGCGCTGCAGGCGGCGCGCGCGCTCGGTGTCGTCACCGTCGGCTTCACCGGCACCGCGCCCGGCGCCGCGGTGATGCGTCCGTTGTGCGATCACCTGCTGGCCGCGCCGAGCGACGACACGCCGCTGATCCAGCAGCTCCATATCACGGCCGCCCATGCGATCTGCGAGATCGTCGAGCGCAACCTGTTCAAGCCGTAGTCCGTAATTAGACCGGGCGTCATTCCGGGGCGGTGCTCCGCACCGAACCCGGAATCCAGACAGCCTCGCGGTCTGCGCCGCAGCCTGGATTCCGGGTTCACGCGAAGACGCGCGCCCCGGAATGACGGTGCTGAATTGTGTGTCGTCGATCGCTCAAGATGCCCCGAGAATCGAAATGGCCGGGACGAGCCCTCCCGTGGAGAGGTTAAACCGTCTTAGACCGTATCGGTTCGCAACAGACCGAAAACCACTGCAGCATCCGCATTTATGGCCTTTTAGAATGTCCTTTTCAGACCCTTGCGGTTCGCCTTAGACCGCCCATATGTTTATAATCGGCGTTTATAATTTCGACGTACTATTGGATCGAAACCCATGGGCCAGATGACACCGACAGTTGCCAAGAACTACGTGCGCGCTTCGAAGGGTGCGAAACAGCGCATGATCCCTCACGGTGCCATGCCGTGCCTGTACCTGCTTTGCCGCGACGGCAAAGGCTACTGGGTTTTGACCCGCCGCGACAACGGCCGGCTGAGCAAAAACGGCAAGCCAGCTTACAAGTGTCAGTCGCTCGGCAAGATCGCGGACCTGTCGCCAACGGACGCCCGCAAGAAAGCGATGGCAATCATGTCCGGCAACGCGACCAGGAATGGCCGCCACGCCGCGGCTGTGGGCGAGTCGTTCGCCGAAGCCGCCCGCAATTGGCTGGACGATCACGCGGGCGAATGGAAGGCCCCCAGCGAGCTGCGGCGCCGGGCAAATTATCTAGGCGTCGGCGACAGTCCGACTTTTCCCAGCATGCGCCGGCTCCTCGATATGCCGTGCGCGGCTATCACGTCTACGGAGTTGGTCGCCGATGCGTTGCGGCCATTCTGGACCGGCCCCCAGTGCAAGCCCGGCTATTTGGTGCGCCTCATGATCGAGCGCATCCTGAGCGCCGAGGCGATCAAGCGTCGCAAGCCGAACGATCCGGCCTTTGCCAATCCGGCCGCCTGGGATGGTGCGCTGGAGCACTTTCTCTCGAACGAGAACAAGCAAGGCAAGCCACTCGCGTCAATGCCCTGGCATGACGTGCCCGCGTTCTATGCGGCCACCACCGACTCCGCCATGCGGTTCATGATCCTCACCGCGGCGCGCCGTGGCGAGGTCATTGGCGATGAGAACGGCAAGCCACCGATGGATTGGTCGGAAATCGACCTGAGCGCCCGCATCTGGACGGTCCCGGCGGAACGCATGAAGGCCGGCAAGGCTCACGTGGTCCCGTTGTCGGATGCGGCCATCGGCTGCCTGCCTCTCCAGGGTACCCACGGGCACCCCGGTCAGGGCACTGGGCAGGTGTTCCCCGGCACCCCGAAGCAGAATATTCACAAGTTCGATAAGCTGCGAAAGGGCACGGGCATCACCTCGCACGGTTTTCGTTCGAGCTACACAGATTGGGTCACCGACACCACGGGCGACGATACCATTGCGCAACTGGGCCTTGCCCATGCGGTCGGCAACAAGGTGTCCCGCTCCTATCGGCGCACCACGGCCCTGGACAAGCGCCGGGAGAGCCTGGAGGCGTGGGCGAATTTCGTGACGGGCCGAGGCGGGCAGTATGGACGAAATTCGTGAGTGGATCAGGGCAGCAGAAGAGCTAGCGCGGATGACCCGCCGGGAGATCAACGACCTGGACGCTGTCAACCTCGCGGAGTAAGAACCGACAAGTCGCCATCATTCGTAATGATGGGGTCGGGGGTTCGAATCCCTCTTGCGGCACCACGCAAACAGTTGATATTATTTGTCTATTTCCATCTGCGGAAGCTGGCGCCGATCCAAGAATCCGCCCGGGGACGCGCGGGGGACGCGCGGGGGACGCATTGTAGTTCGGTGCCTCCGCGGTCGCTTTACTGCGAGGTCAGTCAGTTCGCTTGGCTCGCCATACCCGCCGCATGCAGCTAGTCGAGCAAGTGCGCTTGCGAAAGTTCACGACGCACGGGATCATGCAATGTCCGCACCCTGGGCACGTGATGGCGAGCCCGATCTCGCGAGCGCGCTCGCGCTGGTCGGGCGTGAGGCATTGCGTGCAAACCGGGACGGTCGCGCGCATGTCACTACGAGCCGCGTAATCGTCACCTGGAACCATATAGAGATCGGCATCGGCGGCGAAGCGAGCATCACAGTGTCAATCGGCGTCCAATTTTGACCCACGATCGGCGAGCTGTCCCAGCAGCCAGGAATGAGGAAGGGGCAGTGGCCAAGTGGGATCGACCACAAACTTTGGGGTCGCGCCGGTCTTGGAGGTTCTAGCGTCGCCGGGAGCAGCATCGCCGCTTTTGCGTGTTCACGCTGCTTGTGATTGCCGCGCTTGCGTTGGCGTGACGCATTTCTGATGGCCGTCTTTCATCAGGGCGAGCATGTCGTTCGCTTGCTGCCGAGAGAGCGTCCGCCACTTGACATCTTCCGGGATCGTTTCGACGAGGCCGGGATCGATCGGATAGCCTTCGAGGAACTGCGAGGCTCGACAGAGGTCATTCGCGACGGCAAGCAGCCGGGCATGAGTGACCGATTCCCCCTCTACAATGACGGCACCCCCGTCACGGAACATAAGCCACCACAATGTCATCGGACCCGCCCCCCTGCGCGCTGAGAATCATTCACGATGGGATTAATTTCGCCCGGCGGATTTTGGGCGATCCCGGTTCTTTTCGATGATTCTCCACGCGTAGCTTTGCCAGCCGATCCTCCGGACGATTTCTCCGCCCGTTAATCATGCCTTCGTTCTCTGAATCCGACATTGCCGCGTAGTCACGCGCGCGCCTTTCGCGCCACCGTGTCGGTTTCACGCCGCAGCGCCGGCGCCGGCGGCCGTTTCCCGCCGGCCGTCACATGCCGGTCGATGAATCGCTTGGCGGCATCCGTGAGATCGTCGTCCGCGTCGAAGGCTCGTTCGGGAATTTTCCGGGGCACCAAAAATATAGGTAAGCAGTGCTGTCCGGATTTCGGTTGCGTTCCCGGAGGTCCACCCGACACCGCAGCGGAACCCGCAGCGGCCCGCAAAGTTAGGTCTGAGCAGGGACGCCCCTTAAGCAGCCCCTGCCCGTCGCTGACCGACTTCGACCTTCCATATCGATTCACACCCGGAGACATTCGATGGCTGAGAAGAAATCTCACGAGGGCGAGCAGAAGCTCTCACGTGATCAACTCGCAGAGCTCCTGAACGAAGACCTCTCGCGCGAATACCAGGCCATCATCTCCTACGTGGTCTATTCCCAAGTGCTCAAAGGGGCCGAGTACATGAGCATCGCTGATCAACTCGAGCTGCACGCCGCGCAGGAGTTGAAGCACGCCCTGATAATTTCGAGGCAAATCGACTACCTCGGCAAAATGCCGTGCGTGACTCCCAAGCCCGTCCGGACTTCGGAAAGGGCGAAGGAAATGCTCCGCTTTGATCTGGAAAATGAAAATGAAACGATCCGGAATTACCGCGAGAGGGTTCGGCAATGCGAAGCCCTCGGCGAATTCGCCATGGCGGAACAGATTCGGCAGATCCTTGTAGACGAGCAAGACCACCAAATCGATTTGGCGACGGCACTTGGGGAAGACGTTCCGGATGTCAGTAGTCCAGCGTGATCGTCTGAAGCGACAGGATGGCCGACTCTGTCAAGGTCAAGGACACGGACAGCCCGGCGATGCGGCGGGCGCGGGCGGGGACGTGGTGACCCCCGTTCCTGACGAGCCATAAGCGGGTCTTCTCGCTGGTCTTGGCCAGC
>Ga0302326_10005936_pt1 | contig 27607 bp, 20 predicted proteins | sample Palsa_T0_3_FD_202264 | JGI IMG/M metagenome (GOLD analysis project Ga0302326, IMG submission 202264) | Peat permafrost microbial communities from Stordalen Mire near Abisko, Sweden - Palsa_T0_3 | ecosystem: Environmental > Terrestrial > Soil > Palsa > Peat permafrost | place: Sweden: Abisko... | reverse complement strand
GGAACAGATTTGCCGGCAATGGACATCGTGCTGGCGGCGCGAAAAAGTGAAGCTGACGTCGTTTTGCTCAGCCTTTCGTCCGCGCCCAGCTCCGAAGTGGTGAACGATCTCGGCTACATCGCCCGTAAGCTACCGCCGGCTACCGCTCTCTGGCTCGGGGGCGCGCCAGAGCTGCACCTGGACCAGGCAACTGCGGGTTCTCGCTGGATGGTGTTGCGGGATTTCTCCGCGTTGGAACACCAGCTCGCCGCTCGCGGGGGAAGATTTTAGCGAGCGCTACGGCCAATCATGAAACCCGGGTTCTTTCATCGCCGAGTGGTTGCACCCGTTGTCGCCCTTCTTACCCAGGGAGTCACGCCGGAGAGGATTGCCTTGAGCCTGGCTTTCGGGATTGTGCTGGGCATCTTTCCGGTGCTCGGTTCAACCACCGTTCTGTGCGCGGCCGCAGCCGTGATTTTCGGGCTCAACCTGCCTGCAATCCAGTTGGTGAACTGGCTGATCTATCCGATGCAGCTGTTGTTGCTGGTGCCGTTCATCCGCATGGGGGAGAAGCTCGTTCGGGCAGCGCCTCTGCAGTTGTCTCTAGCGCAGATTTTGAGCATGGTGCGCGCCGACACGCCGCATGCGGTGTCGACGCTGTGGCTGGCGGAAGTGCACGCCATTTTCGCCTGGTTGCTGACCGGTCCGCTCGCGATTTTTCTCCTCTACATCCTGCTGTCCCGAGTGCTTCGCCAACTCGCATCCTCCTGCGGGTTGCGGGTGAGGGTGGAAGCCTAGCTCTGAGGAACGGGTTCCGATGACACGAATCCCACGAATGACGAGCGTCCGGTTGGCGGGACTTCTTCCCGCCCTGACGCTCGGTGCGCAAATCGCGGGCCCGGCGACGCCGCACCCGGCTGGGAAGCCGATCATCGAGTCGGCAGACTTTGAGAGCAACGGGTGGAAATCGACGCGGTATCAACGGCGGAACGTGCTTCTTTCTCCGCCTGCCCCAGACACAGATCGAAATGGACTTGCCGTTGAGCTTCCCCGCCTGGCCTCAACCCGATGCAGGTCTCGCTCTCGATATCCTTGCCACCCCGACTTTGCCGGACATCATCGAAGGCGAGGAGGTAGAGATGGCAGCAATCAAGGAGCTTCAACGGAACTAGCTCACTCCCGACTCCGGACAGCGCCAATTCCCCATGGATGAACTGCAACAACTAGCTGATAACCCCCGCACAACCGTAAGGTGCCCGGGACCGCCCGATCCCGCTGGCACCTGCGTCGTTTACTGGATGCAGCGGGCGCAACGGGGCGTGGACAATCCGGCACTCGAGGTGGCAGTTGAGGCCGCCAACGCGCTGGGCAAGCCCGCAGTCGTATTTTTGGCGCCCGTACCTTTTTATCCGCACGCCAACCTTCGCCACTACCGCTTTCTGGCCGAGGGCATTCCGGACATCGCCGAGTCACTCAGAAAGCGCAATATTGGCTTCGTGCTGCGGCGATTCCCCGAGCACAGCCTCATCAAGTTCTCTGACGAAGTCAGGCCGTCGCTCGTCGTCGGCGATGAAAATCCGATGCGGGAACCCGAGTCCTGGCGGCAAACAGCAGAGAAGAAACTCAGGATGCCGCTTTGGACGGTGGACGCCGACGTGATCGTTCCCTCGAAACTGCTCGAGAAGGCACAGTACGCGGCGCACATCATCAGGCCGCGATTGCAGGCACATCTTCGACGGTTTCTCGTGCCGCAGAACAATATAAAAGCAAAGGTAGCGTGGAAGAAACCGGCGGGGCTGCAATCGCTCGATCCGCAATTTGACATCACACAAAGCTGGCCGCTCGATACCTCGGTTGGCCCGGTGTCGGGCTTTCGCGGCGGAACGAAGGAAGCGCTCGGACGTCTCGCCGAATTCATCAAGCATGGGTTGCCCACCTACGGCGCGAACCGCAACAAGCCGGAGGTGGTGGGCGGTACCAGCCGGCTTTCGCCCTATGTGCACTTCGGGCATCTCAGTTCTCTCACCATTGCTCTCGCCGTGAAGAATGCCGACGCGGCCACGGTGGAAAAGGAAGCGTTTCTGAACCAACTCATCACGTGGCGTGAGTTGGCGGTGAACCTCGTCCGATTCAATGCCAACTATGACAATTTCGAGTGCGCCGAGCCGTGGGCGCACCGCACGCTGGCCAACCACGCGAAAAACCATCGCCCGGTGCTCTACACCGAGAGGCAGATGGAGCGAGCGGAAACCCACGATGCACTTTGGAATGCAGCGCAGGCGCAGATGGTCACGACCGGCTGGATGCACAACTATGTGCGGATGTACTGGGCAAAAAAGATTCTGGAGTGGAGCCCATCGCCGGCACAGGCGTACCAGATCGCGGTGCGACTGAATGACAAGTACGAATTGGATGGGCGCGACCCCAACGGCTATGCAGGAATTGCGTGGTCGATCGTGGGAAAGTTCGACCGTCCCTGGTTTGAACGACCAATTTTCGGGCAGATTCGATATATGTCCGGCGCGAGCACGGGGAAGAAGTTCGACAGCAAGAAGTATATTCAACGGAATCCACCGCTCTAGGAGTGGCTTGTTTCACGCAGGCTCACAGGCGGAATATTGTAGATCGTGACTTTGAACCACCATTGGTGACGCCATGTTTCTGAAACTCTATTGCATTGCCCTACCGATTTTCTTTGGCCTGGATATGCTGTGGCTCGGCGTGGCAGCAAAGAACTTCTACACGAAACAGATCGGATGGTTGCTGGCTCCCAAGGTCAATTGGGCGGCCGCCATAGTCTTTTACCTGCTCTTCCTGGCGGGCCTGGTGGTTTTCGGCATTGCTCCGGCCATCGAAAAAGATTCATGGGTGCGTGCACTCGCACTCGGAGCCTGGTTCGGTCTCATCACCTATGCGACTTACGATCTCACCAATCTCGCCACGCTCAAGGATTGGCCGCTTGCACTGACCGTGGTGGACATGATTTGGGGCACGATATTGGCAGGCTCGGTATCGGTCGGAACCTACCTCATCGCGCGCAAGCTCGGCCTATGAACTACTTCTCGACATTGGGTGTCGTGCTTTGGGGATACATGACCCTGTGGTTCCTGATCTCGTTGATCAAGCGAAGGAACGATGTTGCCGATGTAGCTTGGGGGTTGGGCTTTGTCCTTCTGGCCTGGACATCTTTCTTTCTATCTGGCGGGTCGGGAGCGCGAGGCGTAGTGGCGGGCATCTTGGTGAGCATCTGGGGCCTGCGTCTGGCATGGCACATTCAAGCGCGCCATCGGGGCAAGCCGGAAGATTTCCGCTACATGGACTGGAGACGGGAATGGGGCGGGTGGTTCTATGCTCGTTCGTACGCCCAGGTATACCTCCTGCAGGGCGCGTTCCTGTTCCTCGTCGCATTGCCGCTGCTTCTGATCAATCGCAGCCCCGGAGCCACGTTGGGTTTGCTTGAAGTCATGGGCGTTTGCCTCTGGCTGTTTGGATTCCTCTTCGAATCGGTGGGGGATGCAGAACTTGCGAGGTTCACAAGCGATCCCCGCAATCGGGGCAAGATACTCAAAAGCGGGCTGTGGCGGTACACCCGACACCCCAACTATTTCGGAGAGGTCCTGCAGTGGTGGGGCATTTGGCTGATATCGCTCGGTCTTCCGGGGGGCTGGTTGGGCATTGTCGGGCCCCTCACCATCACCTTCCTGATCCTGAAGGTTTCCGGGATTCCAATGCTTGAAAAGAAGATGGCGGAGAATCCTGATTTCGCAGAGTACAAAAGAACAACAAGCGTGTTTCTCCCCTGGTTTCGAAAGAGATAATTCGGTTCCGACCGATTCGCTTAGGTTCACGAGACGGATCGTGGCCCTGGCGTTCTCATCTGATTCCGGTGGCCGTCCGCTCTTCCTGCTGACGAGAGGTCGCTCACCAAGGGTGCGGATGGAAGGGTTGGCGACGGTGGTGGCTCGGCCCGAGCGAAAAACCTTGTCCAACAAAAAGCAAAGACCCACTTGACTCCGACCGGCCTTCTCACAGAAGGCCTTTGCACCAGCTGAGGATCGCAAGTGCAATGGCGGAGGTTACATCAAGTCAGTCGGGCTGCCGCGAACGGGCGCATCCTGGGCAAGGATCATTCTTGACGTAACGATAGAACCGAGCCCGTCCTCGGCTAGTCCAATAGGGAGCTTCGTAGTCGTCCATACCCGGCCCCGTGCGCATGAGGCTGAAGAAGGCGTGTCGCGACGGTCTGATCACAATCCCCACATGCCCGGGCCATACCACCAGATCGCCGGGTTGAGGCCGCGAGACTCGTTGAAAGCTTTCGACCCCGGCATAGAGATCGAAGGAACTAGCGTAGCCGTAGGCGAAGCCAGCCCGTTCGTAGATTGCATGAACCAGATGAGAACAATCGCGCCCGGAATATAGACGGACTTTGGAATCGAGTGCAGCAACGATCACGGACAGACGGTCGTCCGGATTCAGTGTGAGATCGGTCTTTCGCCCTTGTTTCCCATTCGCGCCTTGCCGTACGGTGCTCGAAGCTCGGGTTTGCAGCGGTTCTTCTTGCGCCCACGAGACGCACAGAGCAAGTCCACAAAGCAGGGTGGCGATCGCGGGTTTTACGCGAATCCGCATCGTCCAAGTTTGATGCGGACTTCGCTTGCTGAGTAGGTTACGATTGTGCAGGGGTGGTTACGAACAAGACACTCCCCTGCGCACAACTCCGATAGCGGAGCAATGATTCATGATTGACGATAACAGGCGTCTCTCCGAGTAGAGGAGATCCCGATAAGCGGTAGGTTTTCCTTGGCTGTTTCCGCCGTTTCCAGCTTCGTGCCCGTGTCGGTCCAGCTGGGCATCAACGGGATGGCCCCCCCCTCACAGACCCCAGCATCGAGATTTCCCGCGGCGGGTTCCTCAGGCGCGTGACTTCGCTGCTTAAGGCCAGGGCCACAAATCCGAAGTTGCAACCGAGGGTAGCGGCGGAGCAGGGCGTTGTAGTTCTCCCACGTCAGCCGCGACCCGCGCGTTCGGCGATTGAGCCACTTGTACCAGAGTTTGCAGGTTCCCGATGGAACTGCCCTAGAATGAGCGCCCGTCCGGGTCTGTGCGGGGGGCACCGGGCAACCGGTGTCCCTATCGCGATCGCCAGCCATCCGAGTTCAGTGAGCGATATTGACCATTCTTCTTCTTCAAACTGTGCAATCGTTCCCATCAACGAAGGCCCTCAAGCCTTACCGGCTGTTCGATGCTCGATTTTGTGCCGGGCAAAAGCCGGAAGTTGGTAGTGCGCTACTTTGATTCAAAGTAGCGCACTACCGGAAGTTTGGACGGGAAGTTAGAGGGCCCCCAGTCCGACTGACCTTCGCTTGCATCGGATTGGAAGTCGCTGCAGCAGCAAGAAATTCAGGCAAGATTTCCCTTTGCACGACGAGATTCACAACCGCTTCGGTCCTGAAACATCGAAGTTCGGGCAAACACGATGGATGTCAGGAAACAGGAAAGGATTGGTATGGCTCCTACCGATTCGATGGGGAAAATGGAGAAGAAGGATGGGCTTTCGCTTACCACGTACGGCCAGTCCATGGCCCTGAACGCGGATGAGAAGGCCGCGTCCCTTTTCAAACTTTACGGCTTGACGCGTGGAGAAGCAGCGTTGGCCGTACATCTCCTGCAGGGAAAATCGATCGAACACGCCGCGGCGGAACTCTCCATCAGCCGTCCTGCCGCCAGAGCTCACCTGAAACGCATCTTCATGAAGACTGATCAGCACAGCAATTCCGAAACGGTCGCCTCCGTTGGCCACGACGTCATCCGGCTCAAGTCCGGTGAGCAAAGAGGGTTCGATGTCGCCGTTGCTCCTGACCCGGCTGGCCGAAATCGCAGCGAGGCTGTCCGTTTGAGAGAAACCCGCGGTGTAGCGGAAGCCGGATGCGCCCCTGGCACATAACTGTCGAAAACAGGCGGACTCAAGAAGTGCAATGGCGATTGTGCAAGACACGGAGGACCTCATGCTGTATATCCTGCGCCTGACCGACGGCGACTGCATCGTCGCGCTCGCCTCCGACGAGCAAAGCGCCGGACAAGCTGCGGCGAAACTCTACCCGCAGCATACCCAGGACATAATCAGCGTCCGTCCTCTTGACAGCTTCGCAGTTCGATTCTCTCCCACCGAAGATGGAGGTCTGGAAGTCGCTCACTGGGCCGACGCCGCTCTGGACGGCATTCTCAGCAACGAATATCCGCTGCTCAACGAAGCCTATCGACGCGCCAACGCCGAGCCATTCACCACCGTGCTAGATTCCGACGAGCCGATCCTGGCGCGTTTGAAAACGGAATTTGAGCGTAACACCGACATCATTCGCCAGGACCTTCGCCGCGAACGGCAGCGATTCGAACACCACGAAATCGTGCCCAAGTCCAAGACAGCATCCCCACAGAAGTAGCGGTTCTCTCCCCAAAAATGACTGTCTGGGCGGCTTTTCTTCGTCCATATGCCAGCGTACAAGAGTTCCCGAGTGATCAATATTGCACAGTCCTCAACTCGCCAAAAGGCTACGCTACTCCCGACCCTCGAACAAGGCGTCCGGGAGAGGATGGCCGATGAGCGACAATCTGGTTTCAAAAGCATTCATCCAGTTTCTGAACACTGCGTGCACTCATTGGGCTATGAATGCTTGCGCTGACTGCGGTTCAAGGTTGGAATATCGAAATTGCACGTTCTTCTTTGAAGGGCAGACTTGGGAAATTCCACTTCCCTTCTGCGTCAAGTGCATTCCCATTTCACACGACGTCCAACCCTATGAAGCCTAGAAACTCGGAATCGAACCAACCTGATCGGTCGACTCATTTTGGTGATGTGAATCAGGGTTATTGGCCTAGGGTTTCAGATGTGCCGAGGCGCATCGTTGAGATGTGGCCGTACGTCTTGATTTTCATCTCGCTGGCAGGATTCGTATACCTGTTTGCTGGCGCTCGTTAGAGTCTGTACGAGGCAATCGGCCAGCGCGCGACTGCGGCAAGTTCAACATCCGCCCTTGCGAACTCCTAGCCTGCAAGGCATCAGCCGGAAAGTGTCAGTTGGCTACTGTAACTTCGCGTACTCCGCCTTGGCTTCCTCCAGGATGGGAATATCGAATCAGCATCCTTCCAAAGCGCAAGAAATTGCTTGTAAGCGCACTCGCCCGAGCCACGCCCAGCGCGCCAACGCTCCAGTCCAGCAGTTCCATTCAGGAGTTTTGTGATGCGCGAACGAATCGTGCTTCTAGTCGTCGTGCTTGCTCTGAGCGTGTACGCCTGTGCTCAAGAAGGCGCTGTCGAACGTGGTTGGACAGATAAGAACAACACCGCGATGTACGCGGCTTATATGCTCCGGGTTGCGTACAACGAACAGGGGTATTTGGGAGCAAAGGTTGAAGTAAGGCAGGCCGGAACCAACCGAATCCTCGTGGTGCAGTCGGGGCGGATATGCCACGTCGAGCGTTTCGATGTTTCCGGGCTAAGCGATCTTCCAGAGGAGGCCATGACCGACTCGCCGAAAGCGGGTGACGTGTACTCGCCCGACCGCATCAATGAATGGATCGCTACTCTTAAGAACCAATACAACAGGGCACTCAGTTGGGGTGTGCGATGCGATCATGCAACTGCCGATTGCAGGATTGCAGTAGGACCAGATGTGCACCACGCCCCTGAGCCGAGGTCTTCACTTGTCGCAAACAGTTAGTACTTTATCGCAGGTCCCGCCGAGCAGGAATCAGGCGCAGATCAAGGACAGTGGCGGGACTTGCGATAAAGTCTGTCGCCAGTTGGGCCTGACTGCTAAACGTGTCTCCGATTGCGCGAGTGGACGATTCTTTCGAACGAAGCTAAAACGGGCGGTGCTTCAATCATGATGACGAACAGAAACCAGACCGGACGCCACGCGGGATAGGCCCTTAGAACGACGACGAATATGGTGACATGCACGATGAGAAAGGCCGAGAGTGCGAGCCAAAATCTCCCAATTCTAAGGTCACGCTTGTGTTGTCGGAAGAAGACAAACCACAGCAGAAAACAAGTCCAGAAGGTTAATCCAATCCATCGTTCGGGAACTTTTATACCAGTCTTCGCAGAAACGATAACAACTGCCGCGATGACCAGCAAGCAAATGATGGCGATTCCAACTAGCTTGGCAGCCTCCAAGATGAAGCTGACGAAGCGCCCCCGCTGGCGATTGTGAGTAGCTGTAGTATTCATCTGGCGACTAGAGAAACACTAGCGAAGAGGATTCTTTGCGTAAACAGCGATTACACCCAGAATCCGGTCGTTTAATCGGATGGCAGAGGGATCGCCCGGAGCGCTGAAACGGTCCGATCAACAGAGAAGCCGGGGCTATCAAGTCCCATTCGATCAGTCGTGATGCGGACCAGATGTTGAGTAATGGATTCGTCCGAAGCGCCAGACGTAAGAAGCTCAAACACTCCATTTACGTACATTCCGTACTCGCCACGAGCCTTAGGGACCTTATTTACACCGATGGGGTCCCAGACCTCCCAGAGCACCCGATCGATTTCCTGCTTAACTCGTCGTGCTGCATATTTCTCCATTGCGTACTCCAAAGGAACATTCTGCCGGAGCATAAGTGTTGTAAACAGGGTGATTACACTTGTAGCCGTTGGGTTACGGGTGCTCTCGGGATTTCGCTACCCATCAGCTCGTCAAGAACAGCAGGAAGAATCGGTTCCCTAGTTCGCTGTCAGCTCGAACACGGCGTGCAATGACGAGGTTGAATCTTCTCCCGCCCAGACATCAAACATTCCAGGCTCGGCGCCCCACGTCTTGGTTTGCGGGCTCCAGAAGCTGAGTTCGTCAAGGCCGAGAGGAAACGTCAGAGTCTGAATTTCGCCCGGCTTGAGCGTGACACGCCGGAAACCTTTCAGTTGCCGAACCGGACGGGAGGCCGATCCAGCCCGCTGATGAATGTAAAGCTGGGCAACGGCATCGCCTGCACTCTGGCTTGTATTGGTCACATCCAGCGAGACCTCGGTGCCCGTGCCGGTTGCGAAGCGATTCTTGCTCAGCCGCAGATTGCTGAATTTGAAACTGGAATAGCTCAATCCGTAGCCAAAAGGGTAAAGCGGCTTGGTGGAGAGATCCCAATAATGAGAAGTGAAGTCTGGCGCGTCTTCGGGATCGTGCGTGAGATTGTGGTTGTAGTAGATCGGCTCCTGACCCGCGACGCGCGCCCAACTCACTGGAAGCTTTCCACCTGGGTTGACATCGCCAAACAGTACGTCCGCCACGGCGTTCCCGCCTTCGGTTCCCGGATACCACGCCTCGAGAATTGCCGGCACGTGCTCCGAAACCCACACCATGTCGAGCGGCCTGCCACTCATGAGCACGAGTACAATCGGTTTGCCGGTTGCGGCGATGGCCTCAAGCGTGTGCTGCTGATCGCCCGGCAATGTGAACGACGCCCGCGAAGCTCCTTCTCCGCTCATGTTCGTCGCCTCGCCCATGGCGGCGACCACCACATCAGCCCGGCTGGCAGCGGCTACGGCCTGGTCGCGCGAGTCGTTCAGTTCTGCTTCGGTTGCAGGTGGAGGAGATTTCGTCCCATTGAACTGATCGAGTAATGACGGATACTTCCGCTGCAACCTCGCCCCTGATACCACTTCGATCTGCGCACCTGTCCCCAGCTTGTTCCGGATTCCCGCCACCAGTGACACCGGATGTCCCCTGCTTTCGCCCCCGAACAGCCCTTCTACTGTCCAGCCGCCCTCCATTTCGTCCGCGGAATCAGCCAACGGGCCAATGACAGCGATTTTCTTTACGCTTTTCGAGAGCGGCAGAATATGGTTTTCGTTGCGCAACAAAACCATGGACCGCCCAGCCAGCCGGCGCTCCAGATCCCGACTCGACTGGCGCGTCAGCACAGCCTCTGCCCTCGTCTCATCCACGTAGGGATGCTCGAAAAGTCCAAGGCGAATTTTCGCCTCGAGAATCGGCCGCACCGCATCATCCAGCTGTGATTGCGTGATCCTGCCCGTCGCCACAAGCTTCGGCAAATTCTCGATAAAAGTCTTGCTCGCCATATCCATATTGAGTCCGGCCGACACTGCTCGATAGGCGGCGTCTTCACGGTCGTGCGCGAAACCGTGCGTCACCAGATTCCCCACTGCAATCGCATCCGAGACCACAAAGCCCTGAAATCCCCATTCCTGCCGCAACACGTCATGCAGCAGCCAACGGTTCCCCGAAGCCGGTACATCGTTGAGATCCATGTACGCGCTCATCAGGGTCGCCGCACCCTGCTTCACCGCCGCGTGAAAAGGCTCGAGATAAACATTGCGCAGCAGAACCTGAGGAATGTAAGAAGAATCGTAATCGCGTCCCCCCTCGGCTGCGCCGTAGCCTGCAAAGTGCTTCGCGCAGGCCAAAATACTTGTATTTCCCCAGCTTCGGCCCTGGAAGCCGCGCACCTGGGCGCGCGCCATCGCCGCCCCCAGATACGGATCTTCACCCGCGCCTTCCACAATCCGTCCCCAGCGGGCATCGCGCGCGATATCGAGCATGGGCGCAAAAGTCCACTGAATGCCCGCAGCGCGTGCATCCTCAGCGGCCACCCGTTGCGCTTGCTCCTCCACCGCCGGATCCCATGAAGAAGCCATCGCAAGCGGCACAGGAAATATCGTACGGTAGCCGTGAATGACGTCGAAGCCCACCAGCAAAGGAATATGCAGGCGCGACTGGTCCACGGCAATGCGCTGCAGACGGTTGATCTCGCTCACCTCAGACAACCAGAGGATGGACCCCACGCGGCCCTCCCGGATGTCGTCATCAGGTTTTTGCTCAGCCAGGCCCTTGATGATCATTCCGGACTCCTGGTTGAGCTGGCCAGCTTTTTCCTCGACCGTCATCTGTTGGAGCAATGCGTCGGCGCGGCTTCGGATTTCGGGGTCGGAGGAGGGCTGCGTTTGTGCGTTGAGAGCGGCTGGGGCAGCGAGGAGAGAAAGCGTAACCGAAATGAATACGGCCAAGATTCGGGTTTTCATGGGTTAACGGCTGACCGATGCCGGCAGCAACAGATTCTACGCCAAACGAAATTGAATTTGCCCCGGCTGTTGCAACCAGATTGCGCGCAAACCCCCTTGCACGTTCGAATGGACGCCAAGCTACTTCAAACGCTAGATTCCCACTCTGTTCCGGTGACGCGAAACGCGCGCGCTCATACGATAGCCGACCAGTTTCCACTCGCAACCCTTAACAATGCTGCCCGCGGCGTTCCCCGACGTGCCGGGTTCGCACCCGTGCTCTAGCAGCCAAAACTGCGCGTCGGCGGCGTGACCCGGTGATCTGATCGGGCCAGCGCAATTCAGGACGTCATCGACCGCGAGGGACGCAACATGCTTCTGATTCTCAGCCAGGAGTGCGGCCCTGATCTCTACTGTTGAAGGGGCGACCTTCAAAACAACGGCTGTTACCGACACTGGAACACAGGCGCGGAGGGGGAAGGAGACAAGCCCGGCATGATCGGGCGAAGCGTTTCACAAACGCCATCACGCCGCTAACTTTTCAGCAGTTGTGACGGCCTGCTCGGTCGGCGATCGCCAGAGCAACGCGAGAGCAGAGCCGGCATAGATTACTGCAGCCAGCGCGATCAGCGATTTCAGCCCAAACCACAACGACAGGGATTCGAGGAGGCCCCCGGCCAGAGATCCAAAAAGATTCGAGCCGAGTGCGCTTCCTTCGAAATGCGCTTTCGCAAAGCTGGAGACAAAAATGATTCCGGCAAAGAAGACCGGGAGGCAGAGCACAATCGTGGAGGCAAGAGCGCGCAGCGCGAAAGATTCGAAGAATAGTCTGTCGAGCGGCACGACAAAAGTGATGAAGAGGGAAACAAACAATCCGGCATAAGCCCATGGCAACCGAATCTTGGAGAAGCGCTGGTAAACCAGGTTGGCGGCGACGATTAGACAAAGCAAGCCTGATACAACGATTGAGTTCACAACCCAAGTCGTTCCGAATAGCAGCGCCATTCGGCTAACGATCTGAGCTTCGAGGAGCATGAATCCCGCGCCGAGTAGCAGAAAATGGAAATTCACGTTGCCTTCCGTGCGGCTCGTCTGTCGGATAAACCATCCGAAGGTGACCAGCACGGCAATCGACACCAGAATGATGCTGAGAGGTAGGCCAGGCGCGTGCTGATAGAAGTAGGGCCAGTCATCGGTGGTTAGGCGTGCGGGCTCCATCGCGATCCCTGGGTGGTCGCGAACAAAACTGGCCAGGGCGGGATTCGACATCGCCTGGTCGATCCGCCGGCGCGAGCCGCAGACAAAAAAGCGCCCGCCCGTATCGTACAATCCAGACCGAGTCAGAAACTGCACCGGGTTCTGGTTAAACGTCGCTCTCATTAGACCGTCGAGCCGACCGGCAATCCAGGGATTGCCCGCCTGAAACTTCACGACAAAAACTCCGTCTGGCTTTAGCAACTGGACGGCTCTCGCGAGCGCCTCGCGGGTGTAGACGAAGTTGTCGATGCGAATGTTGGAAAAATTCGATGAGGTGGTGTGCGAGTCGAGCAGAGAGAAAACGATGAGATCGAAACTGTCCTTACTGTTCTGGATATAACTGCGAGCGTCATTCAGGACAATCTGCGTCCGGGACGACTGGTACGGGTGTTCAAAATGGAGGTCCGAGCCCAGCTTGAGAATGAGCGGATCGATTTCCACTGCGACCACACGGCCCGCTCCGTTGCGCAGCGCAGCGGCCACATCGTTACCCATGCCCGATCCCAGCACCAGCACCGAGGGGGGCGCGTGATAGAACTGATACGGCAGGTTGTAGGCACTCCATTCCGCGGGGCGCTCGCGGAATTCGTCCGCATGAGACTGAACAAACTCGGGCGAAAGATCGACAATCTTCTGATACCAGGAGTCGTTGGTTCTGAGCGTATACGTCGTGATTGTGCCGTTCTCGTAGTTTGCCTGTAGATCGATTTTCTGATACGGCGACCAGTACGTTTTGCTCTCCCTGTGCGGGACGCTGAGCACGAGGACACAGGCCAGGAAGCTCGCGCCCATGAGCCATCGCGCTTGCGGCTGGCGCCAGAACACGATGACGGATAGGACTCCGGCGATGAGCATCCATACAGCCGGTGGCTGATATAGAAAGCACAGAAATGTGTAACCGGCGATACCAGCCAGGCTGGCAATCACGTTCACGGTGTACGCCGTCACTCCGTCGGAGGCGTTCTCCAGGTACCACCCTACCAGTTGTCCGGTGGGGACAAACATCATTGCAATCACGGCAAACAGCGGAACCATGACAGCCAAAGCGAGGAACATGCCCGGCCAACTGGTGGGCCCGGCTGGCACGCCCCAGATGTGTACTTCCGTACCTCTTCCCAACATCTCTGGAAGCGCAGCCACGATCTGACGCACCGAGGACAGCGGGACGGTTAGGATCGCGGTCAGGACGAGGATGGGCGCGATCAGGGCAATCAGCTCGACCCGTCGGCGGCTTAGATAGCAGCCTAGCCCAAAACCCAGAAAGCACGACACCAGCACCAGATTCTTGAAATAGGCAAAGACGCGGATCTCGGAAGAGATCCAGCGAATCATCAGCATTTCGAGAAAAAGCGAGAGCAGACTAGTCAGTGCTAACGCACGATAGCTAAACCCGCCGAGTTCCTCCGGAGTGGTCTCCAGAGAGCGAAACCAGTTAGCGGTTCGGGCAGGGCGATCCTGATAAAGCGTAAACAACCAGTAGACAAGACCAATCAGAAGACAGGAGATCGCAAAGAGCAACGCGAGCAGGCTGGGCGAGTGGGCGAGCTTCTCCATTGACCACCAGCTTTCCTTGTCGTGTGGAAATGGGACCGATTATATACCCGTACCGTTCCCCGGGTGATTTCCTATCTCTCCTGCATGTCACGCCCATACTTACGGATGCGGATAACCCTCGGCTCGCTTTTGGAGCACGAGGAACAAACCGTTCCCCGCACTGGGGACACTCTACATTCTCAAAATCGCAATCACAACTCAGCTTCGCTCGGAAAGCGGGGAGCATGTCATACCGAAGCGGTTGGTCTGTTTAAGATCGCGATGACTTCATTCCCTCTTGTCGCCAGACGACTCCATGGCATACGAAATCGAGCCGGCATCAAGACCGTTCGCTCCCCGCCCAGCAAACGGCTTTCATGATGAAGGCAGTGCTCGATGGCCGGTGCGACCCCGCAGCCAAAGTGTCGTCTGCTTTGGCAATGGACGACAACCAGGTTGAATTGACCTAGCAGTGCCGTCCCTTTTTGCGCAGAGCAGGCTCGCATCCATGGTTTCTGGTTTCCGGTTTCCGGTTTCCGGTTTCTGGTCTTTTGCGGCCTCAATGCAGCTTGTAAAACGTGGCAATCGCAATGACTTGCTCCCGAATCTGGTTCTCGGCATCGGCTCTTTGGCCATCCGCAACGGGGACCTCTCGGCTGGTGCCGTCGGAGTTCAGTTCGTAGGCGTAGTCCCGAAAGTTGACGCCGTCGGCAATATAAAGAAAACGGCCATTGCGCGTCAGCAGCCCGTAAACCGGGGCATAGCTCGATGCGAGCAGGTAGGAATCCCGCAGATAGGGTCTCTGTTCCCGCAATGTGACCGTAAACAAAGGTCGCCCAAACAGAGGATTGTTGACCACCGGGCGTTCGCCAAGCAGGTAGTAAAGAGAAGGAGTCAGGTCCGTGAGAAAAGTGACGGCATCGGGATCGTCCTTGACGCCGGTTCGCAGCCAGGTCGGCAGATGGACCAGGAGCGGGATGCGCACGATCTCGGGGAAGATTGTGTAAGCATGGCCCCATCTTCCCAGCTCTCCCAGCGAATCCCCGTGGTCGCTGGTGACCACGATGACGCTGTTGTCGTACATGCCGTTCTTCTTCAGCGTATCTAGGAACCCGCCCAAGCAGGCATCGATCTTCTGGACGCGGGAGGCATAGGCAGCATCGAATTCAGGCGGAAAGCTGGCACCGTCAGGAACGGAACGCCCTTCCCGGTCAATCACAGAAACGTGGATATTTTGCGCCTGGGTATAGACAAAGATCGGATTATCCGTGCCGGACACCGATGACAATCTCTCGGTCAACTCCTGCAAAGTGCTGCACAGATCGTAGGACATCGCGCCGACGTGCTCGTCGAGTTCAGTGATGTTCGGTGATGCAGGCACCACCTGATGCAGCACGTTGTCATTGCTGATCCACTCATGATAGCGGTCGACGTCCACCAGCTTTTGCAGCGCGTTCATGGGGCCGAAGGGCGTCATGTACTGCTGATGCAGCATCAGGCCGCCAACCCAAATCGACGGCTCTGAAAGTCCGGTGCCTCCATAGTGGGTGAACGCGTTCTGGAAGACCACGCTGTCATGAGCCAAGGCATTGAGGGCGGGCGTGAACTTCACGGCTGCGTTGTAGGGCGCCAGGTAATCACGGCGCAAACTGTCGATGACGAAGAAGAAGATGTGGGGCCTGCGGCCCAAGGATGGAGTCAGTTGGCTGACCAGGCTGATGTCGACAGGGGCCAGATGAATCGAGCGCGGGATGTGGGTATTTTCTGCGAGGAAGGCGTAGAACGAATCGGTAGAACCGTTGGCTTGCACACCGCCTTCGGGGCGAAGCATCTCGTCCACAAAGCGGAACGAGATGTCGTAACCGGAGTACTGTTCGAGCACCCTGCCCATGACGGTCGCGGAGCCTGTTTCCAGAGCCTTGTTCGGCAGCGCGGAGGCCAGGGCCAAGTAACAGCCCAGCACCACGGCTCCGGCGCCGTATGCCACCACCCGCCCAACGCGTTTCACTTTCGGCGTGATGGTGTAGAGAGTGGCGAACGCGATTGTCCAGACGACCATCACGGCCATTTTCTGCACCAGGAACTCCCAGTCGAGGCGGCTCGTCCGAACCGAGAGAATCCATGCCAGCAGTGCCAACGCCGTCAGGAAAAGACCCTGGCCGCTCCAGGCGATCGACCGCAGGACGCGGAACGGGGCGAGCAGCAGGTCAAGGCCGCCATCATTGGAATTCCGCTGCGAGTCCCAGAGCCGGACGCTGATACCGCTGGCGAAACTGACCAGACTCACGGACAGCACAGCAGCGACGACGGCTGCCGGAAAACCGCCGAATGAGAGCGGAGGAAAGATGATATAACGCAGCGCCAGCGCAATCTGCAGGGCAACGATCAACGTCGAACCGAGAGTGGTCGCCTTGCTTTGCCAGCGATCAGGAAGCAACACCGCCGCCGCGCTGACCAAATCGAGCGTGACAAACACGAGAAGAAAAAACAGCAGATGCAAGAGCACGCTCCAAAGCAAAACCAAGGGGCGTTGACGCCAACTGAATTGGAATGTCTGGCTGCTCCAGACGCGGAAGACGACAATCCCAAAATAAATTCCCGTGAGATAAACTGCGGTCTCGAGGCAGGTGAGGAAGGTCTTCGAGCTGTCGGCGTCGGCAGCTTCGGGCCAGGGAATCGTCTTAGCGCCGTGCGCCCAATCCACGGCTGCCAGCCACAGGAGCGGCATCAATGACAAGAGGCACCATCCGAGACTGCTGAAATCGTTCCTAAGATTTGGCAACAGGGGATGGATCAGCAGAGCCGCGCCCACCAGGACGGCGGAACCGGCGAATCCGAGGGCGAGGTAGCGCGAAGAGCCCCCCTTCAGATCAGGCAGAATGGTAAGCAAAGCGGCAACGAGGACCGGCCAGAATAGAATCGAGTGCCAGTGTGACAGCCGCGTGACCCAGGGCAGCAACTCGCCGACATGGACTTGCTGGTAAGTAAAAGGGATATAGCACAGCAGGCAGTAACTGGCGGTGAATAAGACATACGTCAGAAATAGAAGACGCGCCAGCAACACCTGCCATCGGGTGAGTCGCATCCTCTATTTTCTCGCCATCTTGGTTGCTTCCAGGGAATCTCGTTTAGCCCGCGCCCGCTTGTCTGCGGGATCCAATTCGACCAGTCTCGTGTACTGACGCAAGGCTTCCGCGTCGTCATTCATCTGCTCGGCCAGTCGAGCCAGCAGGACGTGGAAGTCGGGATCGCTGTCGGCAAGTCGGACGCCCTTGGTCAGGACTTTTTTCGAAGCTGGGTAGTTTTCCTGGCGCAGGTAGTACATGCCGAGTACGAGCAGGGCACCCGAACTGACGGGACTTTTGCTGAGAGCGGGAACGATCACCCTCTTAGCCTCATCCGCTTTGTCCATGCGCAGCCAACAGCGGGCCAGTCCCAGAGTCAGGTCGGTGTAGTTGGGAGAAATGGACAATCCCCTCTGGTACTGTTCCGCGGCCTGGGCCCATTGCCCGGACATTTCCAAAGCATGCGCCAAATAGAAAAGTGAGTCCGTGTTCTCCGGATCGAGCGCCAGACAACGACGGTAAGCGGCGATCGCCTGGGGTTCGGACTTTTCCCCTTGCTTCCAATAAGCCTGGCCGAACTGCGGGCAGGCCTCGATCGGACTGGGCGCATGGTCCATGTACTTTTCCCAATATCGGGCCTCTTCGTCGTATCGCCCGAGGTGGTCGTAGATGTCCGCCAGCCGTCCGATGTAGATGTGGTTGGCTGGATACGCCGCGTAAAGTCTGAGCGTGGGCTGGAGTGCATCTGCGTAGCGCCCCTGATCGACCGTTGACTTACTCAATTCCGCCAACCGCCGCGACTCCTCCTGGCTGAGGTTAACTTTGGATTCCCGGCCGGCGCCGAACGAGCCCCTCCGGTACAGGAATGCCCCACACGCCAGCGCCAGAAAGAGCACGGGCAGCAATACGATCGGCCAGCGTTTTAACGCGGGATGGCTCGAAGGCTTCTCGTCGGGATTTTCAATGTTGGTCATCAGAAGGCGTAATACGCCGTCCCTTCCACGGTATAACGGTTCACCTTGCCGCCGAACTGCTGATCTTCACTGCCCGCGCCCGCCTTAACGTCCGCGTGCCAATTGCCGATTCGCTTGTCGTACTCCACCGTGTAGCGCGTGGATTTCAGGGATAGGAGATCGAGGGTGGTGGTCGCCAGCGCCTTCGAGGCACCATAGCTGAAGCGGAATTCCAGGTAATCGTGGACACCTTCCTCACCAAACAAGCGGCGCGCTGCGAATGCGCCGGTCTTACCCACGCCGACATCATCCGGGGTGAGGTACAGCCGTGCGGAATAGAGCCAGTTGCCGAGGTACTTATAAATCGCGGGGGTGAATATATTCACGTCGTCGGTGAACTGAAGCCGGCGATATCCGGCACTGGCCTCGAAGCCGTGTGTCAGGCTCTGGAACAGATCAGCGCCCACAAAGTACTGGGGATATAGGTTCGCATCCGGCGAACCACCCACGGTCAGGAACGCATAGGTCCCGGGCCGGATGTGAGGATAGAACTCGGCGCTCAATTCATCGCTGTGCTCGCCGAAACGATCGGCGCGGCTCAGTCGCCCGATGGCCGATCCCCAAGGTGTCGGCCCACGCAAACTCAAAGTCGACTCCTGCTGCGAATCAAACACGCTGCTGAACCAGTCATCTTCAAACGTGAAGGAGGCCTCCCACTTACGGGCCTGTGACACCATACGTCGACGCATATCGCGGGCCTCTTGGTTGGAAGGCTCCAGTTGCAGAACTTCGTCGAGAGTCCGCGCAGCTTCCTTTTCGTGACCCTGATTGCGCTGGGCGTGTGCCAGGAACATGAGCATGGCGGGGTTCTGGGGATGACGCTGCAGGGAGGCCAACGCCAGATTTTCCGCCGCACGCGGATGTCCGGACCATAATTCCAGATTCAACATCGCCGGCAGGGCGTCAGAGTGATCCGGACTTCTGTCCAGTACTCGCTGGAGCGCCGCTCGGCCCTCGTCATAGCGTCCTTCCCAGGTAAGGATCGAGCCATACAGGGTGAGAGCATCGCCGTCGTCGGGATCGGTGGCCAGCCGGGACTGCAACAGAGACAGCGCCTCGGCACGATGCTGCGCCCCGCTGAAAGCCAATGCGTGAGCCCGGCTGACTTCATCATCGGCGGCGGCCGGCATGGCGCACATCAGGCCAGCCAGCAGCAAGAGTGAAGCTGCGATCCCCTTCAGCATCGTCTTCGAAGTCCTGATCAAGTTCACCGCATGCCCGAGCCATGCGCGAAGGATGCCCGAAGTGAAGAAGTTGCCCCTTTCCAGCCGGCATAGCGCGACGCTAAGCCGGTGAATCGAGAGCCGAAGACGCAGAAGTTCAGCAAGAAAGAAAGAGTTCGACCGGCAATTCCCCAACCCTGCGATCCGCTTAGACCGACTCAAGAGTTACCTCTATCTAGATGGAATCTCCGGGGGGGAAATGCAATCGCGTGACCAAACAGCACCGCGGGGTGAGCCGGCCGTCGTGACTTGCGATTTCTACGGTCATCATGTGCGCCCGACTTCTGGAAAATCTTCTATGCATCCTCCACGCCCTGAACAACTTGGTCCCATGCCCTCTACTTCATGGGTTTCCGCGAGCCACGGGCTTTCCGCCAGGCAAATTGAGCGTAGAAATGACTGTCACTTGCAAGACGGCATGACGCAGGTGCAAACGGATTCGTTCCATGCTGGGAGAGAACAGTCCCATTGAGGGAAAAGGTCGCGGCGTGGAAACCGCCGAAATGTAACGTGGGGACGACGGGAAGGCGTTGAGGTCCGCCGTCTTGTTGAGATCATAGGAAACGGTACCCGACCGTCGGGGTGGGGATGGCGGCGCTGAGACCGGATACGCCATTAGGCGCGTCGGTTGTCACCACTTGCCGCCGTATCTCAACGATTGCAACTCCCGAGACAACCGAGGTTATGACCGGCAAACGATGTCACGAGCTTTTTTGGGCGAGCGCGGCCTCGACCTCATCTGAACAAAACCGCCGGCGGGGCCGGTACCTTCGTGCTCAAGCGAAGTCCAGGACCGTTCCCTTTATTCCCGGCACGCATTCCGGCAATTGTCTTGCTCACAAGCTGAGTGATTTCTCCCGGCGGAGTGATCTCTATGATTTTGTGCGCTGGCACAAAACTGGCTGCGAGACCCATGTTTACAGGCTTTCGCAGCGCCGGCTGCTGAATCTTTTGGCAACTGCCAAGGCCCAGAAAAAAGCTTTCCAATATTGGCACTCTCGTTGTTAGTCCCTGGTAACAGCGACCGAGGGCAAACACTGAAGTTTTCTATTGCAACGAGGACTGTGCAATTGTGGACAGACAGAAAACCAATTCAAGTCAGATAGTGGGATCACTTCTCAAGTCAGAACTACAAATGCTACCGGTTCTGGTCTCGTTGGGGCCGATCGGGATTCGGGATGGACGGGTACGCGAGCAGTGCGAGCCAGTCAGTTTCAGATTTGTGGCCAGCATGGCCGCGGTGCGGATACTGCCGTCTTCGTTCAGATGTGCGCAAATGGATACTCCAGAACTATTTCACAATCGAGATCCTCTCCCTCCCCCGGAGAGTGTTGGCCATGTCGCAGAGCAGCTGCTGGTGCTCGATAGCCAGCCGCGGGTTCAGGCTGCAAGCAACTCGTTGGTTGCTGCGGCGCTGGCCAGCATCACGCACGCCGTCATCGTCACCGACCCGGAAGGCCATATCACGTTCATGAACTCCGCCGCTGAAAAACTCACGGGATGGCAGCGGAGCGATGCGTTGGGAGAACGCGTGACGGACATCTTCAATATCGTAGACGAACGATCCTCCCAATCGGTGGAGGATCCTGTCACAAAAGTGATCCGCGAGGGCGCGGTCGTCGGTCTGGCGAACCATACGGTCCTGATCGCCCGGGATGGCAGCGAGTGGCCCGTCGATGACAGCGCAGCTCCAATCCTGGACGCCGCCGGGCGCCTCCTCGGGGTTGTGGTGGTTTTCTGTGACATCAGCAATCGACGGAAGGCGGAACAGGATTTGCAGATTTCCGAAGTCCGGTACAGACGGCTGTTTGAGGCGGCGCACGACGGCATCCTTATTCTTGATGCTGTCACCACCAAGGTGCTGGAAGCCAATCCCTTTATGGTCGGTCTGCTTGGCTATCCCAGGGAACACTTCTTGGGAAAGGAGTTGTGGGAGATCGGCGTCTTTAAGGATGCCGAAATATCCAAGCGGGAGATGACAAAGCTCCAAAAGCTCGGCCATATCCGCTATGAGGATCTTCCACTGCAACACAAAGACGGCCGGCATATTCCCGTCGAGTTCGTCAGCAACGTCTATCGGGAGGGCAGGCAGAACGTAATTCAATGCAATATTCGCGACATCACCGAGCGCAAGCACCTCGCCGATGAACTGGCCAGAGCCAGGATCGACGCCGAGACCGCCAATCGGTCCAAGAGCGAGTTCCTGGCGAATATGAGTCACGAGATTCGCACGCCCATGGGCGCCATCCTGGGATTCGCGGAGATGCTGCTGGTCAAGAGTCCGGAAGAGTGCGCCCAAATCGGCTGCGTCCATATTATTCAGCGGAACGCCTTGCACCTGCTCGAACTCATCAACGAAATCCTCGACCTCTCGAAGGTAGAGGCAGGGCAGATGAAGGTGGAGCGTATCTCCTGCGACCTGCCGGCGCTGCTGTCAGAGGTCATCTCCCTCATGCGTCCGCGGGCGGCGGAGAAGGGACTGGGATTTGGCGTCACCTTCGAGGGCCCGATTCCGCAACTGATCAAGAGCGACCCGTTGCGGCTCCGGCAGATCCTCGTCAATCTGCTTGGCAATGCGGTGAAGTTCACCGAATCTGGAAGGATTGATATGTGCATCACGGACGAAGGCGCCGGCGGACCGAATACTGTGCTGCGCGTTGACGTGAGCGATACCGGGATCGGAATTACCCCGGAACAATTCGAACGGCTGTTCCTGCCATTCGCCCAGGCCGACGCATCGATCACCCGCAAGTTCAAAGGGACGGGATTGGGCCTGACGATCAGCCGGCAGTTGGCCAAGCTTTTGAGCGGCGACGTCACCGCCACCTCCCAACCGGGCGTTGGAAGCACGTTCACTTTGAGAATCGACGGCGGCCCCTCTGCCGGTGTGGAGCTCCTTCGAGGTTTGACCGAAGCTAGCTTGCCCGTAAAGTTGGACCAGACCGTGCATGCCGATATTCGTCTTCGCGGGCGCATTCTTCTGGTGGAGGACGGCGCCGACAATCAGCGCCTGCTGCGGATGCAACTGAGCGAGGCCGGAGCATCGGTGACCAGCGCCATGGATGGGCAGGTAGCCGTGAATCTTGCGGCCAAGCAGAAGTTCGATTTGATCCTGATGGATATGCAGATGCCTGTCATGGACGGCTATTCCGCCACCATCGAGCTGCGCCGGAGGGGGCTGACGATTCCGATCATCGCACTCACGGCGTATGCCATGGCGGAAGACCGCGAAAAATGCCTGGCCGCCGGATGCACCGCTTACTTGAGTAAACCTGTCCGCGAGGAGAAGCTCTTGACGACCGTCCATGAGTATCTCAGAAATGATCCTTCCCCTATGCCCGACGACAGTCCCAGAGCAAGCAGCGCCGCATCACCGCCTCCGGCCAGTGACGCCGCCGGTTCCGACCGCATCAAGAGCAGCTTTGCCAGCGATTCACGGATCATGCGGATTGTGCCGGAATTCGTTGCCGGGCTCGCCGCCCACGTGCGCGAGATGATCGATCTTCTGGAGCGCAGCGATCTGGCCGGGCTGGAGAAGGTCGCCCATCAGCTTCTCGGAGCATCCGGCGGATATGGCTTTGACGCCATTTCCCAACCCGCCAGCAGGGTCGAACAATCGATCCGAGCAGGCAAGGACCTTAAATCCATCACCGCCGAGACCAAATCGCTGATCGACGTAATCCGTCGGATCGATGGATATGAGGAATCGAAAGCAGCCGTCGGGGGCTGAATATGCCGGCAACATCGCGTTGCCGCCATTTCAACCCGGCGGAGCAAACCAGAACCTTACGATTCAGTCAAAGTCAGTTCGACTATTTGCCGGTCTAAAAACTATGGAAAATAAATCTATCCTGCTCGTCGAAGACAACCAAATGAACGTGCAACTCGTGCGTGTGCTGCTCGAGGACGAGGGGTACGACTTGCGGTCGGCATTCACTGCCGACGAGGCTTTGGATATCCTGGCTACCTTCAGACCGGGCCTGGTTCTGATGGATATTCAATTGCCAGGCAAGAACGGCCTGGAATTGACACGTCAGCTTCGCTCGAACCGCGCCATGAACGACACCAAGATTGTCGCGCTCACGGCCTATGGAAGCAACGACGATGAACAGATGTGCGTGAATGCCGGCTGTGATGGATACATCGTAAAACCCATCAACACTTCCACGTTCGCCGCGACCATCCGTTCTTTCATCACCAACAGCTTTCGCGGGGTTCCGAAATCGCAGGGCGATGTTCGGGACCTTTTGCGCGATCTGCGCAATCAGTTCATCACGGAAACGTTGGCGGAAGTGGCGGAACTGTTGTCCGCGGAGACCCAACCGGATAAGAGCCGGCTGCTTCGCAGTCTCCATCACTGTGCCGGCATCGCCAGTACTCTCGGAATGCCGGATGTGACAAACCAGGCCAGAAAAACCCAAGCGTCTGTGGAGTCTACGGAGGAAGTGGATGTTCCGGCGGTCAAGGAAGCCCTCGAGGAGCTTAAGAGGCTGATCACCGCGGTAGCAACGGCTCCGGCCTTCGAACTCGCGATGCCGGCTGAAATCGTGAAAACCTTGTCAGGAAAGCGCTTTGGGCTCGCAGGCTTCAGCGAATCGGAAGCCAAGCGGATTATTCAAGTATTGGACCGCACAGAATGTTTCACGCTCTTGATCGACTCGCCTCCCGAAGGTCTGACGAAAGCAGCGGCTGAGCGGTTCGACATCATCCTACTCAATCTCAATGGCGCGGCGGGTTCGGCTTGCCAAAGGAACAGCAGCGCCGGGCTCGACAAGCCGGTTCTGCTCGTCGGTTCGCGTGCCTGTCTAACCGACGACGTGGTTGAGGTTGAGACACCCGCTCGCGATTTCCTGATGACGCCGTGGGATTCTGAAGAACTTCTGGTGCGCTGCTGCAAATTGCTTTCCGGGAATTCGAGAAAAACCGCCCCTTCGGAAAGGAAGGGTCCGGCGCAGGTCGTAATCGCCGACGACGATCCCGCCATCGGGGCACTACTGACCGCCGTGCTGCGTCGAACCGGGGCCGAATGTCGTCTCGCGCGCAGCGGTGCGGAAGCGCTCACCCTGGTTCGTGAGGTTCTACCTGACGTGGTGATTCTCGACGTGAACATGCCTGGAATGGATGGATTCGAGGTGCTGACCAGTCTGCGAGCCGATGACCAGGCGGCGCGCATTCCGGTTGTGCTCCTGACCGCCAGACAACAGGAAGCAGATGTTCTGAAAGGTTTTTCTTGCGGAGCTAGCGATTACATTACGAAGCCGTTCAATCCGCTGGAGGTCACGGCTCGGATCGCGCGGTACCTGCCCCGGAAGAACGTCGCACAGGTGCAAGCCCAGTGAAGACCTCTGAATCGTCGAGAATCCGGGTCTGGGCCAGCATCACCGTGATGATTGGCGTCTATGTCGGTGCGGTCTACTGGGTCTATCGGGCATCGTCGGGGGCTTCTGAGTCAATGGCGCGACTGTTGCCCCTCGCCACAGCTTTGGCGGTCGTTCCCTTGGTTCTCATGACGATACTCGCCGTGCTTTCGATGATCGCGAAGTCGATTCGCTACGTCGCGCGCGTGGGGGCGGTTCGCATTTCTCCCGAAATCAGAGAAACGTTGGCGGGCGTGGTGGTTGGCGATGGCGATCGGGAACGCTTACGGTGGCTCGCCGGTCATTATCCCCGGCCATTCGAAGTGATCTTTACGGAATTCTTGTCCTCGTTCGGAGGCCAGATCAATTCGGAACTCAGCGTTCTGGCGGAAGAACTCGGACTAGTGGAACGCTGGCGACGCGCAACCCACTCTCGCAACTTCTTGGTCCAGAAGACGGCGCTGGCGAATCTAGGGCGCATCGGGCATCCCATTGACCCTGGCTTTCTGAGGCATCCTTTGGAACAAACCCGGATTGAAGCCGCGTGTGCGGCTCTGGCATCCGGATTGGCCGATGCCCCCGCGTTGGTGTTCAAAATGCTGCCGGACCAGAGTCAGCTGGGGCGAATTCTTTTGGCCGACAGCTTGCGTCCTTTCGCCCCCGAAATTTGTGAGCGGTACTTGGCGGACGGAATACGGTCGCCCGACATTCGCCGCGCGAAAGCGAGCATCGATCTGCTTCGCGCGTGGGAGCGCTGGATTCCGATCACCGGTTTCTCCCAGTTGGTGGCCAAGCGAGATATGGATCTTCGCCTGGCAGCGCTCCCGGCGCTGCGCTTTGCGGCCGCCGCGGAGCAAGAGGCCGCGCAAGAGATCATCGACTTGCTAAATCTTCCGGATGAACGCGTCCATGCTCCGGCTGCAAAGGCCGCGGCGGATTTGGGCATTTCGGCATCGATACCATTGCTCATGAAACAACTGCGTCAAGGAGGACCGGTTTCCGCATTGGCGGCCGCCCAGGCTCTCGCCGGCTTGGGCCCGGAAGGAATGGATTTGCTCGAAAAAGAGATCGTCTCCGGGGAGCGCCCGCAATACGCCCTTCAGGCTTTGGAACAATCCCTAGTGGCCGAAAGAGGATAACCCGTGTCTGGTTTTTTCCACGTCATCAACATCGTTTTGGCCGTCATCACGGTTTACGCATTTGTCAGCAATCTCAACTATTTCGTGCTCATGTCCCTCGGTTTTTTCGTCCTACGCACGCAGCGCACCACGGAGGGATCGGTCGAGCGCGATCCTCTATTTAAGTCGAGACTGATGCCGGCCATTTCCATCATTGCCCCGGCTCATAACGAGGAGCTCAGCATCGCGCAAAGCACGCGATCTATGCTGCAGTTGGAATATCCGGAGCACGAGGTCATCATTGTCAACGATGGCTCGAACGACCGGACGCTGCAACTCTTGGTCGACGAGTTTCACCTGTACAAGTCCGCCCGGCAGCCGCTTCACGATTTTGCCACGGCCCCGGTGAATGCCGTGTATGAGTCTCAAAATCTCAAGCTTTTGGTCATCGACAAGGAAAATGGCGGGAAATCCGACAGCCTCAACGCAGCGATCAACTATGCCAGGACGCCGCTCGTCGCCGCGGTGGATTCGGACTCTCTTCTCGAAAGCAATTCGTTGCTCCTGGTGGTGAGGCCTTTTCTCGAAGAGGAGAGCACCATCGCGGTCGGCGGGATCATTCGAGTGGTGAACGGCTGCAAGGTGGAGAATGGGGAGGTAACCAAGGTCGGAGCTCCTCGCACCATGCTGGCAAAGTTTCAGGTGGTCGAATATTTGCGGGCCTTTCTGGGAGGCCGTGTCGCTCTCAGCTATATGAATTCCATGCTGCTCATTTCCGGCGCCTTCGGGCTTTTCCGTCGAGAGAGCGTCATCGAAGCCGGTGGATTCCAGGCAGGCAGTCTTGCAGAAGATCTGGAACTTGTGATCCGGCTTCATCGGATCAGCCGCGAGAAGAAGCGCGACTACAAGATTGTCTTCGTGCCGACCCCAGTGTGCTGGACCGAAGTGCCGGATTCTCGACAAAATCTGAAGGTCCAGCGCATACGCTGGCAGCGCGGCGGGGTCGAAACCATGTGGAAGCATCGCGGCATGCTGTTCAATCCGAAATTCGGAATTGTCGGCTGCTTTGGAATGCCTTATCTTCTTCTGCTCGAAATACTTGGCCCGTGTACGGAGGTCACTGGCATTCTCATCACAATCTTGGGCCTGTTGTTCGGTTTCATCTCACTTACCAGCGCTCTGTTGTTTTTCATTGGCTCGGTGCTATTTGGAACTGTGATCTCCATCAGCGCCGTCCTCCTAGAGGAATTCACCACCAGGCGCTATGCTCATCCCATGGACCTCGCCTCGTTGATTGTGGCTGCCTTCATTGAAAATTTCGGCTATCGCCAGATTAACGCGCTTTGGAGATTCAAAGGCATATTCGACGCATTACGCAGAAAGAAGAAACGAGTGTGGGGCACAATGACGCGCAGGGGCTTTGCTCCGGCAGCCGATCTACAATCGACCCACTGAGTTTTCTTCGTCATTTCCGGGGCGCGCTCGAAGCATAGAAAAATCCAATCCCATGGTGGTTGCGAACCAGGGTTTCGGCGGAGGCATCTTCGGAACCGGCTGGGAGCGCCTGGGTCGCCGCGGCGGAGTGAGATGCGGCGGGTGGCCTCCGAGAGATTCGGACCACTTTTTCCAAGTTCGGGCCCTAGCGATGGCGAATCGGGCGATACCGGCCCGTCAAGACCGAGCATGGGCGGGGACTTGCGCCGGCGAATTGGTTCCCCGATTTTGCCAAGAATGCGGCGAACCTGCCCTGTGCGCGGCGGTTGGCGACGCAATCAACGCGGCTTTTCCGCGGGAGGACGGCTCTCCGCCTTTGGTGCAGTCGGGGGCGGCGCTTGACGCTGCTCCATCTGTTTCTGCTGAGTAGCATGCTTCTGCTCAACCTGCTGCGTTTGCTGAGTGTGGCGTTGCTCCATCTGCTGTTTTTGCGCGTCGTTGTAGTTTTTCGTGGCGGCTTGCTGATGTTCCTTATCCTGCTGCTGTTGGAGTTTCTGATGATCCTGCGTTTGCTTGGCAGCTAGCTTGTTCTGTTGCTGCTGATATTTCTTGTCGGTTG
>Ga0302326_10005933_pt1 | contig 27613 bp, 23 predicted proteins | sample Palsa_T0_3_FD_202264 | JGI IMG/M metagenome (GOLD analysis project Ga0302326, IMG submission 202264) | Peat permafrost microbial communities from Stordalen Mire near Abisko, Sweden - Palsa_T0_3 | ecosystem: Environmental > Terrestrial > Soil > Palsa > Peat permafrost | place: Sweden: Abisko... | reverse complement strand
CGTATTGCTACGGCGCTCGACTTGCATGTGTTAGGCCTGCCGCCAGCGTTCGCTCTGAGCCAGGATCAAACTCTCAAGTTGGATGAGAACTTTTTCCCGGCAAGTCACAACGTTTGACGAGGTCCCACTCTGATCTCCTGAACGATTGCTCGTCCAAGCGACCATAGTGTTGACCTGAAACGTCGACCGCCGAAGTCTCTTCCCTAGCCGCCTCTCTTCCAGAGAAAGCCTAAACCTTCTCCGATCGAAGAAGCGGCCCGCAAGGACTCCGCCGTCCACGTTTCTCTTTCTTCCGATTCACTTGTCAAACATCCCGGAACCTTGCGGCTCCGTCTCCGGCAAACACCGGAGCCGCCGAAACCCACACATCCGACATGACCATCTGCTCATGGCCGGATGAGCGTTCACCGTGTAAACAGTGAGGGGCTTCACAGACGCGCCATCGCGCCGAAGCATCGGCGGCGCGTCAGAGGGGCTATATAGTCTCCGGGTGCCGGCATTGTCAACGCCTTGGTACACAAAATGACGCCCTGTGGACCGCCCGAGCGCCAATTTCCAATCGGGTTCGCGTGCCACGCGGAACCCGGCTCGCGGCGCCGTCCACAATGCACTCCGATCGGGCAAGTCGAAGCCGCGCGCCGCACTGCGGCCACATTCCTCCGCCGTTCTTGCACAATCGTGTCGGGGGACGATGCAATGCGGGGAAGCGCCAGAATCCGATAGCTTTTTGACCCTCACGGGTCCGGTCGATTTGACCGGCCCGGGGCGGGTTTTTGCGGCCTTCGTCGAGACGACAATGCAAATTCGTCCGGACCACAGACGTCGGAACTGTTGCCGGACTTGTTTTCCAGATCGGAAGCCGCGGGACGCGACGGCTTGAATTTGCTCGCGAGTGCAGGGGACGGTGGTTCTTGGACCAAGCTAGGCCGCGCGGCGCAAATCGGAGGTTCGATGCCGAGGCCATTACTCTCGGCAATGAGCCGCCGCTTTCGGTGGACGGAGGCACTGGCGGTCTGGTCGACCGGCGCCGGCTCTCCGTCCAGTGGTTCAGCGGTACCATCCTGACCGGTTTGTGCGGCGCCGCCCTGATGGGGGGCGCCGTTTTTGCTTCCCTCGACGGCGAAACCAATTTTGCCGCGGCGCCGGAACGCGTCGAGATGGCCTTGCGCGGAGCGCTTGCCGGCATCGGCGGCCGCTTGAGCGGAATTCGCAAGACCGACCGGCTCGCGGCAATCACCGAACCAACGGTCGCGCGGCAGATCGTGCGCGTGCCGATCAGCACGCGGGTCCATGAGCGCGAACTGGTGCGCACCCGCTCCTTTGTACGCGTCTCCGGCAACCTGTCGCTGTCGCTTTCCGAACTTTCCGCAAACATTCCGCCGTTCAATCCGCAAAAGCTTCTCGCCGATGGCGTCGCGAATACCGACGATGCGCCGCCGGCGGCCGAACCGGACGCCGAAGTTTCGTTTGTCACCTGCGATTTCCTGCCCTCGGGCCCCAAAGGCAAGGTTACCTCCGCGCTATGCGAACTCAACTCGCTGCTGCCAAAGGTAAAGGCCTCGACGCTGCTGCCGCTCGACGAAATCGTCACGCGCGTGCGGGATGTTGCAGGTAAGATGGCGGCGAGCTTGCCTCTCGTCGCCAACGCCGATGTCAGCGCAACGCCCGGCATCAAACTCAACTACGCCGCCGAGGGCGACACCGACCCTTATGTCGGGTTCGAGGCGCGCGTGGTGCCCGAGAATATCACGCTTCTGCCGAAGAGAATTGGCAACACCGATTGGAGCGAACATCTAGTCGTCGTGAAAAAAAGCGAGACGGTCGGATCGATCCTGCGCGAACTCGGCGCCTCACCCGAAGAGATCAAGGGCATTATTGCGCTACTCGGACAGCGCGCGCGAGAGGGCGGATTGAAGGAAGGCCAGAAGCTCCGCGTGCTCACCGCCGCCGCCGGCCTCGGACACATGCAGCCGCTGCGCATCATCATATCGGGCGACAGCGGCGTCGAAGCGGCGGTCGCGCTGTCCGACACCGGCAAGTATGTCACGGTCGATATCCGCAACGTCGACACCGACCTCACCGAGGCGGGCGAGGACGAGAACAACGAAGACGACGGCAGCGGCGTGCGGCTCTATCAAAGCATTTACGAAACCGCGCTGCGGAACAATGTCCCGACTTCCGTCATCGAGGAGATGGTCCGCATCTACTCCTACGACGTCGACTTCCAGCGCAAAGTGCAGCAGGGCGATTCGCTCGACGTGCTCTACGCGGATGACGAGAACGGCGACGGCAGGAACGGGGTGCGCTACGTTTCGCTGACGGTCGGCGGAGAGACCAAGAGATACTACCACTATCAGACCGCAGACGACGGCACCTACGACTACTATGACGAGACGGGAAAGAGCGCAAAGAAGTTCCTGGTGCGCAAGCCGGTGCCGATGGGCATCATGCGGTCCGGATTCGGCGAACGTAACCATCCGTTGCTTCACTATATGAAGGTTCACACCGGCGTCGATTGGGCCGCGCCGTTCGGCACGCCGATCTTTGCCGCCGGCAACGGCGCGGTGGAAGAAATCGGGGTCAAAGGCGGCTACGGAAAATACATTCGCCTGCGTCACGCCAACGGCTATGAGACCGCCTACGGCCACATGACCGCTTTCGCGCGCGGCCTCAATGTCGGCAGCCGCGTGCGGCAGGGTCAGGTCATAGGTTTCGTCGGCTCGACCGGCTTGTCGACCGGCTCACATGTTCATTTCGAGATTCTGGTGAACGACCGCTTCGTCGATCCGATGCGCATCAAGCTGCCGCGCGGGCGCGTCCTTGACGGCATCTCGCTCGCCCTTTTCGAGAAGAACCGCGAGCAGCTCGACTCGCTGATGGCGCACGTGCCCGGGCGCGTCGCCCAAGTCCGCTAGAACAAGCGTTTGCGCAAGGAACTTTCGTGACTCAAAGCATTGTTGTTGACGACCGGATCGAAGCGCGCTCGAGCCGGCTGTGGGCGGTGCTGCATTTCAGCCTGACGCGTCTGCTTTTTCCGGCCCGCATGATCGCCGATCATGTCGGTATTTCGACCAACATCGTCCTGTTCTGGCTGACGCCGTGGCGGCGCACCGACGAACACCTGCCGATGTCGCACATCGCCGAAGTCGCGCACACGCGCGGCTTTTTCTGGGACAGCATCAGCGTAGAAAGCTCGGGCGGCCTCAACCCGCTCGTGGTTTCGGGCCTGCCGAAAGGGCAGGCCCGTTATTTCGTGGAGCACGTCCGCGAGCGCATCAACGCGACCGTCGCTACGCCGCCGCTGCAACCTCGCCATTGAATTTCAGACCCTGCTTGCCGGCCGAGATCACGACCTTTTCGCCATCCTTGATCCGGCCGGAGAGAATGAGCTCCGCCAGCGGGTCCTGCACCGACTTCTGGATCGCGCGCTTGAGCGGGCGCGCGCCGTAAGCCGGATCCCAGCCCTTGTCGGCCAGCCAGTCGCGGGCGGCCGGTTCGAGCGTGATCGCGATCTTGCGCTCCTCCAGAAGCCGCGCGAGGCGCTTCATCTGGATATCGACAATGCGCGCCATCTCCGATTTCTGCAGCCGGTGGAACAGAATGATCTCGTCCACCCGGTTGAGGAATTCGGGCCGGAAGCTGGCGCGCACGATCGCCATCACCTGATCGCGGACGGCTTCGGTGTCCTGACCTTCGGGCTGGTTGACCAGAATCTCGGCGCCGAGGTTTGACGTCATCACGATCAGCGTATTGCGAAAATCGACCGTGCGGCCCTGACCGTCCGTCAAGCGGCCATCGTCGAGAACTTGCAGCAAAACGTTGAACACATCCGGATGCGCCTTCTCGATCTCGTCGAACAGTATCACCTGATAAGGCCGCCGCCGCACGGCTTCGGTCAGCGCGCCGCCTTCCTCATAGCCAACATAACCGGGCGGCGCGCCGATCAACCGCGCGACCGAGTGCTTCTCCATGTATTCCGACATGTCGATCCGGATCAGCGCGGTCTCGTCGTCAAACAGGAATTCGGCGAGCGCCTTGGTCAGCTCGGTCTTGCCGACGCCGGTCGGCCCGAGGAACATGAACGAACCGATCGGCCGGTTCGGATCCTGCAAACCGGCGCGCGCACGCCGCACCGCAGTAGATACGGCTTTAACCGCCTCAGCCTGGCCGACCACGCGCTTGCCGATCTGCTCTTCCATGCGCAGGAGCTTCTCCTTTTCGCCTTCGAGCATGCGATCGACCGGAACGCCGGTCCAGCGCGAGACCACCTGGGCGATGTGATTGGGAGTGACGGCCTCTTCGACCATCGCACCCTTACCCTCGCCCGCTTCCATCGTCTTGAGCCGCTTCTCGATCTCCGGGATACGCCCATACGAGATCTCGCCGGCGCGTTGATACTCGCCGCGGCGCTGCGCGTTCGCCAACTCGACGCGCAACTGGTCGAGCTCGTTCTTGAGCTTCTGGGCGTCGGAGAGCTTTTCCTTCTCGGACTTCCAGCGCGCGGTCAGGTCGGCGGACTGTTTTTCCAGCGCCGCAAGCTCGGTTTCTAGGCCGCCGAGCCGGGAACGCGAGCCGGGATCGTGCTCTTTCTTCAACGCCTCCTGCTCGATCTTGAGCCGGATGATCTCGCGGTCGATGGAGTCGAGTTCCTCCGGCTTGGAATCGACCTGCATTTTCAACCGCGCCGCGGCCTCATCGACAAGGTCGATCGCCTTGTCGGGCAGAAAACGTTCGGTGATGTAGCGGTGCGAGAGCGTAGCCGCCGCCACAAGCGCACCGTCAGTGATGCGCACACCATGATGCGCCTCGTATTTGTCCTTGAGCCCGCGCAGGATCGAGATCGTGTCCTCGACACTCGGCTCGCCGACATAGATCGGCTGGAAGCGGCGGGCGAGCGCCGCATCCTTCTCGACATGCTTTTTGTATTCGTCGAGCGTCGTGGCGCCGATGCAATGCAATTCGCCCCGCGCCAGCGCCGGTTTGAGCAGATTCGAGGCGTCCATGGCGCCGTCGGCTTTGCCCGCGCCGATGATGGTGTGCATCTCGTCGATGAAAAGAATGTAGGCGCCCGCCGAGGACGTCACTTCCTGCAGAACCGCCTTGAGCCGCTCCTCGAACTCGCCGCGATATTTCGCACCGGCGATGAGCGCGCCCATGTCGAGCGAAAGCAGCTTCTTGTCTTCGAGGCTCTCCGGCACGTCGCCGTTGACGATGCGGAGCGCGAGACCCTCGACGATCGCGGTCTTGCCGACGCCCGGTTCGCCGATCAGCACCGGATTGTTCTTGGTCCGGCGCGACAGCACCTGGATGGTGCGGCGGATTTCCTCGTCACGCCCGATCACCGGATCGAGCTTGCCGTCGCGCGCCGCCTGCGTGAGATCGCGCGCGTATTTCTTCAACGCCTCGTAGGCGTTTTCCGCCGAAGCGCTGTCGGCGGTGCGGCCCTTGCGCAGCGCTTCGATTGCGGCGTTGAGATTTTGCGGCGTCACGCCGGCAAGGCTGAGGATTTTCCCGGCCTCGCTGCCCTTCTCCAGTGCTAGAGCGAGCAGCAACCGCTCGACGGTGACGAAGCTGTCGCCCGCCTTCTCGCCCGCTTTCTCTGCAGTATCGAACACCCGCGCCAGCGCCGGATCGAGATAAACCTGTCCGGCGCCACCGCCGGAAACTTTCGGACGCTTGTCCAGCGCCGCCTCAACGGCCGAAAGCGCCTGACGCGAATTGCCGCCCGAACGGTCGATGAGCCCGGCGGCGAGCCCTTCGGGGTCGTCGAGCAGCACCTTCAGCAGATGTTCGGGGGCGAATTGCTGATGTCCCTCGCGCTGGGCGAGCGACTGGGCAGATTGAACGAAGCCGCGGCTGCGGTCGGTGTATTTGTCGAAGTTCATATCCATTCCCTCGGCCTATTCCGAACGCCCTTACGGCGCGGACGGAACATCGTCATTGGGTTATATCGATCGGCGCCCGGCGGTTCCGTGACCCAGATCAAGCCGATGCGGTCAAGAATACCGAAGCCGGCGGCCCCCCGGAAGGCATCCGCGCCGCTAGATATGGGGGCCCGACCGGCCGAATAAAGAGCCTGCACCCCAACGCAAAGCGACAAATTTGCCCCCTGCGCCCGGCGACAAGCCACGCCGCAATAAGGCCAATTCCCGGCGCCGCGATAACTCCGTAAGCCTGCATTAACCGCCGCGGAGGTAATGTCCGGGTATAGGTACGCTCGGACGCGGGGGCGACGATGGGCGAACGTCGGGAAGTCAGACGGCAGAAGAGCTTTTTTTGCGCGGCTTTGTCTATTTCGACATACGGCGCGGGATGATGAGCCCCCTGGTCCGCGACCTTTCCGACGAAGGCGGGCGGATTATTTTCTCGCACACAGTAACCATCCCCGACGTGATCAATCTCCACATTCCGCAGCGCGAGAAGACCTTCTGCGCGCAAGTGCGGTGGCGCCGGGGCGACGAGATCGGCCTCGCCTTCGCCGCAGCCGACGCGGCAGCTGTGACGTCGCCGCAAGAAAGCGAGTTGATCCAGCGAGTCGCGCAACTCGAAACCCAGATCACCGCATTGCGGCGAACGCTCAAACAGCTCAAACACGAGAGCCTGGGCGACGGCGAAATCGAAGCGGCCTAGACGCCGCCGCGCACGGCTTGTTGCAGGAGCCGCGCCGCGGAACGATCGTCCTGATCACTACCCGAACATCCGCTCGCCCTGCAGGTCGACGATCTGCCGCGCTTTGCCGAGCGAGAAAGTCGCCGCATCGTCGTAGGAGGCGAACGCGTCGGCGCGGATGAAGCGGTGCTCCTTGTGCACGCCGCCGATCTCGCGCTCGATGATCCCGGCCGCCTGATATTGGCCCTCGCTCTTGTACGGGGCGGGGCGGATGACAAAGCCTTTATACTCGACCGGCTCCGCAACCTTTTCGGTCCGGCCGGCGGCGCGACGGCCGAACAGGGCGCTGAGAAACGACATCACCTGCCTCCTGGTCTTCTGCGCCGCGCCAAGGTTACTCCCGGAGCGCGATCCCGCAAAGCCTGACGGGTGGCGACGTGCGTTACGCTTGCGCGCGGCCCAACGGGAATGTCACGCTTGTCCCGTGCGAGCGAAATGCGCGCGCAAGATAGCGACGTTGCGGCGGTTGGCGCGGAAGAAAACGTCGAACGCATCGCCGGCAATCGGCACGGCGCCGATCGCGCCTTCGAGCACGATGTTCGCCAGCATGCGCGCCAGCACGAGGCGGGGGACGCCAAGCCGCGAAGCCTCGTAGAGCAGATAGAGCGAGAGCGCCGAGGCGGCGGCATCGCCGACGCCAGGCCAAAGCCGCAGCAACGCCTCGACGCCAAAACGGATATTGGTGCCGGGCACGACAATCGCCGTGTCGAACAACGCGGCGAGCCGGTCCAGCCGGTCGAGCGCAGCGCGCCGCGAAAGGCGGGGCGCTGCAAAGGACTGCAACCCGGCGAGCTTTCCGGCAAAACCGTTTGCAAATCCGCTCGTGCGCGCGAAGGCCATCGGTTCCCGTCTCGCTTTTGGCGCCCCTTCGCACAAATGGGAACGCAGATGCGGAACGCAACGGGCCAAAGCTGGAACGGCGCACGGGCCCTAATAACCGCGCGTATAGAGCGCGAGCGCACGGGCCTCGTTGCCGCCGGCGGCGCGATAGGCGCCGGCGAGATAGCGCACCGCATAGGTCATGTTGGTCGCGGGATCGAGCAGCCCCTCCGCCTCGCCGCGATAGCCGAGCGAACGCGCGGTGCCGGGGCGGATCTGCATCAGGCCGTAATTGCCGCGATAGACCGCACGCGGGTTAAAGCCGCTTTCCAGCAGGATGACGCGGCGCACCAACGTCACCGGCACGCCGTTGGCGCTCGCATGCTGCACGATCAAGACCTCCAGAGCCGCGCGCTCGTCGGCGGCCGACGCCGGCTGAACCGGCACGGCGAGAGCAAACAAACAGACCACGATCGCGCGCAACATCGCCCTTTTAGTCCCCTTGGCGCCGGCCGAAATGACAAAGCCGCCCCGCTTTTGTCAAATCAGTGTCAAAAACCCGCGGAACCGGCGTCAAATGATACGTCAAACGAACTGTTAACCCGCCCGCCACCGCCAAAGCAGCCGGCGATTGCCAAATCGGCAGAGTCTCTCTATATACGCGCCATTCGCGATTTAGCCTGACCTTGCCGTCTCGCCCTAGAGCATGATGCGGAAAAGTGAATACCGGTTCCGAAACGATCACGCTCCACGCAGAAGCTGGAGCGTTCGCTCCGGCGGGCCTTTCCCAAGAACACGCAGAATCCGAATTGACGACCGCGCGAATGGTTCGCGCGGCCACAAGACGCATGACGCGTTTTCAAATGGAGGCCATCATGGCTACAGGTACCGTCAAGTTTTTTAACGCCCAGAAGGGCTACGGCTTCATCGTGCAGGATGCGGGCGGCCCCGATGTGTTCGTTCACATCTCAGCCGTCGAGCGCGCCGGCATGAGCAACCTCAACGAGGGGCAGAAGCTCTCCTTCGACATCGAGGCCGACCGCCGCAGCGGCAAATCCGCCGCGACCAATCTGCAAGCGGTCTAATCGCTCCCTATATAAAACGCGCCGGCGCCACACTGGCGCCGGCATTTTCTTTTCTATCCGGGCGCAAAGCATGATCCCGAAGAGTGGTTGCCGGTTTTCGGAAAAGATCATGCTCAAACAAAAACAACAGCGAGAAATCCAATGCCGAGAAAACCGGGATTGAACTCCGAATTCGTGATGTTCGATGTCGTCTACGTAGACGGCGCGCAACGCTCGAACCGCAAAGTGCCGCGCGCTCTGACCGGCGGCATCGACGGCGACAAGCCGGCGCACGAATTCCTGATCGAGCAGGACCGCGACATCGCCGAAAAATCCGGCCGCCCGCCGGTCAAGATCAAGAGCATCGCGCGCGCCGGCGCGAAAAAGAAAGAGCGCAATTACGCCTGACCGGCGCGTGCCGTCACGGGCGATTTTCCCTCCGCCACCGCTCGTCCCAGCGGCTGCGGGCGCTGAGGCCGGATTCCCGCAGTCGCGGCAAGGAGCGGGTTTGTGTTGCCGCCGCCATCTCGGGCTGAATGGCAGTTCCCGGCCCAATTTCCCTCCCTTTCCTCTCATTCTCCCCAGGCGATTCCGGCTCCATTAACCAGCCGGTGGTACCAAAAAACCGGCGAGCATCCGCGGCGAAGGGTATTTCACGCGGACCCGCGGGGGAATACCGGCGATGTCCCAGATTGCGTCCTCGCTCGGCGCACTGATCACGCCCAACGGCGCGAATGCATTGTTGCTGATCGCCGACGCGCTGATCTATTTCGCCGTGCTCGCGGCTCTGTTCCGGGCGCGGCAGCGCATCGGCATCGGCGCCTTCTTCTGTGCGCTCGGCGTGATGCATTTCCTCGAGACCTATCTCGCCAGCATCCTTTACGTGCCGTTGCCGTTCGGCATCGTCGCCTCGCCCGGCTCGGCGGTGCTGTTCACCGGCAAGCTGATGCTGCTCCTCCTGGTTTACATCCGCGAAGACGCGGTGGTGGTGCGCCAGCCGATCTACGGGCTTTTGATCGGCAACCTTCTGCTGTTGACGCTCGCCGCCTTGATGCGCCAGCACGGCGCTGCGGCACTCGCAGCCGACCACCTCGCCGATTTCGGCTTTCTCGACGAGATGGGCGCCCTGATGATTTGGGGCACGCTGATCCTGTTCGCCGACTGCATCATGATGATCCTGATCTACGAGCGGGCGCGCGCCTGGCTCGGCGATCGCGTGCAGCTGCGGCTCGCGCTGACCGGCGCGCTGGTGCTCAGCTTCGATCAGCTTGCATTCTACGCCGGCTTGCGCTTCCTCACCGGCGCTCCGCTGTCGGTGCTGTTCGGCGGCTGGGCGGCGAAAATGGTAGCGGTCGCGATCTACTCCGGCCTCGGCACCGTCTATCTGCGCTGGGTGGAACTGCCGCGCCGGCGCAAGACGCGCGCGCCGCGCATCGTCGACGTATTCGACCTCCTCACCTATCGCGAGCGCTACGAGGATCTGGTGGCGCGCTCCGGCCGCGACGCGCTGACCGGCGCGCTCGACCGCGGGCGGCTCGAATTTCACGGGCGCAAGAGCGTCGAGGAAGCAGCGCTCGCCGGCCGGCCAATCTGCCTCCTCATCATCGACATCGACCACTTCAAGAGCTTCAACGACCGCTTCGGCCACGCCGCCGGCGACGTGGTGCTGCTGCGCATCGCCCGCATCGTGATGGCGACCGTCAGCAGCGACAATTCCGTGTTCCGCTACGGCGGCGAAGAGTTTGTGGTGATCGCCGACAACCTGCCGCGCGCCGCAGCGCTTGCGCTCGGCGAACGCATCCGCCGCGACATCGCCAGTCACATGGACGCCGACGGGCCGCTGGTCACCGTCAGCATCGGGCTCGCCGCCTGCGCCGACGACGCCTCCGACTATGACGGCCTGTTCGAATGCGCCGACCGGCGGCTCTATCTCGCCAAATCCGCCGGACGCAATTGTGTCGTCGGCGAATCCGGCACCGACGCCGGCGTGCCGAAGCTCGCCTGGGCGGGGTAGTGTATCCCGCGCGGGAATTTTGCGTGCGGCAGCGCGAGGCGTTTTCAGCTTAATGGCGCACATGCGCCCCGTTCTTCAGCCTACCCGCTCCGTTTCATTCCGCGCCGGGGCAGATGCATCCCTCGTCATTGTGAGGAGCCAACGGGTCCGGCCCATAGTCACACCCGCTTGCGTCGGGCGCCCGCCGCGATGAGACGCAACTTGTCCGCAATCTCCATTTTGCCGCCGCCGGGAGCGCCCTCAAGCCCCGGAGTCCAGAGCGCGCTCGCCTTCCGGCGCTTCGCCGCGGCACTCGCCACGCCAGTCGCAACCAGCGTTGGCTCAGCTCCAGAACCGCGTTTCCTCAGACAGGACTCGCCGGGAGTTTTGCCCGGTGTCGCCCCTGTCCAGTTAAGCGAGCTCCTCGCAGCCCGGTCCTTTTGCCGGACGAGCGGGACCCCGGAGCCGCCCGGGTGCGGAGTGCAAGTCCCCCGCGGGCACCGTACTCGCTCCGCGCTCAGGAGTGCCCTCATGATGGCGTCCCATGTGAGCGAGATGGCCGTCTGTAACATAAACGGTGACGATGTCAATGGAAAAGTGACGAAGGTGGCGCTGCCCGTTGTAGCCACCCGCGGGCAGCGCCGTTCGAAGAACGGCGCCGCTTCGTCGCCTATGATCCGACGGTGGGTCTGCCGTGGCGCGCATAATCCTTTGCGCTAATCTTTCTCTCCCGCTCACACCAACCGCGCCGGAGCCGCCCCAATGTCCAATATCCAGATGCTCAATCCCGACAGCCTCGGCAAGCCGCTCGCGGCCTATTCGAACATGGCGCGCGTCAAGGCGTCGGAGTTTCTGTTCATCGCCGGCCAGGTCGGCAACAACAGGGACGGCAAGACGCCCGCCGATTTCGAAGGCCAGTGCGCGCAGGTGTTCGCCAATATCGAAGCCGCGCTCGCGTCGCAGGGCGCAAGCTTCGCTAACATCGTCTCGTTCACAAGCCATCTGGTGCACTTCCAGGACATCGCGAAATTCGCACACTACCGCGCCCGCGAATTCCCGCGCCTGTTTCCGGGCGGCGCCTATCCGCCCAACACGCTCCTCATCGTCGACCGGCTGGTGCGCGAGGAGTTTCTGGTCGAGGTGGCGGCAGTCGCGGCGGTGTAGTCTTCGGGCGGATGACCGAAGCGCAATCCGCCAGACGACCGGAGAACCTTCGACCCTTGTCATGGCCGGGCTTGTCCTGGCCATCTTGATTCACTTGGCACGGCCTTCGCCCGCCTAAACGAGATCGCCGGGACAAACCCGGCGATGACGTCTGAGTGTGAAACGACAGCAATCAGTTGTCGAGGAACGATCGCAGCTTCCGTGACCGCGACGGATGCTTGAGCTTCCGCAGCGCCTTGGCTTCGATCTGGCGGATGCGCTCGCGGGTCACCGAGAATTGCTGGCCGACTTCTTCCAGCGTGTGGTCGGTGTTCATGCCGATGCCGAAGCGCATGCGCAGCACGCGTTCCTCGCGCGGGGTCAACGACGCGAGAACGCGCGTCGTTGTTTCGCGAAGATTGCTCTGGATCGCGGCGTCGATCGGCAGGATGGCGTTCTTGTCCTCGATGAAATCGCCGAGGTGGCTGTCCTCCTCGTCGCCGATCGGCGTTTCGAGCGACAGCGGCTCCTTGGCGATTTTCAGAACCTTGCGCACCTTCTCGAGCGGCATGCCGAGTTTCTCGGCAAGCTCTTCCGGTGTCGGCTCGCGGCCGATCTCGTTGAGCATCTGGCGCGACGTGCGCACGATCTTGTTGATGGTCTCGATCATGTGCACGGGGATGCGGATGGTGCGCGCCTGATCCGCAATGCTGCGCGTGATCGCCTGGCGGATCCACCAGGTGGCGTAAGTCGAGAACTTGTAGCCGCGGCGGTATTCGAATTTGTCGACCGCCTTCATCAGGCCGATATTGCCTTCCTGGATCAGGTCGAGGAATTGCAGGCCGCGGTTGGTGTATTTCTTGGCGATGGAAATGACGAGGCGGAGGTTCGCCTCGACCATTTCCTTCTTGGCCTGGCGGGCTTCGCGCTCGCCCTTCTGCACCATGTGCACGATCTTGCGGAATTCGCCGATCTCAAGCCCGGTCTCGGAGGCGAGCGTGTGGATCGCCGTGCGCAACTCCTTGATGCGGTCCTTGTCGCGGGCGACGAAATTCTTCCAGCCCTTGGCCGAAAGTTTCGAGACGCGGTTGAGCCAGCGCGGGTCGAGCTCAGAGCCCTGGTAGTTCTTGAGGAACTCCTCGCGGATGACGCCGTGGCTCTCGGACAGCCGCATCAGCCGGCCCTCGTGGCCGACCAGCCTTTTGTTGATGTCGTAAAGCTGCTCGACCAGCGCGTCGATGCGCGCCTGATTGAGCCGCAGCGACTTCACCTCCTGAATGATGTCGTCCTTGAGCTTCTTCGACTTGCGCTCCTGCGCCGGCGACAGCGTCTCGTTCTTGAGCTTGCCCTGGATGTCGAGCTCTTGCAGGCGGCGCAGCCGCTTGAAGGCATCGGCGATGTTGTCGAAGGTCTCCAGCACCTTGGGCTTGAGCTCGGCCTCGATGGCAGCGAGCGACATCGAATTTTCGAGCTCGTCCTCGTCGAGATCGGCTTCGCTGAGCGCGGCCTCAAGGGCTGCTTCCTCGCCGTCGGCGGCGCCGTTGGCGCCGTTGACCGCTTGCGGCTTGAACGGAGTGGCGGCGGGCGGCGCCGAAGGCGGCGCGACCGCCTGCGGCGGCTGCGCCACGAAACCCGGTACGCCGGGAATCGCACCCGGGGCCGCGGGATTGCCGCCGGGCTGCGCCACGGCGGCATTCTTGGCGTCCGGGCCGGCATAGGTGGCTTCGAGATCGATGATGTCGCGGAGGAAAACTTTGCCTTCGTTCAGCTCGTCGCGCCAGATGATGACGGCCTGGAAGGTCAGCGGGCTCTCGCACAGTCCGGCGATCATGGCCTCGCGGCCGGCCTCGATGCGCTTGGCGATGGCGATCTCGCCCTCGCGGGAGAGCAATTCGACCGAGCCCATTTCGCGCAGATACATCCGCACCGGATCGTCGGTGCGCTCGGCGGGCTCCTTGGCTTCGGATTTGGCGGGCGTCTTCGGCGTGACCTCGACCAGCTCGCCGGCCTCGCTCTCTTCTTCTTCCGGCTCCTCGCGGGCCCCCTCTTCCTCGGCGTCGGCTTCCTCCGTCTCGACGACGTTGATGCCCATCTCGCTCATCATCGACAGCACGTCCTCGATCTGCTCGGAGGTGACCTCCTCCGACGGCAGGACCGAATTGAGCTGCTCATGGGTGACGTAGCCGCGCTTCTTGGCCTGCTTGATCATCTTCTTGACCGCGGCGTCAGAGAGATCGAGGAGCGGCAGCGGCGCGTCGGGGGTCTCGGGACCCTCCTTCTCCGGCGCTTCACCGTCCTTTTGCGGGGCGGCCTTGGCCTTGCTTACGACCGTCTTGGTCACCGCGCTTTTGCTTGCCATGTTTGTCTCCACGAACGCCTGTCCCTGTCCCTGCCACTGCGCGGCTGCGCACTTCTCGCCCCTACCCTATGGCGACGACTGTCCACACCGGGCAGACGGACTTCCAACTGGTCCCCCTACCCTATGGTGAGTCTCCATGAGGGCAGGCGGCCTTCCATTCCGGGCCGGGTTCGCGGCTCAAAACCCCGCCCCACAGCCAAAAAGGGCCAGCGCCAACCCGGCGCCGCCCCGAATCAAGCCCCTTACTTGTCTCGGAACTCCGTTAAGCTCCGACTAACCCTGTTGGCGCGAGCGCCCTCTTATTCCCTCGCCCGAGAGGCGTAAAGCGTCCGCGCCAGATCCTTACATCGAGCGCGTGGGCCGGCCTGACTGATCGCCGAACCCCTCGATCAGGGCCTCGGTTCCGTCGATGGTGGAGAGGCGGGATTTCACGTCGCGAAGACGGGTATAGTTCGCCTCGCTGTTGTCCTGACCGAGCGCCAATTCCGCGTCCTTAAGCTCCCTAGTTAGGGAATGCCATTGCCGATGCAAGGCAAGAAGCTGCTTCCAGGTCAGCAAAACATCGCCTGCGGCGGCTTCCGGCCGCGCGCCCCAGACCGAGGGCGTGGTGATGGTCCGCTCGATGCGCGACAGGAGGTCGGCAAAGCCCTGACGGGTGAGATCGGCCAGAAGTTCCGCCCGTTCCGCCTCCGCCCGGAGGTCCGGCTCATGGCCGCCCGGGTCCGCTTCCTCGGCGGCTTCGTGACCGAAGCGGTGGGCAAGGACATCGATCAGCGCGGCTTTGAGCTTGCGGGTGTCGGCGTGACGGAACTCGGTTTCGGCCAGTTCCTCCAGCCTGTCGTACAAAAGCCACGGGTGGTTGAGCGCGGCCTGAAGGATGAGCGCCTCGCGGCGCGGTATGGCCGCACGATGGCCGCGATGAAGCGGACCGGCGAGGAGCTCGGCGCTGGCGGCGCCATAACTGTCGGCGCGGTCGAAGTCCGTGCGCGGCCGAAGCTGACGCGCGCCCGGGCCGAGCCGGGGGCCGCGTTCATCCCAACTGCGGCGGCGGGCCGCGACATCGGCCGGCGCGAACAATTGGCGCAGCCGCGCGGCAAAATCCTGGCGGTAATAGCGGCCGACGGTTTCGTCGCCGATGGTCGCGATCACCTCGGCGAGGCGGCCCTCCAGCGCCGCGCGCCGCTCCGGGGTACTGAACGCGCCGGCCTCGCTTTCGCGGGCCCACAGCACGTCCGCAAGCGGACGCGCCGCCGCAAGCACATCCTCGATCGCCTCGCGGCCGCCGGAGCGCACCAAATCGTCGGGGTCCCGCCCGTCCGGCAGCGCGGCAAACTTCAGGCTTTTGCCGGGCTTGATCAGCGGCAGCGCCAGATCGAGCGCGCGGTAGGCCGCGCGCCGGCCGGCATCGTCGCCGTCGAAACACAGGATCGGCTCGTCGGCCATCCGCCACATCAATGCGAGCTGGTCGGCGGTGAGCGCGGTGCCGAGCGGCGCGACGGTCGCCTCGAATCCCGCCGTGACCAGGGCGATGACATCGATATAGCCTTCGACCGCGATCACGCGTCCCGAAAAATTTTCCGCTGCCGACTCTGCGGGCTTGCCGGCGTTATGCGCGGCCTGCCGCGCGGCGGCGATGTTGTAGAGCGTGCCGCCCTTGTGGAAGAGCGGCGTCTCCGGCGAGTTGAGATACTTCGCCGGCACGTCCTTCTCGAGCGCGCGGCCGCCGAACGCGATGACGCGGCCGCGCCAGTCGGCGATCGGAAACATCACCCGGTCGCGAAACCGGTCATAGGGCACCGGGATATCCTCGCCGGCGACCAGAAGCCCCGCCTCCACCATGTCCTCGACCGAAATCTTCAAGGCGCCAAGATGCTCCTTGAGCGCGTATTGCTCGCCTGACGCATAGCCGAGCCGGAATTTCAGTTGCGTCGTCGACGTGATGCCGCGGTCGGCGAAATAGCCGCGGCCGCGGGCGCCGTTGCGCGACGCCAAATTCGCCTCGAAAAATTTTGCCGCAAGCTCGACGACCTCGTGCAGCGTCTTCCGCCGCTCCTCGTGGGCCTGCGCTTCGCGCGTCATCACCGGCATCGGCACGCCGGCCTGCCCGGCGAGCCGCTCGACCGCTTCGGGAAAGCTCACGCCTTCGGTCGCCATCACGAAGTCGAAAATGTTGCCGTTCTTGCCGGAGGAGAAATCAAACCACATCGCCTTCTGGTCGTTGACGAAGAAGGACGGCGTCTTCTCCTTGTTGAACGGCGACAGTCCCTTCCACTCGCGCCCGGCTTTGCGCAGTTTGACGCGTCGGCCCACGACTTCCGAGACCGGAAGCCGCGCGCGCAGCTCGTCGAGGAATTGCGGCGAGAATCGCATGGTCATTCGGGAGCGTAGCGCGAAAGCGGATTAAATAGGGGGCGGTCGGGTTTGGCGGCAGGGCTAACGGCGCTTGTCCCGGTTATCCACAGAGCACCAGCGCGGCAGCGTCACCCCGCGAGGAGGTTCTTCACCATTGCGCTCGCCCTGGAAAAGTCCATGCGGCCGGAAAAGCGCTCCTTAAGCGCCGTCATGGTGCGGCCCATGTCCTTGAGCGTCGCTGCCTCGAGTTCCCGGATCAGCGCGGAAATGGCCTCGCCCGCTTCGATGTCCGACAATTGCTTTGGCAGATAAGCCGAGATGATCGCGATCTCCTCGCGCTCCTGCGTGGCGAGGTCCGTTCGCCCGGCCTTCTCGTAAATGTCGAGCGATTCCTGGCGCTGCTTGATCATCTTGCCCATGACGTCGAGAATCTCGGCATCGGTGAGCGTCGAACGCTCGGCAGTGCTGGTCTCGCGCTTCAATATATCGGCGTTGACCAGCCGCAGCGTCGAGACCCGGCGCTTGTCGCCGGATTTCATGGCGTCCTTGAGCGCATTGTTGATATCGTCGCGCAACACGGCTATGGCCTCTTACAAATGCGCCCGCTGGGCGGGGCGGGCGCCAAGATTTGAAGCCGTTGATGTAGGCCCTTGCCGATGCTGACACAACCGCAGACTCACGCACTCTGGGACGATCCCGAGCCAACGGCATTGCTGGTGCTGGCGGACGGCACCGTGCTGGAAGGGTTTGGTTTCGGCGCGGCCGGCCACGCCGTCGGCGAAGTCTGCTTCAACACCGCAATGACCGGCTACGAGGAAATCCTCACCGATCCGTCCTATGCCGGCCAGATCATCACCTTCACCTTCCCGCATATCGGCAATGTCGGCACCAACGACGACGACATCGAGACCGTCAATCTCGCCGCCACGCCCGGCGCGCGCGGCGTCATTCTGCATGGCGCCATCACCGCGCCGTCGAACTACCGCGCCACCCGGCATCTCGATCAATGGCTCAAGAGCCGCGGCGTCGTCGGTCTTGCCGGCATCGACACCCGCGCGCTGACGGCGTTCATTCGCGACAAGGGCATGCCGAACGCGGTGATCGCGCACGAGCCTTCCGGTCGCTTCGATCTCGACGCGCTCAAAGCTGAAGCGCGGCAATGGCCGGGACTGGTCGGCATGGATCTCGTGCCGATGGTCACGACCGGGCAGCGCTTCACCTGGCAGGAGACGCCCTGGCTATGGGGCGAGGGTTACGGCGAGTTGCGCGATCCGGAATTCCACGTCGTCGCCATCGACTACGGCATCAAGCGCAACATCCTGCGCCAGCTCGCCGGCAATCACTGCAAGGTGACGGTGGTGCCGGCGCAGACCTCCGCAGCCGACATTCTGGCGCTCAAGCCCGACGGCATCTTTCTGTCCAACGGACCCGGCGATCCGGCCGCGACCGGCGAATATGCCGTGCCGGTGATCCGCTCGCTGATCGAGAAGAAGCCCGTGTTCGGCATCTGCCTCGGTCACCAGATGCTGGCGATCGCGGTCGGCGGCAAGACGGTGAAAATGCATCAAGGCCACCACGGCGCCAACCATCCGGTGAAGGATCTCGTCACCGGCAAGGTTGAGATCACGTCCATGAATCATGGTTTCGCGGTCGATCGCGCGAGCCTGCGGGCGAATGCGGTGGAAACCCACGTGTCGCTGTTCGACGGCTCCAATTGCGGCCTGGCGCTCAAAGACCGGCCGGTGTTTTCGGTTCAGTATCATCCCGAGGCTTCGCCCGGCCCGCGCGACAGTCATGGACTGTTCAAGCGGTTCGTCGCCCAGATGCGCGATTTTAAGCGGTCGTGAACGAACGCGAACTGCGGCATCGGGACTCAGACAATTTCAACCCTCTATCGGCTATGACGAACCCGCCGCCCGCCCGGGAAAGATCACCGTGACGACTGCCATGCCAATTGCCAAGAAGCGCACCGCGCCGCCGATCACCCATACCTTCGTTGACGACGGCAGGATTCCCAACAATCCCCTGCCGTTCGTGCTCTATCGCAGCGCCATCGATCTTTCCGGTTCGCCCGATCCGGAACGCGTCATCGAAAGGACCTTTGCGGCGAGCGGCTGGCGCGACATGTGGCGCAACGGCATCTACCCCTATGTCCACTATCATTCGATGATCCACGAGGCGATGGCGGTCGCACGCGGGCGCGCCACGGTGCGCTTCGGCGGCAACAACGGCGCGGCGATCGACATCGCGCCAGGCGATGTCGTCGTGCTCCCGGCGGGCACCGGGCACCAATGCCTTATGGCGAGCCCCGATCTTGTGGTCGTCGGCGCCTACCCGCCAAGCGGCAAATACAATCTTTGCCGCGCCAGCAAGGCCGAACACGCCAAGGCGCTCACCTCGATTCCAAAAGTGCCGCGGCCCGCGACCGATCCCGTGTTCGGGCCGAAGGGGCCGCTGATCGCGCTGTGGCGCGCATGATCGGCGATTGGCTCGCGTTCTGGGATAGCCCGCATTCCATTTACGTCAGTCGGCGTCACAAGGACGTGCATTACCGCCTGATCGCGACGGAGATTGCCGCGCTCGTCTCCGGACCGCAGGCGCGCGTGCTCGATTACGGCTGCGGCGAGGCGCTTCATGCCGATCTGATCGCCGATGCCGCGGGCGAGGTTTTTCTGTGCGAAGCCGCGCCCAGCGTGCGCGAGGGACTGCACACGCGATTTGCCGGCAATCCCAAGATACGCGTCATCGAACCGCACGAGATTGCGCGGCTGCCCGAGCACTCGCTGGATCTGATCGTCCTGCACTCGGTCGCGCAATACCTAACCACGACCGGCGCCAGCGCCCTGTTCACGCTGTTTCACCGGCTCCTGAAATCCGACGGCCTTCTTGTTGTCAGCGATGTCGTTCCGCCCGAGGTTCCGGCGGCGGTCGACGCGGTATCGCTGCTGCGCTTCGGCAAGGACAACGGCTTTTTCTTTGCTGCCTCGTGGGGGCTTGTCCGCACGCTGTTGTCGCGTTATTGGCGGCTGCGCTCGAGCCTCGGGCTGACGCGTTACCCCAAGGCCGTCATGATCGAGAAGCTGAACGCCGCCGGTTTCGACGCCCGGCTGGCGTCGGCAAATATCGGCCACAACCAGGCCCGCAGGGCCTATTGTGGACGGCCGCGCTAGACCTGCCTGGGGGAGGCTCGATGTCGTCTTCAACAAACGCGATCAATGTAACGCAGCTCATCGACCAAGGACCAATCACCCGGTTTCAGATCGGCATCATCGTTTGCTGCGCCCTCGTCAACCTGTTTGACGGCATCGATACCCAATCGATCGGGGTCGCCGCGCCGTTCATCGCGGAAGAGCTCGGCATCAACATCGCTCATTTCGGACCGATTTTCTCCTCGACGCTTGTCGGCGCGACTCTCGGCGCCGCCTCGTTCGGTCCCCTTGCCGATCGCTTCGGCCGCAAGACGTTGTTGATCGTCGCGGTCGTGCTCATTGGCGTCTTCACACTGCTGACCGCCGCGGCAAGCTCCGTTCCCGTGCTGATGATCTTCCGGTTTTTGGCCGGACTGGGACTCGGTGGCGCAACGCCGTGCTTCATCGCGCTGACGTCCGAATACGCACCGGCGCGGCGGCGGGCTGCTTTGGTGACGCTGATGTGGTCGGCGTTTCCCGTTGGTGGAATGGTGGGCGGGCTGTTGAACTCGTATCTGCTGCTGCACATGGGATGGCGGGCGATTTTTTATATCGGCGGATTTGTGCCGTTGCTTATTGCTGCCGCGCTGCTGGTTTACCTGCCGGAATCGATCAAGTTCCTGTTGGCGCGCCGCAACGACAGTGACGCCGTCCGCGGCATCGTCACCCGATTTCGCTCTCTGGTAGTCCGCGCCGATTCGCAGTTTGTGGTCGAGGAACAACGCTTGCCGGGCATGCCGATCCGGCATCTGTTCACCGAAGGCCGCGCGCTGGGAACGGTGCTGTTATGGATCCCGTTTTTCATGGGGTTCGGCGTGCTCACGGTGGTGACGCTGTGGACACCGGCTTTGTTGCGGCTCAACGGCATCTCGCCGTCGAACACCGCCTTCGTGGTTGCCTTTAACGGACTAGGCGGCTTTCTCGGCCAATCGACCGCCGGGCGTTTGATGCAGCGCTTCGGCATCCTGCCCGTACTGGTTCCCGCATTCTTGCTCGGCAGCGCGGCGACGGTGGGATTGGGCTACGGCGCATCTTCGGTCGCGCTCGCCGCAACATTCGTCGGACTGGTTGGATTGTTCATGGGCTTTGGCACCGGCGGAGCGATCGGTCTAGCCGCGATCATTTATCCGACAGCGATCCGCTCGACGGGCGTCGGCTGGGGCATGGCGATGGGCCGCTTCGGCCAGATCGTCGGCCCGTTGGTCGCCGGCGCGCTTCTGAGCAACGGCTGGACCGCGGATCGCATCATGAGCGTCATCGCCAGCGCAGGACTCATCGGGGCGGTCTTCGCGGTGCTGTTTTGGTTCGCCACGCGAGACACGAGCCGCGCCGCGCTGGACGGCGGTTCTGCCGCCGGGGTGCCGCGCCCGACATCGACCGCGAACTAGGTCTGTTTGGCGCCGACGGTGTCGGCCATCACCGCGCCGCGCGCGCCCAGCGGCTTCTCTTCCCCAACCGTGGAATCGCGCGCCGTCTGATGCTCGATCTCGGCGTTAAGCTCAGCGCCCAGCAGCACCACAATCGTGGAAAACCATAGCCATATCATCACGCCGACGACGGCGCCGAGCGAGCCATAGGTGGCGTTGTAATTGGCAAAGCTCGCGAGATACCAGGAGAACAGATACGATGCCCCGATCCAGGTGACGGCGGCGAAGACGCTGCCAATGCTGACCCACTGCCAGCGCGCCACCCGGCGGTCCGGACCGTAGCGATAAAGCAGCGCCAGGCCGGCCAACAACACCAACAGCAGCACCGGCCAGCGTGCCACCCGCGTCAGCGTTTCGGTCACGCCGCCGAGCCCGATCGGCGACAGGATCAGCGGCAGCACGATGACGGCGGCGATGGCCAGCAGAAAGGCGCCGAATCCTCCCAGGGTGAAAATCAGCGCCACCATATTGAGCTTGATGAAGCCGCGGCTTTCTTGCTGCTCATAGATGACGTTAAGCGCGTCGATCATGGCCTTCACGCCGCTCATCGCGCTCCACAGCGACACCAGCATGCCGACGACGAGACCGATCGAGAGCGCGCGACCGCTATTGGATGCGATGCGGCTGGCTTGCTCGTGCACGATGCCGAGCACATTGTCCGGCACAACGTCCTGCAGCAGCGAGAGATTGTTGGCGATGGTGGTCGCGTTGAAATACAGCCCATACGCGGAAACCAGCGCGGTGATGGCGGGAAAGATCGCGAGCAGCAGAAAAAACGCGACGCCTCCGGCGATCGACAACAGGCGGTCGGAATTCATTTCAGAATAGGCACGCCAAAGAATATCTTTCCAGCCCTGCCATGGGATTTGCAGGGGGTGGCTGGCGTGGCGGCCGCGACCGCGCTCGTGCGCCCGGTGGTGCTTGAGGTCGCGCGGCTCCTCGGAGCTGCGGGGCTCGCCGAACGGACGTTCGTCTTTTTCCACAGGTGGAACGCCAACCCGCCACCGGCCGGTCTGGCGCGCAGGCGGGCCCATCAACACCAACAGCACCGTGGCGCCGAGTCTGGGCCAGAAGGGCAGTTCCGGACGTTTCCGCAGCATTTGTCTCGAATCGCTGGCTTTCCCCCGGGACAACGAACAACCCGACCAACGGTTGCGGCCGCGCGCCGAGGTCGGTTAGCGAAGGTTAAATCCGCGCAACGCAGCATTGCCGCGCGGAATACCGGCGACCCCTTCCCTGCACTGCGTTTCTCGTCTAAAGACCCCAGCGCGCGGGGCCTAGCACCTGGCGCCAGCCCAAGGGACGCGCGATATGCGCGCCCTTTTTTTGTGCCCTGATACGGAAGCGATGCCCAAACGGACCGACATCTCTTCGATCCTCATCATCGGCGCTGGTCCGATCGTCATCGGCCAGGCCTGCGAATTCGACTATTCCGGCACGCAGGCCTGCAAGGCGCTCAAGGCCGAGGGTTATCGAATCATTTTGGTCAATTCCAATCCTGCGACCATCATGACCGATCCGGACTTGGCCGACGCGACCTATATCGAGCCGATCACGCCGGAGATTGTCACCAAGATCATCGCGAAAGAGCGGCACGTTCTGCCCGGCGGTTTCGCGCTTCTGCCGACCATGGGCGGACAGACCGCGCTCAACACCGCGCTGTCGCTGCGGCGCATGGGCACGCTGGAGAAATACGGCGTGCAAATGATCGGCGCCTCCGCCGAGGCCATCGACAAAGCCGAAGACCGCAAGCTGTTCCGCGAAGCGATGACCAAGATCGGCCTGGCAACGCCGCGGTCGCATCAGATCAAGACGCTCATCCAGGCGCTTGAAGCGCTCGAAAACATCGGGCTTCCGGCCATCATCCGGCCGTCGTTCACGCTGGGCGGCACCGGCGGCGGCATTGCCTACAACAAGGCGGAGTTCATCGAGATCGTCGAGGGCGGCATCGACGCCTCGCCCACCAGTGAAGTACTGATCGAGGAATCGGTGCTGGGCTGGAAAGAGTTTGAGATGGAGGTGGTGCGCGATAAAAACGACAACTGCATCATCGTCTGCTCGATCGAGAACGTCGATCCGATGGGCGTGCATACCGGAGACTCGATCACGGTCGCGCCGGCGCTGACGCTGACCGACAAGGAATACCAGATCATGCGCGACGCCTCGATCGCGGTGTTGCGCGAGATCGGCGTCGAGACCGGCGGTTCGAACGTGCAGTTCGCGGTCAATCCGGCCGACGGCCGCCTCGTCGTCATCGAAATGAATCCACGGGTGTCCCGTTCGTCGGCGCTCGCCTCGAAGGCGACCGGATTCCCGATCGCCAAAGTCGCCGCCAAGCTGGCGGTCGGCTACACGCTCGACGAGATCGCCAACGACATCACCGGCGGCGCCACGCCGGCATCGTTCGAACCGACCATCGACTACGTGGTCACCAAGGTGCCGCGCTTCGCCTTCGAGAAATTTCCCGGCGCCGAACCAGTGCTCACCACGTCGATGAAATCGGTCGGCGAGGCGATGGCGATCGGCCGCACCTTTGGGGAAAGCTTGCAGAAGGCCTTGCGCTCGCTCGAAACCGGGCTGACCGGCCTCGACGAGATCGCGATCCCCGGTCTCGCCCAGGGCGACGACAAGAACGCCATTCGCGCCGCGCTCGGCACGCCGTCACCCGACGGTCTCCTCAAGGTGGCGCAGGCCATGCGGCTCGGCATGAGCGACGAGGACATTCACACCGCCTGCCGGATCGATCCGTGGTTCCTGGCGCAAATTCGCGACATCATCGAAACGGAAGCCGAGATTCGCGCCAAGGGACTGCCGACGGCGGCGGGCGCACTGCGCCGGCTGAAAGCGATGGGCTTCTCCGACCCGCGGCTCGGCCGGCTGACCGGCCTTGCGGCGGACGAAGTCGCCGCGCGCCGCCGCGCGCTTGGCGTGCGCCCGGTCTTCAAGCGTATCGACACCTGCGCGGCCGAGTTCGCCTCGCCGACCGCTTACATGTATTCGACCTACGAGGTGCCGTTCGCCGGCCGCGCCGCGGACGAGGCAAGGCCTTCCGGCAAAAAGAAAGTCATCATTCTTGGCGGCGGCCCGAACCGCATCGGCCAGGGCATCGAGTTCGACTATTGCTGCTGCCACGCCGCGTTCGCACTCAAGGACGTCGGCTACGAGACCATCATGGTCAACTGCAACCCGGAAACGGTGTCGACCGACTACGACACCTCCGACCGGCTCTATTTCGAGCCGCTCACCGCCGAGGACGTGATTGAGATCATCGATACCGAGCGCAAGAACGGCGTTCTGCACGGCGTCATCGTGCAGTTCGGCGGGCAGACACCGCTAAAGCTTGCCGAGCCGCTTGAAAAAGCGCGGGTGCCGATCCTCGGCACGTCGCCGGATGCGATCGACCTCGCCGAGGACCGCGATCGCTTCAAGCAGCTTCTCCAAAAGCTTAAGCTCCTGCAGCCGAAAAGCGGCATCGCGACCACCCCGGAAAAGGCCCGCGCGATCGCCGATGAGATCGGCTATCCGATCGTGATCCGCCCCTCCTATGTGCTCGGCGGCCGCGCCATGGAGATCGTGCATGACGGGCATCAGCTCGATCGCTATGTGGCGCGCCTTGCCGCCGATCTCGACCGGCCGTCGGAGCTCGCGGTGTCGGAGAAGCGTCCGTTGTTGATCGACCGCTACCTCACCGACGCCGTCGAGGTCGACGTGGATTGCCTTGCCGACGGCAAGGACACCTACATCGCCGGCATCATGGAGCACATCGAGGAGGCCGGCATCCATTCCGGCGATTCCGCTTGCTCGCTGCCGCCGCATAACCTGTCGGCCGCGACGATCGCCGAACTCGACCGCCAGACCCGCGCCCTGGCGGTGGCACTGAAGGTCGGCGGCCTGATGAACGTGCAATACGCCATCAAGGACGGCGCGATCTACGTGCTCGAAGTCAATCCGCGCGCGTCGCGCACCGTACCGTTCGTCGCCAAAGTAACCGGCGTGCCGGCCGCCAAGATCGCGGCCCGCATCATGGCCGGCGAATCGTTGCGGAGCTTCGCCTTGCAGCCCCAGAGTTTCGACTTCGCCACGGCGCCCCACATCGGCGTGAAGGAAGCGGTTTTTCCGTTCGCGCGCTTCGGCGACAAGGTCGATACCGTGCTCGGTCCGGAGATGAAATCGACCGGCGAGGTGATGGGCATCGACCGCGACTACAATGTTGCCTTCGCCAAAAGCCAGCTTGGCGGCGGCACCCGGCTGCCGAAAAGCGGAACGGTGTTCGTATCGGTCAAGGATGCCGACAAGGCGCGTATTCTCGACACCGTACGCCTGCTCGCCGGGATCGGCTTTCGGGTGCTCGCCACGTCGGGAACCCAGCGCTATCTGGCCGGTGAGGGCGTCGCGGCGGTCAAGATCAACAAATTCGCCGAGGGGCGTCCGCACATCGTCGACGCCATTAAAAACGGCGAAGTTCAACTGGTTTTCAACACCACCGAGGGAGCAACGGCGCTCGCCGACAGCCGTTCGCTGCGGCGCGCCGCCCTCTTGCATAAAGTGCCGTACTACACCACTCTCTCGGGGGCTGTCGCCGCAGCGCAGGGTATCAAGGCCTACCTCAGGGGGGACCTTGAGGTGTGTGCGCTGCAAGATTATTTTGCGGCCGCCTCTGACCCACAAACGGACCAGCCAGAGCGACGGCGCGTGTAGAGACAGGGTTTTAGCCGCGGGGCCGGACGACGTTCCGGCCCGCGACTTTAATTTTGTCTCTGCGAGTATGGAGGTTTGAGACCGATGGACAAGATTCCGATGACCGCGGCGGGTTACGCGTCGCTTGAGTCCGAACTCAAGCATTGCCAGCAGGTGGAGCGGCCCCGCATCATCCAGCAGATTACCGACGCGCGCACCCACGGCGACCTGTCGGAAAACGCCGAGTATCACGCGGCGAAGGAATCGCAATCGCTCAACGAGGGCCGCATCGCCGAGCTGGAAGACAAGCTCGCACGCGCCGAGATTATCGACGTGTCGAAGCTTTCCGGCGAAACCATCACGTTCGGCGCGACCGTGACGCTGATCGACGAGGACACCGAGAAGAAAGCGGTGTGGCAGATCGTCGGCGAGCCGGAGGCGGACGCCAAGAAGGGAAAGATTTCCATTACTTCCCCCCTCGCCCGCGCCCTCGTCGGCAAGAAGAAGGGCGTGCAGGTCGAGGTCGTGACGCCAGGCGGCGCCAAAGCCTACGAGATCGTCAAGGTCGAGTGGAAGTAGCCCCGTATTAGCCCAAGGCAACGGGCAACGGCCCACGCATCGCGATTCTAGTCGCGGTGCATCAATTCGTCCATCTTGTACCGTTTCTAAAATTCGCTTACGGATAGCGGGACCCGTCCGATATGCGGACGAAGAAACCGCGCCCGTTGATGGAGGCGTGGACCAACAAAAACAAAGCCATATCCGCACGAGCACCGAACGAAGGGGAGGTCTCATGACGACGGTTGCCTTTACGATCAATGGCAAACCCGCGAGCGTTGACGCCGATGCCGACACGCCGCTGCTTTGGATCGTTCGCGAACATCTAAAACTCACCGGCACAAAATTCGGCTGCGGCGCCGGCTTGTGCGGAGCCTGTACCGTCCATCTCGACGGCAAGGCAGTGCGCTCGTGCCAAACCCAGTTGTCGGAGGTCGCCAACAAAAAGGTGACGACCATCGAGGGTCTGTCACCCGATTCCAGCCACCCGTTGCAGAAGGCCTGGATCGCCAATCAAGTCCCGCAATGCGGATACTGCCAATCCGGCCAGATCATGCAGGCGGCGGAATTGCTGGCACGGAATCCGAAACCGTCGCGCGACCAGATCGTCCAGCACATGGACGGCAACATCTGTCGCTGCGGCACCTATAGCCAGATCATCACCGCCATTCAGAGCGTCGGGTAGGGAGGGTACCAACATGTTGAACGACATCCACACCCAAACGCTTTCGCGCCGCTCGTTTCTGGTGACCACCGGCGCTTTCAGCGTCGCCGTCGCCTTCGGCTCGAGCCCCGACACGGCGTCGGCCTCCGGGCCGTTCAGCCCCAACGCCTGGGTCACGATTGGCGACGACAATATCGTCACTATCGTTGCGCCGATGGTGGAGATGGGTCAGGGCGTACGCACGTCGCTGCCGCTCATTCTCGCCGAGGATCTCGACGCCGACTGGAGCAAGGTCCGCGTTTCGGAAACGCCCGACGACGCCCAGACTTACGGCAACCCGATCTTCAACATGCAGCTCACTACGGTCGGCAGCTTCTCGGTCACCGGCTATTATGAGAAGCTGCGGCTGACCGGCGCGCAGGCGCGCAAGGTCCTCATCGCCAACGCGGCGGCGACCTGGAAAGTGCCGGCGGACGAGCTTACCACCGAGCCCGGAATGGTCGTCCACGCCAAGTCGAACCGTAAGATCAGCTACGGCGACATCGCCAAAACCGCGACCGTGCCAAACCCGCTGCCGGAAGTGACGAAGGCGGACCTCAAGCCATCCTCGCAATTCCGTCTCATCGGCAAGGATACCGGACGCGTCGATGTGCCCTCGAAGGTCAACGGCACGGCGCAATACGGCATCGATACGCAGCTA
>Ga0302326_10005931_pt1 | contig 27620 bp, 32 predicted proteins | sample Palsa_T0_3_FD_202264 | JGI IMG/M metagenome (GOLD analysis project Ga0302326, IMG submission 202264) | Peat permafrost microbial communities from Stordalen Mire near Abisko, Sweden - Palsa_T0_3 | ecosystem: Environmental > Terrestrial > Soil > Palsa > Peat permafrost | place: Sweden: Abisko... | reverse complement strand
CAGCAGGTTCAGGAAGGTCTCGCCGTGCGAGCGGGCGTCCGGATGCTCGCCGTACTTGCCGGCGAGCGCGCCGCGCTGGCCGCCGACCGCGCCCATCGCCAGCTGGCGGCCATAGTCGCCCTTGATCGTGGTGCGGTACTGCTCCTCCAGCTCAGTCAGGTCGCGCATGTCCCGGCTGACGCGGCGCACGAAGCCGAACAGGTCTTCGGCGCGGACGAACAGCTTGGCGCGAGGCCGCTGCTGGCGCAAGAAGCGATAGCCGGCGGCGAAGCGGCGCGCGGCGGCCAGGCTCTCGTCCCGCTCGATGTCGGCGCCGCCCGCGACCACCGCCTCCATGCCGGCCGCCAGGCCTTCCAGCAGCGTCGACTTGCCCGAGCCGTTCTCTCCCACCAGGAAGGTCACCGGCGCGCTGAACTCCAGCCGCTCCAGCCAGCGGAACACCGGCACGGACCAGGGAAACATCTCGGGGTCCGGGTCAGTCTTGCGGCTGATGGCGTTGAGGAACACCCGAGCTCACACGCAGGTGGTCAGCTGGTTCGAGCAATAGTCGCGAGTCCAGCCGACCACGGCGCCGACGCGCACCTTCAGGAAGTCGCCTGAGCAGCCAAGGACCCCGGGTGTCGGCAGCCTTCCTTCGTCGGTCACCGAGAGGTCGAGAAGCAGTCGAGCCGCCGCCGATGGCGCCGCGCGCACCTGAAGGTGCAATCCCGCGTCCGTGCCAAGCTTGCTGAACGCTACATAGCCCGTTCCCTCGAAGAGCGGCTTCTCGCCGCCGCCGGTCTCGTCGTCGATCTCCTTGGCGTCGTCGATCCGCGCCCACTCGCCGTTCTGGCCGGTGAGGTGGACCTGCACCCAGCGGCCCTCGGCCTTGAGCGCCGTGACGATCGCGCCGCCCGGGCTGGCACGGACGTTGAGGCCGGCCGGGTCCTGGTCGGTGACGTTCAGCTTGACGTCGCAGGCGACGGTCTGGGCGCTGGCAAGCGTCCCCTGCAGCGCGGCGGCGAGGACCAGCGCGACCAGGCGCCTGTTCATGGCCGCTCCAACCTCGCGGCGAGGCTGGAGGTGTCCCAGCGGCGGCCACCCATCGCCTGCAGCTCGGCGTAGAACTGGTCGACCAGGGCGGTGACTTCCAGCCGGGCGCCACTGCTCCGCGCCGCGTCGAGCACCAGGCCGAGATCCTTGCGCATCCAGTCGACCGCGAAGCCGAAGTCGAACTTGCCCTCGGACATGGTCTTCCAGCGGTTGTCCATCTGCCACGACTGCGCCGCGCCCTTGGAGATGGCCTCGTAGACCAGCCCCGTGTCGAGCTCGGCGCGCTTGGCGAAGTGCAGCGCCTCGGCCAGGCCCTGCACCACGCCGGCGATGCAGATCTGGTTGGCCATCTTGGTCAGTTGGCCCGAGCCCGGACCGCCCATGTGCTGCACGGCCTTGGCGTAGGCGCCGATCACCGGCCGGGCGCGCTCCACCGCAGCGGTGTCGCCGCCGACCATGATCGCCAGCTGGCCGTTCTCCGCCCCGGCCTGGCCGCCGGACACCGGCGCGTCGAGGAAGGCGCAGCGGCGCGCCGCGGCCTTCTCGGCCATCTCGCGCGCCAGGCTGGCAGAGGCCGTGGTGTGGTCGACGATGATCACACCCGCCGCCAGCGCCGGCAGCGCCTCGCCGACCACCTGGCGCACGTCGTCGTCGTTACCGACGCACAGCGCGACCAGTTCGCAGCCGCCCGCCGCCTCGGCGATCGTTGCGCAGGCGCGGCCGCCAAACTCGGCCGCCCAGCGCTCGGCCTTGGCCGGCGTACGGTTGAACACCGCCACTGTGTGGCCCGCCCGCGCCAGATGGCCTGCCATCGGATAGCCCATGACGCCCAGACCGATGAAAGCTGTCCGCATCCCCTCTCCCGCAACCGCATCTTAATCTCGTCGGGCCAACCTGGGCCGGACGATCCGCTAACCATAGTCCTTAAGGCATTTCACGCGTCATGGCTGTCGGCGAAGCCCCCACCATCATCATCAAGAAGATCAAGAAGGGTGGCCACGCCGGGCACCACGGCGGCGCCTGGAAGGTTGCCTACGCCGACTTCGTCACCGCGATGATGGCCTTCTTCCTCTTGATGTGGCTGATCAACACCACCAGCCCCGAGCAGAAGCGCGGCATCGCCGACTATTTCGCCCCCGCGTCGGTTTCCGAGACGACCAGCGGATCGGGCGGCATCCTGGGCGGCGCGGCGCTGGCTAGCTCCGGCGCCAAGAGCTCAGGCTCGAAGGACGTGATCCAGGCTTTGGCGCCGGAAGCTCCGCCGAACGTCACCGACACCGGTCAGAGCCAGAATCAAAGCCAGAACGCCTCGGCCGGCACTCAGGACAAGGCGGACGACGCAGCCCTGACCAGCGCCGCGCAATCGCTGCGCCAGGCGATGCAGGACATGCCCGAGCTGACCGAGCTGTCGAAACAGATCATCGTCGACCAGACGCCGGAAGGCCTGCGCGTGCAGCTGGTCGACCAGGAAGGCCGCTCGATGTTCAAGGAGGGTTCGGCAGAGCCCAACGACCGCGCCAAGGTGTTGCTGCAGGCGGTGGCGAAGGTGGTCAACAAGCTGCCCAACCGCATCACCATCGCCGGCCACACCAGCGCCGACGCCGGCGGCGCCAAGCCGTCGTCCGACTGGGCGCTCTCTTCCTCGAGGGCCGACACCTCGCGCCAGATCCTGCAAGCCGCAGGCGTCGATGCCGACCGCATCTACGAGGTGGCCGGCAAGGCCGCCTCCGATCCGCTCTACCCTGACGACCCGTTGCTGCCCGGCAATCGGCGCATCACCATCGTGCTGCTGCGCGAGGCCCCGGTGCTGCCGCCGAACCCCGGACTCTAGGCGCGCCTCCGATGAGCCAGCGGTCACGCTCGCCGCTTGCCAGCGGGGACGGATTGGCCCCTAATCTGCTTCCTAACGCTGATTTGGAAGGCTCTCCGCGTTCCGTGACACAGCACTTTCCGACGCGCCAGCTGCGTTTCTTTCTGACCGCGCCGTCGCCTTGCCCCTACCTGCCCGGGCGCGAGGAGCGGAAGGTGTTCGCCCATCTGCCGCTGCTGGACGGGGCGAGCGTCAACGACAGCCTGACTCAGGGCGGCTTTAGGCGCTCGCAAAACATCGCCTACCGCCCGGCCTGCGAACAGTGCTCGGCCTGCGTCTCGGCGCGGATCCCGGTCACGGACTACGCCTTCTCCAAGTCCGAGCGGCGGGTTTTGTCGCGCAACGATGGCCTGAAACGGCACGTGGTCGAGGCCGAGGCGACGCTGGAGCAGTTCGAGCTGCTGCGCCGCTATCTCACCACCCGCCACCCGGGCGGCGGCATGGCCGACATGGGCTGGCCGGACTTCGTCGCCATGGTCGAGGACACCGCGGTGCGGACCCACCTGGTGGAATACCGCGCCCATTCGACCGACAACGGCCCCGGCGACCTGATCGCCTGCGCCCTGGTCGACCGGCTCGGCGACGGCCTGTCGCTGGTCTACAGTTTCTACGATCCGAACCAGCCGCGGCGCAGCCTCGGCTCGTTCGCGATCCTCGACCACATCCGCCACGCCGCCGGCCTCGGGCTGCCGTTCGTCTACCTGGGCTACTGGGTCGAGGGCAGCCACAAGATGGACTACAAGGCCAAGTTCCGGCCGCTGGAGCTGCTGCGGCCAAGCGGCTGGACTAGGCTGGACGACTAGAGCCCGCGCTAGACGCCGCCGACCAACCGCCCCCAAGCGCGCGGATCAGGCCGACGCTGGCCGTCAGGCGACGGGTCTCGACATCAAGCGCGGCGCGCCTGGCCTCCAGGTCGGCGGTCTGGGCGGTGACCACTTCGAGGTAATTCGCCGGGCGCGCGGCGAACCTGGGGAGGAAGGCCGCGCCCGACCGGTGGCAGGATAGCGACCCGAACCCACCGAGCCAGTGAATAGAGTTTCACGCGGCCGAAGGCTGAAACTCAGATGACTTCAATAGGTTACGGCGGCCGGCCGACAGATGATCACAGCTTTCAGACCGGGGTCCGCATCCGCAAGTTCGAGCTCGAAGCGGTGCAGCCGGACGATCGCCGCGACGATGCTGAGGCCCAGCCCCGAGCCGGGGACCATCCGGTCGCGCTCGCCGCGATAGAAGCGCTGCAGCACCGCGGCCTTTTCCGCCTGCGGGATCCCCGGACCGGTGTCCTCGACGACGATGCCGGGCCGCGCCGCATCGTCGTCCAGGCGCAGCGTGACGGCGCCGCCCTTCGCCGTGAACTTGATCGCGTTGTCGACCAGGTTGCTGACCGCCTCGAACAGCAGCTTGGGGTCCGCGGCGACCACGATCGACCGCGCCTCGGGGCAGCGGAACTCGACGCCATTCGCCTCCGCCAGTGGCTGGTAGAGATCACAGACATCGGCCGCCAGTCGCGCCAGATCGGTCGGGGCGAAGCCGGCCCGGCGACCGGCCGCCTCAAGCTCGCTGATCCGCATCAGGGCGCGGAAACGCTCCAGCACGGTGTCGAGTTCGGCGGTGACGCGGGCGATATCGAGCGGGGTGACGTCTCCCGACTGTTCGAGGCGGTACAGCTGAGCCCTCGCGCGGGTCAGCGGCGTTCGCAAGTCATGGGCGATGGTGTCGGTGGCGGTCTTCACCTCGCGCATCAGCCGCTCGACCTCACCCATGGTGTAGTTGACCGTGGCCGCAAACATGTCGAGCTCGTCGTGGCGACGGCTGGTCGGGAGCCGGCGCGTCAGGTCGCCGCCGGCGATCTCGTCGCAGGCGCGCTGCAATACCCGCAGCCGCCGCAGTGGCCGCGCGCTCAGCGCCACGCCAAAGGCCAGCCCCACGGCGATCACCGCGGTCCCGCTGCCGATCAGGGCCGACGCCAGGATCCCGCGCATCTCCTGTAGCTGGTTCACATCGCGCCCCACCACCAGCACCTCGCCGAACGAAAGCCGCCGCGCGATCAGCCGCGCCGGGGCCGCGAACGACGCGGTCGGGCCGATCTCAATCGGGGGACCGCCGGGCCGCAGCCCCGCCGGCATCGCCGTGAGGTTGCCCGCCAGCCTGGTCCCGCGGGGGTTGAAAAGGGCGAATACGTTATTCTTGGCCCCGTCGAGGCTGAGCGCTTCGGCGATGCGCTGCTCGAGCGCGGACGGCGGCGAGCGCGAGAGGCCGGCCGCCTCGGTGGTGAGAATGCCGTCGACGCGGCGGGTCAGGTAGACGGCGGACTGCAGGTAGACCAGACCCAGCAGGGCGACGAGACCGAGAGCGAAGATCAGGCCGTAGAGGGCGGAGAGGCGGAAGGTGGTGGTCCGCAGCAGCGCCCTAATCTGCATTCAGCATGTACCCAACGCCGCGCTCGGTCCGAAACAGCGCCGGGGCGTCGCTGGCGTCGATCTTGCGCCGCAGGCGGCCCACATGCACGTCGATCAAATTGGTGCCGGGATCGAAGTAGTACTCCCACACCGCCTCGGAGATCAGCCGTCGGCTCAGGATCTGGCCGGCGTTGCGCATCATGAACTCTAGCAGCTTGAACTCCATCGGCAAAAGCTCGATGCGCCGGCCAACGCGGCTGGCCTCGCGCCTGACCAGGTCGAGCTGCAGGTCGCCGACCTTCAGCACCAGCTCCGGACCGTCCGGCCGACGCCGGCGCCGCAGGATGACTTCCAGCCGCGCGATCAGCTCGCTGGGCGCGAACGGCTTGACCAGGTAGTCGTCGCCGCCGGCGCGCAGGCCGGTGACGCGGTCGTCCACCTCGTTGAGGGCGCTGATCATCAGCACCGGGACGTCGGAACCCGCCGCGCGCAGGCCTTTCAGCACGTCCAGCCCGTCGCAGCCCGGCAACATGCGGTCGAGGGTGATTGCATCGAACGGTTCGGCCAGCGCCGCCTTCAGCCCTTCCAGGCCGTCAAAACACTGTTCCGGCTGGAAGCCGCCCGCGGCGAGGCAGGCCGCGACCTCGGCGGCGGTTTCGACATCGTCTTCGATGACGAGGATCTTCGCCAACGCTTTCAGGACTCCGGCGACACCGCGTTACATGGCCGGATCGCTGGCCCGCGCCAAGGCGCCGCGAAGGTCGCTCGCGCAATCGGCGAAGGCGCTCTGCGCCGGATCGAACCCGAGTTTCGCGCAGGCCAGCTCGTCGCGCCGGAAGGCGGTGTCGCGCGAGACCAGGAAATAGGACCGCGAACCGCCGGGTACGGGCACGTCGTAGTCCGGGCCGCGCGGCGCGTCGGCGGGCGCGCTGGCCAGTTCGCACTCCGCCAGCCCCGCCGTACCCGGACGGTAGCCCTGGCCCAGGCAGTGTCGCCGCGCGAGGGCTGTCCCCTGCCCTTCACGCGGGCCGTGCAGGGAGTCGGCGAGGCTCTGCTCGCAGGCGGCGAAGTGCTTTTCCCCCGGGGCCAGGCCGACGACGCCGGTGCAGACCTGGGCGACCTGGTCATCACTGACCGACTTCGCCGACGCGGCGAAGGGGCTGGCGAGGATGAAGCTAGCGACGGCGGCGGCGGCGGCCAGGCACATCGCGCCGCGCGGCGATCTCGAAGGTGTGACGATCATGATGGGCTCGAGATGACGGGGAGGGTTCGGGGGCAGCTAGGCGCGCCGAAGCCCCGAGCCAGTGAATAAAAGTTCACCGCCGAAAGTGCGAACCGAGCGACGGCCCGCAACGGGCCGGTTCTAGAGTCGGCCCACCAGCCAGAGCACGACCAGCACGACGAGGATGAGACCAATGACGCCGCCGAGCCCCGGGCCGCCCCAGGTTCGGTGCGCGTAATAGCCGCCGCCGCCGCCGAACAGCAGAACCAGGACCACGATTATGATTATCAGCGTCATCGTTTACTCGCTTGCCAAGGGCGAATGCGCGCACCCGCCAGCAGGGAACGCGACCCGGAACACTGCGTTCCGACTCTGTTATGACATACAGTGTTAGGTTGTATCGCGGAGCTGCTATAGCTAAGGTTAAGGCGCAGCTTGGCCACCGGCTGTGGTGTTCTAGCTCCAGGGCCCCGGAGGCTGGTCGGTCCGACCGCCCCAGGGGCCAGCGCCCTCTGCCGGCGAGGCGGCCGGCGCAGGCGTTGCCGGTGCGGGCTTGGGTTCGATCACCCGGCCGCCGGCGTACCGGCTCAGCGCGGCGATGCGCTTCTCGACCGGCGGGTGGGTGTTGAACAGGCCTATGATGCCCTCGTCGTCGTCTTCCAGGAACATCGCCCGCATCGACTGCGGCGCCTCCAGGTGGGTGTGGCCGGCGACCTTCTGCAGCGCGCTGATCATAGCGTCGGGGTTGTGGGTCAGCTCCACCGAGCCGGCGTCGGCGACATATTCGCGGGTGCGCGAGATCGCCATGCGGATGACGATGGCGAGGAAATAGCCGACCGCGCCGACCACCATCGCGATCAGCAGGAACAGGCCGAAGTTGCCGCGCCGGTCGCGCCCCCCCCCCCCCCACACCCCGCCCCAGACGATCGAGCGATAGACGATCTGGCAGAACAGGGTGATCACCCCGGCGAAGATCGCCGCCACCACCATGGTGCGCACATCGCGGTTGATGATGTGGGTCAGCTCGTGCGCCAGCACCGCCTCCAGCTCGTCGCGATCGAGGTTCTGCAGCAGGCCGCGGGTGACGGTGACGCTGAAGCGGCCCTCGTGCAGGCCGCTAGCGAAGGCGTTCATGCCCTCGGTCTCGATCAGGCGCAGCGTCGGCATCTTCAGGCCGCGCGAGATACTGAGATTTTCCAGGGCGTTCCAGCAGGCCGGCTCGTCCTCGCGGGTCACCGGCCGCGAGCCGGTGGCGAAGTCGATGATCTGCTGGTTGAACACATAGGCGATCACGAACCACACCAGGGCGACGACGATCGCGGCCGGCGCGGCCTGGACCATCAGATGCAGGGCGAAGGGCACCGCGCCGCCGTATTCTTCGCCGGGCGGCAGCAGCCGCGCGACGATCATGCCGAGCGTCAGGCAGAACAGCATGCCCAGCAGCAGGATCGGGAAGCCGATCAGCAGCAGGGCCGAGCGGATGTTGTTGTTCCAGATATAGGTCTGCAGACCCACCGCCTGCATGGGGCGAGGCTCGCTAACTGAACTTCACTGGCGGCGCGCTCTGCAGCGCCGCGCGGTCGGCCCCGACATCGAAGAACTCTCGCTGCTGGAAGCCGGCGGCCCCGGCGATCAGCACCGCCGGAAACCGTTGGATCGAGGCGTTGTACTCCCCGGTGGCGTTGTTGAAGAACCGCCGTGCGGCGGCGATCTTGTTCTCCAGGTCGGCCAATTCGCTCTGCAACTGCGTGAAGTTCTGGTTGGCCTTGAGGTCGGGATAGGCCTCGGCCACCGCCATCAGCTTGCCAAGCGCACTCGTCAGCACGTTCTCGGCCTGGGCCCTGGCCGCGACGTCGCCGGCGCTGACCGCCGCGGTGCGGGCCGCCGTCACCTCGTCCAGCGTGCCGCGCTCGTGCGAGGCGTAGCCCTTCACCGTCTCGACCAGGTTAGGGATCAGGTCCTGCCGCTGCTTCAGCTGCACGTCGATGTCAGCGAAGGCTTCATTGACGTTCTGGCGCAGCGCGACCAGCCGGTTGTAGGCGCCGATCAGCAGGAAGCCGAGCAGCACGACGACGGCGAGCAGGATCAGTCCGACGACCATGGGGTTCCTCAGGCGCAGCGGCGACAGGGTAGCGGCTGCCCGCACGGACCGCCAGCCGTCGCGCGAGGGGCCCGGACCCACGCGGCTCGACGCCGCGCCTGATCGGCGTAAGCATAAGCGTCTCGCACGAGGAGGCTCGCCAGTGTCCCAGCGCCCCGTTGAATTCATCGGCATGATCGGCACCTCCAACGCCTCGGAGATCCGCGCCGCGCCGGCCGGTTCGGGCGTGGTCGACAAGGCCTTCGTCGCCGCCACCGCCCGAGGCCACGAATACGCCGGCTTCGACCGCGTCCTGATCGGCTACTTCAGCGTCGCCGCCGACGGCTTCCAGGTCGCCGCGTTCGCCGCCCACTCGACCGAGCGCCTCGGCCTGCTTCTGGCGCACCGTCCCGGCTTCGTCGCCCCGACGCTGGCGGCCCGGCAGTTGGCCTCGCTCGACCAGTTTTCGGACGGACGCCTGGCGGTGCATGTGATCACCGGCGGCTCCGACGCCGACCAGGCCCGCGATGGCGACTTCCTGGGGAAGGCGGAGCGCTACGCGCGCACCGACGACTATCTCGAGGTGCTCAAGAAGGCCTGGACCAGCGCGCGCATGTTCGATCACGACGGCCCGTACTACCGCACGCGAGGGTCGGTCGCGGCGGTCCGCTGCCTGCAACGGCCGCACATCCCGGTCTATTTCGGCGGATCGTCCGATGAGGCGATCGACGTCGCCGGCAAGCACGCCGATGTCTACGCGCTGTGGGGCGAGAGCCTCGCCGCCGTGCGGGACACCATCGGCAAGGTCCGCGACGCCGCCGCCCGCCATGGCCGCGCGGACCAGATCCGCTTCAGCCTGTCGTTGCGGCCGATCCTCGGGCGAACCGAAGACGAGGCGTGGGCGCGCGCCCACCGGATCCTGGATCAGGCCAAGGCGCTGCGCGGCGCCGGCGCCGCGACCTCCGCCGGCCCCAGCGCCGCGGGACCGCGTCCGCATAGTCCGCAGAACGCCGGCTCGCAGCGCCTGCTGGCGGAGGCCGCCAAAGGCCCGGTGGTCGACAAGCGGCTGTGGACCGAGCTGGCCGCCCTGACCGGCGCTCAAGGCAACTCCACCTCCCTAGTCGGCACGCCGGAGCAGGTGTGCGAGGCGATGCTCGACTACTGGGACCTCGGGGTCACGACGTTCCTGATCCGCGGGTTCGATCCGCTGGAGGACGCTCTGGAATACGGCCGCGACCTGGTCCCGCTGGTGCGCGAAGCGACGGCGCGACGCGCGGCGCCAGCGACGGCTTCCGCCGCAGAGTGAACAGGGCCAGAGGCGCGCCGCCGGCTCGTCCAGCAGCCGCTCCGGCGCACGCCAAAACGAGAGGTCGATGGTTCGGCCGCCTTTCTCGTAGGTGAGCGGCCGAAACGAGCCAGCTTCCTCGAAGGCCGCCCGGTTGTGATCATCGACCCGGAAGTACAGCAGGTCCTCCGTCACCATCGCGAACATCAGTCCATCGCAGAACACCCCGGTCTTGCCGAACATTCGCCGCAGCGAGACGTGGCCGAGCGGCGCCAACTGTTCGCGCAGGAATCCGGCAAAGCTGTCGCTGGCGACCATCCTCTGTCCTCAGTCCTGGCCCCTGTCCCGCCAGCAGGTTTCGCAGCCTGCGGGCCGACACCGTGATGGCGGAACGACGCCGCGTACGCGACAGGAGCGGATGGTGGGCGGCACAGGGCTCGAACCTGTGACCTCCTGGGTGTAAACCAGGCGCTCTAACCAACTGAGCTAGCCGCCCCACAGGCCCGTTCTACCGAGCGCGCGGCTGGGCGGGAAGCCAGTGTCTCAGGCCGAGCTTCTGAGCCGCCACCACTTGCGCGCCGCGACGGCGGCCCAGACGGCTTCGACCAGGCCGAACGGCCAGGCGCCCTGCAGGACGCGGTAGGCGCTGCCCAGCACGCAGGCGCCGGCGAAGGCCAGCGTCCACCAGGGCGAGCGGGACTCCAGGGCATAGCAGAGCAGCATCGCGCTGACGGCGAAGAGGCCGAAGGCGGTGAGGAGGCTCATGAACCAGGCTGGTCGCGCCCGGTCAGTTCAGCGCGCTCTTCAGCGCCTCGCCGATGCGGAAGCGGGCGGTCTTGGACGCGGGGCGCTTGACCTGGGCCCCGGTGCGCGGATTGCGGGCCAGACCGGCGGCGCGGGCGACCGGGGTGAACCGGCCGAAGCCGACGAGGCGCACTTCCTCGCCCCGTTTGAGCGAGTCGGTCACGGAGTCGACGAACGCTTCGACGCAACGCTTGGCCTGGGCCCGGTCGAGGCCCGAGCGTTCGACGATGTCCGCGATAAGCTCCGCTTTTGTCATTGTCGCCTCCCCGCGAGGCTCGGCAGTGTGCGACCCCGCCGTACAGCCTGAGCCCGAGACTAAAGGCTCAAGCCGTGCGGTCGTCAAACGAACGCGGCGCGGGAGAGACCCCGCGCCGCGCTTTTTTCGTGATCGAGACGTAAGGCCGCGCGTCAGTGCGTCAGCATCGCGTCCGCGTCGAGGTCGTCTTCGATCGCCGGCACAAGCGCGGCGATCGGGTCGGGCGACCATTCGATCGGCACCAGCGGCGCGGTCAGCGCCCGGGCCAGCACCTCGTCCACGGTGGCGACCGGGATGATCTCCAAGCCCGACTTCACGTTTTCCGGCACCTCGGCGAGGTCCTTCTCGTTCTCGATCGGGATCAGCACCGTCTTGACGCCGGAGCGCAGCGCCGCAAGCAGCTTCTCCTTCAGGCCGCCGATCGGCAGCACCCGGCCGCGCAGGGTGATCTCGCCGGTCATGGCAAGGTCCTTGCGGATCGGAATGCCGGTCAGCACCTAGGTGATGGCGACCGCCATGGCCACGCCGGCCGAGGGACCGTCCTTCGGCGTCGCGCCTTCCGGCACGTGCACGTGGACATCGGTCTTCTCGAAGTCCGGCGGGGCGATGCCGAACTTGGTGGCGCGCGAGCGGACGAACGAGGCGGCGGCCGCGATCGACTCCTTCATCACGTCCTTCAGGTTGCCGGTGATCGACATGCGGCCCTTGCCGGGCATCTTCACCGCTTCGATGGTGAGGATGTCGCCGCCGAAGTCGGTGTAGGCGAGGCCCGTGACGATGCCGACCTGGTCTTCCTCGTCGGTCTCGCCGAAGTGGAACTTGCGCACGCCGGCGTACTTGCGCAGCCGCTCGTCGTCGATGGTGACCGAGATCATCTTCTCCACCGCCATGTCGCGGATCGCCTTGCGGGCGAGGTTGCCCATCTCGCGCTCCAGCGAGCGAACGCCGGCTTCACGGGTGTAGTAGCGGATCAGGTCGTGGATGGCCTGGTCCGGCACGATCCATTCGCCCTCCTTCAGCCCGTGATCCTTGGCGAGCTTCGGCAGCAGGTGGCGCTTGGCGATCTCCACCTTCTCGTCCTCGGTGTAGCCGGGCAGGCGGATGATCTCCATCCGGTCCATCAGCGGCTGGGGCATGTTGAGGCTGTTGGCGGTGGTGACGAACATCACCTGGCTGAGGTCGTAGTCGACCTCCAGGTAGTGGTCGTTGAAGGTCGAGTTCTGTTCCGGGTCGAGCACCTCCAGCAGGGCGCTGGAGGGATCGCCGCGCCAGTCGGCGCCCATCTTGTCGATCTCGTCGAGCAGGAAGAAGGTGTTGGTGGTCTTGGCCTTCTTCATCGACTGGATGATCTTGCCGGGCATCGAGCCGATGTAGGTGCGGCGGTGGCCGCGGATCTCGGCCTCGTCGCGCACGCCGCCCAGCGAGAGGCGCACGAACTCGCGGCCGGTCGCCTTGGCGATCGAGCGGCCGAGCGAGGTCTTGCCGACGCCGGGCGGGCCGACCAGGCACAGGATCGGGCCCTTCAGCGAGCCGGTGCGGGCCTGCACGGCCAGGTATTCGAGGATGCGCTCCTTGACCTTCTCCAAGCCGTAGTGGTCGCCCTCGAGGACCTCCTCGGCCTTCACCACGTCGATCGGCTTGGTCTTGGCCTTGCCCCACGGGATCGACAGCACCCAGTCGAGGTAGTTGCGCACCACGGTGGATTCTGCCGACATCGGGCTCATGTTGCGCAGCTTCTTCAGCTCCGCCTCGGCCTTGCTGCGCGCTTCCTTGGAAAGCTTGGTCTTCTTGATCCGCTTCTCGAGCTCGATCAGCTCGTCGCGAGAATCGTCCTGCTCGCCCAGCTCGCGCTGGATCGCCTTCATCTGTTCGTTCAAATAGTACTCGCGCTGGGTCTTCTCCATCTGCCGCTTCACGCGGGTGCGGATCTTCTTCTCGACCTGCAGCACGCTGATCTCACCCTCCATCAGGGCGAACACCTTCTCCAGGCGCTTCACGACGTTGAAGATTTCAAGCAGTTGCTGGCGATCGACGATCTTCACCGCCAGATGGGCGGCGATGTTGTCGGCCAGCGGACCCGGCTCGGCGATCTGCGGGATCGACGCCTGGGCTTCCGGCGGCACCTTCTTGTTGAGCTTCACGTAGTTTTCGAACTGCTCGATCACCGCACGGCTGAGCGCCTCGGCCTCGTGCGCCTCGCCGCCCTCTTCCTCGACCTCGGCGGCCTCGGCTTCGTAGAAGGCCTCGTGCGAGGTGAAGCGCAGCACCGCGGCGCGGGCCTTGCCCTCGACCAGCACCTTGACGGTGCCGTCCGGCAGCTTGAGCAGCTGGAGCACATTGGCCAGCACGCCGACGTCGAAGATGTCCTTCGGCGCCGGATCGTCCTGGTCGCGGTCGCGCTGGGTGACCAGCAGGATCTGCTTGTCGCCGCGCATCACCTCTTCGAGGGCGCGCACGGATTTCTCGCGGCCGACGAAGAGCGGCACCACCATGTGTGGGAACACCACGATGTCGCGCAGCGGCAGAACTGGGAGAGTCTTTATCTCTGACATGACGCCAATTTTCTCCTGGGCGGCGCCCGACTAGCGGCGCCTGACCCTTGCCCCGGACCACGGTCACTCGACGATGCGCCGAGTCGGGCGGCCCGTCCGCCGGACCCCGGCGGCTTCAGGTTGGATTATGTGGATGGTTTCACGCGGCGTTCAAGCGCAGCGGGCCGGAGGCGGCAAGGGGTCGCGTTCGCATAGCCAAGTTCGATCAACAATATCGCGATTAACTTTGAGTCAGCACGTCGGTTGCGGGTTTGCGCGATTGTCAGGGATTTTTTGCCAACGCGCGATGTGGCCGGCGCGTCACAAGGTCCGCACCTTCGGCCTACGCCCGCCGTGCCATGACGCAGGCCGCGTCCTAGTCAGCCGCCTCGTCTGTACCGCCCATCGCCGCCAACAGGGCGTCGAGCTGCCGCCGCACGCGATGTTCGGCAGTGGCGGCCAGCAGCGGGCCGCGTCCTGCGGCGGACGACGTCTCATCGACCACGATCCAGCCCTCGCTGCGCGCCACGGCCGGCAACTGGCGGGGATGGCGCCCGTCGGCCATGGTCTTGGCGGCGTAGGCGCACAGGACGGCGTCGAGCGCGTCGGCGTTGTCGCGGCAGAACGCCGCCAGCGCCTCGCTGACCACCAGCCCGTGGTCGGCGACCAGGGCGGCCAGGATCCGCGCCCGCGCGGCGGCCGCCTTCGGCTTGGCGCCGCCGTAGCCGCTCGGCTCCAGACCCCAGGTGAACAGCTGCGCCGCGGGGTAGGCCTCGACCAGCACCGCTCCCGCGCCGCCGGGCCGCAGCGGCCACACCGGCCCGCCGCGCATCAGCAGTAGCGTCATGCAGGCCACCGCCGCGCCGGCGCCGCCGCCGGGGCCGGACCAGAGCGTGGATGGCGTGTTCAGGCCGCGCTGGCGCCAGAGCGCTTCGCAGGCGCGATAGACCTTGACGCCATGCCGGCCGACGTCCGGCGCGAGCAGTTCGACGAGGTCCGCGCCGCGGCCGAACGGACGCCCCTCATGCGGCAGCCCCGAGGCCTGGGCCCACAGCACCGGCAGGCTGGCGGCATAGTCGCGCGGCGCGCTGAACGGCGCGTCGATCGCGGCGAAGCCATCGAGGCCGGTCAACAGCGCCACCAGGCGGTCGAACGGCTCGCCCTTCCCGGCCAGGGCCTGCACCGGGCTGAGATCGTCGATCAGCAGCCGTGCGCCATCGGCGCGTCCGCTCGCGATCCAGACGTTGGAATTGCGCTTCTTGGCGCTCCACTGATCCGCCGAGCCGGAGACGTTGATCCCGAGGACCTGTTTCGCCACCCGCTGTCGGGGATCAGGCCGAAGCCGCCCCGCCCTTCTTTTCGGCGTAGATCAGCAGCGGCTGGGCGCGGCCTTCGACCACCTCGGCGTTGACCACCACCTCTTCGACGCCCTGCATGGTCGGCAGCTCAAACATGATGTCCAAGAGGATGCCTTCCAGGATCGAGCGCAGGCCGCGCGCGCCAGTCTTGCGGGCGATGGCCTTGCGGGCGACGCCCTTGAGCGCGTCGTCGCTGAAGGTGAGGCCGACGTTCTCCATCTCGAACAGCCGCTGGTACTGCTTCACCAGGGCGTTCTTCGGCTCGGTCAGGATCTTGACCAGGGCTTCCTCGTCGAGATCGTCCAGAGTGGCGATCACCGGCAGGCGGCCGATGAACTCTGGGATCAGGCCGAAACGCTGCAGATCGTCCGGCTCGACCTTGCGCAGGATTTCGCCGGTGCGGCGGTCGTCCGGGTCGGCCACCTTGGCCGAGAAGCCGATCGAGGTGCCCTTGCCGCGGCCGGAGATGATCTTCTCCAGGCCGGCGAAGGCGCCCCCGCAGATGAACAGCATGTTGGTGGTGTCGACCTGCAGGAATTCCTGCTGCGGATGCTTGCGCCCGCCCTGCGGCGGCACGGAGGCGACGGTGCCTTCCATGATCTTCAGCAGCGCCTGCTGCACGCCCTCGCCCGAGACATCGCGGGTGATCGAGGGGTTGTCCGACTTGCGGCTGATCTTGTCGACTTCGTCGATGTAGACGATGCCGCGCTGGGCCCGCTCGACGTTGTAGTCGGCCGCCTGCAGCAGCTTCAGAATTATATTTTCGACATCCTCGCCGACATAGCCCGCTTCGGTCAGGGTGGTGGCGTCGGCCATCGTGAACGGGACGTCGATGATTCGCGCGAGGGTCTGGGCCAGCAGCGTCTTGCCGACCCCCGTCGGACCCACCAGCAGGATGTTCGATTTCGCCAGTTCGACGTCGTTGTTCTTCTGTGCGTGGCTGAGACGCTTATAGTGATTGTGCACCGCGACGGAGAGCACCTTCTTGGCGTGCTCCTGGCCGATCACGTAATCGTCAAGCACCTCGCGGATTTCGCGCGGTGTCGGGACTCCGTCCTTGGACTTCACGAAGGCGATCTTGTGCTCTTCGCGAATGATATCCATGCACAGTTCAACGCATTCATCGCAGATGAACACAGTTGGCCCGGCGATGAGCTTTCGCACTTCGTGCTGGCTCTTGCCGCAGAAAGAGCAATAGAGGGTGCTCTTGCTGTCGCCGCTTGCGGCTTTGGTCATCGTTCTGTCTCACTCTCGAACGGCGCTTTGCGGGTCACGGCGCCGACGGTCGCTCGGGCGTCGCACTCCTCAACGTCATGCAGGATACGCGCCGCGAGTTGTCTAATTCTTGACATTCCCCGATCCCGCCGAGGATCACAAGCCTCCCGCCACGACTCACGGTGGGTAAGTCGCGCCAGTGTCGCATTTCTGGCGCGTCGCGAAGAAGGGCAAAGCCGATATGGGTGAGATAGCGCCCGAGCGCCAGTCACCGCCTGAGGCGCCGGCCGGCATTCAGACAAAGTACCGGCCGCTTGTCGCATTCGATTTCGACGGAACGCTGACCTCGCGGGACAGTTTCATCGCCTTTCTGCGCTGGCGCTTCGGCGTTCGCGGCTGGGCCGCCGGCGTGCTCGCCCTGGCCCCTGACGCCGCCAAGTATGTGCTGGATCGGGACCGCGGACGGCTGAAAGCCGCGGCCGTGCGTCAATTTCTCGCCGGCATGCCCCGCGCAGAGCTGGAAGCGTGGGCCCAGACCTTCGCCAGCGAAGAAGGCCGGGCGCTGCTGCGGCCCGACGCCGTGCGCGCCTGGCGCCGCTGGCAGGGCGACGGCGCACGGCTGGTCATCGTTACCGCCAGCCCCGAGACCATCGTCGGCCCGATCGCCCGGGGATTGGGCGCGGACCTGCTGCTCGGCACCAAGCTGGCGTTCGACGACGTCGGCCGCGTGACCGGCGCGTTCGCCGGGGCGAACTGCCGCGGGCCGGAAAAGGTGCGGCGGCTGCGCGAAGCCTTCGGCGACGATGTCCGCCTCGAGGCCGCCTATGGTGACACCGATGGCGACAAGGAGATGTTAGCGCTGGCGGAGGAACAGGGCATGAAGGTCTTCAACGGGACCGGGAGGTCATCGCTGTGAAACACGCCGGCGCCGCCGTACTGGACCAGCTGGAGCCGTTGCTGGGTCGCATCAGGGCATGCGGCGCCTTGCGCGAGAAGAGCCGCGGCATCTTTTATCTGAAGTCGCGCGCCTATCTGCACTTCCACGAGGACCCGGCGGGTGTCTTTGTCGATATCCGCGCCGCCGACGGGAAGGATTTCGACCGGATGAAACTCGACCGCGCCATCGAGACCGAAATCCTGGCGCGGATCGCCGAGGTCGCGGGCGGTTGAGCGGCCTGCCCGCCTGGCCCGATCTCGCTATCAGCGCCGAGGGCGCTGTGGCCGAGGTGCGGCTGAACCGGCCCCAGGCTCGCAACGCCCTCTCGCTGGGGCTGATGCGCCAGCTGATCAACGCGGCCGCGTTTTTCCGGGCCTCGACCGAGATCCAGGCGGTGATCCTGACCGGGGCCGAGACCTACTTCTCCGCCGGCGCAGATCTGGCCGATGAAGAGCGCCTCTCCAGCACTGCCACCCGCCTCGAGCGCCGCCAGGTCGCGCGGCTGGGCCCGGACCTGTGCGCGGCCTGGGAAAGCCTGGAGCAGGTGACCATCGCCGCGGTCGAGGGCTACTGCATCGGCGGCGCGGCGGCGCTGGCGGTGGCGCTGGACTTCCGCATCGTCGGCGAGGGGGCCTACCTGCGCCTGCCGGAGATCGCGCTCGGCATGAACATGAGCTGGGGCGCCCTGCCCCGCATCACCGCCCTGGCCGGCCCGTCGCGCGCCAAGCAGCTGGCGATCTTCTGCGAGCCCTGCGCGGCCGACGAAGCGCTGCGCTGGGGCCTGGTCGACGAGGTGGTCGGCGCCGGCGGCGCGCTGGCCCGCAGCCACGAATGGGCCGCCAAGGCCGCCGCCCTGCCGCCGCTGCCGGTGCGCATGACCAAGGAGGCGATCAACGCCCAGTCCGGCGCCCTGCACCGCGCCACCTCGGCGATGGACCGCGACCAGTGGATGCTGACCGGCGAGACCAGCGATTTCGCTGAGGGCGGGCGGGCGTTTGCGGAGAAGCGCAAGCCGAAGTTCAGGGGTGACTAGGAAGACGCGCTGAATAGGCCCAAGGAGCTGTCATGGTCCGGTGGTGGCATGCCATCCACGCAAGCAGCCTCTGACAATCTTCCTCAAGTCGCTTAGAAACGGACCGATGGTCAAAGCCTGCTCTGTTGTTCTTGTGGTCGGCCTTTTCTCGGCGTCGCTCGCCCGCGCCGAGCCGACGGCGTCCCCGCCTTCGTCATCTGCCGCCGGCGCGGCGAGCGGATCGGTGTCCTGGAAACAAATCTATGAGGATGGCCAGACGGTCTACTACGTGAGGGCGAACGGCCTCGCGCAGACGGGTGAGTCGGACACGCAATCGTTGCTGGAGTTCAAGGTTCCGCAGGTGGTCGGCGGTGTACAGGTCTGGTCCATGGTGTCGCGCATGAAACTGAACTGCGAACAGAACCAGGTAATCACCATCGACAATACGTCCTACGCGCTGCAGATGGGCACTGGCACGGTGATCCAGTCGCAAGCCGCCAACGACACTTGGCATCAGCCGGAGCCCGGCTCGCTCGGCGGACTTATCTGGAGCACTGCCTGCGCGAAGAATTGATCGCCGGGCCTGGGCTATCGATCGGCGCGCCGACTGCGCCCAAGCAACTTCTCGACCGGGCTCTGCGGCAAGCTGGCCAGGGTCAGGTACCCAGTAGACTGCGGGTCCAAGGCAGCGAAGTTGTCGCGCGCGTGGGCCAGGAAATGGCCCTTTCTCACCACAGCGGTGACGACATAGCCGGCGTCCGCGGCCGTCACCGGTTCCGGGACCGGGAAGAGGCCGTATAGCGACGCACCGGTGTTGAGGCTCGTCTCGGTTTCCCGTTTCTGCCGCTCGGGGAGCGCGTCGCGCGGCACGACGTCGCCCTCGCTGGGGTCGCCGCTGCGCCCTTGCCCTGGGCCGCCCTGGGAGCTCGGACCCTGACCCTGGCCGCCCTGGCCAAACGGGCCACCGTCCATCGGGCCCGAGTTGCCCTCCCGCGACCCATATTGGGCCAGCCAAAGCCGCGGCTTGCTCGGGCTGATGCGTACGCCGCCGTCGGCGTAGACCGTGACGCGCATGCCGAGCACTTCTGGTGCGATGCGGTGCTCGTAGAACGAGATCTCGTCGGCGTCGAGCACGCCGTCGCCCTTTACATCGAGGAAGGCGAAGAACGCCGCCGCGTCGGCGACGAACTCGTCGCGGTCGAGCTTTCCATCGCCGTTACGATCCGCGCCCTTGAACCAGTCGACGACCGGATAGGGCGCACCGGCCGGGGCCCGATAGGGCCGGCCATGCGGGCTGAAGAACACGTTCGGCGCAGCCTCGTCGGCGGCGCCGCGCGCAGGGGCGGCCAGGGTCCCGGCCAGGCCGCCGGCCGCAAGCGAGCCCGAGGCCAGGGTGACGAATCGCCGACGTGTCGTGTGCATGGAACTGCCGATCGGAATGGGGCCCGCGGCACAGTTAGCGCCGGTTGAGCGGGCGCGTCCACCTGCACGGGGCGCCGGCCCATTGCACCCACCGCGGCCTCGGACCACTATCGGCCAAGGGAATAGCGCAGGAAGGCATGCCGTGCACGATCTGATCATCCGGGGCGGGATCGTCGTTGACGGCACCGGCGCGCCCGGCTTCCGCGGCGACGTGGCGGTGAGCGACGGTCGCATCGTCGAGGTGGGCGAGGTGTCGGGTCCCGCAGCGCGCACCATCGCCGCGGACGGGCTGATGGTGACACCCGGGTTCGTCGACATCCACACCCACTATGACGGCCAGGTCTCGTGGGACAGCGTCCTGGCGCCCTCCTCCATCCACGGCGTGACGTCGGCCGCGATGGGCAATTGCGGCGTTGGCTTCGCACCGGCGATGCCTGACAAGCACGACTGGCTGATCCGGCTGCTGGAAGGCGTCGAGGACATTCCCGGCACCGCCTTGGCCGAGGGCCTCGCCTGGGACTGGCAAAGCTTCCCGGACTATTTGGATGCGGTCGGCCGCCGCAGCTACACGATGGACATCGCCGCCCACATGCCGCACGCGGCGCTGAGGGCCTTCGTGATGGGCGAGCCCGGGGCCGACCACACGGCGGCGCCGACCGAGGCCGAGATCGAGCGGATGAGTACGCTCACCGAGGAGGCGCTGCACGCCGGCGCGATCGGCTTCTCCACCTCGCGCACCTACGTGCACCGCAGCCGCGACGGCCAGAACATCGGCACGCTGACCGCCTCGGAGCGCGAGCTGCAGGGTATCGTCGGGGCGCTGAAGCGAGCGGGCCGCGGCGTGATCCAGCTGATTTCCGACGCCTATCTGACCGCGGACGACGACTTCGCCGCGGCCGAGCTGCGGTTGATCCGCGGCCTCGCCCAGACGTCGGGTCGGAAGCTGTCGTTCACGGTCCAGCAGTCCGACGACGCGCCGGACCGGTGGCGGGGCATCTTCGACGAGATCGACGCCATGGTGGCCGATGGGCTCGACGTGCGGGCCCAGGTCGCGCCGCGGCCGGTAGGCGCCATGCTCAGCTTCGCCTCCACCACCAACCCGTTCATCCTCACGCCCACCTACCGCGAGATCAACGCCGGCGTCGTCGCGGCGCGGCTGCGGGCGCTCGGCAGCCTGGAGGTGCGCGAGCGGATCCTGGCCGAACATGGCGCCTACCGGCCCGGCGGCTTCGCCGGCCAGCTCACCGGCGACTTCGAGCGCATGTTCCGGATGACCGATCCGGTCGACTACGAGCCGACGCCAGACGCCTCGATCGCCGCCGAAGCCAAGCGCACCAACAAGAGTCCGGCCGAGCACTGCTATGACGTGATGCTGGAAGCCGAGGGGCGGCGCCTGCTCTACATGCCGCTGGTCAACTACGCCTACGGCAACCTCGACGACGTCCACGGTATGATGAAGGGCGACCACACGCTCTACGGGCTGTCGGACGGCGGCGCCCACTGCGGCACGATCAGCGACGCCTCGTTCCCGACCACGACGATCGGTCTCTGGTCGAAGGGCAGCAAGAGCGGCCGCCGCTTCCCGGTGGAAACGCTGGTGCACGGCTATACCCAGCGCAACGCGAGGCACGTCGGCTGGCGCGACCGCGGCGTGATTGCGCCAGGCTACCTGGCCGACCTCAACGTGATCGACCTCGCGGCGTTGTCGCTGTCGCCGCCGGAAATCGTCCAGGACCTGCCGGCGGGCGGAACCCGGCTGGTGCAGAAGGCCCGCGGCTACCACTGGACCATCAAGTCCGGCGTCGCCACTTTCGAACAAGGCGAGTGGACCGGCGCGACACCGGGCGGACTGATCCGCGGCGAGACAGCGGCCCCGGCGCTTTCAGCCTAAGAGGTCGGGACCCGGCGTCCGGTCGCAGATGTCCGCCGCGGAAACCCGGCGCTTGATCGATACAATCGCAACGTTTCATCCTTAACGTTCGAGTCGGTCCTCCTCGCGCTCCAAGGAGCAGTTGCTTGCGTCTCTCCCTGCTGATCGGCTTGGTTCTGGCGGCGGGTCCCGCCTTGGCGGCGCCCGGCGGCCCGATCGTGAAGGACGGGGTCGAGATCACCATCCTGCCAGCGGGACCGGCCGGCGCCGGCGGCATCGTCGAGGTCACCCTCGACGTCGAAGCGCGCAGCGACGCCGCGGCGGCCAAGCTGAAGTTCCGCTCAATGCGCGGCGTGACCGCGATCGACTGCCGACTGGGCGCCAACCGGTTCATCAAGGCCGACGCCTATCCCGAGGCCAACCTCAGGGGCGAGGTCTCGCCCCGGGTGGTCAGCGGCGAATGGGTGCAGCCCGCCGTGGAGTCCTACATGCTCGCCGTCACCGCGCGGGTCTGCGGCGCCGCGCCGGCAGTCCGGCCGACCACGACCGCCGCGTCGGGACCGCTGCCGATCGTCAGGTTGGGAACGGACAGCGCTCCCGCCGCGCCGACTTCACCGCCGCCGGCGACACCGCCCGCCAGGATGGCGACGGCGATCGCGCCGAAGCCTGCGCTCGCCGCGCTGCCCCCGCGGGCTTTCCGCGCCAAGGCGGATGGGCGCGGCGTGGCGCAGGTCGCGGCCAGCCCCACGGCCCAGGGCGCGCAACACGTGCTGGGCCAGCTGCGCGCGCTGATCACGCCGCCGCTGGCGGGCAGCGTCGAGGCGGCGACGGTCAAGAACGCCGCCGTGTTCCGCGCCAGCGTGGCCGGGTTCGTTTCGCTAGGCGACGCCCAGGCTTTCTGCGCCCGCGCGGCGTCGGTCTCGAAGACCTGCTGGGTGCACTGGAAGACCCCCGCGCCAGCCCCACCGCCGACGCATCACGCCTAGCCGGCCGGCTCGACAACGCCGGCCTGTTCGGCTTCCGCCGCCAGCTGCTGCAGCGTCTCCTGGTGGCTGGCGCGGGTGATGCGGTAGCCGGACAGCAGCGCGAAGGCGATGCCGTAGAGGGCGACCAGCGTCGGCGCGTAGATCAGCGCGAAGTGGCGCATGACCCCGGGCGGCACGTGGGAGGGATCGGTGCCGGGTACGAGGCCGACGATGGCGACGATGCTGGAGGCGATCAGGATACCGAATCCGGAGGTCGCCTTCTGCACGAACGCCGAGGCGGCGAAGAACAAGCCCTCCGAGCGCCGCCCGGTCTTCAGCTGAGAGACCTCGACCACATCGGCGATCATCGATGTGCCCGCGGTGGTGGAGATGATGCCGAACGCCACCTGGACCACGGAGGTACAGAAGATGATGGCCAGCAGCTGAGGGCTGTGGTTCGGCGGCATCAGGCCGACGGTTCTCAGCAGCACGGGCGTGAGTCCCGCGGTCACCGAGAGCACCAGCATCAGCCTCGTCACCGTGCGCTTGCTGAACCGGCGCGAGAGCCTGGGCATGGCGACGAGAGCGATGACGGCCGAGCCAAACACTCCAGCCGTGAGGTAGGAAATCTGTCGGGCGCTGAACGCCCAGAAGAAGGTGTTGAAATAGGCGTTCAGGACAGCGGCCATCCCCATCGCCATGGCGCTGGTGATGGTGGAGGCCAGCAGGAACAGGAACGAGCGGTTCGACAGCGTTTCCCGCATCTCACCCAGCACGTGGAGAGGCGTGAGGCGGCGCCTCGGCGGCGGCGGCATCAGGTGCGGAATGTGCCGGTGCGTCCCGATGGCGGAAATCAGGATGCTGCAGAAGATGATCGCCGCCGCCGCCATGCCATAGTGAGCGTAGCCGGCGGGATTGAGCTGCCCCACGCGGTGCGTGGCGTCTGGCGTGAGAAACACCGCGTAGGCGAGCAGGTTTACCGTCAGACCGCCGACCCAGCCGAAGAAGTAGCGGTAGCTCAGCAGCACCGAGCGCTGCTCGTAGCCGGTGGAGAACTCCGCCGCCAGCGCCGAGCTGGGCACCTCGAACAGCGACGAGAGCGCGCGAATCAGGATCGCGATCAGGATCGCGTAGATGAAGAGCGCCGAGCCGCTCCAGTGCGGCGGGTTCCAGAGCGCCAGGTAGGCGAGCGCGAACGGCGCGGCAGCGGCGTACATGAACGGGTGGCGCCGTCCCCAGGGGCTGCGGAAATTGTCGGATATCTGGCCGATCAGCGGGTCGATGCAGGCGTCGAACAGCAGGGCGAGGAACGCGGCCAGGGCGATCGCTTGGGCGGGCACGCCCATCACCTGATTGTAGAAGAAAACCAGGAAGTAGCTGAAGCCGTTGTCCTTCACCCCGAAGGCCACCGAGCCGAAACCGTAGAGCCAGCGCGTCGGCCGATCGACCTCGCGCTTGGCCGCGCTGACGGCGCCCGCGGCGGCGTCCGGCGCTGGAACGGCGGTCAAACGCCGCCCGCTGGATAGCGGACTGCCAAGCCTGCGGGTGACATCATGGCGCGCCTCGCGGAGGAACCCTGGACCGGTCACCGTTCTGGCCTGCGTCACGCCCGCGGGGCAAGCGCGCTTTCGTTGCCGGCGCCGTCACTCCGGACGGCCGGCATCGCCGATCCGGGCCCATCGCCGACGCTTCCGGCGGCGCGAGAAAAAAGATCAGGCGGCCATATTTCCTTGTAATCGTGCGAATTTGCGCGCATAGGCAGAATATCGAATATCGTTTTGGTTCGGATGCTCTCCACGCTTGCTCTTCGGATCGAGCTCCCGAGTCTTCATGATCCTCTCCGACAATTTGGTCACCCGCGCCAACTGGCGCGCGCGAATAGCTACACCACAAGGAAGACCAATATGACGACTGGGACAGTGAAGTGGTTCAACGCCACCAAGGGCTTCGGCTTCATTCAGCCTGACGGCGGCGGCCAGGACGTTTTCGTCCACATTTCGGCCGTCGAACGCTCCAGCCTCGGCACGCTCAGCGAGGGCCAGAAGGTCAGCTTCGAGCTCGAGAAAGACCAGAAGAGCGGCAAGATGTCGGCCGGCCAGCTTCAGGCCGGCTAGTTTGCCGGAGCCGAGGTTCGCCTGCGCTGCGAACTTCGGAATCGGGATAACATCCCGGGCCTACCCAGCGGACAGGGCGGCATAGCGCCGCCCTGCTCCGTCGGCGCCGCCTCACCCTCAACGGAAGTCGTGCCATGGCGCGCAAGCCCAACTATTCCTTCGAGCGCCACGAGCGGGACAAGGCCAAGGCGACCAAGCTCGCCCAGAAGGCCGACGCCAAGCGCGAACAGCGCGAGCGCGACCGGGCCGGCGTCTCCGACCCGGCACCTCTCCCCGCCCCAGATCCGGACGAGCTGTAGCCATGCAGACCGCGACCATCTTCAACCATGAGACCGTGCCGCTCGATGGCGAGCGCTTCGCCGACTGCGAGTTTCGCGGCTGCCGCATGGTCTACCGCGGCGGCGAACCGCCCCGATTTGACAATTGCACCTTCGACGACTGCGACTGGCGCTTCGAAGACGCCGCCGCCCACACCCTGGCCCACCTGAAGACCGTCTGGGCCGCCGGCGGCAAGGCCCCGGTGCAGGCGCTGATCAAGACCATCACCGGCGCCGCGCGGTAGCTACTCGCCGGTCGGCAACGGCCCGACGTACTGCTGGAAGCCGAGCAGCCAGTTCGGCGCGAGCGCCGCGCGGGCCTGATCCAGCGTCAGCGTTCCGGCGCAGACCATGTGCGACACCTTTGTCTCCAACACGTCCTTGGTCCGCGCGCCGTAGGTGTCGTTGTAGGCCTGCATCCACGGATTATTGGTGTCGCTCGGATCGCCGCCGTCCTCGATCGAATCCAGGTGATCCAGCTCGTACTCGGACGCGGTGTGGCCAGGCGGAATATTCTTCTGCTTGATCGCGTCGGTGTAGGACGGCAGGCTGCCAATCACGCCGCTGACCAGCGAGAAGTTCTCGAACACATAGCCGGCGTAGGCCCCCAGCAGGATCAGGGTGATCAGCAGCTGCTGGATCTTGCCGAGGTCCTGCGTGCCGACATTGCCGATCTCCTCGCCGGTGACGAGGTCGGCCCACGAGGCCTGGGCCGGCGAGGCCTTGTTGGCCAGCTTGCCGTTCGGGACCATCGCCGAGCCCAACCGCGCCGTGGCGGCGGCGGTGTCGTCGTCGGGATCCTGGTCGGCCTTGAGGCTGAGCAGCGCCGGCGCGGCGACCAGCGAGGTGGCCGAGATCCCCATCGCCAGCAGCAGCTCGCCCGGAATGGTTACCGCCAGCGCCTGGACCTGTAGTCGACCCCCGGCGCGACGGCGTTGGAGGCGGCCGCGGTGGCGAACGCGGCCAGCACGATCACCGTCCAGGCGCCGGCCTGCAGTTTCGACAGGCTAAGCCGGTTGCGGTTGTCGATGAAGGCGCCGATGGGCCGGCCGTTGACCAGCAGGCCCACGACCATCAGCTCCAGCGCCAGCAGCGCCACGACGGCGAGAAAGATCAGCCCGCGCCAGGCCGGCCGCAGCCCGGGCACGGTGCAGAGCATCACGCCGATCGTCAGCAGCGGCAGCGCGGCCCACGCCCAATTCTTGATCGGCAACGTTTCGCCCCCCGGCGCACACGCTTAACCGCGGCGGGCGCGGCGAACGACTCAGAGGCGCAATCTCAGCGTGCAGTTGGCGGCGGAGCTGAGCCGAAACCGGGAGGCGGTCAACCCCGCGCCGGCTGGAACCTGCCCTGCCGATCTGCCAACCTCCGCCGCAGGAGGAACGCGCATGCCGGCAAGCCAGACCTGGAACGCCGAGGCGCTCGCACCGCTGTGCGCGGCCGACGGCGAGTTTCGCCTCGCCGCGCGGTTCTGGACCGGCGGCCTGCGGCTGCGGGTCGGCACGCGGACCATCGCGATCACCGTCGCCGACGGCGCGCCGGCGGCGGGCGATCCCGGGGCCGACGCAGCGGGTGTCATCACGCTCACTGGCGACGACGAGGCGGTCTGGGCACAGCTGCTCGCGGCGCGGCCGCCGCGGTTCTGCAACGACCTGTTCAACCTGGCCGCCTCGGGCCGGATCGTGGTCGGGGCCGATCCGGTGCTCTATGCGCAATATTATCCGGCGGTGATGCGGGCGCTGGAGCTGCTGCGGCCGGCCGATCCGGGCGTTGCGACCGCCGCGCCGCCAGTCCGCGCGGCCGGCGCGTTCGACGCCCCGGTCGGCCGCTATGTTCACCTCGACCTCGCCGGCGAGGATCACCGGGTCTATTTCGAGGAGGCTGGGTCAGGCATCCCGCTCTTGCTGCAGCACACCGCCGGCTGCCACGGCGCGCAGTGGCGCCATCTGTTCGAGCGGCGCGAGATCACCGACCACTTCCGCCTGATCGCCTACGACCTGCCCTACCACGGCAAGTCGCTGCCGCCGGTGGGGCCGAAGTGGTGGGCCAGCGAATACCAGCTGACCGGCGGCTTCCTGCGCTCCGTGCCGCTGAGCCTGGCGGCGGCGCTGGAGCTAGAGCGGCCGGTGTTCATGGGCTGCTCGGTCGGCGGCCTCTTGGCGCTGGACCTGGCGCGGCGCCACCCGCAGAGCTTCCGCGCGGTGATCTCGCTCGAGGGCGCGCTGAAGGTCGAGGGCGACCCGGCGACGCTGAGCGGCTTTTGGCACCCGCAGGTCTGCAACGAGTACAAGGCGCGGGCGATGAACGCGCTGATGAGCCCGACCTCGCCCGAGGCCTATCGCAAGGAAACCAGCCAGGTCTACGCCGCCGGTTGGCCGCCGGCGTTCCTGGGCGACCTGCACTACTACCTGGTCGACTATGACTTGCGCGGAGCGGCGGCCGAGATCGACACCGGCAGGGTCGCGGTGCACATCCTGTCGGGTGAATACGACTCCAGCGGCACGATGGAGCTGGGCCAGGCCGCCCACGCCGCCATCCCCGGCTCGACCTGGACCGCGATGCCGGGCATTGGCCATTTCCCGATGTCTGAGCACCCGGAGGCGTTCATCGGCTATCTGCTGCCGGTGCTGGAACAGATCCGGGCGCAGGCGGCGGGGTAAGATCGGGCCTGGACTTCCGCTGCGGCCGGCTCTCAACTTGCGGGCATGACGGATGCTGCAGAAAGCAAGGGCCGGCTCGCGGGCAAGGTCGCCATCGTCACCGGCGCGGCCTCCGGCTTCGGCGCCGGCATCGCGACGCACTTCGTCGCCGAGGGCGCCAAGGTGGTCATCGCCGACCTGAACCTCGAGGGCGCGCAGGCGCTGGCCGTCCAGTTGGGCGCGGCCACGACGGCGATCCGCGCCGACGTCTCGCGCGACGCCGATGTCGCGG
>Ga0302326_10005930_pt1 | contig 27625 bp, 27 predicted proteins | sample Palsa_T0_3_FD_202264 | JGI IMG/M metagenome (GOLD analysis project Ga0302326, IMG submission 202264) | Peat permafrost microbial communities from Stordalen Mire near Abisko, Sweden - Palsa_T0_3 | ecosystem: Environmental > Terrestrial > Soil > Palsa > Peat permafrost | place: Sweden: Abisko... | reverse complement strand
CCAGCCGGTGGACGCGTTCAGCCAGATCGTGCACGCCGACAAGGCCCGCGAATACGGCATCGCGATGACCTCCAGGCTGCGCGAGCTGATCCCGCGGCAGCAGTTCGAGGTGCCGATCCAGGCCGCGATCGGAGCCAAGATCATCGCCCGGGAGAACATCCGGGCGCTCCGCAAGGACGTCCTGGCCAAGTGCTACGGCGGCGACATCACCCGCAAGCGCAAGCTCCTCGAGCGCCAGAAGGAGGGCAAGAAGCGGATGAAGACCATCGGCCGGGTCGAGGTCCCGCAGGAAGCTTTCGTCGCCGCCCTGTCCACGACGCCCGACCGGCAGCGCTAAGTGAGGCTGGCCAGGAAGCCGCCAGGTCGCGAGTTCGTTGATGTCGGTTAATTCGCCTGCTTGTTCGGCACGAGGTAGTGCGGCCCCACAAAGCCCACGTGGGCCTTGCCGGTGGCTCCGCCGGTGTCGTCGTGGAAGTACACACGTGGTGCCAGGTGGCCGCCGCCTTCGGCGATCTTGAGATGGGCAAGCATCAGGATCTGGCCGTTCGGGTTGATCTCTGACGCGACTTTAAAAATCCGGGTATCCCTCAACTTGGAGTTTTTCTGGACGGTCTCGGACTCCGTCATGGAGAGCTTTTTGCTCGTAGCAGGCCACGAGAGTGGGCTGCCTTCCGCGCACCATTCCCAGAAGCCACCCTTGTTCCAACCGTTCGCGCGATCCTTTGCGTAGGCCGCGAGTGCCCGGAGACCGCGCCACGTGGTGTTGCCCCACGCGAAGGCACTCGGGGCGGTATCGATGTCTTCTAGTTCGCGCACCGCCGAGTCCGGAAGGACAAGCCAGTCGGATAGGTAGGTCTGAGCAGCAAGTACTGCCTCAGAGGTGTCCTGGGCTTCGTCCGGGATCGATGCCGTGACCTCGTGCCGGGTGCTCCAGATGAGTTTGCCGAGCCCGAGAGTCAGCAGTTCGTCCTTGAGCCGTGTCAGATGGCCGTTAGCGCGAGCGAGTTCCTTCTCCACCTCGCTGCGCTCGGTGATTTCAAGATCAACGGCGAACTCCCACTGAGTGCGCTGCTCATCAAACACTTCTGCGGAGATGTAGCCGACTGGCGTCTCGGCTGCGATGGAGCCGGGTTCTGCGAAGAGGTTGAAGACGCCTGGGACTCGGCGGCGGGTCGAGATCTGGGCGACGGAGTAGACGATTCGGTCGATCATTGCCGACGTTGACGACACCATCCGGCTGCCGGGCGTATACCGGTGGCGCCAGCCTTCCGAGACATCTGTGACCGGAACCGGGGCGTATATCCGGACGCCGCCATTCCAGATGGCGAGGCCGCCGATCGCCTGGCGGAAGGCGCTCACCGCTTCCTTGTCGAGGGTGAGCACGCAGGCGATGCCCGCCACGCGGGTGGCAATGCGGTTTGTCCAGCTGAGCCACTGATCGTCGTGATCGCCCCCGGGCTCAGAGCAGACGATCACCGGAAGCGTTCGGCCCGGGGAGGTCAGGATGTCAGTGAGGATGGAGATGCCCTTGGCGGGGATCGATTGTGCGCCAGCGAATACGGCGCTGCCGCCGAGAACTGGCTGGCCAGGAATGCTGAGCAGGTCATCGACGAATCGGGGGCGGCCAACGCTGACGCGGAGGGTGAGGTCGTCGGATTCCATCTGGTTCTCGACCAGCACATGAACCATCTCGGGCTGCTCGACCACACGCATCAGCGTCGTCCATGACGTCGCCTGACCTGGCTGGTCGCGGGCGATGGCTTCCAGCCCGTGCGTACCAGTTCCGCTCTCAACGGGGCGGACGTCGATGGTGCGTTCCCGTCCCGAGACGAGGGAGACCTTGGTCGTCCCTTCGGAAAGCGGGGTGACTCCCGTGCCTTCCAGCGCCCAGGAAGAGAATCTGCACAGAGCTTCATCGGCATACGCGCGCACGTCGTTCTGGCTCGGGTCAGTCCACAACGCTCTGTACAGCACACTCATCCCGCATCCCTCTCGCTCCGGTGGACCCCGGATATCGATCACCCAAAGGATGGGTACCCGACGTTTCCTGGGTTAGGTGCGCCCGGTGTAGCGGATTCACGGTTTCCTATAGCAGCTTTGCGCGAGTCCACACGGGCCAGAATGCGGCCTGCAGCTCTGCGGAGAAGGCTTGTCGGCGGCAGGTCGCGTGTTATGAGGCAGATCTCCCAGTATGGCCGCGTGGACCGGCTCACAAACATCATATTCGCAGTCGGCGCGACCCATGGGGCTGGTCAGCTATGGGCCGCTTATTGAGTGTTCGTAATCGTGGATGCGGCGGCGTAGCCGCCATCAGCCCAGATGAGCGTCACGCCGGGGCAGGCCTGGCTCAGGTTCCACAGCAAGGGCCCACTAAGACTGCCCGAAGCCCGCGATCAGGACCACGAGCATGATGGACACGCCGATCCAGCCGAGGGCCACCCCAGCGGTGGCCAGGCCGTAGCCGGCTTCGCCGGTGTGGCGGATCTGGCGGCGGGCCTTGGTCCCGACGATGATCGCGGCGATCCCGATCGGGCCGAACAGGAACTGCGCGAACCCGAGCAGCAGCGCGGTCCGGGCCAGGGAGTTCGTCCCGGTCGGCACCGGTCTCGCCGGGTGCTGCGGGCGGGTGGCGTAGGCGTCCTGGCGCGCTGCCACCGGGGGCCTGGGCGCCGGCAGATCGCGCGTCACCTCGCTGAGATCGCCGTACGTACGGGCGGCAAATGCCTGCCCGACCCGCGTGTCGTATTCGTCCTTGGTCAGCCGCCCGTCGATGAACGCCGTCTTCAGGATGCCGATCACGCGCTCCCGGTCTTCATCGGCGGCCCGGTAATGGCCGCCCGGCGGCGGTCCGGTGCCATCCCACTGGTTATCCCACGGGCCATGCCCTGCCATCATCCGGCGACCTCCTTCGGGTCCTGCCCTACCATCCGGTGCCAGTTCATCCGGGGCTCGGCCCGGAATGCGTGAAGACGATAACCGCGAGGCTGATGAAGACGACGGCCGCGACGATCACACCCACGCCCACCCAGCCCAGCACCAGGCCGGCCAGGGCCAGGCCGGCCCCGTCCTCGCCGGTCCGGCGGATCTGCTTGCGGGCGACATGGCCGAGCACGACGGCGGGCACCGTACTGAGCGGCCACGCGACGAGCTGGCCGGCCCCGCACGCCAGCGAGGCGATCGCCAGGGAATTGGTCCGCGGCTTGGCCGGCGGGGCGAACAGGCCGGGGCCGCCGCCGGGCAGTTGCGCGGTCACCTGTTCCAGGTCGAAGCGGGTGGGCGCGGTATAAGCGTGGTGCAGACGGGCGTCGTAGTCGTCCTTGGGCAGGCGGCCCTCGCTGAATCCGGTCTTGAGCACCTCGACGGCGCGCTCCCGGTCGGCATCCGAGGCCCGCAGGCTGCCCGCACCCCAGGCTGGCATCCCGTATCCGGGCCCGGATGACATTGGCGCCTCCCCGTGGCTGCTTTCCACAGGATAACCGCCGCCCGGCCGGCCAGGGCACGGGAATCCCGTTCGACGTCGCCCTCACCGGTCTATTACCGTGCAGGTATGGCGGTCGGACGGGTGGTCTCGGTGAACACGGGCCGGGCGGGCGACGCGGCGTGGGCCGGACGGCTCCGGCGGACCGCGATCGACAAGCGCCCGGTCGCGGGCCCGGTGCTGGTCGGACGGCTCGGCCTGGCCGGCGACGAGCAGGTGGACAAGGACAACCACGGGGGTTACGAGCAGGCCGTGTACGCCTACGCCCGGGAGGATCTGGACTGGTGGGTGGAGCAGCTCGGCGCTGAGCTGCCGGACGGCGCGTTCGGCGAGAACGTCACCACGGCCGGCCTGGACATCAGCGGCGCGCTGATCGGCGAGACCTGGCGGCTGGGCACCGCGGTGGTGCAGGTGACCTCCCCGCGCGTGCCCTGCGGCACGTTCGCGGGCTGGATGGATGAGCAGCAGGGAGTCAACCGGCACTGGGTAAGGCGCTTCGCTGACGCCGGGCGGCCCGGTGCCTACCTCCGCGTCCTGGAGGAGGGCGCGGTAGGCCGCGGGGACCCGGTCGAGGTGCTCGGCCAGCCGGCCCAGCGGGTCACGGTGGCCGAGTCGATGCGGGCCTTCTACGGGGACGTGGACATCATGCGCAGGCTGCTCGCGGTCGAAGGACGCGGCGCCAAGTGGGACGAGCACGCCCTGTCGGTCCTGGGCCGCACCACGGCCGCCGGCTGACCGGCCGTGCCCACCACGCAGGCCGGCCGGGACGACTGACATGGCGGGCGCGCTCCCGGACGGCGAGCCGGTTCCGGCCGACGGCGGGCTCCCCGCCAGTGCGCTGGCGGATCTGGGCAAGAATCCGTTTGGCTGGTATGTGCATGTGCCGTTCTGCGCGACCCGCTGCGGCTACTGCGACTTCAACACCTACACCGCCACCGAGCTCGGCTCAGGCGCGTCCCGCGACTCCTACCCGGGGCTGGCCATCGAGGAGATCCGGCTGGCCCGGCGCGTGCTCGGCCCGGCCAGCCTGCCGGTGCGCACGGTGTTCTTCGGCGGCGGGACGCCTACCCTGCTCCCGCCCGGGCGCCTCGGCGAGATCCTGCGCGCCATCGACGGCGAGTTCGGCCTGGCCGCCGACGTGGAGGTGACGGTCGAGGCCAACCCCGAAACGGTCGACGAGCGCTCGCTGGCCGGCCTGCGCGAGGCCGGGATCACCCGGATCTCGCTGGGCATGCAGAGCGCGGCCCCGCACGTGCTGGCCGTGCTGGACCGGGTGCACGAGCCGGGACGCCCGGCCCGGTGTGCCCGGTGGGCGCGGGACGCCGGGTTCGAGCACGTGAGCCTGGACCTGATCTACGGGACGCCGGGGGAGAGCGCCGCCGACTGGCGGGAGTCGCTGGAGGCCGCGCTGGCGGCGGGCCCGGACCACATCTCCGCGTACGCGCTGATCGTTGAGGAGGGCACCCGGCTCGCGGCCCGGGTCCGCCGGGGCGAGATCCCGGTGCCGGACGACGAGGCCATGGCCGACGCCTACCTGGCCGCCGATGAGCTGCTGACCGGGCGCGGCCTGGGCTGGTATGAGATCTCCAACTGGGCCGCCAGCCCGCAGGCCCGGTGCCGGCACAACGAGCTGTACTGGACCGGCGGTGACTGGTGGGGCGTCGGCCCCGGGGCGCACAGCCATGTGGCCGGCACCCGGTGGTGGAACGTGAAGCACCCGGCCGCCTACGCGGGGCGGCTGCAGGCCGGGACCAGCCCGGGCCAGGCCCGTGAGGTGCTGACCGCCGCCGAGCGGCGGACCGAGCAGATCCTGCTGCTGACCCGGCTGGCCGAGGGCTGCCCGCTGGACCTGCTGGACCCGGCGGGCCGGGCGGCGGCCACCGCGGCCCTCGGTGACGGGCTGGCCGACCCGGCGGCGCACGCCGCGGGCCGGGTCGTGCTGACCAGGCGCGGGCGGCTGCTCGCCGACGCCGTGATCCGCGGCCTGACCGGCTAGCGGCGGGGGGAGACCCGGAACCAGCCCGGGCCCTGCTAGCCCGGGGGGACGACCCCCCGGAGCCCCCCGGAGGAACCCTTTCTGCCCTACCGGCGGGGGGAGACCCGGAGCCAGCCCGGGAACTCGTGCGGCGGCTCGCCCCGGCCCGCGGCCCGGGCGGCCCGGACCAGGTACGACACCACGACCAGCCAGAGGGCCACGACGAGCGGGCCGACGACGATGGCCGCGACCTCGATGGAGTCGAGGGCCAGCATCGCCGCGAGGATCAGCGCGCAGATGCCGTACAGGACGACGGCGGCCGACACCCGCAGCGCCTCGGCCGCGTGCCCGCGGGCGAACGCTGACCGCCGCCGGTCCGCCAGGTAGATGGCGAGCGGCGGCAAGACCCCGGCGATCGCGACCCCGAGGTAGCTGAGCTCCGCGTCGCGCACGTAGCGGTGGCTCGCGCCGGACGCGGCGGGGGCCGGGTCAGCGGTGGAAACCGGCGCTTCCAGGTCAGCCAGCGGGGCAGCTCCGGGGGCGGTGGTGGTGTCCACAGCGGCCGGCGGGTGTGGTCGATCTGTCGTCATGGGTTCCCCCTGCCTGGTGGTGTGCCCCGTACCACGTTAACTAGTGCCCGGCGCGGTGACGAAGTCGATCAGCTCCTCCACCCGGCCGAGCAGTTCTGGCTCGAGGTCGGCGTAGCTGCGCGCGGCGGCCAGGATCCGCTTCCAGCCCGCCGCCGTGTCGTCGCCCCAGCCCAGCGCGGCCAGGATGCCTTCCTTCCAGGGCTGCCCCCGGGGCACCACGGGCCAGCGGGTGATGCCGGCTGCGGCCGGCTTGACGGCCTGCCAGATGTCCACGAACGGGTGACCCACCACGAGGACGTGCGGTCCCGCCGCGGCCGCCGCGATCCGGCTCTCCTTCGAGCCGGGGACCAGGTGATCGACCAGGACGCCGAGGCGCCGCTGCGGCCCCGGGGAGAAACTGGCCACGATCGAGGGGAGGTCGTCCACTCCTTCCAGGTACTCGACGACGACGCCCACGTCGCGCAAGTCGTCACCCCAGATTTTCTCGACCAGCTCGGCGTCGTGCCGGCCCTCGACGTAGATCCGGCTGGCCTTGGCCACCCGGGCCCGCCCGCCGCCCGCCGGGGCCAGCGACCCGGACGCCGTCCGCACCGGGCCCCGCGGCGCCGCCGGGGCCGGCCGGACCAGCGTCACCGGCTGGCCCTCCAGCAGGAAAGCGCCCCGTTCGAGCGGGAACACCCGCTGCCGGCCAAACCTGTCTTCCAGGGTGACGGCGTTCTTCTCGCAGGTCACGACCGCGCCGCAGAAGCCGCCGCCCGCTTCCTCGACGACCAGCCCGCGCTCCGCGGCCACCTGGGGCGGCTCCGGGCGCTTCGCGCGCCGCCAGCCGTCGGCCAGGACATCCGGACCGTAATCGCGCCGCATGCCACCTCCTGCCGGGGGATCAGGTACGAACAGGCGTGATACGCCGGGGCGGCCGGGTGGGCGGCCGTCGGGAGCATCCCGCGCCAGCCGTTATGCTCCCAGTGCGGTTGGCTGGGTGTCACGGCGCCCCGCCCGCCGTAGACTTGGCACTCGGGATAGTGGAGTGCCAGGGGAGGTGGTTTCGTGCTCGACGACAGAAAACTCGCCGTGCTGCGGGCCATCGTGGAGGACTACGTGTCGACCACGGAGCCGGTCGGCTCCAAGTCCCTGGTCGACCGGCACAATCTTGACGTCTCGCCCGCGACGATCCGCAACGACATGGCCGTGCTGGAAGAGCAGGGTTACATCGTCCAGCCGCACACCAGCGCGGGCCGGGTGCCCACCGACAAGGGATACCGGCTGTTCGTGGACCGGCTGTCCGGTGTGAAGCCGCTCTCGCCGGCCGAACGGCGCGCCATCGAGACGTTCCTGGCCGGCGCCTATGACCTCGATGACGTGGTGATGCGTACAGTACGGATGCTGGCCCAGCTGACCCGGCAGGTGGCGGTGGTCCAGTACCCGTCGCTCACCCGGTCGTCGATCCGCCATGTGGAACTGGTGCCGCTGGCGGCCAAACGGCTGCTGCTGGTGCTGATCACCGACACCGGGCGGGTGGAGCAGCGTGGCGTGGAGCTGCCCGAGCCGATCGATGAGGAAGCGGTCACCCAGCTGCGCGCGGTCCTCAATGCCTGCCTCGACGGACGCCGCCTGACCGAGGTGGCGTCGGTCGTCGCGGAGCTGCCGCAGCGGGTCACACCCGAGGAGCGGCCGAACGCCACGGCGGTGTTCTCCGTGATCCTGGACAGCCTGATTGAGCGGCATGAGGAGCGGGTCGTGGTCGGCGGGGCCGCCAACCTGACCGCCACCGATTTCTCCAAGGGCCTGCGCGAGGTCCTGGAATCGCTCGAGGAGCAGGTGGTGCTCATGCGGCTGCTCGGCGAGACGGGCGACTATTCCTCGCTGACGGTGCAGATCGGCGCGGAGAACCCGGTGGAGGGACTGCGCGGTACTTCCCTGGTGGCGGCCGGCTACGGGACCGGCGACCAGGTCCTGGCGAGGCTGGGCGTGCTCGGCCCGACACGAATGGACTACCCGACGGCGATGGGAGCGGTGCGCGCGGTGGCACGATACGTCGGCCAGATCCTGGCGGGGTCTTGATGGCCAACGACTATTACGGCATTCTCGGCGTCCGCCGCGAGGCACAGCCCGATGAGATCAAGAAGGCGTACCGGCGGCTCGCCCGCGAGCTGCACCCGGATGTGAACCCCGATCCGGCGACGCAGGAGCGCTTCAAGGAGATCAACCAGGCCTACGAGGTGCTCTCCGACCCGGAGAAGCGGCAGATGTACGACCTGGGCGCGGACCCGTTCGCGCCCGGTGGCGCCGCGCCCGGCGCCGGCGGCTTCGGCGCGGGGTTCCCGTTCAGCGACATCATGGACGCCTTCTTCGGCGCCGGCGCCACCTCCCGGGGTCCGCGCAGCCGGGCCCGCCGGGGGCGCAACGCCACCATCCGGGTCGAGCTGGACCTGGCCGAGTGCGCGTTCGGCACCACCCGGGAGCTGGCCGTGGACACCGCGGTCGTCTGCCCGACCTGCTCGGGGCAGGGCACCGCGCCGGGCACCCACCCGGAGACCTGTGACGTGTGCGGCGGGCGCGGCGAGGTCAATCAGGTCACGCGGTCCTTCCTGGGCCAGGTGATGGCCTCGCGGCCGTGCCCGGCGTGCGGCGGGTTCGGCACCATCATCCGCCGGCCGTGCCCCGAGTGCGACGGCGACGGACGGGTCCGCACCCGGCGCACGATCAAGGTGCGCATCCCGGCCGGCGTCGAGGACGGGACGCACATCCAGCTGGCCGGGGAGGGCGAAATCGGCCCCGGCGGTGGCCCGCCCGGGGACCTGTTCCTGGAAATCCTGCAGCGCCCGCACGCGATGTTCGAGCGCCAGGGCGACGACCTGCACTGCACGGTGACGGTCCCCATGGTGGCCGCGGCGCTGGGCGCCACCCTGTCGGTTGACACCCTGGACGGGCCGCGGGAACTGGACATCCGCCCCGGAACGCAATCCGGCCAGGTGATCCCGATGTACGCGCTCGGCGTGCAGCACCTGAACGACTCCGGCCGCGGCGACCTGATCATTCACGTCACCGTGGAGACACCGACCAAGCTGGATGAAGCCCAGGAGGGGCTCATGCGGCAGCTGGCCACGCTGCGCGGGGAGGAGGCGCCCCCCGGCCGGTTCGCCCCCGGCCAGCAGGGCTTCTTCTCCCGGCTACGGGACGCCTTCAACGGCCGCTGACCGTCCCGCGGCGCCGCGGGATGCGGCGATGAGGGCGCCCGGGACCACACCGCCGGTCTTCCTGGCCGCCGCGGCCGACCTGGCGGGCGACGTGATCGTCTTGTCCGGGGCGGAGGGCCGGCACGCGGCCACGGTCCGCCGGCTGGCCGCCGGGGAGCGGGTCGACGTGGCCGACGGCGCGGGCACGATCGCCGAGTGCGTGGTCACCGCTGCCCCGCGGGGGCAGCTGGAGCTCGCGGTCCGGGCCAGGCGGACGGCGCCCAGCCCGGAGCCGGCCATCACGGTGGTCCAGGCGATCCCCAAGGGGGAGCGCGGCGCGCTGGCCGTCGAGCTGATGACCGAGGTCGGCGTGGACGCCGTGACGGCCTGGGCCGCGGAGCGCTGCGTCGTGCGCTGGCCAGCTGACCGGGAGGAGCGGGCCCTGGCCCGCTGGCAGGCGACCGCGCGGGAGGCGGCCAAGCAGTCCCGCCGGGCCCGGCTGCCCGAGGTGACCGGCCCGGCCACGACCGGCGAGGTGGCGCGGATGGCCAGCCGGGCGGACCTGGCGGTGCTGTTGGACTCAGCCGCCCCGGAGGCGCTGGGCCGCCTGGCGCTGCCGTCGTCCGGTGTCATCGTCGTGGTGGTCGGCCCGGAGGGCGGGCTGAGCCCGGCGGAAACGCAGGCCCTGACCTCGTCTGGTGCGGTGCGAGCACACCTGGGTCCGACCGTGCTGCGGACGTCCACGGCCGGGGCGATAGCCGCGTCGGTCCTGCTCAGCCGCTCTGCCCGCTGGGCCTGAAAGCCGGCCCGGTGGCTGACCGCCCGGGGCGGGAGCCTAGGACGCCTTGGCCGCCGTGCTGGTGGCCAGTGCGGAGGAGCACGACATCAGCTTGTCCGTCCCCGCGGCCTTGCCGGCGTGGGTCCCGTGGCCCGACGGGTAGGTGTCGGAGTACGAGGGCGTCGGGGTCGGCGTGATGCTGGCGCTCGGCGTCGGCGTGGAGCTGACCGTGGGGGTCGGCGTGGCACTGGTCTTGGGAGCCGCGCTGGCCTTCGGGCTGGGCGAGCAGGTGGTGGCGGCGGCCGACGGGATGTAGGCCGCAGGCGGGGAGGTGGCCGGCTGGCTGGGCGTCACTACAACGGCGCTGACCGGACCGGATGGCTTGTGGTGGGGGGCGTTCTGGCGGCTGATCTGGTTCGTCGGGGTGATGGCCTGCTGCACCTGGCCAAGCGTGAACACGCCCGCGACGACGATGCCCACTGCGCCGCCGACCGCGAGGACCGGCTTGAGCCAGGAGGCGGCGGGTCCCAGCCGGGTAAACGCGGGGCGCAGCCGCGCCCGCCATCCGGTCGGGGCCGGCTGGGTGCGGTGTGCCGCCGCGCGGGGCCCGGCCCCCAGCCGGGACAGCGCCGAGCGCGCCGCGCGGGTGCCGGACTCCAGCCACAGCGGCAGCTGCCGGAACCAGTACTCCACGAACTCGCTGAGCAGCATGAACGGACTGGCATGGCGCGTGCTGACCCGGCCGCGGATCCGCTCAAGGCCGTCAGCCGCTGGCTCCACTGACTCCGCCGCCGCGCGCAGCGCGCGCCGGAGGACGTCGTCGTAGTCGCGTTCCTGTAGTTTCATCACTTCCCGCCGGGGCCCCTCGTAGCCCTTGTGGCCCTCCTCATGTCTCCTGCTCCAGGACGGTCCTCAGTGCCGCCATGGCACGGGCCGTATGACTCTTGACCGCTCCCCGGCTGATCCCCATCGCCGAGGCGATCTGGGCTTCTGAGAGGTCCCCGTAGTACCTCAGCACGAGAGCTTCGCGCTGCCGGGCCGGAAGGGCCCGCAGGGCCGCCACCACCGCGGAACGCTCCAGCGCGGCGATGGCGCCGTGCTCGGCACTGGGCATGTCCGGGGCCGGCTTCGGCGCGTTCTTGTCCACGACCATCCGGTGCCGCAGCACGGACCGGGAGCGGTTCACGACCGACTGGCGCAGGTAAGAGAGCGCCTTCTCGCTGTCGCGCAACCCGCGCCACGCCCCGTGCATGGCCACGAACGAGTCCTGCACCACTTCCTCCGCTGTACCGACGTCGCGCACCAGGAAGGCCGCCAGCCGCACCAGCGATCGGTAGTGCGTGCTGTAGATGGCGGTCACTGCCCGATCCGCACCCCACTCAGCCGCAACCGGGGCCACCGCAGCATCGGCCACTAGTGTCTCGGTCACGTGAATAGGACGCGTTGCTACGCCGTCCGGTTCACCGGGAGGCATGTCGACTGCGTGCACCCGACCCGCCTGCACCGCTCGGCTTCACCGAATCGTTCCCCCCCATGCTTCTCCGTGGTCTGGGTTCTCCGTGGTCTGGCGTCCGCGGTCTGCTGCCGTTATGCCGTGACCGTTCCAGGCAACGCACCGCGGAGACGCGCGAAGAACCGAACTCTGAGAGAGCTGTGCACCGCGGGGGGCGTGCGCCATGGGTTCGCAACATTGCAACCATATATGTCGTCGGTCGTTCCGAGACTGCAACAAGCTAAGATCGCTTCGTGCCAGAGTGCCTATTCTGCAGGATCGTGTCGGGCGATGTCCCGGCATCGCGCGTGCTCGAGTCGTCACGAACCGTTTCTTTCCGCGACATAAGCCCGCAGGCACCTTCGCATGTTCTTGTCATACCGAAAGATCACTATCCGGACCTGGCCGCGCTCGCGGCGGCGGGTGACGGGCTGCTGGCCGAAGTGGCGGCCCAGGCTCACGAGGTCGCGGTGACCGAGGGGATCGACGGCAGCGGATACCGGGTCGTCTTCAACACCGGCCCGGACGCCGGGCAGGCCGTGGCCCATGCCCACGCCCACGTGCTGGGGGGCCGCGCGCTCGGCTGGCCACCCGGATGACGCCGCGCGGATAGCATGGCGAGCGTATGGCGCGGATGCGCCTGGCCCCAGGCAGAGAGAATGAATTGACAGAGACTTCCGGCCATCCCCGAGACCACAAGCCGGCCGATGGCGGCACTCAGGTCAAGATCGTAATTCCGGATGACCACTCGATGGTCAGCCTGCTGGGCTCGCGTGATGAGCTGCTGCATGTCATCGAAGAGGCGTTCGACGCCGATATTCATGTCCGGGGCAACGAGATCACGATCACCGGCTCAACCGAGGAAACCGCCCGGGTCGCGGGGCTCTTCGAGGAACTCACCAAACTGCTCGCCGGCGGCACTGAACTGACCGCCGACGCGGTGCAGCGGGTCGTGGCCATGCTCCGCAGGAAATCGGGAATCCGCCCGGCTGACGTGCTTTCGCTGGGCATCCTGTCGGCCCGCGGCCGGACCATCCGGCCCAAAACGCTCAACCAGAAGCGCTATGTCGATGCCATCGACGAGCACACCATCGTTTTCTGCATCGGGCCGGCCGGGACGGGCAAGACCTATCTCGCCATGGCCAAGGCGGTCAAGGCGCTCCAGGCCAAGGAGGTCAACCGGATCATCCTGACCCGGCCCGCGGTGGAGGCCGGGGAGCGGCTGGGGTTCCTGCCGGGCACGCTGTACGAGAAGATCGACCCGTACCTGCGGCCGCTGCACGACGCGCTGCACGACATGCTGGACCCCGACTCCATACCGCGGCTCATGGCGGCGGGCACCATCGAGGTCGCGCCGCTCGCATACATGCGCGGGCGCACGCTCAACGACTCCTTCATCATCCTCGACGAGGCTCAGAACACTTCGGCGGAGCAGATGAAGATGTTCCTCACCCGGCTCGGGTTCGGTTCCCGGATGGTGGTCACCGGCGACATCACCCAGGTCGACCTGCCCTCCGGGCAGCCCAGCGGGCTGCGCCTGGTCCAGGACATCCTCGAGGGCCTGGACGACGTCCACTTCGCCCGGCTGACCAGCAACGACGTGGTGCGGCACCGGCTGGTCGGCGACATCGTCAATGCCTATGAGCGCTACGACGAGCGGGTCCGGGGCCCGGCGCACCCGCCCGAGCGGCTGCGCCGGGGCGCGGGCAAGCGCGCTCAGTGAGCGGCAGCCCAGCGTGAGCATCGAGATCGCCAACGAGTCCGGGGTCAGCGTCGACGAGGCTGACCTCGCCGCCCTGGCCCGGCATGTCCTGGACGGGATGCGCATTCATCCCCTGGCCGAGCTGTCCGTCCTCCTGGTTGACCTGGCGACCATGGCCGACCTGCACGAGCGCTGGATGGGTGAGCCCGGTCCCACCGACGTCCTGGCCTTCCCGATGGATGAGCTCCGGCCGCCCGCTCCGGGCACCAGCCGGGGAGACCCGGGCTCCGCCGGGGAGCCGGGTGCCGTGCCCGGGCTGCTCGGCGACGTCGTGCTGTGCCCGGAGGTCGCCGGGGAGCAGGCGGCCCGCGCGGCCCACCCGCTGCGGGACGAGCTCGAGCTGCTGTGCACGCACGGCATCTTGCACCTGCTCGGATATGACCATGCCGACCCCGGCGAGCATGCCGCCATGTTCAGCCTGCAAGATGAGCTGCTCGGCTCGTGGCGGGCGGAGCGCGGGTCAGCCCGCGACGAGGGCGGGCCGGAAGGGCCCGGGTGATCCCACCATGGCGTGGCTGGTCGTCGCAGCGGTAGTCCTGGCCCTGCTGGCCGGGTTCTGTGCCAGTGCCGAGGTGGCCCTGGTGCGTGCGTCCCGGGCCGGCGCGCACGCGGTCGCCCCGGGCCCGGACCGTGATGCACTGGCCCGGCTCCAGGCGATTCTCGCCGAGCCCTCCCGGTATCTCAGCATCCTGCTGCTCGTCCGGGTGGCCTGCGAGACCTCGGCCACGGTGCTGATGGCGGCCGCGCTGCTGCACTGGCTGGGCTCCGGTTGGCGCACCTTCCTGCTCATCACCGTGATCATGATCGCGATTCTCTACGTGGTGGCCGGGATCGGGCCGCGCACGCTGGGCCGCCAGCACGAGCAGCGGGTGGCCCTGGTGGCCGCGGGCCTGCTGTATCCGCTGGTCCGGATGCTGGGCCCGCTGCCCCGGCTGCTGCTGGCGACGGCCAGCGTGCTCACCCCGGGCCGGGGGTCGCGGGACGGCGCGTTCGGTTCCGAGGAAGACCTGCGTGGCCTCGTCGACCTCCTCGAGCAGCGCCGGGTCATCGAGCCGGGTGAGCGGGAGATGATCCATTCCGTTTTCGAGCTGGGTGACACGATCGTCCGCGAGGTCATGGTCCCGCGCACCGACATCATCTTCGTGGAGCGCGGCAAGACGCTGGGCCAGGCGCTGTCGCTCGCCCTGCGCAGCGGCTTTTCCCGGATACCGGTGGTGGGGGACAACGAGGACGACGTGATCGGCGTGGCCTACCTCAAGGACCTGGTGAACCGCAGCCAGGAGCACCCGGACACCGAATCGGCCGAGAAGGTCGAGTCGGTCATGCGGCCCGCCACGTTCGTGCCGGAGAGCAAGCCGATCGACGAGCTCCTCCGGGAGATGCAGCAGCGCCGGATCCACCTCGCGATCGTCATCGACGAGTACGGCGGCACCGCGGGGCTGGTCACCATCGAGGACATCCTGGAGGAGATCGTCGGGGAGATCACCGACGAGTACGACCAGGAGCAGCCGGCGGTGGAGTGGCTGGCGCCGGGCCGGGCCCGGGTGACCTCCCGGCTCCCGGTGACGGATCTCGCCGAGCTGTTCGGCGTGCGGATCGACGTGGAAGACGTCGAGACGGTGGGCGGCCTGCTGGCCCAGGCCCTCGGCCGGGTGCCGATCGCCGGGTCGGTGGCCACCGTGGCCGGGCTGCGGCTCACGGCGGAGAGCCTGGCCGGCCGCCGCAACCGGATCGGCACCGTCACCGTGGAACGGCTCGTGCCGGCCGTCCCCGGCAGCGCGGCGCAGTGACCGGACGCAGGCTGCCCCCCCTACACTGGGCGTGGTGAGCGAGCCTGGCCCGGAAGACCTCAAGATCATCACGCTGGCCCGCGCGGCGCGGGCCCGGGTGGCGGCCGCCGAAGGGGCGGCCGTGCGGGACGAGACCGGCCGCACCTACGCGGCGGCGGCGGTGGCGCTGCCCTCGCTCCGGCTCTCCGCGCTGCGCCTGGCCGTGGCCATGGCGGTGTCCAGTGGTGCGTCCGGCCTGGAAGCGGCGGCCCTGGTCAGCGACAACGACGCGGCCGACCCGGCCGACCTGGCCGCGCTCCGCGACCTGGGCCCGTCGGTGACATTGTTCGTGGCCGGCCCGGACGGCATGCTGCGGTCCACCCTCGCCCCCTGACCGGCTTCATGGAAAGGCGGGCAGGGAACGGGCGGAGCCAGGTTAGGGGAGAATCGCAGGGTGGGATCACCACAGACGCCGCCCCAGGCACCGGCCGGGTTCAGGTCGGGGTTCGCCTGTTTCGTCGGCCGGCCGAATGTCGGTAAGTCGACATTGATGAATGCGCTGGTCGGCACCAAGGTGGCCATCACCAGTAGCCGGCCGCAGACGACCCGCCGAGCGATCCGCGGCATCGTGCACCGGCCTGACGCCCAGCTCATCATCGTGGACACGCCCGGCATGCACCGGCCTCGGACCCTGCTCGGGGAGCGGCTGGACAGCCTGGTGCGGGCCACCCTGACCGAGGTCGATGTGATCGGCTTCTGCGTGCCGGCGGCGGAACGTATCGGGCCGGGGGACAAGTACCTGGCCAGGGAGCTGACCAGCCAGCTCAAGACCCCCGTGGTCGCCATCGTGACCAAGACTGACCAGGCGTCCCACGCCCTGGTCGCGGCGCAGCTTTCGGCCGTGGCTGAACTGGGGGACTGGGCGGACATCGTCCCGGTGTCCGCGGTGTCGGGCTATCAGCTGGATGTGCTCACCGATGTGCTGGTCAGCCACCTGCCGCCGGGACGGCCCCTCTACCCCGACGGCGAGCTCACCGACGAGCCCGAGCAGCAGCTGGTGGCCGAGCTGATCCGGGAGGCGATCCTGGAAGGTGTCCAGGACGAGCTGCCGCATTCCATCGCGGTCGTGGTGGAGGAAATGGGGCCGCGGGCCGGGCGCGACGACCTGATCGACGTCCACGCGTTCATGTACGTCGAGCGGCCCAGCCAGAAGTCGATCGTCATCGGGGCCAAGGGGGCCCGGCTGAAGCAGGTCGGCACCCGGGCCCGCCAGCAGATCGAGGCCCTGCTGGGCACGAAGGTCTACCTCGACCTGCGGATCAAGGTGGCCAAGAACTGGCAGCGCGACCCGAAGCAGCTGCGCCGCCTGGGCTTTTACGACTGACCGAGCACCTGCGCCACGTCCAGCTGCCAGGACGTCTCCGCGTCCAGGACCTGGAAGCCGAGCTCCGCGTTGATGGCGATCATGTGCGCGTTGGTGTTCCCGTTACCGGCGATGATCCACCTGAGCTGCGGTTCGCGCTCGGCGAGCAGGCCCAGCATGGCCACCTTGACCAGCAGCCCGAGCCGGTGCCCGGGATGCGGCCGGGTGACCGCCGTCATCTGCTGGAATCCCCAGTCCGGGGTCTCCGGGCCGATGCTGAGCTTAGTTAGCCCGGCGAAGTCGCCGCTGTCCGCGCATCGCGCAGCCACCGTGTACTGGCGCATGCCCATCAGCTCGACGCGCCGCTGGCCGGCGCGCACCCGGTCCGCGTCCCAGGACTGCTCTTGCGTGGCCGCATCGACCGGGGCATCGGCCAGGGCCTCGTTGACGACCGCGATCTGGCCGAAGTACTCCTCGGGCGCCGTTCCCTCCCACGACAGCAGCGTGTAACCGTGCCCCGCCTGCTCCGCGGCGGCCCGCAGCCGCGCCAGCCGGCCGGCCGGCACGGCCACCAGGTTGAGGAGGCGGCGCGTTTCGGTGATGCCGCGCCGGGCCCCGAGGGCCTGCGCGAACGCCTCACCGGCCGAGCCGTCCCGCGTTTCGGCGGTCAGCGTCACCCGGCCCTGCTGCGCTGCCTGGGCCGCCGCGTGGCGCAGCAGGGCGGTCCCGATGCCCGCGCGCCGCCGGGCCGGGGGCACCAGGGGGTGCACATGGGCCAGGTGCAGGTTCTCGCGCCGTGGCATCGTGACCGTGTAACAGCCATCCGCTTCGTCTGGTGCATCTCCGGCGAGCCACACTTCGGGGTCATCTTCGGTCCAGCCGCAGGCCAGCCAGCCGGTGAAGGTCTGCTGCGACATCGGCGGGCAGAGCGGGTCGTCGACCAGCGCGCTGGCTATATATGCCTGGTAGCAGGCCCGTAGCCGGGCCGGGTCCGCTTCCGGGTCGAAACGCTCGATGCGCATGGACCTCATCCAAGCGGCCGGCATGCGCCAGGCGCGACGCATTTTCCGGGTCATGATGGATGGCCGGCCATTGAGGGCTGGCCCGGCGCTCCGCGGGCTCATGGCGGCACGGCCTCCGTGTGGTCTGCTAGGGTCGTTAGCGATGCTGCGCGGAACCCTCCTGCTTATCCGCCGCGGCGGGGGCCGATAAGGCCGGCTCCCTCGCCGCGGGTTTCTTGCGTGCCGCTGGCCCCAGAGCCGATCCGCGAGGGAGCAGTTTCTTCCGATGCAAGCAAATCAAGATCATCATGCCGGAGGCATGTCAAACCAGCACAGTGCCGGAGGCATGCCAAGCGAGCACAGTGCCGCAAGCGTGCCTGCCCCAGGCGTGCGACAGCAGCCCAGCGGGATGCCGTGTCATCGTTACGTCCCGTTCAAGCCCATCGACCTGCCCGACCGCCGATGGCCCGGCCAGTCCATCACCCGGGCCCCGCGCTGGCTGTCGACCGACCTGCGGGACGGCAACCAGGCGCTGATCGACCCGATGAACCCGGCCCGCAAGCGGACCATGTTCGACCTGCTGGTACGGATGGGCTACAAGGAGATCGAGGTCGGCTTCCCGTCGGCCAGCCAGGCCGATTTCGACTTCGTCCGCAGCCTCATCGAAGGCCACCTCATCCCCGATGATGTGCAGATTTCCGTGCTCACCCAGGCGCGGGACGAGCTGATCGAGCGGACGGTGCAGTCACTGGCCGGCGCGCCCCGCGCCACGGTGCACCTGTACAACGCGACCGCGCCGCTGTTCCGCCGGGTGGTGTTCGGCATCGACCGGGCCGAGTGCGAGGCGCTCGCGGTGGAGGGCACCAGGTCGGTGATGAAGCACGCCGAGACCTACCTGGGTGACTGCGACTTCGGCTACGAGTACTCGCCGGAGATCTTCATGGATACCGAGCTGGATTTCGCCGCTGGGGTCTGTGAGGCCGTGATGGATGTCTGGCAGCCGGGGCCGGGCCGGGAGATCATCCTCAACCTGCCGTGCACCGTCGAGCGGTCCACCCCCAACGTGTACGCGGACCAGATCGAGTGGATGAGCCGCCAGTTCTCCCGGCGCGAGCACGTCTGCCTGTCCGTGCATACCCACAACGACCGGGGCACCGCGGTGGCCGACGCCGAGCTGGCCGTGCTGGCCGGCGCGGACCGGATCGAGGGCTGCCTGTTCGGCAACGGTGAGCGGACCGGGAATGTCTGCCTGGTCACGCTCGGCCTGAACTTGTTCAGCCAGGGCATCGACCCGATGATCGACTTCTCCGACATCGACGAGATCCGGCGCACGGCCGAGTACTGCAACCAGCTGCCTGTGCACCCGCGGCACCCGTACGCGGGCGACCTCGTCTACACCGCGTTCTCCGGGTCGCACCAGGACGCGATCAAGAAGGGGTTCGAGGCGCTGGAGCGGGACGCGGATGCCGCGGACGTGCCCTTCAGCGAGTTCGGCTGGGCGGTCCCGTACCTGCCCATCGACCCGGCCGACGTGGGACGCAGCTACGAGGCCGTGATCAGGGTCAACTCCCAGTCCGGGAAGGGCGGGGTGGCCTACATCATGAAGGCCGAGCATCAGCTCGAGATGCCCCGCAGGCTGCAGATCGAGTTCTCCCGGGTGATCCAGGCACACACCGACGCCGAAGGCGGCGAGGTCAGCCCGGCGCAGATGTGGGCGGCGTTCTCGGCCGAGTACCTGGCCGAGGGCCCGGCGGTGCTGCTGTCACATCACACGTCCTCGGTGGTGGACGCGAAGGACACGCTCACCGTGGAACTCCAGGTCGATGGGCGCGAGCGGCAGATCGAGGGGACCGGCAACGGGCCCATCTCCGCGTTCTGCGACGCCCTGAGCTCGATGGGTGCCGCGGTCCGCGTGCTGCACTACGCCGAGCACGCGCTGTCCGCCGGGAGTGACGCGCAGGCGGCCGCCTACGTCGAATGCGAGATCGACGGTCAGACGCTGTGGGGGGTCGGCATCGACGCCAACACGGTCAGCGCGTCGCTACGCGCAGTGCTGTCGGCGCTCAACCGCGCCCGGGCCCGCTAGGAAACGCCCTGACCCTGACCGACCTGCCCCGGCCGGTGCGCGAGAATGGCACGGTGAGCTTGTACCGGGACGACGGGATCGTGCTGCGCACCCAGAAGCTGGGTGAGGCTGATCGCATCGTCACGGTCCTCACCAGGCGCACCGGCCGGGTCCGGGCGGTGGGCAAAGGGGTGCGGCGGACGAAGTCCCGGTTCGGTGCCCGGCTGGAGCCGTTCACTCATGTCGATCTCCTGCTCTACACGGGCCGGTCGCTGGATGTGATCACCCAGGCCGAGACGGTGCGGCCGTACGGTGAGGTGCTGGCCGCGGACTACCCGCGCTACACCAGCGGGACAGCCATGCTGGAGACGGCGGAGCGGCTCACGCCGATGGAGAAGGAACCGGCCATGCGCCAGTTCCTGCTGCTCGTGGGCGGGTTGCGGGCGCTCGGCGATGAGGCTCATGGCCCGCGGCTGGTGCTCGACGCCTTCCTGCTGCGTTCGCTGGCCGTGGCCGGGTACGCCCCCGCGCTGGACGAGTGCGCCGTGTGCGGGACACCGGACACCGCGGATCGCGGCACTGGATCGCGGGTTTTCGGCATTGCCGCGGGCGGCCTGACCTGCCGGACCTGCCGGCCGCCCGGGGCGGCCACGCCGTCGGCGCTGACGGTCGACCTGATGAGCGCGCTGCTGCGGGGGGACTGGGCCCGGGCCGATACGAGCCAGCCCCGGCACCAGACCGAGTGCAGCGGCCTGGTCGCCGCGTACGTGCAATGGCACATGGAGCACTCCATCCGCTCACTGCGCCACGTGGAACACGCGGCCAGCGGCGTGGATCAGGCGGCTGACGCTGTGGATCAGGCGGCTGATGCCGAGGATCAGGCGGCTGATGCCGAGGATCAGGCGGCTGACGCCGTGGATCAGGTGGTCAGCGCCGTGGAGCATGTGACCGGCGCCGGGAGCCCCGCATGACGCGGGCCGTCCGCCCTCCGGACCCGCACCGTGACGGGGCCCGCCCGCCCGCCATCCCGGCCGAGTTCCTGCCGCGGCACGTCGCGCTGGTGATGGACGGCAACGGCCGCTGGGCCAAGCAGCGGGGGCTGCCCCGCACCGAAGGCCACAAGCGCGGCGAGTACTCGCTCTTCGACGTCATCATGGGCGCGATCGAGCTGGGCGTTCCCTACCTGTCGGCGTACGCATTCTCCACGGAGAACTGGCGGCGCTCCCCGGACGAGGTCCGCTTCCTCATGGGATTCAACCGCGATGTGATCCGCCGGCGCCGTGATCAGCTGAATGAGATGGGCGTCCGCGTCCGCTGGGCGGGCCGCAGGCCGCGGCTGTGGCGCAGTGTCATCCGCGAGCTCGAAGACGCAGAACGGATGACAGCGGGTAACTCTGTCCTTACCCTCCAATTCTGCGTCAATTACGGCGGCCGGGCCGAAATCGTTGATGCGGCCGCGGCGATTGCCGCCGACGTGGCGGCCGGCAAGCTCCGCGCCGACAAGATAGACGAGAAAGTATTTGCCCGGTACCTGGATGAGCCGGGCATACCAGATGTAGATCTTTTCATCCGATCATCGGGCGAGCAGCGCATTTCCAACTTCATGCTCTGGCAGTCGGCCTATGCCGAGCTTGTCTTTCTCGACACGCTATTTCCTGATTTCGACCGCCGGCATTTCTGGCAGGCCTGCGAGATCTATGCCAGCCGGGACCGCCGCTACGGTGGCGCCCAGCCGAACCTGCTGCCGGGCTTACCGGCCGCCCTGCCATAGCGCGAACGCGATCAGCAATGCGATGATCGCGACCCGCAGCAGCCGCCCGGCCGGGCGCAGGGCAGGCCAGGACAGGCTGGCCAGCCAGGCCACGAACGCGGCCACCAGGAAGAGAGCCACCGCGCCGGCCCAGCCGCGGACGACGGCGCCCGCGACGAACAGGCCCGCCAGCACCAGGGGCGGGACCCACCGCGGCAACTGGCTCAAGAACGCGATCGGCATGGCGCTGGCCTTTTCCAGCGACCGGCGCGTGTTCATCCGGAAACCTCCATGTCCGCTATGTTGACCCGTCGGCCAACGGTTGCGCATGTCCTTGGCAAAGATACGGCTTGATAACGCATTTGGGATCCCCATGCGCGCATGTCCATAGAATCCTCGGGAACGGGCATAAGAGGGGAAGACGTGAAAGCCGTAGCCGCAGCCGCGGCAGTGCTCTCACGCATTCGGGGGAATGCAGATGCGACGCGTAAACATCTTCATCGTGTTCATCGTGGCCTTGGGGCTCGCCATCAGCGGGGTCGGGGGATCTACTGTAAGCCGGCATCGGCCCGGCGTGGACGTGGCCCGGCTGACGGCCCGGATCACTGACAGCGGCTCGGCCGTCAAGGCGGTCCAGTTCGGCGGATACACGATCGACATCCCGCTGAGCTGGCCGGTCTACGAGCTGGGCGCTAATTCCACTACCTGTGTCAGCTACGACCGGAACGCCCTGTACCTCGGGGTGCCCGGGCTCAACCAGGACTGCAGGGCGCACGTCGTCGGCCGCGTCGCGACGATCAGCCTGCAGCTTCCGTCCACCGCAGGCCAGGCGCCATCAGGCCAGGCGCCGGCCGGCCTGGCCGGCGGCGGGGGGCCCGCGGTGGGTACCGGGCACCCGGCGTCGGACCTCCCCGCGGTGAGCAACCTGCCGGCGGTCGGCACACCGGTGCGCGGTGACGCGCAGGATCACGAGCTCTACGCGGCCGTCGGCAGCACCGGGCTGTCCGTCAGCGCCACGTACGGCAGCGATGCCACCTCCGTGCTCACCATCCTGCGGACGCTGCGCCGGACGTCGTCCCAGCCGGCCACGGCTCAGTCAGCCACGGCTCAGTCAGCCACGGCTCAGTCAGCCACGGCCGTCCGGCCGGCCGGACCTCGGGCCGACGGCGGGGCGATGACCCCTCCGGCGCCGGGCCCGGCCCGGGCCAACATCGCCGACGGGAACACCACGGGCAAGGGGTTCGACACCTGCGCCACGCCCTCTCTGGGCGTGATGCAGGCCTGGAACCATGCGTTCTCCGACGTAGGGATCTATATCGGCGGCGCTGAGATCAGCTGCCCCTACGGCAACCTGTCGGCCTCCTGGGTGCAGTCCGCCGTGGGACTCGGCTGGGGCCTGATGCCTATTTACGTCGGCGCGCAGGCGTCCTGCAACAAGCAGTTCACCGTGCGCGTCCACCCGAACTGGGCCACTGCGGAGGGCCAGGCGGCGGCGGGGTGGGCGGTCGAGGACGCGGCCGGCCTGGGCATGGGCCGGGGCACGCCGATCTACTACGACATGGAATCGTTCAACACCAGCAAGGCGACCTGCCGGTCCTCGGCGCTCGCCTTCCTCAGCGGGTGGACCACGCAGATCCATGCGCTGGGCTACGTGGCCGGGGTGTATTCGAGCGCATCCACCGGGGCCGAGGCCCTGGGATTCGCCAGTTTGCTGGCCGGGCACCCGGTGGCCGAGCCGGACTCGATGTGGTTCGCGCTCTGGGACGGCAACGCCAACGTGAACGGCGCGCCCTACCTGAGGCCGGGATGGTGGGTGGGATTCCAGCGGCTCAAGCAGTACCTGGGCGCGCACAACCGCACGGTGAACGGCTTCACCGTGAACATCGATTCCGACATCATCCGGGGCCCGGTCTACCACTGAGAGCCCGGTGTCCCGGCGGGGCCCCGCATCCTGGTGGGGCCCCGCGTCCCGGCGGGGCCCCCGGTCCCGGTAGGCGCCCGTACCCGGAAAGTAACGGCTGGCGCCGCAACAGCGGGGCCTTGGCCCCGGCCGGCCCGCTAAGCTAGGTCTGCCCCGTGGGTCCGCGGCCTGGTGTGACGGCCCGCCTGCGGGACGCGCCTTAGTCGAACGCACCAGGCGGGCCTGCCCTAGCGCCCGCACCCCGCCGACCGCCAGCCGGATGGAGTCTGTCATGGCACGGAATGACCGCATGGACACGATCGTCAGCCTGTCCAAGCGGCGCGGCTTCGTCTTCCCGTCCAGTGAGATCTACGGTGGCCTCCGGGCCTCCTGGGACTACGGCCCCCTCGGCGTGGAGATGAAGAACAACATCAAGCGCCAGTGGTGGAAGACGATGGTCCAGGAGCGGGACGACATCGTCGGCCTCGACTCGAGCGTGATCCTGGCCCGGGAGGTGTGGGAGGCCAGCGGCCACGTCACCGAGTTCGTGGACCCGCTCACCGAGTGCCAGTCCTGTCACAAGCGGTTCCGGGCCGATCACCTCATCGAGGGCTATGAGGAAAAGCACGGCCATCCCCCGGAGGAAGGCCTGGCCCAGATCGCCTGCCCGAACTGCGGCACCAGGGGCGCGTTCACCGAGCCGCGGATGTTCAACGGGCTGCTGCGCACCTACCTGGGGGCGACCGAGGACGAATCGGGCCTGGCCTACCTGCGGCCGGAGACCGCGCAGGGCATCTTCATCAACTACCGGAATGTCCTGCAGTCGTCCCGCAAGAAGATCCCGTTCGGCATCGGCCAGATCGGCAAGTCGTTCCGCAACGAGATCACCCCGGGCAACTTCATCTTCCGGATGCGCGAGTTCGAGCAGATGGAGATGGAGTACTTCGTCAAGCCGGGCGTGGACGAGGAGCTCCACCAGCAGTGGATCGACGAGCGGCTGGACTGGCATGTCGGCCTGGGGATCGCCCGGGAGAACCTGCGGCTGTACGAGCACCCCAAGGAGAAGCTCTCCCACTACTCCAAGCGCACGGTCGACATCGAGTACAGGTTCGGCTTCCCGGGCAGCGAGTGGGCCGAGCTCGAGGGCATCGCGAACCGCACCGACTTCGACCTGACCACGCACGGCCGCGCCTCGGGCCAGGACATGTCCTATCTCGACCCGGAATCGGGCGAGCGGTACGTCCCGTATGTCATCGAGCCGGCGCTCGGCGTCGACCGGACCCTGCTGGTGCACCTCCTCGACGCCTACACGGAGGACGAGGCGCCGGATGCGAAAGGGAAGATGGAGAAGCGCACCGTGCTCCGGCTCGACCCGAGGATCGCGCCGATCAAGGTGGCGGTGCTGCCGCTGTCCCGCAACGCCGACCTCTCGCCCAAGGCCCGCGACCTGGCCGCGCAACTGCGCAAGCGGTGGAGCACCGACTTCGACGACGCCAGCGCCATCGGGCGCCGCTACCGGCGCCAGGACGAGATCGGCACCCCGTTCTGCGTGACGGTCGACTTTGACACCCTGAACGACCAGGCGGTAACTGTCCGGGAACGCGACTCGATGGGGCAGGACCGGATCAGCCTCACCAGCCTCGAGTCATATCTTTCCGAACGGCTCTCCGGCTGCTGATCAGGCCCGCCCCGTCGTGGCCCCTCTGCCCGGTCGTGGTCCGTCCTCGCGGTGGCTGGTCCGGCAGATAATTCGCTGACCGTACTATCCCTATAATATTGATCGGAAATATTGACAAGGCCAGGGCGGCCTGACATCGTCGGTCCTATGACGACCCACGACGGTACCGAGCGCCGCTATGTGGACCTCCTCCTCGTAGCCAGCGCGATCTGTTCGCCGCACCTCTGAGGCCGCGCGTCATCCCCGCACTCATGACGCACCGCGTCATCTCACACCTCTGACGCTCCGCGTCATCCCGCACCTCTGACGCTCCGCGTCCCCTCCACCCTCGCAGCTCCCGCCCGCCGTGGGCGATCCGGTTATCAGTTATCCACGGGATCGCGCTGGCTGCAGGCTGCGTTTCGTCACCCGATCGGAGAGACATCCACCATGACTGAAGTCATCAGCACCACCCGTCTCAGCGTCACCAGGCTGGCCGGCAACATCGGCGCCGAGATCTCCGGAGCCGACACCGGAGACCCGCTCAGCGACGATGCGGTAGCCCAGATCCGCCAGGCGCTGCTCGACCACAAGGTCGTCTTCCTGCGCGACCAGAACCTCGATTACGCCAGCCAGGTGGCCTTCGCCGAGCGGCTTGGCCCGCTGACGCTCGGGCACCCGACCCTGGTATCCCCACCGGACCAGCCGCTCCTCGAGGAGATCGACTCTCACAAGGGCGGCCGGGCCAACCACTGGCATACCGACGTGACCTTCGTCGACCGGCCGCCAGCTTTCACCCTGCTGCACGCGGTCGTCATCCCGCCGGTCGGCGGGGACACGATCTGGGCCAATACGGCGACCGCTTACCAGAGCCTGCCGCCCGAACTGCGTGAACTGGCCGACCAGCTGCGCATCGTGCACACCAACGATTACGACTACGCGGCGGTCTACGGCCGCGGCGAGCGCGTCGACGCTGCGGTCGAGGCGGCGCAGGCGCAATTCGTGTCGACGGTCTACGAGACGGAGCATCCGGCGGTCCGGGTGCACCCGGAGACCGCCGAGCGCTCGCTCGTCCTGGGCGGCTTCGCCCGGACCGTGCTGGGGTTCTCGCCGCAGGCGTCCCGCGACCTCATCCGTCTCCTGCAGGAGTACGTGACCCGTCCCGAGCAGACCGTCCGGTGGCCATGGCGCGAAGGCGACCTGGCCATCTGGGACAACCGGGCCACCCAGCATTACGCGATCTTCGATTACGGCAGCGCCCACCGGCGCGGGGAGCGGGTCACGGTCGCAGGCCCGGTGCCGGTCGGGGTCGACGGCCGGCCGAGCGTGGCCCTGAAGGGCGACGCGTCGGCGTATTACGCCGGCGCGACGGACTGATCCACGGCCTGCCTGGCAGCCAGCCATCCGGCGGGCCGGCCCACCGCGGCCGGGCCCCCCCCCCCCCGAACCACCCCCATCCGGAGATAGCGCAAAATGACCAGTTCAGCTGATATCAACGTGCCGGCCGCCCGGCCGGTGCCGGTCTACAAACGCAAGAGACGGCGGGTCTACGGCGTCATCGCCGTGGTTGTCATCGTCGTCGCCGCCCTCATCATCTGGGCCGTCACCCAGGGCAGTTCCGGGCCGGCGGCCCTGCCCAGCTTCACCATCTCGGTCAGCCAGGGAACGGTCGCCAGCCCCGACAGCATCATCTTGAGCCAGCCGTCGCTGGAGAAGCTCATCCCCGCGCACGTGCACACCGTGCCATTCGACGCAGGCGTGACCGCCATCGCCGAGATGAAGAGCGGCTCGATCCAGGCCATCAGCGGCGTCGGTAACCCGCCCGCCACCGCGGCCATCGGGATCAACACCGGGGTCACCGTCGTGATGGGGTGGGGGTTCGACGACGACCAGCTGCTGATTCCCCAGTCGATTACCTCGCCGGGCCAGCTGGCCGGTAAGTCCATCGGCGTCCTGGTTGGCTCGTCGGAAGACTACGAGCTGCTGGGCTACCTGGCGCTGGAGCACCTGACCGGCAAGGTCAAGGTGGTCAGCTTCGCCAGCGAGCCCGCGGCCGGCGCCGCCGCGTTGTCCGGCGCGATCGACGGTGCGTACGTGTATGGCGCACCGGCGGCCGACCTGATCGCGAAGGGCGACCATTCGCTGGTCAACGCGGAGCAGATCGCCAAGCTCGGCATCCCCGGCCTGGACGTGATAGCGGTGGCGTCCAATCTCATCAAGACCGACCCCACGCTGGTGCAGGACTACGTGTGCGCCGAGCTCCAGGGCAGCAAGGACATGACCGGGGCGCAAGCGGCCAAGTACCTGACCGCGAGCGCGAAGGTGCAGGGCGTGCCGGCCAGCCAGGCGGCCACGATCGTGGCGGCGACCAAAGGCTACCCGTTCATCCCGCCCAGCCAGCAGCTGTTCTGGCTCGGTTCCACCCTGCACGACCCGGCCAGCCGCATCGTGCAGGCCTACCAGCAGACCGCCACGTTCCTGGTCTCGCAGGGCAGGCTGACAACCGTCCCATCCGCGGCGCAGATCGCGCAGCACATCGACATCTCCTTCATCAAGAAGGCACTGTCCGGTGGATGCCCCAGCTAAGGCGCCCGCCCAGGCCCAGGGGGCCGACGTGGTGATCCAGGCGGTGGGCAAGACCTTCCGCCGGGGTGGCCGGCGCACCGTGGCCCTGGCCGGAGTCAACCTGGAAGTCCGCGCGGGTGAGCTGGTCTGCCTGCTCGGGCCGTCAGGCTGCGGCAAATCCACCCTGCTCCGGATCGTGGCCGGTGCCCTCGACAGCGACGAGGGCACCGTGACGGTCGGGGGGCGATCCGTCAACGGGCCGTCCCCCGACCGGGGCATGCTGTTCCAGACCCCGATGCTGTTC
>Ga0302326_10005926_pt1 | contig 27644 bp, 27 predicted proteins | sample Palsa_T0_3_FD_202264 | JGI IMG/M metagenome (GOLD analysis project Ga0302326, IMG submission 202264) | Peat permafrost microbial communities from Stordalen Mire near Abisko, Sweden - Palsa_T0_3 | ecosystem: Environmental > Terrestrial > Soil > Palsa > Peat permafrost | place: Sweden: Abisko... | reverse complement strand
CACCGCCCGGCACGTACCCCTATTGGGTTCAGGCCCCGCCCAACGCGGCGGACCTGGTGCGCCGCGAAGAGGCGATGACGCCCACGGCTCGGATCGCCGTCTTGTTCTTCGGCCTCAATATCGTGGTCGCCCTCATCAACCTCCAGCTGCGCCGGACGCAGTTCAGGGCGCTCGGTCACCAGATGCGGGTCATCTACGACGCCAGTAGGAACGGAGCGCCCGTACCCAACTTCACGACCCAGTCGACGGCCGATCCCCTCCAGGTGATCTTCGGCCTGGCCGTGATCGTGGCGTTCATCCTGGCGTTGATCTGGCAGTTCCGGGCCGCTTCGGCGGCCCGGGGGCTCGGCATCCGGGCGACGCACTCGCCCGGATGGGGCGTCGGCTGTTGGTTCGTACCCATCGTCAACTTGTGGATGCCGTACCAGGCCCTCCGGGACTGCCTCCCGCACGACGATCCGCATCGTCCGCTCGTCCTTCGATGCTGGCTCCTCGCGCTCACCGCCCAGTTCCTGGCCCAAGCCGCCATCGCTGCGGCCTTGTTCTCGAGTCCCGTCGCCCTCGGCATTTCCATTCCCGCCGGCATTTGTGCCATCGGCCTCGTCGCCACCGCACCGCGCGTCATTGTCGCCATTTCGGCCGCGCACGAGACGGCGATCCAAGGCGCGCGTCCGTTGTGAGCGGAAGCATCGCAAGCCCGTAAGGTTGACGTTGACCGCATGAGCGACGCCATGTGAACAAGGGCTATATGGACAAGGAGTGCCGGTGAGCGCAGGACCTGAGTGGGGGCCCCTGGCCCGTTTGGCCGGAATCTGGGAGGGCGACCAGGGCGAGGATGTCGCGTATTCCAATGAAAAGGGCAGCGTCGGCCTGACGCCGTACCGGGAGCACACCGAGTTCAAGCCGTTCGGGCCGGTGGAGAACGGTGTGCAGATCCTCTATGGGCTCGACTACCGCATGGCCGCCTGGCGGGGCACCGAAGAGAATCCCTTCCACACCGAAGTCGGCTACTGGCTGTGGGACGCCACCGACGGGCAGGTCATGCGTTGCTTCCTCATCCCGCGCGGCTCGGCCCTCATCGCCGGTGCATCCGTGGCGGCCGACGCCACGAGGTACTCCCTCGCCTCCGAGGCCGGGTCGGAGACGTACGGAATTCTGTCCAACCGGTTTCTGGCCGCCCAGGCGCGTTGCGACCACTACGAGGTCACCATCGACCTCAGCGAAGATGGGGTGTTCGCCTATGAGGAGGTATCCCTCCTCGTGCACGGCAAGCTGTCCGAGCACCTCAGCCACACCGACAGCAACACTCTTTACCGGATCGGCGACGCCTGACCCGACCCGATAGGGTCGTCCACCGTCCACGGGAGGTACGTCATGTTCGAGTGGTCCGAGGAGCAGCTGGCCATACGCGACGCGGTGCGCCGCTTCGTGGAAGAAGAGGTCAAGCCGAACGTCGACGAGCTCGAACACGGAGACACCCCTCCGTACGAGGTGATCCGCAAGTTCTACCGGACCTTCGGCCTCGACGGTCTGGCGCGCGACCGCTTCAAGGCCCAGCTGGAGCGCAAGCTGTCCGACACGCCCGCGCCGCCGCGTCGGGAGGGCGGCGGGAACGCGGCGACGACCCTTATTCCCATCATCGAGCTGTGCCACTACTGCCCCGGCATCGTGACCGCCCTGGGGGTCAGCACGGGACTGGCGGCCGGCACGATCATGAAGGGGGGCACGGCAGCCCAGATGGAACGGTGGGGACTCGACCTGCTCACGGTGGAGAAGATCGGCGCCTGGGCCATCACCGAGCCCAATTCGGGCTCCGACGCTTTGGGTGGCATGACCTCGACGGCCCGGCGCGACGGCGAGGAGTACATCCTCAACGGCAACAAGACCTTCATCACCAACGGCCCCTACGCCGACACCATCGTGTTCTACGCCAAGTTGGACGACGGCAGTGACACGCCGCTGCGACAGCGGCCGGTGCTGACCTTCATCCTCGAGTCGGGGATGCCCGGCCTCGAGCAGTCCAAGCCGTTCCGCAAAATGGGCCTGCATTCCTCCCCGACCGGCGAGCTGTTCCTGACCGATGTCCGGGTCGGCCGGGACCATCTGCTCGGCGAGACCGAAGGCAAGCCGGGAGGGCGGGAGGGCAGCGAGAGCGCCAAGGGCAACTTCGTCACGGAGCGGGCCGGGGTGGCCGCCATGTCACTCGGACTGATCGAAGAGTGCATCAAGCTCTCGGTGCAGTACGCCAAGGACAGGATGCTGTGGGAACGCCCCATCGCGGAGTTCCAGCTGATCCAGCTGAAGCTGGCCCGGATGGAGATAGCCCGGCTCAACGTGGAGAACCTCGTCTTCCGTCACATCGAGATGAGCTCGGCCGGGAAGAGCCTCACCCTCGCCGAGGCGTCGGCCATGAAGCTCTACTCGGCCCAAGCCGCTTCCGACGTGGCCATGGAAGCGGTGCAGCTTTTCGGTGGCAACGGCTACATGGCCGAGTTCCGGGTGGAGCAGCTGGCAAGGGACGCCAAGGTCTTCCAGATCTACGCCGGGACCGACGAAATTCAGGTCACGCACATCGCGCGCGACCTGCTGAGTCGCTGAGCGGACCGGCTCCCCGTGCCCGCACTCAGCAACGAGGCGTCGATCGATGCCGTGTTCGACGAGATGGTCGACACCCGACGGGCAGTGCACAAGCATCCCGAGTTGGCCTTCGAGGAGCATGCCACGACGGCGTTGATACGCGAGCGCATGGCCACCTATGAGATCGGCGAGCTCACCCGCGTCACCGAGACCGGGGGGATCTTCGCCTTCGACGGCGGCCGTCCCGGTCGCTCCGTCGTCCTGCGGGCCGACATCGACGCGCTGCCGATTCACGAGGACACAGCCAAGGCATCCCGTTCCGACGTCGACGGCACCATGCACGCCTGCGGGCATGATGTCCACGTCGCCTCCCTTCTCGGTGTGGCCCACGCGCTCAGCGCGCGCCGGGAAGAACTGGCCGGGCGGTTCATCTTCCTGTTCCAGCCGGCCGAGGAGGCCCTATGTGGCGCCAAGCGGATGGTCGCCGGCGGCGCACTCGATGTCATGGCCGGCGCCCGGCTGGTCGGTTTCCACGTGACCTCCCAGATCCCCACGGGCGTCATCGCCCTGCGCGAGGGCATCGCCATGTCCGAGGCCCACTCGTTGCGCATCACGCTGACCGGGCCGGGCGGTCACGGCGCTATCCCCACGGCCAAGGGCGATGTGATCAAGGCCACCGCCGATCTGGTGTCGCGACTGGCCGGCGTGGCGGATGGGCTGACCTACGAGGGTGCCAGCTGCGTGTGCAGCGCCGGCATGCTCTCGGCCGGCACCGCGGTGAACGTGGTCCCCACCGCGGCCACGGTCTCGGGCACGCTCCGCACGTTCACCGAAGAGCAGCGGCAGGAGGCGATTGCCCGGCTGCAGGCCATGGGTGCCGCCATCTCCGACGCACACGGCGTCCATGTGGAGCTCGAATTGCCCGAGCACACGCCGGCAGTGGTCAACGACGGTCCGGTAACCGACACCGTCGAAGCCGTGGCCCAGGGGTGGTTGGGCAACGACCATGTCCTGCGCATGCCGCCCTCGTCACCGAGCGACGATGTCAGCGAGTTCCTCAATCACCTTCCCGGCTGTTACTTCTTTGTCGGCGGGGCCAGTCCGGACGGGTCCAGCGGGATGCACCACAGCCCCACCTTCTCCGTGGAGGACGGTTCACTGCGGGTCGGTGCCGGGGTCGTCCTGGGCAGTGCCATCGCATTGGGCGCCCTGTGACGTTCCCGACCACAATGGGGCGATGAGCTCCGCCGACCTGTTCTCCATCGCGGGCAAGACCGCCCTTGTCACCGGGGGTACCCGTGGCATCGGCAAGATGATCGCCGAAGGCTTCGTGGAGGCGGGGGCCATCGTCTACATCTCGTCGCGCAAGGCCGACGCCTGCGCCGAGGTCGCGGCCGAGCTTTCGGCCAAAGGCACGTGCGTCGGCATCCCGGCCGATCTGTCCACCGAGGAGGGGTGTCGCGGCCTGGCCGACGAGATGGCCTCGCGCGTCGAGCGCCTGGACATCCTCGTCAACAACGCCGGCGCCACGTGGGGCACCCCGTTGGCCGAGTTCGGCGAGGCCCAGTTCGAGAAGGTGCTGGCGCTGAACGTCAAGGGCGTCTTCCACCTGACCAAGTTCCTGGTGCCGCTCCTCCAGGCGTCCGGCACGACCGACGAGCCGGCCCGGGTCATCAACATCGGGTCGATCGACGGGATAGCGGTGCCCCTGCTCGAGACGTACGCGTACTCGTCGAGCAAGGCGGCCGTACACCAGCTCACCCGGCACCTGGCCAAGCGCCTCGCTCCCGCCATCACCGTCAACGCCATCGCGCCCGGGCCGTTCCAGTCCAAGATGATGGCCGCCACGCTCGACGCCTTCGGTGAGCAGATCGCGGCCAATGCGCCGCTCAAGCGCATCGGCCGTCCTGACGACATGGCGGGCGCCGCCATCTACCTGTCCTCGCGGGCGGGGGCCTATCTGACCGGGGCGATCATCCCGGTGGACGGCGGCATCGCCACCACGCGCTAGGAGGAACCCATGGGCCCGACGCTGTCCTAACTGGCGCCGGCCCGTCCGACGAAACGGACGCGCCCGTCGGCCAGCTCGACCAGCACGTCGTCGAAACCGGCTGCCTGCAGACGCCCGGGCAGCCGAGCCGGGTCGATGGGGACGTAGACGTCATCCTCGTGCAGGTCGGCCAACCGATCCGATGCGGTGCTGTCCGTGCCGACGAGCAGTCCTCCCGGCGCCAGCACACGGTGCACCTCAGCCAAGAGGCGGTCCTGCATGGCTGCCGAGGGCACGTGGTGCAGCATGGTGAAGCAGGTAGCCGTGTCGAACCGGTTGCTGTCGAACGGCAGTGCCGTGCCATCGGCGTGGACGACGGCAACGTTGGTCCCGGCGAGGCGATCGGCCAGGGATGCCGCCAGCGCCTCGTCCACCTCGACGGCGGTCAGATGCGACACCTGCTTGCGCAGGACGTCGGTGGTCATGCCGGGCCCGGCACCGACTTCGAGCACATCGTCCCCGAGGGCCATCGAGCCGAGCGCCCAGGGCAGCAGCTCCTCCTCGACGAAGGTGGCCCATTCGGGACTGGCACACAGCTGCAGATGGACCTCGTTCATATCGCAGGGAGGTTCTGTTGCCGGGCCCGTTACCGGGGTGGCGCAAGATCCTGCGGGCCTTTCGGGGGGTAACCGCCGGCGGCACGAATGGCCTCGCCCCACGGCGTGAGCAACGCGATCAGCTCGTCGAAGTCGTCACCCAACATCCGGACGATGACGGTGCACTGCCGGTCGGTGGCCACCTCGATGTTCTCGCGTACGGTCCGGCCGAAATCGGTGAAGCCGCCGTCGTCGATCAGCTCGTGCTCGCGCAGATGCGCCTCGGCCACGTCGAGTTGGGCACTGGACCAGGCGCGGGTACGCACATAGGTGCGCAGTGGGAGGCCCCAGTACAACTCGGACAGCAAGCCGATCTCGGGGGCCTTGAACCCGTTCGAGATCCAGGCGGCGGTATGCGAGTCACCGCGGTACTCGCGCAGCATGTCGGCCAGGCGCCACATGTCGCCCAGCGGGCTTCCGGGCAGGCCGAGGTTCAGCAGTCCGGCGTAGAGCGGCCGGCCCTCGGGGCGCAGCTGGGAGGTGGCCCGGCCCAGCAACTCGGTGGCACGCGCCAACCCTTCGGGCTCAGGTCCGAGGATGCGCTCCAACTGGGCCGTGCCACCCTCCGTGCGGGCGGCGCAGATGGTGGCCGCATCGGTGAGACCCCATCCGTGGTCGACGCCGCGGACGACCGCCTCGGGATTGAAGACGCCGAAGGCGGCCGCCACCAACTCACCGGGGACCTGGCCCATGACCGAGCCCCGGCTGGTGAAGTAGGCCGGACCGTCCGGAAGCTGCAGCCCGCTGTCCAGCGTTCCCGGACTGGGAGCGAACCCCAACTTCTCGTAGTTCTGATGGCACTCCGCGGCGAAGTACACCTGCCCGGCGACCGGTTCCAGTGCCGCCGCCAACCGGCGTGTCAGCGGCTCGAGGTGCTTGTCGATGCTCATGCGCCCACCATAGGCCCAGCCGACTGCAGATTCTCTGGACCCGGGCACACCGACCGCGGGCAGGTTCGGCTCTAAGTTTTCCGCCATGACAGCACCCCCAGAGCAGGCCTGGCGTCATCCCTCACCCGGACTGTGGAGGATGCGCCGGGCCCAGCTGGGCGCGGTCAGCGGGCTGGCCGCCCTGGCGGCAGGGCTGATCTTCGCCGCCGCGCTGGGTGCTCTCGCCTGTGTCATCAGCGTCCTCGTGGTGCTGATCGCCGGGGGACTCTCCTCGTGGTTCGTCCGCAGGCGCTACCGCGCCTGGCGGTATCAGGAGCGGCACGAGGACCTCATTGTGGGGCGCGGTGTCATGGTGCGGCGGCTGTCGGTCGTCCCCTACGGCCGCATGCAGTTCGTCGAGGTGACGGCCGGCCCGATCGAGCGTCTCTTCAACCTGTCGACAGTCAAGTTGCATACCGCTGCCGCGGCGAGCGACGCCCGCATCCCCGGGCTCGAGAGCAGCGAGTCCGCCCGCCTACGCGATCGGCTCACCCAGCTCGGCGAGTCGCAGGCAGCGGGCATGTGAGAGCCGATCTGCGCCAGGAGGACGGATGGCAGCGGCTCCATCCACTCTCGCCGTTGGCGCGCGTGGGGCGGCTGGTGCCGATCGTGGTCCTGTCGGTCGTGCTGACCCTCGGCCGCTCGGGGAGCGATCGGGGCCAGGAGTACTACCTCGCCGTGCTGGCGGCGGCGACCGTGATATTCGGGCTCGTGAACTGGCTGGTCACCCGCTGGAAGATAGAGGGCGACACCCTCCGCATCGAGAGCGGCCTCATCAGGCGTGACTCCAAACGACTCCCGTTGGCGCGCATACAGGCCGTCGACGTGGTGCGGCCCCTGTTGGCACGCATCCTCGGGGTTTCCGAGCTGCGGATCCGCCTGGCCGGTTCGAGCTCGTCCGACGGCCGGCTGGCCTACCTCGCCGAAGCGACCGCTCTCGAACTGCGCCTGCTCCTGCTGCAGGGGCCGGGAAAACCGCAACGGCCCGCCGAAGGGGGTTCGTCAGCACCGCCTGGTGCGGCTGTCCCCGCCACGCCGGAGCACGTCATGGCCGCGGTCGCCACAGGACGGTTACTGGGTTCGGTGCTGCTCTCGGGCATCACCGTGGTGCTCTTCGCCCTCGCGCTGGCTCTCGTCGTGCTGGCCGTCTTCTCGCCCCGGACGGCCGCGGCGGCCGTCGGATTCCTGGCCATCTACATCTTCACCCTATTCAGCACGTTGTGGCGTCAGCTTTCCAACCAGTTCCATTTCGAAGCGGTCGAGGCCCCCGAAGGTGTGCGCGTACGCCGCGGTCTCCTGCAGTCGGTGTCCGAGACGATTCCCTACGGTCGCATTCAAGCGGTGCGCAGGATCGAGCCGGTCCTGTGGCGACCGCTGGGCTGGTGCCGTCTGGAGGTGGACATCGCCGGGGGCCGCAAGGGCAAGCGCGGCGAGGGCTCCGCCGTTGCCCGCAAGGCGTTGCTGCCGGTCGGCAACCACCAGGACGCCTGGCACCTGGTGGACCGGCTGATCGGCGGGACCATGCCCGCACTGACGCCTCCCCCGCACCGGGCCCGATGGAAGGCGCCGCTGAGCTACCACTTCCTGGCGGCCGGGTATGACGACACCCATGTGGTGTGTGTGACGGGGCGGTTGCGCAAGGTCACCACCTGGGTTCCACTCGAGAAGGCCCAGAGCATCCGGAGGGTACAGGGCCCCGTGCAGCGTCGCCTCGAGCTGGCCACGGTCCACGTGGACGCAGCCGGCAAGGACATCCGGGGGGAGTTGCGCGATCGCCCGGTTCAAGAAGCGGACCGGCTGGTCGAGGAACTCTCGAACCTGAGCCGGGCGGCCAGGAAGCATCGGACCAAGCCGCCGATCGAGCGGTCCCCCGATCTGGGGGCGGCCGTTCCTTCTGGGTGGTACCCCGATCCGTCCGGACGTTACGCGGAGCGCTACTGGCGCGACGGTTCGTGGACCGAGCACGTCAGCCGCGACGGGATCTCGTCGGTCGACCCGCCAGAGGGGGCATCGGATTGATCCGTGACCGTCGCATCCGCTGAGTAGCGTGGAACTCGTGCTGGGCTGCGTGTTGCTCGACGAGCTCCCCCATCGACAGACGCGCCAGGGCGACGACATCGTGGTCGAGCTCGATATGCGCGACGACATGCGCGGTCCGGCCGGCTCGTTGCACGGCGGCATCGTCGCCGTGCTGGTCGACTGCGCCGGAGCGAGCTGCGTGGCCGCGGCGGGTGCCCGGCCGGTGGCCACGCTGCAGACCTCGATCGAGTACCTGGCCGCAGCACGGGTCGGGCCGATCCGGGCCGTGGCGACCCTCTTGCGGGCGTCGAAGGCCTTCGGGGTGGCCGACGTGAAGGTGTTCGACGTCGGGAAGGACAACCGGCTCGTGGCGGCGGCGCACGTGACCGTCAGTTACCTCGAGGGGGGCGGATTCGACCGCAAGGTGGACTGAAACGGCAAGGTGGGTCGGTTACTTGGCGGTGAACACCATGGGAAAGTGTTCGATGGAGCGGATATTCGGCGTGTAGACGAGCGTATGCCCGGGTACCACCGAGTACTCGGGGATACGGCGGTGCCACTCGCGCAGCGCCACGCGCAGTTCCATGCGGGCCAGGTGTGAGCCGAGGCACCGATGTATGCCGCCACCGAAGGCGATATGGCGGTTCACCTCGCGGTCGAAGCGAACGGTGTCGGCGTCCTCGACCTCGGCTTCGTCGGTGTTCGCCGATCCGAGCAACAAGATGACCGAATCGCCCTTGTGCACCGGGCATCCGGCGAGGGTCGTCTCCTCCAGGGACGACCGCGCCACCATCTGCACCGGGGTCTCCCACCGGAGGAGTTCCTCAATCGCCGACGGAATGAGGCTCGGGTCCTCGGCCAACTGGCGGCGGTGCTCGGGGTGTTGGGTCAGGAAACCGAACATGCAGTCCAGGGTGGCGGTCACCGTATCGAGGCCGGCGATGAGGAAGAGGAAGCAAATGTCCAGGATGTCCTCCCGCGTCAATGTATGCCCGTCCACCTCAGCGGTGAGGAACCGGGAGACCAGGTCCTCCCGGCTCTCCGCCTGGCGCTCGTCGAGCACCTGGTTGAAGTAGGCGTAGATGGAGTCGGCCACCTTCTGCTGATGGGCATCGGCCGCTTCGCTGCCGTAGGGCGATCCGGTGATCTGATCGGGGCGGATGATGCCGTCCTTCATGGCCAGAAAGCGGTCGAGCTCATCGAGCGGCAACCCGAGCAAGGTGAGGAAGACCTGCGAGGGGTACGGAACGGAGAACTCGGCGGCGAAGTCGACCTCGCCCCGGTCGATGAAGCGGTCGATCAGATCGTTGACCAGGACGGCCACCTCGTCTTCCATCGCCGTCATCAGGCGGGGGGCGAAGATCGGGTCGAGCAGCTTGCGGTACTTCTTGTGGTCGGGCGGGTCGATCTGCAGGGGGATCAGCGGGCGGACGTTCTTGAGGTCCACCGCCGACATGTTGGACGTGAAGATCTCCGGATGGCGCAGGGCCTCGTCGATGTCGACCTTGCGGCTCAGGATCACGGCCTGGTCCATGGCCAGTACCGGGCTGCCGTCGCGCATGGACTTGAAGACGGGTTGAGGATGGGCCGCCATATCGGCCGGGGCGCCGAAGAGGCCGGTCCCCTCGTCGTCGGCCCCCTCTGTCTCCCCGGTCGTCTCGGATGTGTCGATCGCGTCCATCAGTGCCCTCCCGGGGTGATCATGTGGTCAAAACGGATGGTCTCTCGAAGTGGTGCGGATGCCGGCGGCCCGCCGTCTCGGTCGTGCATCACGGTTAACGGCTCGTGTCCGGGGGCAGGAGCATGGCGTTGACGGACTGGACGAGCGCCCGGTCATCGGGCTCGGGGATGATGAAGCTCGACGCGAACAGGCGGACGACGACGTCGACCAGCTGCTCCCGACTGAGGCTGCCCGACGCCACCGCGGGCACGGTGTCCAGCGCGTCGCCGAGCTGGGCCAAGAGGGCCGATTGCAGTTTCGGGAGGTGCACGAGCAGGTAGCCCAACACGAACCCGGGCTCGCTCTCGAAGAGGGAACGGGCCGGGTGCGTCCTGATGTAGTCGAACGCGAAGGCCACAAAGGTCCCGATGCGCTCCGTCGGATCGCTCTGGGCGGTCAACCGCGCCGCCAGGCCATCCTTGAAGGAGCGCTCGTCGAACACGGCGACCGCATCGATCAGGTGCTCCTTGCTCGGGAAGTAGCGGTACAGCGTGGCCCGCGACACTCCCGCCGCCTCGCTGACCTCCTGCATGCCGAGCCGTTTGACCCCGCGCCGCCCGACCAGGCGCAGGGTGGCGCTGAGTATGCGTTCCTCGGTGCTCCCCGAGGGCCCGCGCCCGTCGGCGCCGGCGACGCCGGTCCCGGGGACGGCCAGATCGTGCCGCGACCTCGAGGCGGGGGGATTGAGGGCGATGGTCACCGAGGACACACTAGACATTTATCGTCCTGTTTGTCTCATTTCTCCAGCGTGGCTCCCGGACGTTCGGGTTGCTGCGGTGACGGCGAAGGAGGGGCTGTCCCCAGCGAAGGTGCGCAACGCACCGCTTGGCGCCTTGGACTCACCGAAATAGCGGATGCGGTAGCGCCCCGCCGGGGCATCCTCGGCGATGTCCCACGAGATGGTCACCTCCGAGGCACCCCGGGGACCGACCTTCCAGACGAAGCGGGTGTCCCAGTCGCCGTCGTCACGGATGGTCTGCCAGTCGTCGCCGACCGCCCGTTGCACGAGGAGATAGGTGCCACCCCGGTGCAGCTCATTGTCCGGGTGCGCGCCCACAAAGGTGACGGTGACGCGCTGGCCGGCGTCGTAGGTGTCCCGCGGCTCGACGACCACATCGCCGAACGACAGCCCCGGGGGCGCGGTGTCGGGCCCGGGTCTGTCCCGGGGGGCGCGGTAACGGTGCGAAAGGTCCACCGTCGGGGGCCCCTCCTCCGTGGTCGATCCGGTCTCCATGTCGTGGGCCAGCGTGGCCACGGTCTGCTCGAGGGCGGGCAACTCCCACCGCCCGAAGAGCGTGCTCGCACCTTCGTAGCGCTGCGCTTCGTACTCCTCGGGCGTCGTGACGTAATGGATGTACCCGTTGGAGTACCCGGCCACCAGCACGTCGTGGACGTCGGCCCCCACCATGCCCGCCACGGTCCGGCGCAACCGCAGTCCGGCCGTGATCGTCACCTCGCCGGGAATACCGATCAGGTAGAGCGGCCCGATACGAAGGAGCTGCACCGGCACCCGTTGCGCCACCACGGGAACGAAACGGTTGACGAGGCCACCCGGAAGCACGATCCCCTTGGGCGCCTGGGCGTCGGCGAGCGATCGGGACGACCGGTAGGCGATTTTCGAGGGCCAGTCCCACCACGGGTTGGCGCCTTCCACGAAACCAGCGAAGGCGGGGCCGTCCACCCCGGCGCCGGCAAAGGAGGCTGAGCCACCGTCCGGCCCACTGGTGCGGTGGACCAGGCCGTCGCCCGTGAAGGGGGGCCGGACGTCGACGTGCGCCAGGTCCACGTAGACCACACGGGCGTCGAGGGGACCGGTCACCTCCACGCCGTCTCCTTCGGCCAGCGCCGCCGCGGCGTCGTACTGCCGGCGGCCGATGATGCGGGTGTTCTCGAACTCGTCCTCGGTCGGCCCGCTCCCGGGGTGCAGGTTGAGATTGGGCGACATGTCACCGGCATTGGTCTGGGCGAAGGCGCCGATGAACGGCGGCGAGGAGTCGAGATCGGTCAGGTAATTCACGCCTGCGATGACCCGCTCCCAGTAGTAGCCCGCGTATCCCTTGTTGTCCGAGCTGATCAGTCGGTTCCGATTGGTCATCGACGTGTTGTGGGTGGCGAACCAGTTGATGGCGCCGACCGTCTTGCCGACTCGCTCGATGCGCAGCAGGGTGGTCTGGGGATCGATGGCCTCGGGAAAGAACGCCCGGTCTGTCGCCGGATTGCGCTCGAAGGCAACGCGGGAACGATTCACGCTGGCGTCGTGCAGCTCGCCATGGGCGAGAACGAGCCGCGACGGGACGAGGTCGGCATGGGCCCGCACGACCGCCTCGAGGATGCCGTCTACCAACGCGCCGAACGTCTTGGGCCGGAAGCCCTTGGTATTCGAGTTGTAGAGCAGGTGATGCGAGTAGCCACCCGGAGCGCAGTGGGTATGGGTGGCCGTGATCATCGTGTTGGCGGCCGAGTAGCGGTCGCCGTAGGTGAGCCGGAGCCGGCGCAGCACCTCTTGATGCACGCTGTCGAAGACGAGAGGGAGGTCGTTGACGATCAGGAGCACCCGAGGCCCGGCCGCTCCCGCCGCGATGACGAAGGCGCGGGTGCGTTGCCGCATGTGGATGCCTTCGGTCTGCTGGTCCGCCTTGCCGTAACCGAGCATCCCGCAACCACCCGCTTCACCGGTGATGTCGGACAGACCGCGCCCGACCAGCAACGTCGCTTCGGTCATGGGTGCACACCGTAGGTCGTGCCCGCAGCCGGCCCGGATATGGGGTGACCGGAGTAGCGTGCGGATGTGCGCATCGTCTCCCTCCTGCCCTCGGCCACCGAGATCCTGTTCGCGGTCGGCGCCGGCGAGGATGTCGTGGGCGTCACCTTCGAATGCGACTTTCCCGACGAGGCCCGGCGTCGCCGCATCGTCTCCAACACCTCGTTACCCGAGGGATTGTCGCCACGAGAGATCGACGCCGCGGTGCGGGCGCGCCTGGCCGCGGGTGAGGACCTGTACACGCTGGACGAAGGCGCGTTACGCGACATCGATCCCGACCTCGTGGTGACGCAGGATCTGTGCGCGGTATGCGCAGTGGACATCGACGAGGTCGACAAGGCCCTCGAGCATCTTGGCTGCACGGCCGAGGTGATCACGCTCGACCCTATGACACTCGACGAAGTCCTTTTGTCCATCGAGACCGTCGGACGGGCGACCGCGCACCCGGAAGCGGCGAGCGCGTTAGTGCTGTCGCTCCGTGACCGCCTGGAGCGGGTTGCCCGCGCCGTGGCCTCCCGGGACCGTCCCCGGATCGCCGTCCTCGAGTGGACCGACCCGCCGTTCTCGTCGGGCCACTGGGTGCCCGACATGGTGACGGCGGCCGGCGGCGTGCCGGTGCTCGGAACAAGCGGGGAACGATCGAAGCAGATCGAATGGGATTCCATCACGGCGTCCCAACCTGACGTGATCGTGGTGGCGCCGTGCGGCTACCGCCTCGAAGGAGCGGCGCGGTTGGCCGAAGAAGTGGTCGGGTCCGGCCTACTCCCGCCGCGCACGCCCGTCTGGGCGGTGGATGCCGATGCCGCCTTCGTGCGGCCGGGGCCGCGGGTCGTCGACGGGATCGAGGCGCTGGCCCACATCGCCCACCCCGACGCGGTGCACGGCCCCCCGGACATGGCGGTGCGGATCCGGGGCGACTAGCTCAGGCGCGCGTCGCCTTCGGGGCACCGTTGACCGTCTCGTGGAACGTCGCTCGAGAGGAAGCGACGTGCACCGGCCTTGGAACTTCGGCCAGATCGGTGCCGTCGCCACGGGCGGCATCGGCGCGCGAGCGGAGGAGGCGCCCGATGAGCTCGAGCGCGTGCTGGCGTCGCGCCTTGCCGTGATCCGGATCGAGGAAGTAGGCCGCCGAAAAGCCGACCCCCGACACGAACAACCGTGACGCCGTCTTCTTCGCCTTGTGGGCACGGCTCCTCGCCGCGCCCAGGGTCGCTTTCGGGTCGATCATCAGATTCGCCTCATTCCATCCTGCAAGCCGTGTGTGCGCCATACCCTGACCCCGCTGCGGGCAAACGACGACCTGCTTGACACGGCCGTTGAAGCCTGCTCCCATGTGACCTGGATAATTGCACATCGATCGGCGAGTGTCTTCGCCTAGGCAATTGGGGGACCGATGACATCAAGTCCGCAGGGACCGGGTGGCGGTACGGCGCAAGACTCGGATGTGGCGCAACTGCATTCCCTCGGGTATGCCCAGGAGCTCAGGCGCCGAATGGGCGGGTTCTCCAACTTCGCCGTGTCCTTCACCATCATCTCGGTCCTGTCGGGCTGCCTGACGCTCTACTACTTCGGCATGACCTACGGCGGGCCCGTCGACATCGTCTGGGGTTGGATCATCGTGGGGATCATGACGACCATCGTCGGTCTCGGCATGGCGGAGATCGCCTCGGCCTACCCGACTGCGGGCGGCCTCTACTACTGGTCGGCCAAGCTGTCGAAGAACAACCCGGGTGCCTGGAGCTGGTTCACCGGATGGTTCAACCTGCTCGGCCAGGTCGCCATTACCGCCGGCATCGACTTCGGCTTTGCCACCTTCTTCACGGTGTTCCTGAACCTGACCGAGGGGTACAAGACCACGGCGGGCTACGTCCTGATCATCTACGCCGGCATCCTCATCGTCCACGGCATCCTCAACACCTTCGGGGTGCGCATCGTCGCCCTCCTCTCCGACATCAGTGCGTGGTGGCACGTGCTCGGCGTGCTCACGATCGCCGTGGTGTTGCTCTTCGTCCCGAGCCATCACGCGTCGGTGGGCTTCATCTTCACCAAGTTCGAGAACAAGAGCACGCTGGGCGTACCGATCTACGTGTTCATGCTCGGGCTCCTCATGGCGCAGTACACCTTCACCGGCTACGACGCCTCGGCCCACATGTCAGAGGAGACCCACAACGCTGACCTGGCGGCACCGCGAGGCATCGTGAGCTCCATCGTGGTGTCCCTTATCGCCGGGTGGATCCTGATCCTCGCCATCACTTCGGTGATCCCGACCAACCCGGCCACGTACGCGGCGACGGCTGCAAATACTGCTGCCCCGGTGGCCATCTGGGAGACCGCTCTCTCCCGCGTCGGGGCTGAGCTGCTGCTGCTCATCGCCGTCGTGGCACAAGCGTTCTGTGGCATGGCATCGGTGACGGCAAACTCCCGCATGCTCTTCGCCTTCAGCCGGGACGGGGCCGTGCCCGGTCACAAATACTGGCACCGGATCAACCCGCGGACGAGGACGCCGACAAACTCGATCTGGTTCTGCGTGGTCTTCGCCTTCATTCTGGCCGTTCCATCACTGTGGAGCGGCGTCGCCTATGCCGCGGTGACGTCGATCGCCACCATCGGCCTTTACATCGCCTACGTCCTTCCCACGCTGCTGCGGCGACTCCAGGGGAAGAGCTGGCAGGGCGGGCGCTGGTCACTCGGTCGCTGGAGCCCGCTGGTCGGTTGGCTCGGCATCATCTGGGTCGCCTTCATCGCCGTGCTGTTCATGCTTCCCGAGGTGGCGTTCACCAGCGTGAACCGGGACAACTTCAACTACGCCCCCATAGCGGTCGGGGTCGTTCTCCTGTTCTCCGGTGGGTACTGGCTCCTGAGCGCCCGCAAGTGGTTCACCGGGCCGAAGGTCCAAGGCAACGAAGAAGAGCTCAAGAACATCGAGCTCGAGTTCGCCAACGTCGAGCGTGAGCTCGAGGAGATCGACTGAGCGCCAGGGACGCAAGCGGCGTTGCCGGGCGCGAGGAACGCTTCGGGGCCGGATTGAACGAGGACCGGAGGGGGTATAGCCCCCGAGGTTCTCATGGCAGAAGCTCGAACGAATAGTCCCGGCTGGGGGCAGCGCTATCGGGTGGAGGCACGGGTCGAGCAACGCACGGTGGGAAGCCGGTGGCTCTACCGCCTCGACCACTACAGCTCGCTTCCCGTTGCAGCCATCGCGGTCGGGGTGCTGCTGGTGTCCGCCTTCGCCGTCGGCCTCGCGCTCCGCTTCCCGAGCGGGTGGATCGTCGCATTCGAATCGGCCACCTCAGCCGTGACGTTGGCCATGGTCTTCGTGATCCAGCACACGCAGAGTCGGGAGCAGGCGGCCACCCAGCGCAAGCTGGACGAGCTGCTCCGCGCCCTGCCCGAGGCGCAAACCTCGCTCATCATGCTCGAAGAAGCATCCGAGCAGACGATGAAGGATGTCGAAGAAGGACAACGCGACCTCAAACGGCAGCATCAGTGACGCGGCCGTTTTGCTCGCCTCCTGCGGACTGATCGTGGCCCGGGGTTCCCTTAGGACGTGGCCGGCGCCAGCGCCTGCCAGATCAGCGAGGACAAGCCTTCGATGGACGAGATCCCGCCGGCCTCGGTCATGCCGTCGGTCAGGACCGCGATGACGTAGTTGCGCCCGTCGCCGTTCACGTAGCCGACGCTGTTGACCTGCCAGCCTCCACCGTCGAGGGGGAGCCATCCGTTCTTGAGTGCGACGGCGGTTCCCGGCGCCACGCCGGCCGAGACACCCCAGGCCTGACTGGGATCGACGTTCGACATGAGGCCGAGCTCGTAACCCTGCGAGGCCGGCGTCAGAACGTTGTTTGGGTAGGCGACCAGGCGCACGAGTTGGACCTGGTCCGCCGCCGTCGTCATCGACAGGCCCCAGTACCCCGCCGTATCGGGGGTGGTCTGGGTGAGGCCGGCCGTGGTGTCGAAGCTCTGGACGGCGGGCGCGCCCCCCTCGGCATTCCAGAGCGATTGGGCATCGTCGTTGTCACTGATCTCGATCATGTCCTGGGCCAACGCCTGGTCCCCGGGTGTCAGCGCCTGGCCACTCGCTTGGCCCTGGGCCAGCAGCGTGGCGAGAATGTCCACCTTGATGATGCTCGCTGTCGTCTCCGCGATGCCGGGCCGGTAGAGCGAGGTGTAGCCGGTCGCCTCGTCGTAAACGGCGGCGGTCATGTCGTCCGTCATCCCGGCCAGGTACGACGCCACCGCCGGATCGGAGAAGACGTCGCCCGATCCGGGCACCACCTGGTGGGCGGCGGCCATGATGGTCGTGGACGTGGACGAGGGCGAGGAACTGGATCTCCCCGTACGGACGGACTGGCGCTGCACCCGACGGGTCGGGTGGTGGGCGACGATGATCACGGCCCCTCCGGCCAGGCACGCCAGTCCGGCGACACACACCGCACCGACAAGCAGTCGGAGGCGACGGCGATGCCGCTTGGCGCGCCGCCGTTCCTTCCTGGTTCCCGCGACGTCGGCGTCCTCGGGCGGAGAGGGACTGTCCGGCGAACGAAGTTCCCTCCGCGACATAGGGCAATGGTAACGACAGCATGACCATTGTCGTGGTCATTTGGCCTGCGTCCCCTGCGCCGCCGGCTGGGCGGCATCCTAAGGTGATCCCATGGAACTCGGGATTCACTTCGCCAACTTCACGCTTCCGGGAGGTTCCGCGGCCCTCGGACCGACCCTCGCCGCCACCGCCCGGGCCGCCGAGGATGGGGGCTGCTCGAGCTTCACCCTGATGGACCACTGGTTCCAGATGGAGGAGTTCGCCAACGCACAGGATCCGATGTTGGAGGGGTACACCTCACTCGGCTTTCTGGCCGGCCAGACCCAGACGATGACACTGAGCCTCCTCGTGACCGGCGTCACCTACCGCCATCCGGGGCTGTTGGCCAAGATCGTGACGACCCTGGACATCCTGTCCGGCGGCCGGGCTCAGCTCGGCATCGGTGCGGCCTGGTACGAACGCGAGCACAAGGCGCTCGGCGTTGCGTTCCCACCCGTCAGTGAGCGGTTCGAGCGACTGGAAGAAGCCCTGCAGATCTGCCATCAGATGTGGAGCGACGACGACGGGCCGTTCGAGGGGCGGCACTACCACCTGGCCGAGACCATCTGCTCACCCCGGCCGATCCAGCAGCCCGGGCCCAGGATCCTCGTCGGTGGGAGTGGGGAGCGCAAGACGCTGCGACTGGTGGCGCGTTATGCGAACGCGTGCAACCTCTTCGCCCCTGACCCCGCGGTGGTGGCCCACAAGCTGGAAGTGCTGGCTCGCCATTGCGACGCCGAGGGCCGCGATCCTGACACGATCCAAAAGACGATTCTCGGGTTCGCCGATCCACTCAGCGACGTCGACGCCTTCTTGTCCAGCATGCAGGAGTACGCCGAGCTCGGCGTCACGCTGGTCGAAGTAATGCCGCTCGTTCCCGACCCGGCGGCCTGGGTGGCCGAGCTCGGCGAGCGCGTCGTGCCGAAACTCCGCGACCTCTAACTCCTCGACGCCGCCGCCGAAGCCGCCGTCGGTTGCCGCCGTCGGTTCAGGGATCGAGGCGGAAAGGCGGGTACTCGTCGGTGAGCAGGACACCGTAGGCCAGTACCCGGGCGTTCCACCGGAAGTAGCCGACACAGAACTGGCGCATCCCTTCGGGCCATTTCCCGGTGAAGAGAACGATGAACCAGGCGAGCAAGAGCACCACGCCTGCGGCGATCCCCACCAGGTAGACGACGAAGTACGCCGGGATGATCCAGATGATCCGCAAGAGCACGGTCAATTTGTTGCGATCCGACAACGCCGGGACGCCACTCAGGACGGCCGGGTAGCCCCCGGGGTCGGCGGAACCCGGAGGGAACACGAAGCCGGGATACTCCTCGGTCCAGCCGTAGAGGTAGGCCGAGACACGCCACTGGTAGCGCAGGACGCGCACCATGTAGTCGGCCCAGGGCTCCGGGAGATTTCCCGTAAAGAGGATGACGAACCAGCTGAGGACGGCCAGAACCTCTAACCCGATGGTGAGGACCCACAGCAGTATGGCGGGTGGTATGACGAGCAACCAGTTGACCAGCGGACGCCACCTGGCGATCTCGGCAGGACTGGTTACGTCAAGGTTCAGTGGATAGGTCTCCGACATGCCCCCTCCTTCGGTTGACTGGCGCCGACCTTAGCCCTCGCCGCTCCCCCGTGACGACCTGGGTGGGGCACGCTCTCGGTCTTCGACCAGGCCAGAGCGGTGCGCCGTGGCCGTGATCCACCGAGACGATCTGCCGGTAGGGCCCGGAGGACCGAGGTCGTGGATCACACCGCCCACGGCCGGGGCTCCGGCCGCGTCAGCGCCGTGTCGCTCGCAGCCCCACGAAGGGTTCGGTCGGCACGAGGACCTCGTTGGCCAGAACGCGGAATCCGGCATCGGCCAGATCGCTCTCGATCTCGCCCGAGCCCGGGAGCGCAGCCGTCCCGGCTTGGCAGGTGAGCATGAAATGCAGATGCGCCGCCGCCACGGAGCCGGGCGCCACCATGGAGACGATCAGCAACTGGCCCCCGTTTGTCAGGGCATCGCCGATGTCCCGGTAGAGTGCGGCCCGGCCCTCTCGTGCGAAGTAGTAGATGTTGTTCAACAGCATCACGAGGTCGAATCGTGTCGGTGAGGCACGGACGAAATTCCGGGCCTCGCCGACGTGCAGCGCAATTCTCGCTCCGTAGCCGGCCTGCTCGACCTCACCTCGGGCCGCCGCTATGACGTCTTCCGCCAGATCGATACCGTCGATCTGGGCGTGCGCATCCGTAGTCGCCACGACCTTCGCGTACACGCCCGTGCCGCAGCCGATGTCGAGAACGTGGGCCGGACGCAGCTCGACGACGGACCGGCGGACGAAGGAAGACACGAAGGGAGCCGCAGCGAGTGAAACCTCGGCAATGTCGTCGGCGTACTGCGAAAGATCCGCCCGCCCCGCTCCGACATCGGCGTGCAGGAGCTCGTCGAGCTCGCCATACGGACCGATCTGGTACTCGAGCATCGAGCGGTAGTGGGCCACGAGGAAGCGGTCGCCATCGGCCAGGGCACGGGCCCGCCGCCCGCGTATGCCGAAGCGCTCGCCGCTGACCGAGAGCTCACCCAGCTCCGAACCGATCCAGAGCCAGGCCCGCAGGCGTTCGGGCCGGCTGCAGCCAGTGAGGTGCTCGATCTCCGAGAACTGGCGCCCACCACGGAGAAAGGGAAGCACGTCGATCCGGACCGCCGAAGCCAGGAACAGGGAGCGCACCAGGGCCCGGCTGTCGGCGATGGCCAGGGCGCGGGCCGGGACACGGCCCATCCGCAACACGTCGACCACGCCGCGCCACTGCGCGCCGCGGGCTCGCATCAGCGGCTACCCCTGGGAGCACGGATCCCGAAAGCCCTTTGCGCCGACTTCTGCACGAGACCGACGAGCGGGCTGATCGGGTGCGACGCCGGAAACGCAGCCGTGTCAAAGGCCGGGACGAAGAGCTCGCCATGGTCGCTGAGATAGACGTAGACCGGGTAGGCGAGGGCGCCGAGGCCGCGCAGAATTTTTGAGGCGTGCGCGCCACGGAGCTCGTCCCCGAGGCGCGGACGGATTCCGTCGACGGGGATGTCGGCCGGGCTCAATCCGAACCAGTGGTACACCTGGGAGACGATGGGGGCGAGTCGGGGGTCGGGGACCCCGAGGTCGCCGAGCACCACCTCGTCGACCGACAGCGCGTCGGCGCCGGCGTAGATGTGGCGCACATCAGCCGGGCGATGACAACCCATGACGCCGAAGGGGCCGTCGGCCACCGGCGACCAGGCGTCGACGATGGCGAAGTCGGGCGGCGCCGCGTCCAGCAGCATCATGGTGGCCGAGCGGAAGTCGATCTGCCGGCCGGCGTAGAAGGTGTCGTCGATCGCTCCGGTGCTGCCTTCGAGGGTCGACAGGCTCAGATGGGCGAACTCGGTCGGATCGGTGCGCAACTTCGGCATGACGATACGCAGATCGGCTTCGAGCCAGTCCCCGCTGATGGCCTGCTGGACGAAGCCGCGCTCGTAGGTGAAGGGGCGCAGATCGTGGCTGATATCCACCACGCGGTAGGCGGGCGAGTCGAATCCGAAGTACGAAGCGACGGCCTCGACGGATCGGTTGTCGTACGCGTTGGCGTAGACGGTCGGCGCCTCGAGGACGGCGACATTGTCCACCCCGTGACGGATCAGATAGCGGGCCACCGCGTCCACCAGCTCGGGGTCGTTGATATTCGAGCGGTCGCGGCGGTCGTAGCCGAGCATGAACGAGACGCGGATGGCGGCGGAACTCGCCCCTGCGGCAACCGCGGCCAGGCCAGCTCGGTCCAGACAGGATTCGAGTACGGCCACCTTCTCCGTGTCGGTTCGACCGCTCCCGACAGCGACCACTCTCCGGGAACCGAAGGATGTCGTTGTGCCACCACCGTCGTGTACCGGTCGGAGCCCGGCCGGAATGAACCATTCGCTCAACGCCGAGAGTCGTCCGGCGAGATCGGTGGGCGAGGACTGTGCAACGAGGCGGTCGTCGAGGGTCAGCACATCGGCCAGGAGGGCGAACGCATCCCGGTGACGGGCCTCATCCTGACGAATGCGCTCGATCGTCTCCCGTTCCTCGCCGGACTCGGTCACCGCGACCAGGCGACGGTAGGCCAGCTCGGCACTGGCCTCCAAGGCGACGTTCAGCTCGCAATAGCGGTGAAACGTCTGGAAGCGCAATTCCCCCTTGAGGGCCGACGGGACGCGCCCAAGGGCGCCGGCGACAAAGATCAGTGCGCTAGCTGCCCCGACCCGGAACGGCGCCGTGCGGGCCCGGCGATGGTTGGAGGTGGCCGAGGTCCACCCCGATATCGCACCCTGGACCTGGCGGCCATAGACCACGGCTTGCGGTCCGAGCCCTCCGACCCGCAGGAGCTCGCCGCGCAGGTATTCGGCGTGCATCTGCTCGTCCTTCCAGATCCACACCAGCGTCTGGCGGATGAGGGAGCGGATGTCGTCCTCGACGTCGAGCGCGGCCACCCGTGCGGCCACCGCCTCCTCCCGGTAGGCCACCGCCACGATCTGCTCGCGTTCGAGGGCCAGGAGGAGGAGCTTCTTGCGCTCGACGGCCGGCTGGCCAGCGAATTCGACGGCCCAGCGATCCAGCTGGTCCTGCACGTCGCGCAGCAACTCCCGTTCGAGTGACGTCTCTGGCTGCGTTCTCACCGGTCGTTGCCCCGATACCCCCGTCGTTGCCGGCAACCCTATCTTCGCTGCCGCCGTTTCACCCGAGGCGGCTCGCTGCGGTCAGCGACTGCTCTTCTCGCTCACGGTGATCGCCCGTTTCGGGCAGTCCCGGGCCGCCCGCCTGGCCAGGGCGACGAGCTCGGCCGGCAAGGGACGCCCGTCGACGATCGGGTAACCCCACTCGTCCAGCTCGATTGCCTCGGGCAGGAGTTCGGCGCAGTAGCCGTATGCGTCGCAGGCCACGGGGTCGACGACGATGTGCAGGTTGGTCTTCACAGCGAAACCGGCCCGGGGAAGCGCAGGACGGTCGGAGCCCCGGCGTGCGCGCACGGCTCTCCTCGTTCGTGCGCCAGGACATCGGCGGCGAACACTCTGAGCGCGCTTCGTACCATCCCGACGGCGCCGTCGGGATGGCGGCACGCACCACGCCCATTGACCTCGTCGAGGCGCCGCTGCAACCGGGCCATGAGACCGGGGCCTGCTTGGCCCCGCGCCAGGAGGGCCATGTCGTCGGCGATGGCCGGGAGTCCGAACACACAGGGACCACACTGCCCTGCACTCTGGCCCGCCAGGTAGCGGGCGATACGGGCCGACTCGGCGATCCCACACGAACTCTGGCCGAGGGCGATGATCACGCCCACGCCCGCCGTGGCCCCGATAGTCCGCAGAGACATGGAGGCATACGGCGTCGCGAAGTGCGCCGGCCCGATCCACGCGCCGCCATAACCGCCAACGAGAAATGCCTGGGCGGGATCGACGGGCGAACCGCGCCCGACGATGTCCGACAGCGGTGTTCCCCGGTCCACCTCGACCACGCCGGGCTGGGCCACGGCGCCACCGATGGTGACCAGACACGTTCCTGGCTCTTCGGGCAACCCTCGGCTCCGGAATTGGTCCGCGCCGCGGCGGGCAATGAGGGCGATGTGGGCCAGCGTCTCGGCGTTGTGCACCAGGGCCTGGCGCTTGCCGATCTTGAGGGGGGTGCCCTTGTCGGGCCGGAACGCCGGGAGCGACTGCCCGGTCTCGACCCAGCTCACCAGAGCCGACTCCTCCCCGGCGATGAAGCGGTCGGGCGGGCGGACAATCATCTCGACCACCCCGCCGTATGGCTGCGCGGCACGCTCGGCCAGCGCGTGGGTCACGGCTGCGGCGACGAAATCGCGGCCGGCAGGGATGCACACCACGAGCCGGTCGGCCCCGCACATGGCCGCCACGACCTGCGCACCGTCGAGAACCAGATGCGGGGCCCGGGTCAAGAGCACCTTGTCCTTGTCGCTGGCCGGCTCGCTTTCCATGCCGTTGACCACGACGGTGCCGCCGTTGCCGTGCGAGCTGGCCTTGGCCACCTTGATAGCAGTCAGGAATCCACCGCCACCCCGTCCAGTGAGACCCGACGATTCCAGAGCCGCCAACAGTGCTCGCTGCCACGAAGCGTCGTTCCCCGGCGCAACGGCAAGCGGACCGTGGACCTCGATGTGTCCCGCCAGATCGGCCGGATGACCGAGCAGATGATGCACGGCGTTACGAGGAGGAGCCTGGCTCAGGCTATTGGCCATTGCGGGTACTCCTCGAAGAGGACGTCACAGCCAGGCGTGTTGTCGGCATGGCGTCGACCTTGACGGACTCCAGGGCCGTCGCCTGCTTGGCTGCGGCGCGTACCCGCAAGAGCAGGGCGGTGCCTACCGACAGAACACACACGGCCCCGAGCGCGATGACCCAGTGTTCCCCGGCGTCGGTCCCCATGCCGAACGTATGCGCCAGGGCGACGGGCCAGCAGCCGTAGGCCAGCCAGTGCAGGGCGCGCCAGGTGCCCGGCTTGATCCGGGCCCGCAGCAGGCTCGACACGAAGACGGCGATCATGAGATCGAGCGCCACGGCACCCACGCCGACCCAGAACGGGCTGTAGGGCGAGATGAAGGGCACCACGATGGCCAGCCATCCAATGTGGACGTAGGTGTCGAGGACGCTGGTGAGCACGTGGATGGCCACGAAGACCACCGACAGCATGGAAATCCGGCGGTGCAGCTCTTGGCGGGCGAAGCCGGGCCAGTTGCGCGACCGGGCCCGGGTCGTCGTGGTGAGGCCGAGGACCATGGTGGCGGTGAGCAGGATCAGCGCCACGACGCCGCTGGCCCTCGTGATGTACCAGAACGTGGTGGAGCTCACGACGCACCCGCTTCGGGCCAACCGCCGAGCGTGAACACCCGACCGTCGTGGCGGACCAGGCGGACGGCCTGGTCAAAGGAAAGAAGCCGTTCGAGTGCCTGCTCGCCCCAGACGACGGCGGCCGTCGTCACGGCGTTGGCATCGACACAGCTGGCGCCGGCGGCGGACACCAAGGTCCAATACGGGACCGAGGAATAGCCGGTCGAGGGGTCGATGATGTGATGGACCTTCTCGCGGCCGACCATCCACGTCCGTACGGCCGTGCTCGAGCTGGCCAGGCCACCGTCACGAATGGCGACGACCTGGTCGACGTCGCTCCCTGGCGTCGACGAGTCGACCGCGATCCCGATGGGCCAGCCTTCGGGGGGCGCCGCACCGGCCACTGCCACGTCGCCTCCGACGTTCACCAGTACCCCGGTCTCGAGCTGTCCTGCGATGCGGGCGGCCGCCCGGTCGGCCAGCAATGCCTTGGCGGACGACCCGAGGTCGAGCCGGACACCTCTCGGGATGCGGACCGTTCGTGTACGCGGGTCAAGGTGGATGTGACCGAAACCGACCACCGGCCCGAGGGCATCGGGTGGTAGCAGTGGTCGGTCCCCGATCTGGTCGAAGTCGCAGTCGTAGCCGAGCGTCGACATGGCGTTGCCGACCGTCGGGTCGACCGCGCCGCCGGTCCGTCGGGCCACCGATACGGCAACATCAAGAGCTTCGAAGAGCAGCGGGGAGACGTCGACCACATTCCCGGATCGGCGATGGAGGCGCTCGATCTCTGCGTCGGGCCGGAAGCGGCTGCACGCCAGGTCGATGGCCGCGATCTCGCTGCGCAAAATGGACTCCGCCATCTCCACCTTGGCCGAATTGAGAACCACAACCGTCGCGGTCGTCCCGATGGCCCGGAACGACCGCTCGGAGAACGTCAGCTCCGGCGGCACGGACGTGGCAGTGCCGGTGCCGGTCATCGTGAGGTGCCCCCGGAGGTGGTCACCGGACGAGTGGTCGTCGTCGTGGTGGTCGGACGAGTGGTCGTCGTGGTGGTGGTAGTCGGTGTGCTGCCCGTCGTCGACGGAGTCGACGTGGACGAGGACGTTGACGAGGACGTTGACGTTGAGGTCGTTGGTGCCGTCGTCGTGGTGGTGCTGGAGCTGGCCGCTGAGCTCGCGCCGGGGTGCTCTTTTGCCACCACGATCCCGATCAATGTCGTGGCACCGGCCGCCGCCACCACGGAGGTCCGGGTCAAACGACGCAGGCGCACATGTGCCCGAGCGCGGGATTCGGGAGAATTCTCAGGACTTTTCAAGACAGAAGCTCGTTTCTTCTCGTCTGCACGAGTCCATCTAAGGTTCCCGACATCCCCCCAGGCACAAAGTTCGCTGTGGACCTTCTGTGAAGTCCAGGGAAGCTAGGCACACTGAAACCGTATTGAACGGGACTTACGCCAGCATGAAGCGGATGAGAAACTTTCGGGCCGGGCCCCGGTGCCCAGGCCAGACGATGCGGGCAGTATCGAAACTGGGGTTACGGCGTCATGTTCACGTCACCTAGGGCAGGTAGACAGAGAGCGTGCGAGTGCTGGTCGCGGAAGACGATGAAGGATTGCGCTCGGTCCTCGAACGTGGTCTGAAGGAGAACGGCTACGCAGTCGATACGGCCTGCGACGGGGAGCAGGCCCTGCGCTACCTCGACACGTACGACTACGAGGTGGCCATCCTCGACTGGCGCATGCCGAAGGTCACCGGCCTCGAAGTCATCCAACGCCTCCGACGACGGGGCTCGGCTCTTCCGGTCCTGATGCTCACCGCGCGGGACACCGCGACCGACCGGGTGACTGGACTCGACCAAGGGGCCGACGACTATCTGGTGAAGCCGTTCGACTTCGCCGAGCTCGTGGCTCGTGTCCGGGCACTCCAACGCAGGGGCGAAGCGGTGCAGTCGCTGACGATCACGGTGGCCGACCTGACGCTCGACACGGTCACCCGAGAGGTCACCGTGGGAACCGAGCAACCCCGGCTCACCGCCATCGAGTTAGGTCTGCTGGAGATCTTGGTCCAGCGTTCACCGACGGTCGTCTCGCGCCGCGCCATCGCGCTGGCCGTGTGGAACGAGGAGGCCGATGCTCTGGGCTCAAACACGCTCGACGTGCACCTGGCCCGCTTGCGAGCCAAGATCGCCACCAGTGGTGCCAAGATCGAAGCGGTCAGGGCGCTCGGCTACAGGATCGTCCCTTCATGAGGCTTCGCCCCGATTGGAGGAATCCGGTCGTGACGCACGCAGCCCGGGTGGCGGTGGTGGCCACGCTGATCATCGTCGCTATGTACGCATGCGTCGTAGCGGGCTTCAATGCTGCTGACCGGCATCGACTGGTGGCGCAGATCGACACCCGTCTGGAGCAACGGCTCGATCATGCCGCCCGTCGGCCCGCGGCAGCCGGCTCCATTGCCGACTACGACAATGCGCACGACGTCGACGATGCGGCCGTGTTTCTCTGGCGGGTCGGAGCGTCGGGAAATCCGGCGGCACTCACGCCAGGCGCACCTACCCTGCCGGCGTCGGCGTGGCCACCTTCGAATGATGCGATCACCACCCGACTCGGAGCCACGAACTTCCGGCTGCAGTCGCGGCGCATCGGAGACCAGGTGTTCGTGGCCGGCCAGAGCCTGGCGGCAACGGATCACATCGAGTCCGACTTGGTCGCCCTGGAACTGATTGCCGGGCCGGTCCTCCTTTTGGCCGTGTTCCTCGGGACACTCCTCATCGGCATCAAGGCGGCCGGCCCGGTTGAACAGACCCGCCGGCGCCAATTGGAATTCACCGCCGACGCATCCCATGAGCTCCGGACACCACTGAGCGTGATTGAAGCCGAGGTGAGCCTGGCTCTGGCGGGCACCCGGACCCTGGACGACTACCGCGACACGTTGGTGCGGGTCAGCCGGGAGTCCTCGCGCCTCCGTGACATCGTCGAGGACCTGCTCTGGCTTTCGCGCTTCGATTCGGAGCCCGCGCCGCCGGGGGACCAGCCCGTCGATGTCTCGGCGATCGCCGAGGCATGCGCCAACCGCTTTTTCGCCGTGGCTCAGAGCCGGGGTATCGCACTATCCGTTGACCACCTCGTTGACGGCCAGCCGTGGGTCAACGCACCGCCCGAATGGGTGGATCGCCTCACCGCAGTCCTGGTGGACAACGCGTGCCGCTATGCCAGGAGTAACGGCGTCGTCCGGATAACCGTCACCGCCGAAGGGAACCGGGTGAGCTTGGCCGTGGAGGACAACGGGCCCGGCATCGACCCCGAAGAGCGGAAACGGCTCTTCGAGCGGTTTCACCGGGCCACGGACGAGGGGAACGGAGCCGGCCTCGGCCTGGCCATCGGCGACGCCGTCGTGCGTGCCACCGGCGGTGCGTGGCGGGTCAGCGACTCTGACGCGGGCGGAGCTCGCATGGAGGTCCGGTGGCACCGCTCTCCCGGTGCCAAAGAAGCAGGTAATGGGGACGAAGGGAACCGCCAAGACCCGTCCGGCGATGCCCACCGCACCGAGTCGTCTGCCGTGCGCTGACCCGTCACGAGACAC